>Ga0210396_10002097_pt1 | contig 20591 bp, 16 predicted proteins | sample IncBWH17OmetaG_FD_155466 | JGI IMG/M metagenome (GOLD analysis project Ga0210396, IMG submission 155466) | Forest soil microbial communities from Barre Woods Harvard Forest LTER site, Petersham, Massachusetts, United States - Inc-BW-H-17-O ... | reverse complement strand
TTCTGGTTTGAGTATTGGGTCTGCCATAGCAAAAGTATAGCGCCCCGCAACGCGGGGTCACTATGCACGATCACGTTATTTCTTCGCCTTCGGCTTTTTCGCGGCAACACGCGCGCGGAACTTCTCGACGCGGCCGGCTGTGTCGACGATCTTTGATTGACCGGTGTAAAACGGGTGCGACGCGGAAGAAATTTCCACCTGCACGAGCGGGTACTCTTTGCCGTCCTCCCACTTGTCCGTTTTGGACGATTCGATGGTCGAGCCGATCAAAAAACGCTTCCCGACCGTCACATCCTCGAAAATGACGGGGCGATACGATTCCGGGTGAAGGTCTTTTTTCATGTGGTCGAGACTATAACATAGAAGGGGAAAAGCTCCACTTGACTAATGAGTCTTGAGTGTTATCGTCTTTTCCAGTTGCCAGGAACGGCTTGGCAATGCGCTATTCCAGAGGGAGAACCCTACATGCGCGCACCGATCGCGATCTTAGCCACCGTCTTTCTCGCTTCAAGCATTCTCAACGCAAGTGGGACGGAAGTGACCACCAACTGTCCGCGCGGCGCCGAAGTCCAGCTCAGTGTGCCGACGAATGCGGCAGGCGTGCCCGACGCATATTCCGGTGACCTGAGCGTCATCGGCTTCGTCTGTCTTGACCGCCCCGACACCTACTATACGGTCAAAGGGCTGGAAGATGCGGCTTTCGGGTCCCCCGATCGCGCGCGGCGCTTCGCGCAGCGGGCGCAGGACATGTTCGGCTACAACAAGGCATTCGATCCGAACGAGATCCCGAACTGAAGTGTCGCAGGTCCGACACTGCTACAACGACTGGGCGCAAGCACAAAGCGCCCAGTCGTTCCTTTTTATAAAACCATCAACATTCGACGGGCGCGCCGGTGTTCGCAACGCCGTTGATGACGTTGATCTGCTGCTGCATCTGCTCGGTAAGACAAATCACGTCGTTGCCGTAGAACGCGAACGCGGGATTCCTCCAGCTGCCGCCGGCGAAATATTTCAGCGCAGCGGTGCGCTCGGCTGCCGCGGTCCCCGAGTTGGCGCCAAGGTCTTCCATATAGAGCGCGGTCGCGAACGTCGCCGTGCGCGGTGCCCACGGGTTCGGCGGATTCTGGCCGGACGCGCTTGCGATGCGGGCCTGATACAACTGCCACGTCGACGGAATGAATTGCGCGGGCCCCATGGCACCGCCCCAACCGTACGACGGCTTGCAGGAAACTTTCTCGGAATTTGGATCAAGACCAAGTTGCGACATGAGCTGCAAGTAGATCGGTACATCTCGCGTCGGATTCATTGCGGTCAGGTAACTGCAATTGCCCACGTTTTGTCCTAGATCGCTTTCCTCTGAAAGAATACCCATGATGAATGCGGGCGGTACGCCCGTTGCAGTGCCCGCCTGTTGCGCGTAGCTGTAAATATCGCCGAAGGACGCCGTCTGGGTCGAATCTCGCAACGAGAAAAGCTGCGCTTCGATCTGGGAGGCGGTGCGCTGCTGATTGGCGATCAATTGCTGATACACCGATTCCTGGCCTTTCGTCGCCGTGACCAGATTCTGCTTCTGGGTCTCCGTCTGTTGCAGCGACGCCGCCTGCGCCTGCTGCGCCTGGAGGAGCGCGCTTTCCTGTTCGTTCTGCGTTTCGAGCGTCTGCTCGCGCGCCGAAAGATCGTTCTTTTCGTTGGTCATGACCGTGAACGAATTCCCGAGCGCCTGCTGGAGCGTTTGGAAATCGCTGACATCTTGGAACGCATCGGGTAACGAGCCTTGCAGTATTTGTATCGCGAGCGGCGTTTCATTGATCTCATTCGTCTCGCGGAGTATCTGCGCGAGCGACTGCTGTCCCGCCGACACTTGCGAATTGAGGCCCGAGATGCCGGACTGGGCCTGTGCGATCGAGTCTTGCACCTGTTGGATCGTGAGGTTGCGCTGTTTGATCTCGAGCTGCGCTTCTTTGATCTGGGAATTCAAAATTGAGACCTCGTTCTCGAGGGTAGCGCGCTGCTGTTGCTGCTGTGCGAGCAATGCCTGATTTTGAGCGATCTGCTGATTCAGTTGATCGAGCTCGGCCTGCAGGGTCGCCTGCGACGCGGCAGTCGACTGCGCCGACACAAGGGCCGGGATCACGCTTATCGACGCGGCACATGCGAGTACCGCAAAAAAACGAGCGCACGTGCGCATATGAATACTACAAGTATACCACCACACCAATTACACGAATGTAATTGGTGTGGTGGTGTACCACGCGTTCCGCCTGAACCCTATTCTTTCTTCTCTTCTGCTTTCGGAGTTGCTTCTGCGCCCTCAGTGGCTTCACCTTCCGCAGGCTCGGCACCCTCGATTTCGGCCGGTACGACGGGGGTCGGCGGCTCGTCGAGCTTCTCTTCTTTGAATTCGATGACGGAGACGACGATCTCGTCGGCACCGGTTTTGAGTTCGGCTGACGGCGGAAGCGGGATCTGCGACACCAGAATGTGATCGCCGACGTTCTCGAGCTTGGAAATATCAACGGGCAGATTGTGCGGCAGCTCCTGCGGCGCGACCTCGATCTCGATCTCGTGCAGGGCTTTGACGATGATGTGGCCGAGCTTCTCGGCGGGCGCCGCGCCTTCGAATTCGAGCGGAATATTGATCGTTATCTTCTTACCCTTTTCGAGTACATAAAAGTCCGCGTGAAGCGGCTTGCCGGTGACGGGGTGCACCTGCACATCGTGAATGAGCGTGTCTTTCTCGAGGCCGTCGCCTTTGAGCGTGACGATGGTGGTTTCACCCGCCTGTCTGAACACACGGTCGAATTTCAATGCATCGACGGAGATAGGCGTTGCGCTTTCCTTGCCCCCGTAAAAAATAGCGGGAACAAGCCCGCGCTTGCGGATATCGTCGGGAGACTCTTTCGAGTCCCGCGCTTTGACGTCCAAGGTCAACATGCGCGGGATTATACGTATTTTGAGACGGAATGCAAAGCTCCGTCGGTCGGTTTGAGAGCTCGGGCCTCTGTGGTATAACGGCGCCTGCTGAAAAGAGGTTCAAACCAAGGAGGATACGTTGCCCCGCAACGCTCTGGCTTTTTCCCTGCAGCCGCTCGATACGCGGTTCGTAGGACCGAAGCCCGTCGAAAACACGCCTTTGCCGGTCATCGAAAAGCTCGAGGAAAGCGGCGATCTCATCACCGAACGCAAACGAAACGGATACGGCAGTTACGTATGCCTGACCGGCGTGCGCAAACCCCGTGTCGCGTTCTACACCCGCGGCGTCGACGACATTACGGCGAAGTTCCCGTCGTTACGCGACGAGATGCGAAGCGTCAACGGTCCGTCGAATTCGCTTTTCGTGGCGGAGATGTTCACGGAGGTGGGCGGATCGGATTCACCCGGTGCATATACGAGCATCGTAAAGTCCAAGGCCGATCAGGCTATCGCGCTCCAACGCGACCAACAGGTGAAGCTCGCGCTCTTCAACGTGCTTGTGCACAAAGGCAAAAGCGTGACGCACCTGCCGTATGCCGATCGACTCGATATCGTACGGAATACGCTCGCGAAACATGCCGGTCCTGCGATACAGGTCGTTGAAGTGCTCGATGTCCCGTTCTCCGATGCGAGGGCGCGCTCGCTTTCGCAAAAGTGGGAGGGTCTCGTCCTCTATGATCGACGCGCGTCCACCGAATACCATGTCGGTACCAACGCGCGTACGCCGCGTCCGGAAGGTTGCTGGAAGTGGAAACCGTATATCGAGGGTGATTTCGTCGCTACGGGATTCGTCCCCTCCACGGCGAGCTCGCACGCGGGCGCGGTGAAAGACTTCCTCATCGCGCAGTACAACCCTCTGACCGGCGAACTCGAAGAGTGGGGCCGCTGCGGTATCGGCATTTCGGAAGCAAAGCGGCGCGAGTATGCGGATGCCGCGCTCTATCCGATGGTCTTTGAGATCCGCTTCGAGCGCCGTACGAAGAACCGTCGCCTCATTCTGGCGAAGATCCTCCGCCGTCGCTTCGACAAGAAACCCGAAGAATGTCTTTCCCCTCCAAACTGGGAGCAAGACCTATGACTTCCCGCCCCGCATCCTGCGGGGCATCTTCTTATGCGGCGGTTTCGGACTACGATACTTGCGCGGATAATTTGATGAATCACTCTGCGAGTATTGATATAGAGAAAGGCGGCTACTTGCTGTAGCCGCCGATCTTAGAGGCAGGCGGTCGCGATCGCCCTTAGAGGGCTGCGTCGATCGCGTCGAGCAACCCTTGAACGCGTTCTTTTACTTCGTGCTGCTCATCCTCGTCGAAAGCCGTGGGCTGATGATAGATGACCCAGTTGTACATCAGGCCGAACCACATCCGATATCTGAGCGTCACCGAGCGGTGATAGTAGCCGCCGGGATTGGAGGTATCGGACACTTCATGCGAGAACACCTGAGCATCGCGCAGTTGCGACGCCGACAATCTGGCAACGAGGGACAAGGCACGTTCAGCAGCCGAAGCTGTCTGCGTTGTCAGTCTGGCCGCGTTAGCAGAAGCAGTTGCAATCATGACGATCTCCCGATGTGAGGATGGACGATGCGATTGATCCAAGCAATACTTTATAACATATAATGAGTTTGTCAATAACGAACATGCCTATAGATCCACGGCCAGATCTATTACCTTTTTTAATGTAATGCCTGCAAATCGCAGTCCTGATTTCGTACAAAAACTGCCAAACTGAGGCACTTATCTCAATTGGGCAAAGAGTTTGATGAATCGTTCGGCAAGCGCCTGATTGGCCGTTACCGCGGGGCCGATGAATTTGTACGGTGCGACTTCGTCGGGCATTTGCGCGAGGCCCTGTTCGACGCCTTTACGGAAAGCTACTCTCAGGTCCGTGGAAATATGAATCAGCGCCGCCCCGGCCTTTGCGGATGCGATAAAGTCCGCGTCAGTTGAACCGGAACCACCATGGAGCACGACCAGCAAGCCTGTCGCTTGCGCGATCTCCTCGATGCGTTTCGTATCGAGTTTTTGTTGTGCGCCGCTTCGAAGTACGCCGTGCATATTGCCGACGGCGGGCGCGATGAGATCGATGCCGGTCTCGCGCGCAAAAAGCGCGGCCTGCTGCGGGTCGGTCAGATCTTTATCGATGTCAGCGGGCGGAGCGTCGAGGACTTCCGAACCGCTTCCGATCATGCCGAGCTCGCCTTCCACAAGCACATCGCGGCCGGATGCGCGCGCGTACGCGACCGCCTGTCGCGTTTGCTCGACGTTCTGTTCAAAAGGAAGGTGACTTCCGTCGAAAATCACCGAATCGAATCCCGCATCGATCGCTTCCTTCACCTTATCGATCGTGTGTGTGTGATCTGCATTCAGAAAAAGGTCGAGGCCTTCCGCGCGCGCCGCCATGACGAGCGCGACGGCTTCGTGCACGCCGAGCGCTTCGCGTTCTCCCTCGGAAACACCGACGACCGCCGGCATCCCGGTCGCTTTCGCGGCCATTTTCACGGCACGGAATTGATACGAATCGGAAATATTGAAATGCCCGAGCGCAATGCGCTTTCCGCGCGCATCCTCAAGAGCTTCGCGGAGTGTTTGCATGCGCAAATAATAACATGAGGGCGGGAACGCGTTCCCGCCCTCCATACGCTATCCCTCCTCATCGGCCTCACCGTTATCGGCTCGGCGGTTCTTTTGTTTCAGCTTTTGGCGGTCGGAGAAGCTTGTCACCAACCGGCCGCTTTTCTTGATCCTCCCGAGACGGATCTTCACCTCGGGCGTTACGTTCGGTCTGCATAGCAAGACCTGTGCGCCGTGTTGCAGTTGAGCCTCGGTGACCGGGATCGACAACTCGACCAGTGAATCTTCGCTGACGTCGAAGTCAACGTCTTTGACGAGTACCGAGGTCATGTCGAAGTGATGCGGCTCCACCGCGTAAACCTCGAACAGAACCTCATTTTCATCGTCATTGATCCGAAGCCCCTCGGGCAACGATCCGTCAGGAACGATGACGTAATGAGGGCGGTGATCGTTTGTAAGCGACCGATCTTCCGACCCGCAGAACCGGAAGAACCTCATCGGTTGGGTATCGGCATACCTGAGCGGCTGAGTGTCCGTTTCGGACATGCGTTTCTCCTCAAGCGAATGGTTGCTGGCGACACTATACCCGCGAACGGTGAAAAATCCATGTGCTACCATATCCGAATGCAATATGACTTCGTCTCCCTCGGAGACATCGTGATCGACGCGTTCATCAGACTTGAAGATGCCGAGGAATTGATGGATCACGGCGTGCGCGAGCTGTGTGTGCGTTTCGGCGACAAAGTGCCGTACGCGGATGTGACCGAGGTACTCGCCGTAGGCAACGCGACCAACGCCGCGGTCGCCGCGAGTAAGGTCGGGCTCTCCTCAGCATTTATTACGTGGCTTGGAGCCGATGAGAACGGGAAGCGCTGTCTCGAGCAGGTCCGCAAACAGGGCGTTGCCGATGAATTCGTCACGCTCGAGGACGGGAAAAAGACCAACTATCACTACGTGCTCATGTATGGCGCGGAGCGCACGATCCTCATCAAGCACGAAGCGTACAACTATCATCTGCCTGCGAACTTTGAACCGCCGAAGTACTTGTACTTCTCCTCGATATCGGAATCGGCAAAAGAATTCCATCACGAGGTCGCCGCATACTGCGCGGCACATCCGGAAACCAAGCTCGTCTTCCAGCCCGGAACCTTTCAGATCAAGCTCGGCAAAGACGAGCTCAAAGATATTTATGCGGTCACGGAGATCTTCTTCTGCAACAAAGAAGAGGCGCAGACGATCCTCGGCACGCAAGAAGGTGACATAAAGAAATTGATGGAAATGATCCGCGCGCTCGGCCCCAAGATAGTGGTCGTCACCGACGGACCGGCGGGCTCGAACATTTTAGAACCGGATGGTACGGCATGGCACGCGCCGATGTATCCGGATCCCGCGCCGCCCGTATCGCGCACCGGCGCGGGGGACGCGACCGCATCTACAACCGTCGCATTCATCGAACTTGGCATGAGCCCCCGCGAAGCGCTTCTACGGGGCCTCATCAACGCGGCATCCGTCGTGCAGGGAGTCGGCGCTCAGACCAAGCTGCTGTCCAAAGAAGAGATCGAAGAATGGTACGCAAAACGGCCTCCGGAATTCGTTGCAACGCAAATATAGCCGAGCAGAGCCGTTTTTACTCCAGCGTCCAACCGTATTGTTTTTTGAGCGCGCGCAGATTGCCGCTCGTTTTGTTGACGTAATCGGAGAGGCCCTGCGCGTCGGCGTGACCGATGTACGGATCGTGACGGATCTTTTTATCCGGATGATCGTGCGCCCTGATGATCTGATCCGTGAATGAGATGAGCGACTTGCGCGCATTCGCCGGCAGATGGTGCGCCGATGCGACGTACTCGGTCACCAGCTTGGCGTCGAGCGCATCCGAAAGGGGCGGTTTCAACAATTTTTCGCAGTGATCCGCATCCATTTCGTCGATGGCATACGCAAGATTGTACACGGCAAAACAGTATGCGGCTTTGTGGTGTTGGAGGCCGCGTAATTTTATGACGCTCCCCGGTATTTGCGGCGACTTTGCGAGCCCGTTGATGACGGACGCGCCCTGCCGCGTATGCCCGACCTCGAACAACGCATTGCTCGTGAATTGATAGGGCCCGAGAGAGAGCATCGTGTCGTATAGTGCCGGTATCCGATCCACAAAATCCGACCCGGCCTTCTGCAGTAGAAAATTAAGCGCCTGTACCCCTATTTCGCATTGCGCCCCCGTGGTCGGCATGATCTCCGTGAGCGAATACGCGAGAAGCATGGTGGGCGAGATCTTTTTTTCAAGCGCTTTCAACAAAGCCGTCTGACTTTCCTCGTAATCGGAGAACTGGTAGATATCCGTTATCGAATTGAGGTCGATCGAACTACGCGCTTCCGTGATCGCTTTTCCGATCATGGTGCGATGATCGGTAATGGTGCATTTGACGGCGTTTTGCGGGTCGTATGAGTTCAGGAGGTCGCTTACTCCGTCGAGCGTCGCCGGAGACGAGTTGTCGAGAAGCGTCCTTCCGGTCTTATCTTTGCGATCGAACTTTCGTTTCCACAACAACCCGAGCTGATGCCTGAAATCTATTTTTTCTTTTGCGGAAACCTCCCCTTCGACACCCACAAATACACTAAGCGGATCGCCGAGCTTGTGCCCTTCAAGCGAACCCATCGAGTACTCATGCGGGTTCGCAGCCGCATCGAAAAAATCCTGCAGAGCGTCCGGGAACTTCTTATCTGCAGCCTCCGCGTTCCCTCCCAAAGCAGCCGCGCCTGTTAGAGCGGCAGCCCCCGCGAGGAAGTCGCGGCGCGAGGGCCTGTTTTTTTCGATGCTCATACTTGCTTACGTGACAATACTTTCTTCACCGCTTCTACGACGCTTGGCGCGTCGAGCTTGTAGTGCCTGATCAATTCAGCGGGAGTTCCGGACTGACCGAACCGGTCGTGGACGCCGATGAATTCGATCGGTACGTTCTTCGTGCGCGCCAATACTTCGGCGATCGCGCCGCCGAATCCTCCTGCAACCTGATGTTCTTCGACGGTAACGACCGCACCGGCCTGCGCTGCCTCACGAACGACCGTTTCTTCGTCAAGCGGTTTTATCGTGTGCACGTTGATGACATTCACCGATATCCCCTGTCCTTGCAGATCGCGCGCCGCGACGAGCGCGTTAAAGAGGAGCGGGCCGGTCGCAAAGATGGCGACCTGCGACACATCGGACTTCCACATGACATTCGCTTTACCGAATACGAACGGCGTTTCCGCGGTCGTCATGAGCGGCGTTTTTTCGCGTCCGAGACGGATATAGGCAGGGCTTTCGGTTTTCGCTATCGCGAGCGTCGCTTTGCGCGCTTCTTCCGCATCACACGGAGAAACAACCGTCATGTTGGGCTGCATACGCATAAGACCGATATCCTCGAGCGCCTGATGTGTCGCACCGTCAGGACCCACGGAAACACCTGCGTGCGAGCCCGCGATCTTTACCGGTACTTCGTTGATCGAAATAGTCGTGCGGATCTGCTCGTTGTTGCGCCCCGGCGAGAACGCCGCATACGACGTGATGAACGGTATCTTGCCGAAAGCGGCAAAACCGCTGCCCAGCGCCGCGAGATTTTGTTCGGCAACTCCCACCTCGACGAATCGCTCCGGAAATTTCTTCCTGAATTCCTCCATGCGCGTCGATTCGGTAAGATCGGCACAGAGCGCGACGACGCGCGGATCCAATTCTGCTGCCTCGACCAACCCTTTGCCGAAGCCGTCACGCGTCGGTGCTTGTTCTTTCGTTTCAAACAGGTCTTCTCTCAAACGTACCTGGGGATTGAGCATATTATCCATTTACAAATAAGATAGAAACCACCACAAAGAAGAAGATGGGAAACAAAAGAAGTCCTAAAAGAATCGTGGAAAGCAGATAGAGTGTGAGCCGAGCTAGATCTGATGAGAGATCCATTGAACCAAATGTTCTTATGACTTTAAACACGAAATATGGACTAGGGAGTAAAAGCAGAAAACAAATAAAGCCCTCTACTAGAACGGAGCCGGTGAGACTTTCGGCTAGGCCGTTGAGACCAAGAATTGCGAAACCAACGTTAAATGGTTCGGATAAAGAGGCTCCGTTCGCGATCCCGAGCCAAAGGCACCCGAAGATCGCAAGGAGAAGTAGCGGAATATATATCCGTTCAAATTTACTCATGTTCGCTTTTTATTTTGCCGCCGAGCGTGCGGAGTTCGTCGAGGAATTTCTTGCCTTCTTCCGCGCTCGGCGGTTTGCCGTGCCAGCGATAGTCCCCCTCTATTTCTTTGACGCCCCTGCCGGGGATCGTGTGTGCGATGATAAGCGTCGGTTTTTCGGCAATGGCTTTTGCCTCGTTGCACGCCTGAATGAACTGCGGAATGTTATGGCCGTCCACTTCGAGCACGTGCCAGCCGAACGCTTCGTATTTTTCGTGCAAGGGCTCGAGCGGCATGATGCTTTCCGTATAACCGTCGATCTGAATGTTGTTGCGGTCGATGATGCCGGTAAGGTTCGAAAGTTTGTTCGCGCCGGCGAACATCGCGGCCTCCCACGTGTTCCCCGCGTCGTGTTCACCGTCGGACATCGCGCAATAAATGCGTACCTTTGAATTGTCCATGCGTGCCGCGTACGCCATTCCCGCAGCTTGCGATAATCCTGAGCCGAGCGGCCCCGATGTAGTTTCGAGTCCCGGCAACCGCATGCGCTCCGGATGCCCTTGCAATCGCGAGCCGAATTTCCGCAGGCTGAGACATTCTTCGACAGGAAAATACCCCGCGTGTGCCATCGTGGCGTAGCGGACCGGCACGATATGGCCGTTGCTTAGGACCAGACGATCGCGTTGGGCATGATCGGGATCTTTCGGGTCGTGCACGAGCACATGAAAATAGAGCGCGGTGAAAATATCCGCCATGCCCAAGGGGCCGGCGGTGTGACCGGAGCCTGCCGCAACGAGCATTTCGATTATCGTCTGCCTTATTTCGTTTGCCTTGAGTGCAAGTTCTCTCGCTTCGCCGTCGGTAAGCGGTTCCATGTTCGACTACTGGCCGAGGTCGGCGCTCGCGGTCAGATACTTGAGGTCGGACGCGTCGCGGTTGATAGCATTCACGACGGTCGTCGTCAGCAGAAGGCCGAAGAGTAAAATGAAGGTCGCAGAAATATAAAAGTTGACCTTCTGTGTGAGCGCGAACGAGCGTTCCATAGCCCGATTATAACGCGTTCTCGGCCAGTTCCAGCAGCTCCTTGTGCACGTTCGCGGGATCCGCGCTCTTCGAGATAGCGGAGCCGACACTGAAGCGCGACGCGCCGGCCCGCGCGAGCGTCGCGATCTGTCCCGCGCCGATGCCGCCGTCGACCTCGATCACGAGATCGGGGTAGCGCGCATGCAGGTCCGCGACGCGGCCGTACCCGCGTTCGTCGAACGGGATCCCCTGCGTGCCGACCGTTGCTATCGTCATAAGCGTGACCGAGTCACACATCTCAATATACGGATCGAGCGCTTCGAGCGGAGTCGCGATGAGCGCGGCAAGTCCGATCTCGCTCGCGCCCGAGGCTCGCCACATATCGAACGTTCTTTGGGCTTCTTCAGCGGAATCGAATGCCTCCGCGTGCGCGATCACGCGTTTTGCGCCCGCTCGCGCGAACGAGGTTCCCGCCGCTTCCGGATGAGCGATCATGACATGAGCTTCGTAAAAAACAGTCTCGATCTCCGGAAGTTTTTCGTCCGTGTTCGGTATCCATGTGGTGTTCGGCGACATCGATCCGTTCGCGGCATCGATGTGGAACGTGCGGGCGAACGAACGACACCGCATGAGCAGCGCGTGCATATCGTCGAGGGAGACGGGAACCACCGTCGGGATGACCTCGATCATGCGACTTCGTCGATCTGCTGCACGCGACGCGCGTGACGTTCTTCGCCCGAGAACGGCGTGGATAAAAAAGTGCGCACTGCTTCTTTTGCCTCGTCCGCCGAAAGAAAACGGAACCCGAGCGAAAGCGCGTTCGCATTATTGTGCTGCCGCGTCGAGGCGATCATGTCGAGATTTTTTCCGCTTAGGTCGGTCTGCTCTATTGCGGCCTGTCCATAGTACAAAGCGCAGCGAACTCCTTTGAATCTATTGGCGACCATCGCCTCCCCTTGGCCCGAGGCCCCGCCGATGATCGCGCGATTGTCTTTTCCCGCTGCAATATCGACGGCAAGTTTTCCCGCCGCACCGGCGATGATCCCGGGATAGTCGTCGTCTTTATCGAATGAGAGCGCCCCGCAGTCCTCCGTTTCATGGCCGAGTTCATCGCGCACGAACGCGAGAAGCAGGTTTTTGGTCTCGAAACCCGCGTGGTCGGATGCGAAATAGACTTTCATGACAGTAGTATAGCCTGTAAAAGAAACGCCGGCCCTGCGGCCGGCGCCTCATCATCAGATGTGCTTCGCGGCCTCAATGACATGCTCGACGAGCGTGTGCACATAGCCCATTTCGTTGTCATACCACGCCATGACCTTCACGTGATTTCCGTTGACAACGCGTGTGAGGTTGAGGTCCGCGATCGAACCGTACGGTTGGCCGAGGATATCCGAGGAAACGATCGGTTTTTCCTCAGTCGTGAACGTATCTTTCCAACGGTCGGTCGCAGCCGCTGCTTTGAGCGCAGCATTCACCTCTTCGACGCTCGTCGGACGCTTCGCGATGAACGTGATGTCGGCGATCGAACCCGCCGGCACCGGCACTCGCAAAGAAATCCCGTCGAACTTATCCTTGAGGGCGGGATACGCCAAGGTCACCGCGACCGCAGCGCCGGTAGAAGTAGGAACGATGTTGATTGCCGCCGCGCGACCCTCTTTCATATCTTTTTTAGAGGGCCCGTCGACGATCGCCTGCGAAGCCGTATAGCCGTGGACGGTCGAAAGCAGCGCGCTTTCGATGCCGATCGCTTCGTCGAGAATGGCGATGACGGGCGATGCGGCGTTGGTCGTGCAGGAGGCGTTCGAGGTCACGGCAACGGTACCGAACTTGTCATTGTTGATGCCCATCAGGATCGTCGCTCCCGGTACGGACCCGTCACCGTCTTTCGACGGCGCGGTGACGACGACGCGCTTTGCGCCTGCGGTGATGTGCTGACCTGCTTTGGAAAAGTCCGTGAAAAATCCGGTGGACTCGACGACGACGTCGATGCCGAGGTCTTTCCACGGCAGATTCGCGGGTTCTTTTTCCGCGAGGATCTTCACCTGCTTACCGCCGACGACGAGATCGCCCCCGTTCACTTCCACAGAGAACGGCGCCCGCCTGTATACGGAATCGAATTCCAGTAAGTAGGCCAGATTTTCAGGTGTCGTGAGGTCGTTGACCGCGACGATCTCGAGTTCCGGCCGGCCGTATGCCGCGCGCATGAACCCTCTTCCGATCCGTCCGAATCCGTTTATCGCTACTTTTGCCATTGTCTTGTTTCCTTATTACCCTACTAGTCAATCTATCCTATCACGCGAGCGGACGCGAGCCGCAATCGTAGGTTGTCTCGCGACGCTGAACGGGATCATGGCGATGTCGATGATGCATCGGAAGAGGGGTCAGCGGAGCCTGAGTCGCTACCGGAACCGCTTGGTGTCGAACTCGCCGACGAATCGCTTGCCGGCTGCGTCGGCGCGACGACATTCACGGTGCGCGTTGCGGTGCCGACAAGCCCGTTCTGATCGGTTGCGCTATATACAATTGTATGTGTTCCCGGTTGCGACGTATCGATCTGGATCTGATCCGGCGTCGTGGTCGCTCCCCCGTCCAATGAAACCTGGATGCCAAGGTTGATATCTGCGGTCGGACCGGTGATCGTCGCGCCAAGGTCGTTATAGATCGCGCCGAGCTGAACGGTCGCAGGATTGTTGCCGTTCACCTGCAGAACGGGTGGTGTTGATGTTGAGGGATCGGAGGTTCCTCCCGAGGATCCGCCCGAAGCGGCCGGGCTTCCTCCCTGCGAGCCTGCAGCATTCGCGAGGAGCGAGTCCAGTTGCGCCTTCGTGATGCAGGTTTTCGCGCCGGTCGAATCAGATACACACAGTGTCTGCGTGTCGACCTCCTGCGAGTGAATTATCGAAGCGTATAGATCGTGAATGCCGTTGCCTGCGGAAGCGAACCACTGTGTGAGTTGCGAGAAGAGCGATGACAAGAAGGAGGTGACGACGCCGGGCGTACTGGACGCCGAAGTACTGCTACCCAAGAGCCCGTTCCCTACCGCTTGAGCATCAACGCCTTGCTGGAGGGTGACGAAAACCATGATACTACTCGAAGCTGAGATCGCGGTATACGGCTGGAGCGCGATACCGACCGACGGGTCGAGTGGCCCTGCCTTCATTCCAACGCCCGGTGTCGGCGACAACGTGATCCGGTCACCAGTTTGTATCGCACCATTTTGCAAACTTACCTTGACCGGCACACGTCCGGTGAGCGCGAGCGGCGTCGTGCTGGCGGACTGGCTGTAGTCGCCAAAGATGAGCCCCGGATTGCTGGAAACAATGCCTATTATATTGGTACTAGTGGTAGCGACGGCAAGCGTACTGGTACCGGCGTAATCGACTCCGACGATGGTGCCCGGTACCGTCGGACCGACCGATATCACACCGTATTGCTCTGCGACGTCGAATCCGCCTCCGGAGTGGGCGGTTCCGTAGTAGATATCTCCCGCGACGGTCGCCGTGCTGCAGCCTATACCGCCGCTCGTTTTGGCAAAGCATCCTGCACCAGCGACGGTAAGCGTCGCTCCCGGAGTCGTCGTTGCAATGCCGACATTGCCGGCGAAGTAGTTATTGTCGCTTGAGCCGTTTTGGTAAATACCAAATCTATTGGTGCCACCTTGGAGGTTGTCGACATAGACGCCGTAGCGATTGGTAATGGTGCCGGAAACGCTACCTCCTGCGACACGCAAGCCATAGAAGTTGGTGACGAGATTACCGGACCCTACGGTCGGAGTTTCTGCGTTGAAAAGGGCAAGGTCGGTCGTGCTTGATAGTGTGCCATTCACGATCGCGCCTGCCGTGAGGGAACTCATGCCTGCAACGTTGAAGCCGGGAGCGACGTTCGACACCACGAAGCGGTTGCGTACCGCACCGCCGGAGCTTGTTATTGCGCTCGTAAGGTTAGTCGTGACGCTCGCTCCTACTGCAGCCCCCGCACTTAATCCTGATATCACGGCATTTACGCTGGTCCCTTGATATACCGCTTGGATTACTGCCGCACGCATGTTGGTGGTGCCGGATGAAGTGGTCCCGACCAGGAAAGTATCGACGCCACTTACCGGATTAGCGACGTTCGGAGCATTGGTGAGCGTCGGCGTGCCCACAACTGAGTATGACAGCGATCCGGTGTTGGTTATCCATGCGTTGCCATTGACCGAGAGGGCATCGGAAGGCGTCGAGGAACCAATGCCGAAGTTGCCACCACTGGTCAAAGTGAGTGCCTCGGTGCCGCCGCCAGAGGCCGCTGTGTAGAATCCGAGATTGCTCGCACCGTCACTCTGCAGCGAGTAGGTCGATGTGCCGACGTTCAAGGTTCCCGTCCATGTCGTATTCCAGCGGCTGCCCGTTGCGCCCAAGTTGAAGGTCGCGAGGTTGTTGGTGTATGCGCCGGCCGGAATGAGCGAGCCGGTCGTCAACGTACCGACCACTGTTGAGGAAGCTTGCGAGACGAAGCCGGTCGTGAAAGTACCGAGACCGCCGATCGTCGTATTGCCGTTCTGATCGATGGAGAAAACCGTCGTCGTTGCGCTCGCGGTCGAGGTTGAAATGGAGACGAGCGGGGTCGTGCCGAGCGATGCGGCGGCGAGCGAAAATTGCGCGTACGGAGACGTGGTGCCGATGCCGACGTTGCCTGCATTATCGATAGTCATCCTGATCGTCGGAGTATCCGCCGAGGGCGATGTCCGGAAGTACAGCTTTCCTATGTCATCGTTGGTGATATACCCGTCGGCATTGCGGGATGTGCCGCTCCCTTGGAACAAAAGCTGTCCAAAGGACCCGTTCGTGTTTGCGTCCAGCCTGAGACTCGGGCCTGCACTTGCTATGTGAAGAATTTGGCTAGGTGACGAGGTGCCGATACCGACGTTGCCGTTCCCCAGAACGTTGAAGATGGGGTTGGTGGAACTTGCTGTCGTGATGTTGAAGATGTTAGCGATCGTGTTGAAAGTGGAGGTGGCGGAAACGATGCTTGCGGAGCCGGTGACGTTGAGCGACTGACCGACGGTAAGGCCGCCGGAGAATACGCCATCGAGCGCGGAGAGATTGTTGCGCAGCGAAAGCGTTCCCGCTTCGAGCCCGCCCACTTCAAGTTGTTGGACGTAGCCGCCGCCGAGATCCCAAACTTCGAAAGCGTTGGTGGTGCCACCATCCGCGAGGTAGGCGTAACGCCCTGACACCGCAATACCTTCGCCGCCGGCGCTGCCGGTTGTATTGAGCGTATTTTGCGCGACACGTGCCGGCGAAGCGGGGTTGGAAACATCCCAGACTTCGAATGCGTTGGTCGTCGAGTTATCCTCGATGTACGCATAGCGGCCTTGGACGGAGATACTGCTGCCGTTTTGATTGAGCGTACTTTGGGATACGCGCGTGGGCGAGGCAGGGTTGGAGATGTCCCAAACCTCGAAGGCGTTGGTGGTGCCCTTATCGCTCAAATATGCGTAGCGGCCCTGGACATAAATACCGTCACCGTTCGCGTTGAGCGTACTTTGCGAGACACGTGCCGGCGAGGCGGGATTGGAAACATCCCAGATCTCGAAGCCGTTGGTGGTGACACCGTCGGTGAGATACAAATAGCGGCCTTGGACGAAAATACCAGAACTTGTGCCATTAATCGAGCTTACGGAGACGCGCACGGGCGCGGCCGGATTGGAGACGTCCCACACCTCAAAGTTGCCGTTCCCGGCAATGTAGACATAACGACCTTGGACATACATATCGCGGGCTGTGATAGACATTGTGCTTATGGAAATCCTTACGGGTGCGGAAGGATTGGAGACGTCCCAGACTTCGAAGGCGGTGCTGCCCATCGCCGCAACGTAGGCATAGCGGCCTTGAACAGAGATGGCACCGATGTTGTTGTTGAGCGTGGTTTGCGACATGCGCACGGGGGATGAAGGGTTGGAGACATCCCAGATTTCGAATTGGTTGCTGCTTGCCGTATCGCCTATATAGGCATAGCGGCCCTGGATATAGACGACTCTGCCGGCCGCGTTGAGGGTGTTTGAGGAGACACGTTGCAGCGTAGTCGTGCCCGCCAGCACCGAGAGTTGCGCTGAAGTCGAGACCGGAGCGATGTTGGGCCCGATCGTAAGCTGTCCCGAGTTGTTGAATGAGAGGAGTGAAGTCGTTGCGGTAGCGCCCAGTGTTGAGGACGAAATATTGAAAAGCGTGGTATTCGTCGAGCTGTTGTTGGCGCTTAGTGACAAGAGTGCGTACGGTGACGTCGTCCCGATGCCGACGAATCCGCTTCCCTGCTGCAGCACGAATTGCGAGCCGCCGATCGTGAAGCCCTGACCGCTGGCGATCGTCGTCGTGCCGGTGGTGCTTGAGAGCACTAGTGGTGCGCTGAAGATGTCGTTTCCCGAGAAGGTGTTGTTGTCGGAGAGGAGGGTTGAGGAGGCAGAAGAGCCCCCGCCGCCTCCAATGCAGGTACCGTTGACGGCGTAACAGCCGGCGGTGAGGTTGACACCGCCGCTGCTGTAGAAGGTGGAGGTGGCGGCGGTGAGGTTCAAGATACCGTTGACGGAGAAGATGGAGCCGGGGGTGGTGGTGCCGATGCCGACGTTTCCGTTGCCGAGCACGTTGAAAATATCGCCGGGAACGGCATTCGACAGACCGAAGTAACCGCTCGTGCCGGTCCCCCACGAGTCGAGTCGGAACGTCGGACTTGTGGTGCCCACGCCCACATTGCCGCCCATGAAGTTGGCGGCCACAGGATTCGTTTGCGTGGACGAGGCAACGTACGAGGAAATGGTCCCGCGGGAGAAGATGCCGGAGATACCGGAGTTGATACCGCCGTTTAAGAAGAGATCGCCGCCGATGTTGGCATTTTCGTCGACCTGAAGTTGATTAGTGTCGAGCGCGCCGATCGAGGCGGCGGGGGCTTGGATGCCCGAGAGGTCGAGGATTTGGAATGCGTTAGTGCCGCCACTAAGAGAGTTTTCCGTAATGTACGCATACTTGCCGGACAGTGTGATGCCGTGCGTGTCCACCGAGGCAACGCCGTGGTTCGCGAGAGTGAACGTGGCGACCGTGACAGGCGCAGTAGGGTTGGAGATATCGACGACATCGAAGTTGTTGCTGGACTGGCTGTCGAGGTAGGCGTAGTTGCCGGCAACAGTGACATCGGTCGACCCTGAAAGTCCCGTCGGGGTCATATCAGACAACGACACAGGTGCAGCAGGGTTGGAGATATCGAATACCTCCAAAGAGCCGTTCTGTTCGCCGACGTACGCATACTTGCCGGAAACATATACCGACTGCGCACCGGTTGACGCGGTGGTTGAAGCTGCACCCACCACCGCGGGTGATACGGGATTCGAAATATCGACGACGTTGAAGCCCTTGGTCGAACCTGTCTGGATGCCGGCGGCGTAGGCATACTGGCCTGATACAAACACGTCTCGCACATTGGCGCTAGTGGCACCGAGCGACGTCTGGCTAATTGTGACCGGAGCGAGCGGGTTGGATACATCAGTTATATCGAGGAGTGTGCCGGCTTGAACACCGTAGTAATATTTGCCCGACAAGTAGCCGCTGTGTGCGCCACCGTTGGGAGCTTTGCCGAGCAGGACGACATTGCTCGGATTGGAGATGTCGGCAATCCACAAGCCCGCACCTCCATTGGAGAAATACGCGTATTTGCCAGAGACCCGTACGTCGTTGAAAGTATTGCCCGTCGGAGAGAACGATCCGGCGAGCTGCGGCGAATATGGGTTGGAAATATCGAATATTTCCAGAACGGCTGTGCCCGAAGGCCCTTCTAGGACATACGCGTAGCGACCTTGGATTGCGACCGAGAAGCCCGGTCCCGTCTGACTAATACTATTTTGTACCGTGAGCGACGTGGTGCTTGCGATCACCGGATTCCCCGCCGTCTGCGTGAAGTCCCCTCCCGAGAGCGTGAAGAGCGAGGTCGGCGTCGTCGAACCAATGCCGACGTTGCCGTTCGAGAGCACGCTGAAGAGCGTTGAGGTCGCGGTGCCGGCGCTTGAGGAACCGATCGCGAAGAGCGTTGAGAGCGAGTGCGAGGCGTAGTCGCCTCCGGTGAAGAGCGAGAGAAGTGCGTACGGCGACGTCGTCCCGATACCGACATTGCCGCCATTAAATACCGCACTGATCGGATTGACGGCGGTTGACGACGCGACGTACACCGAGAGACCGCCGCGGGAAAAGATGCCTGAGATGCCGGCGTTGATGCCGCCGTTGATAAAGAGATCACCGCCGATGTTCGCGTTCTCGTCGACTGTGAGGTCGCTCGTATCGATGCTGCCGATGGTGGCGGCGGGGGCGTTGATGCCCGAGATGTCGTAGATCTGGAAGCAGTTGCTGGTGCAGTTGCCGCCTTTGACGCCGACGTACATATATTTGCCAGAGACGACGACGTCCTGGCCTGGCGGAGCTCCGGCGCGCACCGGGAGATTTGCCGAGGCGACCAGAACAGGTGAAGCGGGGTTCGTTACGTCGAGTATTTGTATACCGTTCGTTTGCGTGTTTTCCATGAGGTATGCATAGTGACCGGCAATATAGACGCCACCCACGCCGGCAGTTGTGGTGAACGAACCGACCGCGACAGGTAAAGTGGGATTTGAAATATCAAATATCTGAAGGTCACCGGTCGAATTTTCGCCGAGATATGCATACTTACCCGACACGTAGACGCTGTTGACGGTGGCAGTGGTCGAAGCGGTACCGATAATGACCGGATTAGACGGATTTGAGATATCGACAATATTAAAACCTCGGGAGGCTGAATCTTGCGCGCCACCTATATATGCATATGGTCCGGAGACATATAGATTATCGGCAAAACCGTCTCCGTATCTCAGTGAACCTACGAGCGTCGGGTTGGCTGGATTCGATAAGTCTGTAATACCGATGAGTCCCCCGGTGAGATTATCAGGTCCGCCTGCCACATAACCATATTTGCCCGAGACTACCATGCCGAACCCGGCAGAGCCGCCCCTGCTCACGAAGGTCGGGTTGGCAGGATTGGATACATCGAGGACGATAGTGCCACAAGCATAAGGCGCAGGTAGCGCGCAGCCCGTCCCAGCAGAATCGATATAAGCATATTTGCCGGAGACAACTACACTTTGTGCCCCGTTGCCGGTGTTGTAGTAGGTTGATACAAGTGAAGGCGCAGCAGGATTTGAGATGTCATAAATTTGCATGTTACTCGGGCCTGAGGTGAGATTCATCACGTACGCGTAGTGGCCTTGGATGTAAATGGACCCAGTCGAACTCGCGGTCGCCCCTTGCCCGATGAGTACCGGGTTGCCCGGTGTTTGTGTGTAATTTCCTCCTGCAAGAGTAAACAACGAAGTCGGCGTCGATGAGCCGATACCGACGTTGCCACTTGAGAGCACCGTGAAGAGCGAGCTCGTGGCGGTGCCGCCGGTGGTGGAGCCGATCGCGAGCAAGGTGGAGGGTGCGTGGGAGAGGTAGTCGCCTCCGGTGAAGATGGAGAGCGTTGCGTAGGGTGAGGTGGTGCCGAGACCGAGGAGGTTGCCGGAGGTGTAGATGAGGGTCGAGGAAGAAGTGACGGAGGTGCCGTTGTAGAAATTGACGCCGTTTGATACTTGCGAGCTTGCGTTGGTACCGCCGTTGGCGATCGGCAGAATACCGGAGAGGTAGTTGACCCCAATGGATGTTGTGGCGATCGGATTGCCGCTGCCGTCGAAGGCGAAGATGGAAGAGGCGGGACCCTTGAGGAGGTTCCAGCCGATCGTTGAGGAGGCGATGACCGTGCCGTTGGCATTGACCGAAAGGAGTGCATTGGCGAGACCCGTGATCGCGAAGTTGGTGGTCGTCGCTTGTGAGGTGGTGGCGTTCA
>Ga0210396_10002096_pt1 | contig 20594 bp, 19 predicted proteins | sample IncBWH17OmetaG_FD_155466 | JGI IMG/M metagenome (GOLD analysis project Ga0210396, IMG submission 155466) | Forest soil microbial communities from Barre Woods Harvard Forest LTER site, Petersham, Massachusetts, United States - Inc-BW-H-17-O ... | reverse complement strand
CCGACGACTGAGGGGCAGGCGCAACGCGCGGGGCCCGACCCAGCGTGCCATTGCCCAGAACGGCATCCCCGAGACGAACTTGGCGATCACCTCGAATTTGGTCGGCGCCCACCGGGTCCACCCGCCGGCCGGCGCGATGCCGGTGACCGTGCGCGCCCGTCCGCGACGTTCCAGCTCGAAGGCCACCCAACCGCCCAGCGAATTGCCGACGATGTGGCAAGTGTTCCAGCCCAGCTCGTCGAGCTGACGCTCGACGTGGTCGGCCAACACCGACGAGCTCAGGAACCATGTCCCGGCGGCGGGCCCACCGTTGTGGCCGGCCATCGTCGGGGCGAATACCTCGTAGCGGCCGGTGTCGGCCAACCGCGGGGCGACGTTCTGCCAGACAAGCTGCGAAATCAGGAATGGATGCAGCATTAGGACCGGTTCGCCGGATCCGACATGGATGGGCGCGCGAGTGGAGCTCATTCAGCCGACATTATGGTGATACCGCCGGTACCGCAAGAAGCTCGGGTAGCGACCCGATGCAAGCGTCACAGCGTGCTGAGCCGTTCTAGTATCCGGCCATGGCGCCGGACATCTCACGTCAGGCCTTTTTGCGTGGCGGGCTTGGGGCGGTCGCCGGTGTGCTCCTGGGGTCGTGCGAAAAACGGCCGGGCAGCCGTCGTCGCCGGGCTCGCCGGACTGGGGTGCCCTGGGCGGCAGCATCCAGGGCCAAGTCACGCTGCCGTCAAGCGCCGACTACGCCGGAGCGAAGAGCCTCTTCAACTCCCGCTTCGACAACTCGACACCCGCGGCCGTCGTTACGGTGCAATCCATCGGTGACGTGCAGCAGGCTGTTGCGTTCGCTGCGAACAACGGCCTCCAAGTTGCCGCGCGTAGCGGTGGGCATTCCTACATCGGTGCCTCGGCGGCAAACGGCGTCATGATCGTCGACTTGCGTCAGCTGCCGGGCGAGATCACATACGATGACGAAAGCAGCCTCGTGACGATTCCGGCTGCGGCAGAACTGGATTCGGTGCAGACCACACTGGCCGCACAAGGACGATTGATCCCGAGCGGCAGCTGCCCGACGGTCGGAATCGCCGGTTTGACCCTCGGCGGCGGCCTGGGATCTGATGCCCGGCAGTGGGGTCTGACGTGTGACGCGCTGGTATCAGCGTCCGTCGCCTTGCCCACTGGCGACGCGATCACCGCAACACCAGACGACAATGCCGATCTGTATTGGGCGTTGCGGGGCGGCGGGGGCGGCAATTTCGGTGTGGTTACTTCGTTTACGTTGCAGACGTTCCCCACCACCGACCGTGATGTCGTTTACCTGGTATTCCCTGCGGGTTCGGCTGAGCAAGTCATCCTCGGTTGGAATCAGTGGCTGAGCACGGCGGACCGGGCAATCTGGGGCATGGTCAACGTCACGGCGGGCCAGGCTTCGCCGCGTGGCCTTCGTCCAGTACTTCGAAGGTGGCGACCAGGCATGGCATCCACGCGTTTTCGTTGCGGGCTCGGACATTGTCGGGGAGATGACCCCGTCCGCTGCGCAAGCCGTCGTTGCCGCGGCAACCGCGTGGCCTCAGGATGCGGGCCCAGCGGCGGCGGTGATCGAGTCGCTGTCTGGAGCGGTGAGTGACGCAGACACTGGGGACACCGCGTTCCCGTGGCGGCGGCAGGCGGGGATGCCTGGCTGGTAGCGGCGCACCAGGCGATGGGGGCCAATTCCGTTGGCGGCTACGTCAACTACGTCGAGCCGGACAGTACGGCGTCGCGGTATTTCGGCGGGAATCTGTCGCGGCTCAACGCCGTTCGTCAACAGTACGACCCGAGCGGGTTGATGTACTCAGGCATCCGGCCGGTTTGATGACGGCCGCCGCCATGGCGCGGTGTCGGCGTGGAAAGATCGAGTCATCATGAGCATCACTACCGGATCCCGTCGGGTCTTCTCCGGCGTGCAGCCCACCTCCGACTCAATGCACCTCGGAAATGCATTGGGCGCCGTCACCCAGTGGGCCCAGTTGCAGGACGACTACGACGCGTTCTTCTGCGTCGTCGACCTGCATGCGATCACCATCCCGCAGGACCCCGACCTGCTGCGGCGCCGAACCCTGGTGACCGCCGCGCAATACCTGGCGCTGGGTATCGACCCTGGCCGCAGCACCATCTTCGTGCAGAGCCACGTCCCCGCGCACACCCAGCTGGCTTGGGTGCTGGGTTGCTTCACCGGTTTCGGCCAGGCCTCGCGAATGACGCAGTTCAAAGACAAGTCGACGCGTCAGGGCGGCGACGCGACCACGGTCGGCTTGTTCACCTACCCGGTGCTGCAGGCTGCCGATGTGCTCGCGTACGACGCCGAATTGGTGCCGGTCGGTGAAGACCAGCGGCAGCATCTGGAGCTCGCTCGCGATATCGCGCAGCGGTTCAACAGCCGGTTCCCCGACACATTCGTGGTTCCCGACCTGCTCATTCCCAAGGTCACGGCCAAGATCTACGACCTGCAAGACCCGTCGTCGAAGATGAGCAAGTCGGCAGCCACCGATGCCGGCCTGATCAGTCTCCTGGACGCTCCTGCCGTGTCCGCCAAGAAGATTCGCTCCGCAGTCACAGACAGCGAACGCGAGATCCGGTACGACCCGGACGCCAAAGCCGGCGTGTCGAACCTGCTGAGTATCCAGTCGGCGATCAACGGTGTCGAGATTGATGCCCTGGTGCGACAGTATGCCGGGCGCGGCTACGGCGATCTGAAGAAGGACACCGCCGAGGCCGTCGTGGAGTTCGTGACTCCGATCAAGGCCCGCGTCGACGAGTTGCTCACGGATCCTGCCGAATTGGAGGCTATCCTGGCCGCCGGAGCGGCACGGGCCGAGGACGTGGCCGCAAAAACGGTCGATCGGGTCTACGACCGGCTAGGGTTCTTGCCAAAACGTCCCTAGCGGGTGGTGATGAGCGAACCGGCCAAACCGGGAATCCTGGATCGGCTGCGGGCGCGATTCGGCTGGTTCGACCACGCGATGCGGGCCAACGACCGATTCGAAGAATCCAAGGGCAACTTTTTCGCTGCCGGGCTGACTTACTACACGATCTTCGCGTTATTTCCGTTGCTGATGGTCGGTTTCAGCGTCGGCGGATTCCTGCTGTCACGTCGGCCGGATGTGTTGGCCGGGATTGACAACAAGGTGAGGGGCGCGGTGCCGGGCGCTCTGGGGCAGCAATTGTTGGACTTGATGAATTCGGCGATCGCTTCGCGCGCGTCGGTCGGCGTCATCGGGTTGGCCGTCGCCGCATGGGTCGGCCTGAACTGGATTGGCAATCTTCGGGTAGCGCTGAGCGAAATGTGGAAACAGGGCGAGGGGTCGCGCGGATACATTCGGACCAAGTTCTCCGATCTGGCGACGATGGTTTCTTCGTTCGTGGCGATCCTCGCAACGCTGGCCCTCAGTGCGCTCGCCGCAGCGGCGCCGATGGGCAAGGTGTTGGGGTGGATGGGTATTCACAACGCCCCCGTGCTGGACGCGATCCTTCGCGGTGGGTCGATGCTGATTTCATTGCTGGTGTCGTGGTTGGTTTTCACCTGGATGATCGCCCGATTGCCCAGGGAGCCGGTCAGCTTCGCCAGCGCGACTCCTGCGGCTCTGATCGCGGCGATCGGCTTCGAATTGTTCAAGTTGGTCGGGTCGATCTACCTGAAGTCCGTGCTGCACAGCCCGGCGGGTGCGACCTTCGGGCCGGTGCTGGGCCTCATGGTGTTCGCGTACGTCGCCGCACGGCTGCTGCTGTTCGCGACCGCGTGGGCGGCGACGTCGACGGAAAACCTGCCTGCTGCGCCGGTGGAACCGCCTGAGCTTAAGGTCATTACGCCCAGGGTTCATTTGAACGAGGATCTCAATGTGCGACAAGCGCTGACCGCTGCTGCAGTGGGCGCCATTGGGGCACTGGGTCTTTCCCGAATTATTCGACGAAATAAAGGCTAGGTCACGCACTCAACGTCGCCCTTGTCTCTATCCCGAAACGATTTGGCCACGACGGGGCGCTTCTGCGCGCATCCGTGTCACCCTCATGAGCACGAATGGCTGCTCTACACAAAGGCGGGTAGGCGATGTCGGAACCAAACCTGTTCCACAAACTGGCAGCGGAAACCATCGGCACCTTCTGGTTGGTGCTCGGCGGCTGCGGTAGCGCGATTTTCTCGGCGAAGGCTCACGCCGCCGATCTATACCCGCTGGGTATCGGCTATCTCGGCGTATCCCTCGCGTTCGGTCTGACCGTGCTGACCGGCGTATACGCGTTCGGAGCCATTTCCGGCGGGCATTTCAACCCCGCCGTCACGCTGGGTGCGGCATTGGCTCGCCGGGTGGAATGGAAAGTCCTGCCCGCGTACTGGATTGTCCAGGTGATCGGCGGCCTGCTGGCGGGGGTGGTGATCTACTACATCGCCTTCGGCAGGCCCGGTTTTGTCGCTACCGGGCACCTGGCGGCCAACGGTTACGGCGAACACTCGCCCGGGTATTACTCACTTGGTGCAGTCATTCTCGCCGAGATCGTCCTGACGGCGATGTTTTTGTTCGTCATCCTCGGCTCGACCGACGCTCGGGCGCCAAAGGGCTTTGCCGGCTTGGCCATTGGGTTCGCATTGGCGCTGACCAACCTGGTGGCGATCCCGATCTCCAACGCGTCGATCAACCCGGCGCGGTCCACCGCTGTCGCGTTCTTCAACGGCGACGGAGCCCCCGCGCAGCTGTGGGTGTTCTGGCTGGCGCCGCTGATCGGCGGAGCAATCGCGGGTATCGCCTATCCGTTCCTGTTCGGCCGGGCCGAGGAGACGGCAGACCACTCGGCCGCGTGACGCTGTCACAGCGCTACCTGACGGCGCCGCCTAGTCGCCGGTCAGGTAGCGCTGCAGCGTTGGTCCCATCCAGGCGACCATATCCTCGATAGCAGTCGACGCGATCGGCTCGAGCTTGAGTTGGTAACGCGCGAAAGCCAATCCAGCTAGGTGACTGGCTACCAATTCGACTCGCAGTTCCGCATCGGTCACACCGAACTCCGCTGCGACACGCTTGGCCACCGGACCGGCAAGGGCATCATGTAGCACCTGTCGGGCCTGCGGCTGAATAGCCGCCGAACGCCACACCGCCATGAAGGGTTCAAAAGCGCCGCCGTTGTCCCAGTGCTCGAGAAAACGACGAACCAGCCGGGGGCCGACGTCGTCGGGGCCTTCGTCGAGCAGCGCGGCCAATTGGTGGAGCGGGTGCTCGGGACCGGTCAACGTCGACGCGCTGAACAAGCCTTCCTTGTTGTCGAAAAAGTAATAGACCATCGCGACATCGACGCCGGCGTCCGCGGCAATTGCGCGGACGGTGGCTCGCTCGTACCCGTCGCGCATGAAACGTTCGCGCGCGGCGTCGACGATCCGCTGCCGGCTCTGCTGGCCTGTGCGCCACCGGCCCGGCCGCCGAGCCTCTGACATGTACGAAAGCATACTTCAGCGCCCGTTGACGTTAGGTCCTCCAGCGGCGTACCGTTGTTCTTCAACGAGAGTTGAAGTATCTGGGATCGAAAGGAGTTTGACATGGCTACGGACACACGTGAACGGCAGCTTTGGTGGCGACACATGGTCTCGATCCTGGTGTTCCCGGTGACGGTCACGCTGGTCGTACCGGCGCTTATCGTGAACCCGGCTCACGCGCGGCTGAACTTCGGTTCTCCTCTGAACATCGGCCTCGTCGTCGTCGGCGGCCTGCTCATCGCCGGCGGGTTGGGCATGTGGTTGTGGACGGTGTCTCTGTTCCACCGGATCGGCAAGGGAACGCTCGGACTGGGCAAGCTGATGGGCGAGCCGGTCCACCTCGTCGTAGTCGGCCCGTACCGGCACGTGCGCAATCCGATGATCAGCGGCGTGCTCGCCATCCTGCTAGGGGAGGCGGCCCTCGCCGCCTCGGGTTCGCTACTGCTGTGGTTCGCGATCTTTTGGACGTTGCAAGAGATCGCCATCCGGTTCTGGGAAGAACCGCATCTCACTCGGCGGTATGGCAACGAGTACGTCGAGTACCAGCAGAACGTTCCGCGCTGGCTTCCGCGGATCTCGGCGTGGGTCCCGGCGAATCAGAGCTAGCGCTGAGCGTGCCAGTCGCCGCCGGCCATGACACGCGTGACCTGTAAATCCCGATCCAACACAACAAGGTTGGCGTCAGCACCGGCGCGTAAGCTGCCGACGTGGTCGAGGCCGAGCACCTGCGCCGGCGTCGTCGAGGTCATCTGCACCGCGGCGGCCAGCGCCGCGTCGCGGTCCGAGCCGAGGCCGGCCGCGGCGCGGAAGAGTTGATCCATCGTCGCGGTGCTCCCGGCGATCGTCGAAGTCCCGCGCACGCGTGCCACGCGTTCGACCACATCGACCTGTATTGTCCCGAGCCGAAATTCGCCATCGCCCAATCCCGCCGCCGCGGTGGAATCGGTGACCAACGCCACCCGGTCGGCTCCCGCCGCCTCGATCACCGCTCGTTGCATGGCGGGGTGAACGTGCACGCCGTCGGCGATCAACTCGACGGTCACCCGCGCATCCTGCAACAACGCGATCGCGGGTCCGGGCTCACGGTGGTGCACCGGCCGCATTGCGTTGAAGAGGTGGGTGCCGACCGTCGCGCCCAACTCGACAGCATGGCGGGTCTGCTCGTAGGTGGCATCCGTATGTCCCACGGCGACAACCACTCCGGCGTCGGCGAAGCGGGTAATCGCATCGTCGCTGCCAGTGCGTTCGGGTGCGAGGGTGACCATCCGGATCGCGCCGCCGCCTGCGGTGAGCAGGGCGTCGATCTCAGCGGGCGCCGGGTCGCGCAGCTGCGCAGGATCGTGCGCCCCGCAGCGCGCGGCGCTCAGCCACGGTCCCTCCAGATGAATGCCTGCGACGGTGCCCGCGCGGGCGGAGTCGGCGAGCGCATATACCGCGGTGAGCAGGTCGGCGGGCGACGCGGTGACCAGGCTGGCGAGCGTGGTGGTCGTGCCATGACTGCGGTGAAACATCGCTGCGCGCAGGATATCTGCGTCGTTGCCGTCGGTGTACGACGCGCCGCCGCCACCGTGTACATGGATGTCGACGAAACCGGGCACGAGCAGCGCCTCGGGCATGTCGACATCGGCCCGCCGCGGCGGCAGGCCCGACCCGCAGCCCACGATTCGTCCGCCCGAGGTTTCCACCCAACCCGGCCGACAGATACCCTGCTCCAGCGCCAGAGCGCCGGCGGCGATCAGCGCCATGCCGGCATATCCGTTGTCGTGCTGGGCAATTCGTCAGGCCAGCGGCCGTCATTCTCCCAGAAGTGGCGGATCTCTTCGAGTTGTCGGCCTTTGGTCTCGGGAGCATACCGGTACACGAAGGCGAATCCGCCCACCGCGAAAACGCCGAATACCGCGAAAGTGCCTGCGCCGCCCAGAGAATGCAGCATCGTCAGGAACACGCCGGCGATGACTGCATTGGCCAGCAGGTTGGCGGTCAGCATCGCGCTGGAGCCCATCGACCGCAACCGGGACGGGAAACTCTCACCGGCGTAGACCCACACCAGCGCGCCGAAGCCGAAGGTGAATGCCATGGTGAACAGCAGCACGCCAACGAACCCGAATATCGGTGGGAAATGCGCAGCGAACACCACGATCAGCACCACGTCGGCGGCGATCATCGCGCCGATACCGCACAGCAGAACGGGGCGGCGGCCCAGCCGGTCGACCAGAACTACCGACACCAGCACCGCGGCCAGCGCGGCGGCCTGCACCATCGCCGGAAGCGCTAGCAGCGCGAAGTTGCCGCGGAAGCCCATCGCGTCGAACAGTCGGGGGCTGTAGTAGACGATCGCGTTGATGCCGGTGATCTGGATGAAAAAACCCAGCGCGATGACGAAGACCGTGGCGCGCAGGTAGGGCCGGCGCAGCATTTCGAGGAAACTGCCGCCGCTTTCTTCCCGCAGCGCAGCGCCGATCTCGGTGAGTTCACGTTCGACGTCACTGTCGGGCTCCACTTGTTGCAGCGCCCGCCTGGCTTCGGCGACCCGGCCTTTGAGCATGTACCACCGCGCGGTGTCAGGCATCCGCAGCAACAGCAGCGCAACCAATGTCGCGGGCACCGCCGCCAATGCCAGCATCCAGCGCCACTCGCGCGAATCGGCCAGCAGGTAGCAGGCCAGATAGCCCACGATGATGCCGACCACGGTTGCCACCTGGTAGCCGGCGAGCAGCGAGCCGCGCACGCGCGCCGGTGCGGATTCGGCCACGAACACCGGGACCACCACGACAGACACCCCGATGGTCATGCCCAGCAGTAGCCGGGCCACCAGCAGCATCGGCACCGAGTCCGACATCGCGCCCAACAGTGCGAACACCGCATAGCCGGCCGCCACCGACACCATCGACCGCCGGCGCCCGATCAGGTTGGCGAGGACGCCCGCGCCCAGCGCTCCGACGATTTCGCCGAGCACCACTGCGGTCGTCACCAGTTCTTGTTGCCGCGTCGTCAGACCGAATTCGTCGGTGATGAACAGCAGCGCGCCGGCGATGTTGGAGAGGTCGTAGCCGTAGACGACGCCCAGGCTTGCGGCGGTGAGGCCCAACAGCAGTGAGCGCCTGGTACGACGCATGGCGGAATTCTCGGCTTTCTTCGGCTTAGGAATGGTCGCTCCGCCACCAAGATAGGGGAGTCCAGGCCGCGGGCGCCGACTTTCGGCTGCCCTGTTACGTCATCCGCCGAGGCCGATGAGATCGGCGAAGTTGACCAGGGTGCCGCCGAGGTCCACTGCAATGGGTACGGCTGCACCGAAAAGCAACGCGAACGGAACTAGCCCGATGCCGGCGGCGATCGGATCGCCAATCGCGTTGAGAATATTGCCGTCGGCGAGCTGATCTGTAGCAAATCCGGTGATCAACGAGGGGACCGTGGTCAGCAGCGTGTCGACGGTGTCAGCGATGGGAACCAGCGCCGCGTAATCGGCCGAAAGGGTGGCAGAGAGATCGTCGATGATCTCGCTGGGCGTGGACGAGAACAGCGAGACGTCTGAAGTCGGGAAGCCAACCGACCCGTTCAGCGCCTCGCGCGCAAGTTCCAGTAGCGCGGGCAGATTCAGAAGTTGCGAGATGTTTGTGGCATCGGTATAGCCCAATATGTTTGTCAGGCCCAGTATTTCCGTCAACAGCGGATTGTCCAAGATCGACGATAACTGGTAGTTGGCCGGATTCAGCAAATCGTTGATGGCGGCCTGGATGCCTTGCGGAACGCCATTGGCCAGCGCAGTGAATACGTCAGCCCAGTTGAGGTCGGTCGGGAACAACCCGAACGTGGTGGGGTCATTTGCCGGCCCTGGATCCCAGCCGTCGGTGATGCTGCCATAGCCCAGGTTCACGAGTATCCGCATGTCGGGTTCCAGCAGGTCATAGAGCGGTTGTCCGATTATTGGGAGCAGCTGCAGCGGCTCCAGCAGCGGCAGCGTGTCTGCCGGAATCATGTAGTAGTTGGTCAGCCCTTCGCCGGTGAGTTCGGCAGACCCTGGTAAAAGAATCGCGTCGTTGACTTGGTCCGGCGTGAGAACCGGGTACGCGGCGTGTTCGATGATGCCCAGATAGGCGTTGAGATCCGACAGGAAATTGATTGGGTAGCGCGGGAAGTCGGCAAACAGGTCGTATTCGGTCGTGTAGATGTCGGTGGGGTAGAGGTCAGACGGCGTGGCGCCGCTGAACGTAATGCCCAGGGCGGGCGCAGTCGGGTCTTGACCGTCGATCGGAACGTCGAAGCGCTCGAGCATGCCCCCGTCGGGATTGCTGGGGTCGGCGATCAACACGAAATGCACATCGTCGCTGGGCACACCCTGGTCGGATAGTTGCGTCATCACCTGCGATGAGATTGTCGCGCTCTGCGACCAACCGAAGACGACCACAGGGTTGGCGGCATCCACTCCTCCAGCGGCGATTTGGCCCTGGATAGCCGAGTCCAGAATCTGATCACCCTGCGCGACCGATGTGTCGAGCGTCAGGCTATGCACGCCGGTAAGCGGGTACAGCCCTTCTGGCGTGTCGAGGCCCTGGACGGTGCCGGTGAAGTCCCGTGGCTGCAGGTAAAGATCGTCAACGGCGTTCAGGTAGCCGGATGGAGGTATCGGGATTGTGCTGCCGCCCATGACAAGTGCCGTGCCGTCCCCAAGCGGGGAATCCGGACTGTCAACGCTGGTGAGATGCACCGAGCGATTCTGAACATCGGACATCGATGGAACATGGGGTGCGGCGGCGCTCGGGCTGAGGCAGACCACGGCGATGCCGGCGGCGAGGCAAGGACGCAGGCGGAGGAGCATGTTCGAGTCCTAGTGACCGCTGGGATGGTTGGCGAATCATACCGAGGCCAAGACGCCGGGGATGCAGAAAACCAAAGATTGGGTCTGCTTGTAGAAAGACGACGGTTTCCCTGCTCAGCGATGACTGCTGTCATCGAGCGCCAATATCGGTGTCAATCTGGTACGCCTTCCAGGGTCTGGCCCCATCGAACCTCGAGAGGAGCTGACGGGTAATCGCCATCGTGTGAACCAGATATATGGTCCGATAGAGTTTCGCTGGTATCGAGCGAGGGGGTAGCTATGCCAGGTAAGCAGCCAAAAGCCCGCCCCCTCGCGGTCACGAACGCGGCGCTGCGCGTCGGTATCAAGGTCATGCCATGGGTTCCGGCCTGGCTGAAACGGCTTGTCGCAGGGGGCAGAAGAGTCACGATTGACGGCAATACACTTGACGCCACTGCTCAACTGATGCTGTTCGGTCAACGAATCACGGGCACTGGCGGCCTGTCGGCCGCTGCCGATCTGGAAGCTGCCCGTGCGTTGATGCGCACCTCCCACGTCGTGCTGGCCAACCGCGTCGCGGTTCCGACGACGGACCTACAAATTCCCGGTCCCGACGGCCGTCTGCGGATGCGCCACTACCGAGCGCCCGTCACACAACCGGCACCGCTACTTGTCTTCTTCCACGGAGGAGGCTTTGTGGTAGGTGACATTGAATCCCACGACGGACTGTGCCGGATGATCTGCGGGGACGCAGCGATACATGTCTTGTCAGTGGAGTACCGGCTGGCACCGGAACACAAGGCTCCGGCTGCCGTCGATGACTGCTTCGCGGCCTACCAGTGGGCACTGGGACACGCTGCCGAACTGGGTGCTGAACCGTCCCGAGTCGGCGTTGGCGGTGACAGCGCGGGCGGAAATCTGGCGGCGCTGGTCGCCCTGCGCAGCCGCGACGAAGGTATTCTGCAGCCGGCGCTACAGGCGCTGATTTATGCGGTTCTGGACCTGTCCGCCGACACCCCGTCGCGCACCTTGTTCTCAGACGGGTTCTTTCTGTCCGCGTCGGACTCGGCCATGTTCACCGAGCTCTATCTTGGTGGCACTGGCCTAGCAGCCGACGATCCGCGGGTATCACCACTTAAGGCCGCTGATCTATCCGGCCTGGCACCGGCTCTGATAGTCACCGCGGGATTCGATCCCCTGCGCGACGAGGGCAACGAATACGCCACTGCACTGCGCTCGGCCGGTGTCGCGGTAGACCACCGGCAATTCGACGCCCTAACGCATGGCTTTGCCAGCATTGCCTCGTTCGGCGGCGGTAGCGCCGACGCGACTGCCGCTACTATCTCCGCCATCCGTGCCCACCTCAGCCGGAGCTGAGGTGGGCAGTTGTTCTGCCGCGGGACTTCGATGCGCCGAATAGCGCTGTACCCGAGCAGCTTTGGCCCGGACAACGGCGAATAGTATCGCCGGGTGGTCGTCGTAAGGGCTGCCGCTTACGGTCGTGAGCTTAGTTCTGCGGCCGGCGATTCATCGAGCGAGCCACCATGATCAACCCGAACACGATCACGGTGCCGATCACCGCCACACCGACCCGTACCGGCAGCGCGTCGGCGGGCGGTACGAACCCGGCGGCGTTCGTCGATGTGCCCGGAGCGGCGTCACCGCCGTTGGCGGACTTGGCGGCCAGCAACGACGGATCGGGTTCGATCAATGTTCCCACCCGGGTTCCCGGTGCGGTCGCGAAGCCGTAATCCAGCAGGTGGGCGGCCTGCTGCCACGGCGCAATCGGCTGACGGGTGCCGTGCAACAGCACCGCCATCAGCCGGCGTCCGTCGCGGTTGGCGGCGCCCACGAACGTCTGGCCCGCGTCGTCGGTGTAGCCGGTCTTGCCGCCCAGCGCGCCCGGATAGTGGTAGAGCAGCTGGTTGTCGTTTTCCAGCTCGTAGCCGGGGTGGTCGGCGTGTCCGGGGAAGTCGAACTTCTGCGCGTGCACGATGTCGGCGAAAGTTGGGTTCTCCCAAGCGTATCGGTAGAACAGCCCGATGTCGTACGCCGAGGTGCTCATGCCGGGTCCATCCAGCCCCGAAGGCGTCGCAGCGCGGGTGTCGCGGCCGCCGAGCTTGCCGGCCAGCATGTTGATCTTCTCCATCGCGAGCTGCATGCCGCCCAGTTGCATGGCCAGCGCGTGCGCGGCGTCGTTGCCGGAGTGCATCAACAGCCCGTGCAGCAACTGGTTGACGGTGTAGGTGCCACCCGGGGCAACGCCGACCCGGGTGCCCTCCGCGCCGGCATCCTCTGGCGTGCCGTCGACGGTCCTATTGAGGTTGAGCTCGTTGAGCGATGCCATCGCGACGAGCACCTTGATGACGCTGGCCGGGCGGTGACGGCCATGCGGGTCACGCGCGGCGATGATCGCGCCGCTGTCCAAGTCGGCCACCACCCAGGCCTCGGCGGAGATATCGCCGGGCACCGGCGGGGTCTCGGGTGCGGCGACCACTCCGCAGCCGCCCAGCGCGTTACCGCCGATCGGCGACGCGGGCACCGGCAGCGGCAGGGGCGGATCCCCGGCCTGCGGGACCTCCGACGAGTCCACCGCCGGCGGGGTGGCCACCTTGTACGGGCAGGCGTCATGCCCTGCGCCGGCTACGGCGGGCTCGGCGAGCGCCGCAGGGATGCCGAGTGCGGCCGGTGCGGCGACCATGAAAGCCGCCGCTACCAGGCATGACGCAGTTCGAAAGTAGGCCATCGTCTGTGCAGAGTAGGCGATCAGCGGCCCGATTCCCGGGAGCCGCGCTGTGACTGGTGTTGCAGAAGTTACAAATCTAGGTAACAGACACCTGGCCCGCCGATGCGGCCCAGCCACAGCCGTCCCGGTGTTTCCACCACTCCGGTGGCCAGGCCGAAGGCCGGATGCTGGGCGCGAAGCTGGGTCACGACGTGGCCGTCGTCGGGGTCGAACGCGACGACCCACACCGTCGGTTTCGGGTTCGGCAGCCAGCGATAGGGCAGCAGTCGCCACATCAGGCTGCGGATGATAGGTGCGCGTGGGCTCAGCCATTCGCTGAGCCGGATACGGTCCGAGACCATTGCCACCCAGATCCTGCCGTCACGACCGGTCGAAATGTTGTCCGGATACCCGGGCAGATCGATGGCCAACGGGGTGATCGAACCGGCTCGGTCTCCGGTAAGCCAGTACTTGGACAGCCGGCAGGCGGTCGTCTCGGCGAACACCAACGCGGACTCATCGGTGGTCAGCGTGACGCCGTTGGCGAAGTACAGATCGGACGCCAGCACACTGACCGTGCCGTCGGGATCGCGGCGAAACAGTGACCCGGTGGGGCGCCCCTCGACCACCGAGCCTTTGTAGTACTCGTAGTGGAAGCGGCTGGTCGATTCGGTGAAAAAGATTGTGCCGTTGGATGATTCGACTACGTTGGAGCAGAACGTCAGCGCTTGCCCGGCCACCTCGGCGACCAGCGTCTCCAATGTGTCGGTTGCGGGGTCGTAGCGCAGCAGGCCGCGATGGCTGTCGCAGATCAGCAGTCGGCCGTCACGGGCGACCGCCAGGCCCAACGGTCGCCCGCCGGTGTTGGTGACCACTTGCGCAGAACTGCCGTCGGGAGTGATCCGAACGATGCGTCCGTCCTCAACACCGGTCCAGATGTTGCCCTCAGCATCGGCGACGACATCTTCCGGGCCGGTGCCGGGCAGCTCGACCACATGCAAACTCGACGTCAGGTCGGGATCGGGTAACGGCCTTGACGGCGGTGGCTGCCACCGGATCGGGTCAATACGGGGTTTAGTCACGCCACTCCTCCGCATCGCTTCGCTCTGCATCGTCGCGGCGTGGTTTGGTCACACGCGACCCCCAACGTCGGTCAGCACACTGCGGAGAATCGCTTCAATGGTGTCGAACTCGGCTTGGCCGCTGATCAGCGGCGGCGCCAACTGGATCACGGAATCGCCGCGATCGTCGGTGCGGCAATACAGTCCGGCCTCGAAAAGGGCCGACGACACGTCGCCGAGCAGCGCCCGGCGTTCGGTGTCGGTGAACGTTTGCTTGGTCGCCTTGTCCTTGACCAGTTCTACGCCGTAGAAGAATCCCTCGCCGCGCACGTCGCCGACGATGGGCAAGTCGTACAGCTTTTCCAGGGTGGCACGGAGAACGGGCGCGAGGGTTTTGACGTGGTCGTTGAGGCCCTCACGCTCGAAGATGTCGAGGTTGGCCAGCCCGACGGCGGCCGAAACCGGATGGCCGCCAAAGGTATAGCCGTGCGGGAACATCGTGTTGCCGTCGTTGAAGGGCTCGAACAACCGCTCGCTGGCGATCATCGCGCCGATCGGCGAGTAGCCCGACGTCATCCCCTTGGCGCAGGTGATCATGTCGGGCACGTAGCCGAAGTTGTCGCAGGCGAACATCGACCCGATGCGGCCGAACGCGCAGATCACCTCGTCGGAGACCAGTAGCACGTCATACTCGTCACAGATCTCCCGCACCCGTTCGAAATAGCCTGGGGGAGGCGGGATGCTGCCGCCGGCGTTCTGCACCGGTTCCAGGAAGACCGCGGCCACGGTGTCGGGTCCTTCGAATTCGATCGCCTCGGCGATCCGGTCGGCGGCCCACTGCCCGAAGGCTTTCAGATCGGTGTGCAACGGTTCGGGCGCGCGGTAAAAGTTCGTGTTGGGCACCCGGAAGCCGCCGGGCGTCACCGGCTCGAACGGCGCTTTGTACTTCGGCAGGCCGGTGATCGCGAGGGCGCCCTGGGTGGTGCCGTGGTAGGCGATCGACCGCGAAATCACTTTGTGTTTGCCGGGTTTGCCGGTCAGCTTGAAGTACTGCTTGGCCACCTTCCACGCGGTCTCGACGGCCTCGGTGCCGCCGGTGGTGAAGAACACCCGGTTCAGATCGCCCGGCGCGTACTGGGCCAGGCGTTCGGCGAGCTCGATCGCGGGCGGGGTGGCGTATCCCCACAGCGGGAAGAAGGCCAGCGTGCTGGCCTGTCGGGCGGCGACCTCGGCGAGTTCGGTGCGACCGTGGCCGACCTGCACGGTGAACAGACCGGAGAGCCCGTCGAGGTAGCTCTTGCCGCGGTCGTCGAAGATGGTGACGCCCTCGCCGCGAGTGATCACCGGCGGCGTGATGTCTGGGCCGTGCCGGGCGAAATGCAGCCAGAGGTTGTCGGTCATGTTGCAGGTGAGCGTAACGCTCGGCTCGATGGCCCGGCTCCTTACTCGCGCCGTCCGGCGCTCGCCGTCGCCGGGCTAGGCTCGATGGCCCGGCTCCTTACTCGCGCCGTCCGGCGCTCGCCGTCGCCGGGCTAGGCTCGGGGCTATGACCTCTGCCCAGCAGGTCACCGAGTTCGAAGCCCTACGGCCGCATCTCATGTCGGTGGCCTACCGGCTGACCGGCACCGTGGCCGATGCCGAGGACATCGTCCAGGAAGCCTGGCTGCGCTGGGATAGGCATGAAAACGCGATCACCGACCTCAGGGCCTGGCTGACCACCGTGGTGAGCCGGCTCGGGCTGGATCGGCTGCGGTCGGCTGCGCACCGCCGGGAGACCTACACCGGCAACTGGCTGCCCGAGCCGGTGGTGACCGGCGTTGACGGTGCCGATCCGCTGTCTGCGGTGGTGGCGCGCGAGGATGCCCGGTTCGCGGCGATGGTGGTGCTGGAACGTCTGTCGCCCGACCAGCGGGTCGCGTTCGTGTTGCATGACGGATTCGCTGTGCCGTTCGCCGAAGTGGCGCGGGTGCTCGGAACCAACGAGGCCGCCGCGCGGCAACTGGCCTCGCGGGCCCGCAAGGCCGTCACCGCGTCACCGCCGCCGCAGCCCGATCCGTTGCACAACGAGGTGGTCGGCAAGCTGATGGCCGCGATGGCCGTCGGCGACCTGGAAGCCGTGGTGGCGCTGTTGCATCCCGACGTGGCGTTCACCGGCGATTCGGATGGCAAGGCGCCCACCGCAGTTCAGGTCATCCACGGGGCGGACAAGGTGGTCCGGTTCATGCTAGGCCTTGCGCAACGCTATGGCCCGTCGATGTTCACCGCCTACGAGCTGGCTTTGATCAACGGCGAACTCGGCATCTACACCGCCGGCCTCCCGGCCAGCGACGGGTACCGCGAAATGCTGCCGCGGATCATGGCCATGACGGTGCGCGACGGAAAGGTATGCGCCCTATGGGATATCGCCAATCCCGACAAGTTCACCGGCTCGCCCTTGGGCCGACGATCCTGAACCCACGGCGAGGCCGAGTCGCAGCGCGCCGGCGGCTTCGCTCGCGGCTTCGGCGAATCGACCGCCCAGGCCGACAAAGTTGAGGTATCCGTGCGGCAGGTCGGCCTGACGGGCCAGGGCCACCGGGATTCCGCCGGCCCGTAGCTTGTCCGCGTATGCCTCGCCGTCGTCGCGGACCGGATCGAAGCCGGCGCTGGCGATGTAGGCGGGCGGCAAGCCGGTGACGTCGCCGTGTTGTGGCGACAGCCGCGGATCTGTCAGATCGGTTCCCGCTGGTATGTAGTTGGCGAGCACCCACTGAAGATTGCGGTCGGTGAAGGTCGAACCTTCGGCGAACAGGTCGCGCGACGGCCGGCGCGTGCTCAGATCGGTAGCCGGATACATCAGCAGTTGGAAAGCCGGCACACCACCACCTCGTCGCACCGTCTGCTGCGCGGTCACGGCGGCGAGATTCCCTCCGGCGCTGTCACCTCCGACGGCGATGCGGGCGGGATCGGCACCCAGATCGCGGGCGTGGTCACGGGCGTATTCGAACGCGGCGAGCGCGTCGGCCACGGGGTCGGGGAATTGGTGCTCCGGCGCGCGCCGGTACTCCACCGAGAGAACTCGCGCACCGGCGTGGCTGGCCAGGTAACGAGCGATGGGATCGTGGCTCAGCCGTGAACCGACCGAGAAGCCGCCGCCATGGAAATACACCAGCAGCCCCGATGGCTCGGGCACGTCTGCGGGGATGTAGAGGGTGGCCAGGACCTCGCCGTGATCGGCGGGAATGGCGATCTCTCGGGTCGCGACGGGCACCGGTGATTCGTAGCCGATCAGACTCGGTGCCTCGTCATAGCGTGCGCGGGCCTCTGCCACGGGGCCGTCGAAAACGTCGGAGCCCGAACGGTTTTTGAGGGCAATGGCCAGCTGTGCGTCGAGGTCTAGTTCCTGCCCGTCGATCCGTAGCGGCGGGCCCGCCAACAGTCGGCGGATCGGCTTGGGCAAGCCAAAGACGAGCCGGACCACTTTTGCTTTTGCGCCAATACTCAACGATGACATCAGATTTCCTCCTTGCCGTTGTAAGTGACGTGCTTGCGGGCGACGAATCGCATTACGTGGCCGAGAACGCGGGACTGCAGGCTTGCGGTGAGGCCATGTCGCGCGCACTCGGTCCGGAAGTCGTCCGGCACGATCAGCCGATGCGGTGAGCCGTCCAAACGGTGGAACAGGCTCGCCAGCGGAGTGCGGGTCAGGTCGTAGCCGACGAAGATCCCTCCCGGTCGCAACACCCGCGCGACCTCGGCGACGGCGCCCTCCCAGTCGATGATGTGATGCAGCATCAGGCAGCTGACGACGGAGTCGAAGGAATCGTCGGGAAACGGCATCGCGGTGGCGTCGGCCGTTCTCACCGATGCGTTCGAGAAACCATCCAACCGCGTGGCGGCGGCCTGCGCCATGTGGGGATCGATATCTATTGCCGTCCAAGCAAGTTCGGGAGCTTCCGAAAGAAGCTGCTGCGCAACGGATCCACTCCCGACGCCGATCTCCAGCACGTCGCGGCCCAGCCGTTGCGCACAGAGCTCACGGGCGATCGTTGAGCTGCTGGACCGCCATACGCTGCTGCAGCAGTAGGTACGTTCGAATCGGGACATTGCAGGCATATCCCAAGCGTGGGCCAACCACGACGGGAACGCTTGTATGGATCCGTCAGATCAAGGTGTGTCGGACCGCTTCAGCGAGTTCGCTCGGGGTCGCCCCAGTCATCTCCCAGCAGACCTTGTTCGCGTGCGATCCGTCGGCAAACCCGGCCAGGTGGGCGGCGTCGGTGACGGAATAACCATCGAGGAGGTAGCTCACCGCGGTGACCAGCCGCTCCCAGCGGATCGCGGCCGAGAACGAGACGCCGGTCTGCTGCTTGCACAGCCGCCCGAGATAGTCGGGTGACAGCGCTACCTCACCGGCGACCGACGTCACGTCGATGCGATCGGGCATGCGGCTCGATACGACTTCGATCGCCTGCCGCAGCTGTGGGTGAACGGGTCGCGGGCCGTCCGAACGGCGGTCGCCCATGTCGCAAAGTCCGTCGACGAGATGTTCCGCCGCTGCATGCGGACCATCTTGGTCCAGCGAAGCGGCCGTCGCCTCCGCCAGCTGCTGCCCGTCCTCGACGATCCAGATGCCTTGATGCTGACCGTGATTGCGACTCAACGTGCTCAGCGCGATGCCCTCCGGCGTCTGCAGCCCGAGGTACAACGTCAGGGCTCCGGATTCGGAATCCGATCGCACGGCGTGGCGAGCGCCGCTGGCGATCACGACCAGTCGGCCCACGTCGTCGGTTTCGCCGTCGCAGGTAACCGTTAAAGGACCACGCCCGCCGACGGTGACCTGAACCGCGGGGTGATGGTGCAGGGCAAGGTCGGAGAACCCGCCGGCAACCATGAGCCGGCCCGGCCCAAGTTCCCAGACCTGCATGCCGCCACTCTAGTGCTGCGCTGCAGTTTCGTTCGTGTCGCTGGGCGGCGTCATCCAGGGAACCCGGCACGCGTCACCGGAATTGAAGCCTTGCTCGGTGATGCCCAGTGCGGTGTTCATCCGCGCCCGCATGTTTTCGATGCCGATCTGATAGGTCAGCTCGATCACGCCGTTCTCACCGAAGCGGGCCCGCAGGTCGGCTACCTGCTCGTCGGTGACGGTGTGCGGATCGGTGGTCATCGCGTCGGCATAGGCGATCGCGGCCCGTTCGTCATGGGTGAAATGTTGTGAAGTGGCGTAGTTGTCGATGTCTTTCAGGCGCTCGATGTCCAGCCCATCGAGGCGCTGCAGCATTGATCCGAAGTCGACGCACCACGAGCACCCGACGGTGCGTGCGGTCCAGTACACGGCCAGCTCGCGGACGTTGGCCGGGAGCTTGCGCGAAGCCGATTGCAGCATGGCCTCGTGGACGGCGTCGGCGACCAGCAGCCGCGGATGGTGCGCGGCGACGGCGAGAGGTGCAGGGACTTCCCCGAAGCGCCGCTTGGAGTACCGGTACATAGCGCGGATGAGCGGGTTGGCCCGTTTCGGGGGCAGGGGTTCGATGCGGGTTTTCTGTGTCATACCCGTTAGACGAGACAGCCCGCGAAGGTGTGACGAGCCGCAGTCAGGCGGCTGCCCTCATCCGATTCGTCGGCCAGCTGACGTTGGTCGTGTACTCGCGCACTGGCCGGTCGGCAGCCCTTGTCGGCGGCTGGCTCAGGCTGACATTGGTCTGGTACCGGCGTGGCTCGATGGAGGGAGCCCCCGTACGTCGCTGGCCGAAGTTCATATCATAGGGAACGCAGCTGTCTATTAGCTTATTCCCACCTGTGAAGAACTTCAGCGCGTGAACATCAAAGCGCGCTTGACCTCCTGGATCGCCTTGGTCACTTCGATGCCCCGCGGGCAGGACTCCGTGCAGTTGAACGTGGTACGGCAGCGCCACACGCCGTCGACCTCGTTGAGGATGTCGAGGCGCTCGGCGGCGGCTTCGTCGCGGCTGTCGAAGATGAAGCGGTGCGCGTTGACGATCGCCGCCGGGCCGAAGTAGCTGCCCTCGTTCCAGAACACCGGGCAGCTCGTGGTGCAACAGGCGCACAGGATGCACTTGGTGGTGTCGTCGTAGCGTGCGCGATCGGTTTGGCTCTGGATCCGCTCGCGGGTCGGCGGGTTACCGGTGGTGATCAGGTACGGCTTGACCGCGCGGTACGCCTCGAAGAACGGCTCCATGTCGACCACCAGGTCCTTCTCCACCGGCAGCCCGCGGATCGGCTCGACCGTGATGGTCACCTGCTTTCCCGGTTTCTTGGGCAGCAGGTCGCGCATCAGCACCTTGCAGGCCAGCCGGTTGACGCCGTTGAGCCGCATCGCGTCGGAGCCGCAGACGCCGTGGGCGCAGGAGCGCCGGAAGGTCAGGGTGCCGTCGAGGTAGCTCTTGATGTAGATCAGCAGATTGAGCACTCGGTCGGTGGGCAAGCAGGGCACCCGGAAGCTCTGCCAGCCGCCGGAGTCCGCGTACTGGTCGGGGTTTTCCGGATTGAATCGGGCAATTTTCAGCGTCACCATCA
>Ga0210396_10002094_pt1 | contig 20606 bp, 23 predicted proteins | sample IncBWH17OmetaG_FD_155466 | JGI IMG/M metagenome (GOLD analysis project Ga0210396, IMG submission 155466) | Forest soil microbial communities from Barre Woods Harvard Forest LTER site, Petersham, Massachusetts, United States - Inc-BW-H-17-O ... | reverse complement strand
ACACCGAAGCAGAGATCTACCCCAAGATGAGCCATGACATGATGCTCGACCCCGGGTGGGCTTCCGTGGGCGAACGAATCCACGCGTGGCTCGAAACGCGTGACCCCGCGACCGTTTGATGCCGCGCACCCAACGTCGCAACAGGCATCACCACACCGCGGATGCCTGGATACCGGACACGATCACGTTGAGTCCGGCGCGAAAGCGTGCGGCGGCTTGACGATCGCCGCGCGCCCCCGGGGCTACCGAGCGCGATTCCTCCAGGGTTACCGAGCCCAGCAGGTACGTGTACAACACCGAATGGGCCGCGGCCGCACGGGTGTTCGCGAGTCCCGCTTCCGCGAGAAGTGAACGGCTGAATCGGTCGAGGCGGCGCGCGCTGTCGCCACCGCTCCTGGTTTGCAGTACGCCGGCGACACCGGGAACCGCGAGGATCGCTTCGCGTGCGGTGCAGTAGAGCTCGATGAGCCGCGCGTCCCACGGGCCGGCGGCGGGAACCGGGATTGCGGCCACCAGGGACTCGGCGAGCAGGTCCAGAGCGGCCTGCTTTCCCGGCACGTGGTAGTAGACCGAGGGCACGGCGACACCGAGTTCGGCGGCGAGTTCACGCATCGTTACGCGCTGTACGCCGACGCGTCGTGTCAGGTTGTGCAAGCCCGCCACCACCTGGGCACGGTCGAGCGCGCCATAGGTGTGTCTTATCCCGGCCGGCATCGCGACACGTTTGGGCTGGGTGGCCACAGGTCACTCCCGATCAGATTCGATCTTTGCCGGCACCAATTCGAATACCGTTCGAAACTACCCAGTATCTGCCCGCCGGAAACCAACCGGCCGCTCGCTACGATTGCGCAATGACAGACCGGCTGCAGGGCAAGGTCGCGATCATCACCGGGGCGAGCACCGGCCTTGGTCCCGTTTTGGGCTCATTGTTCGTCCGCGAAGGCGCCCGGGTGCTGCTGGCCGCGCGGCGTGAAGACCTTGTCCGCGAAGCCGCGCAGGCGGCCGGATCCGGCGCCGTCGCGATGCGCGCCGACGTGACCGACGAAAACGACGTCGCGGCCATGGTGGCAAGGGCAGTCGACGAATTCGGCCAGGTCGACATCCTGTGCAACAACGCGGCCGCGCCCGGCCAGGACCGTTGGATCTGGGAGCAGACTCTGGACAACTGGAACTCCACGATCGCCATCGACGTGACGGCGGCGATGCTGTGCACTCGCGAAGTGCTCAACCGGTCGATGCTGCAACGCCGCCGCGGAGTCATCCTCAACTTCTCCTCCACCGCGGGCTACGCCGGCATGGTCCGCAAGACCCACTACGTCACCGCGAAGGCGTCGCTTCGGGCGTTCACCAAGACCGTCGCGCTGGAGGTCGGGCCCTACGGCATCCGCTGCAATTGCATCGTGCCCGGCGCCATCGACACCGAACTGTTCCGCAAATGGGTGCAGCGCACCGCCGACGAAAACGGGGTTGACGTTGCGACGCAGCGCGCGAAAGCGCTCAAAGGTGTTGCATTGCAAGCTATTTCCTCGCCAGAGGATGTCGCCAACCTGGCGCTGTTCCTGGCCGGCGACGAAAGCCGAACCATCACGGGACAATCGATCCCCGTCGACTCCGGAGGATATATGCAGGGATGAGCACCGCGACCGCGAAACTGTCGGTCAGCACGCCCGTGGTAATCAGGCAGCCCCGGATCAGCGCCGACTGGGAGAAAGACGCCTCGATCGAGGACGTGGCCCGGGTCGCCGAGACCGCGGACCGGCTCGGCTACCACCACCTGACCTGCAGCGAGCACATTGCGCTGCCCGCACCCGAACACGGCCGCCGCGGAACACGTTATTGGGATCCGCTCGCAACATTGGGCTACCTGGCCGCGCGCACCCGACGAATCCGGTTGGCCACCCACGTGCTGGTGCTCGGGTATCACCACCCGCTCGAGATCGCCAAGAGCTACGGCACCTTGGACAAGGTCAGCAACGGCAGGCTCATCCTCGGAGTCGGCGTCGGCACCCTCAAGGAAGAGTTCGACCTCATCGGCGCTCCCTTCGATGACCGCGGACCACGGGCCGACGATGCGCTGCGGGCGCTTCGCGCGTCACTGTCGGTGCCCGAACCCGCCTACCACGGCGAGTTCTATTCCTTCGGCGGCATGGTCGTCGACCCGTGCGCGGTCCAGGATCGGGTGCCCATCTGGATCGGTGGGCGCACGCTGCGCTCGTTGCGCCGGGCGGTAACCCTGGCCGATGGCTGGGCCCCTTTCAACGTGAGCCTGGCAGAGGTTCGAGACTGGTTGGGCCGCTTCGAAATCAGGCCAGAATTCGAGGTGGTGCTGCCACCCTCGTCGCCGCTGGACCCGATCAACGAGCCGGAACGGACCCGCGACACCCTCGCCGATATCGCCGCGCACGGCGGCACGATCGTCAGCGCCATCTTCAGGCATACCTCCCTGCAGCATTACCTGGAGAACCTGCAGGCGCTCGCCGAGCTCCACGGCTCGCCATCGACCGACGAGAACAACTGAAACGAGGGCTTCCATGTCGAAGGCGATCCGATTCATAGCCATCATCGCGATGGCATGCGTGGGTGTTGCGGGGTGCGCATCGCAGCAGCCGTCGCCACCAATAGCATCCGCTCCGAGCACGACGAAGCCACCGCCGACCACCGTTTCGCCGGCCACGGCTACCAGCACGCCACAGTGCGTCGGATTATCGATATGCCCGCCACCGCCGCCGGACGCTGAGGGCAATCCGGCGTGCTATTACGCCGATGGCTGGCGAGAGAATTCAGCAGGCGCCGGGATCGAAGTGTGGTACTCCCATGAGCCGCAGAACCTGTCGAAGCCCGACAAAATCACGGCTTTGGTGCGTAAGGCGGACGGTACCAACGAGTCTCAGGACGCCGACATCGCCGCCGGCCAACAAACGCATCGTTTCGAATTTCCGACCGCCGACAAGGCCGCTGTTCAAGAGGTATTGCTGAACACGAGCAATGGCCGCTGCTTCGTGATTGGGCCGTGAATGAGAGGTCCGACGTGAACCGAGTCAAGGCAGGCATATTCAGCCTTACCGCGCCGGCGCCGGCCGACGATGACGGCAGCTACCTGCGTTGGCACCTGCTGGATCACATGCCCGAGCAGTACCAGCTACCGGGCATTGTGCACGGGTTGCGCTGGATCGCCGACGGCGACTGCGCCGACCATCGCTTGGCGGCCCACGAACCACTGAAACAGCTGGGCAACGCCGTCCACTATCACGTCAGCGAACCCGTTGAAGAAACCTTCGATGACTTCGTTGCGCTCGGCCGCGCACTGCGGGAAAACGGTCGCTTTCCGGTGACGCGACCATCACTGCAAGTGGCCGGCCTGCGACTGCTGGAGTGGCAATCCTCGCCGCACGCACTGATTTCCGCCGAGGTGGTGCCATTCCGGCCACACCGCGGAGTACTGCTGATCGTCGAGGAACCGACCGACGGGCGCCCGAACCAATGGCTGCAATGGCTGCACGCCGAACACTATCCGGCGCTGCTGGCCACGCCGGGCACGGCCGGCGCGTGGACATTCGGTTCGACTCCCGCATGGCGCGCTCCGAAGGGATGGCGAACCGACCCGCAATACATCACTGTGGTGTACCTCGACGACGATCCTCTCGCCACCACCGCCGCCCTCGCGCCGCTGGTCGAGGAGCGATGGCGATCAGTGGCGGTGCGACCGGTATTCGCCGGGCCGCTGCGGACCATGATCAGTTGGGAAGCCTGGCCGGCCAACCCGTTGTCTAACCGCGATCAACTCTGAGATGCTGGCAGCTTGGACATCTTCGCGGAGTGGCAAAGCGGCAGTACGCAACTTCGGTGGCGGTCGTCAACCCCCGCCAACGATGGACAGGAAGTCACGGTGTTCAGCCGGCGCTGCGGCACGCCCGGCGCACCCGCGCTGGTGCTTGTGCACGGCTTCCCGACGTCGAGCATCGACTACTTCGCCCTGGCGCGTGAACTGAGCTCAGAGTTCGACATGTTCCTGCTGGACTTCCCGGGCCACGGACTGTCTGACAAGCCCCCCGAGCCGTACGTCTATTCGCTGTACGACGACGCACGTCTGCTCGTCCACGCGATCACCGAAGTATGGAAACTAACGGAATACCGAATGCTCACCCATGATCGCGGCAGCAGCGTCGGCATGATCGCGCTGGGCATGTTGGCCGCCGAAGATCCGCCGGCGCTGCCCATCGATGCCATCGTGACGAACGCCAATATCTTCCTCCCGCTTTCTAATCTCACGGTGTGGCAAACCGCGCTTCTCGACCCCGCGACGGCGCGAGCGACGGCGGCAGCGACGACGCCAGAGACTCTGGCGGCCGGCCTGGGAGTGACCACGTTCATGCCGCGGCGGACGCCGGAAGACCCGGAGATCGCCGCGCTGGCGAAGTGCTTTGCCCACAACGACGGAATCCGCGTGATGCCAGACGTCATTCAATATCTGAATGAGCGCGCCGCAGATGAAACCGGTTGGCTGGAAGCGCTTTCCGGGAGCAAAGTCAATACCACGGTGGTGTGGGGCCTACATGACAACGTCTCCCCGGTGCGCGTCCCCAACTATGTCTGGCAGAGGTATCTGAAGCACAAGCCCGGTCGTAACCGCTACTGGGTGGTGCCGAGCGCCGATCACTATCTGCAGTGTGACGCCCCCGGGCAATTGGCCCAGATCGTTCGGCTCACGGCCAAAGGTGAGGACATCCCGCTGCAGACGCTCGGGAACCAACCGGACGGCGCGCTGCTGGTGGATCAAGGCGGCTAGCGAGTAATCGTCGAAGAACAATGTCGGAATGAACGGGAGAAATCTATGGCAGATCGATTGACCGGGAAGGTCGCGTTGGTCAGCGGCGGCGCGCGCGGCATGGGCGCATCCCACGTGCGGACGATGGTGGCCGAGGGCGCGAAAGTCGTGTTCGGCGACATCCTGGACGACGAGGGCGAGGTGGTGGCCAAGGAGCTCGGCGACAGCGCCCGCTACGTCCATCTCGACGTCACCCAACCCGAGGACTGGGAGTCAGCGGTGGCGACGGCGGTCAGCGAATTCGGCGGCCTGCACGTCCTGGTCAACAACGCCGGCATCATCAACGTCGGGACCATCGAGGATTACGCATTGTCCGAGTGGCAACGCATCCTCGACATCAACCTGACCGGCGTGTTCCTCGGCATCCGGGCCGCGGTGAAAGCGATGAAGGAGGCCGGCGCCGGCTCGATCATCAACATCTCGTCGATCGAGGGGATGGCCGGCACACTCGGGTGCCACGGCTACACCGCGACCAAGTTCGCGGTTCGGGGATTGACGAAGTCCGCCGCAATGGAGTTGGGGCCGTTCGGGATCCGGGTCAACTCGATTCACCCCGGACTGGTCAAGACCCCGATGACGGAGTGGGTTCCCGAAGACATCTTCCAGTCGGCGCTGGGCCGGATCGCCCAGCCAAAGGAGGTGTCCAACCTGGTCGTCTATCTGGCCAGCGACGACTCGAGCTACTCGACGGGCTCGGAATTCGTCGTGGACGGCGGCACCACGGCCGGCCTCGCGCACAAGGACTTCAGCGCGGTGGACGTGTCGCAACAACCGGAGTGGGTGACTTAGCAGAGCCAGTCTGGAATCACCCGAGGAGTTGATACCTGAGGGTGTCGGCCAACCACTCGCGGTACTTGTTTTGCCGCCAGCCGCGGATGCCGACCAGCGCGTGGTGCAGGCCGGGGTCGTTGTAGATCCAGATGATGTCGCGGGCACGATGAACTGTAAGGCCTTTACGCAGTCCCCCTTTGCCGCTTAGCAGGGTTGCGATGCGCTTCGCCCCCGCGAGTCGCTGCCGATCGATTTCGGTCCACAGTTCGTGGACCTCGGGGTCGGCCGCCGCGGCTGAACGCACCACTTCGTAGATCGCGGACACCCGCCGTTCGGCGTCGCTGAGCAGGCCGGCATAGGCGGTCACGATCTCAGTCGGGTCGTTCATTGCGAATAGCTTGCGCGCTTCGGGGCGCTCCGCGAACGGCACTTGCTCGTCGTCGCCGACGATTGCCCGGTCGTACGCGGTCTTCAGCAGCCAGGCTTTGCCACCGGCCGCGGCGAAGACCGTGGAACGCCCCACCCCGGCCTCTTCGGCGATCGCATCGATCGAAGTCCCAGCGTAACCCCGTTCCAGGAACAGCCGCGTGGCAGCATCCAGCACTAGCCGGCAGGTCGCGGCGGCTTGCTCGGCACGCAATCGGGACCGATACGGGCTTCGCTTCGCGGGGCGGGAATTCATCGGACTCCTAGTCTACCGAAGATACTCCCAGGCTCCCTACCGGGAATTAATCAAACTTATGAAGCATTGACTGTACTGGCAGTATGACAAACTAATGAACCCCGAGAGGAAGCCACCATGCCCGTGAGGCCCATCAAGCTTGGTTTGACACTGATCGGCCAGAACCCCGTGCCGGAGATCGCCGAAGAAGCGCGCCGCGCCGAATCCGTCGGATTCGACGTTGTCCTTCTACCGGATCACCTCGGATTCACCGCACCCTTGGTTCCACTCGTGGCGATCGCCGAGGCTGCGCCCAAAGTGCAGGTCAGCAACCTGGTGATCAACGCGTCGTTCTACCGGCCCGCACTGCTGGCCCGTGACCTCGCCGCCGTCGACTCCGCCACCGGCGGGCGCCTGATCATCTCGCTGGGCACCGGCTACGTCGAGCAAGAGTTCGAAGCGGCCGGCTTGCCCTTCCCCAGCCCGGGTCAACGGGTGCGCATCCTGACCGAAACCGTCACCGAAATCCGCAGACTGCTATCGGATCCCGGCCACATCCCGCCACCGGTACAGACTCCCCCGCCAATCATGGTCGCCGGCGCCGGCGACAAGCTGCTGACCATGGCGGCTCAGCAGGCCGACATCGTGGCCATCGCGTCCATGGGCACCGACGCCGATCTTGCCGAGCGGGTCAACTTCGTCAAAGGCAAGGCCGGTAGCCGCCTCGACAAAATTGAGTTGAGCTTCAGCTTCTTTCAAGTCTCCATTGATGATCCCAGCGACCTCTCGCTGCTGCGCCTGCTGGAACCCGACGCTGACGAGGCCGAACTCCGCAAGCTCACTACAGTGCTCGACCTTCCGGTTTCCGGTGCGGCCGAACGCATCCATCAACTCCACGAAGAGCTGGGTATTAGTTACTTCACTTTGAACAAGAGCTTCGGCACCTCGTGGGATACCCTCGAGAAGCTCGTCGGCGCGATCAGATGATGGAACGAAGGAAACGTATGTCCCGCCAGGCCAAGACCCCCGTCACCCGCGTCGGGGTGGGCGACCAGTTCCCGCAATTGAACCTCACCGGCATCTCCGGGGAATCCATCGCGATCCCTGACCCGGGTGGCGCGTTGACTCATCTGCAGTTTCGCCGATTCGCCGGCTGTCCGATCTGTAACCTGCACTTACGCTCGATCAGCAACCGGCTCAGTGAGATCACCGCCACGGGAGTCCGGGAGGTAGTGGTATTCCATTCCACCCCAACAGAATTGCGGAAATACGAGGTTGATCTGCCCTTTCACGTCGTCGGTGATCCCGACAAGAAGCTGTACCGCCGATTCGGTGTGGAGGCGTCGGCCAAGGCGATACTCAAGCCGGGAGCCTGGCGAGCGATGCCCGGTGGGTGGTGGCATGCCATCAAGACCGCAATCACCAAACGCCGCGCCCTCATGCCGGCCAACCCGACTAACGGGAATCTCGGTTTGCCCGCCGACATGTTGATCGACGCCAACGGACGTGTCGCCGCGGTGAAATACGGCGCGCATGCCTACGACCAGTGGTCCGTCGACGAACTCCTCGAGATGGCTCGCCCCAGAGCATCGCGAGCGTGACGCTGACGTGACGTTCGAACTCGAACGTTACGCTAGCGTCGCATTCGAGCCGCCTATCGTCGGCTGGCCGAAGCTGGCGAGGTGTACGCACGATTGGCAGACATGCCCTGGTCGCTTCAAGCGGTGATGACAGGCAAGCGCGCCCACCCACGCACGCTCGCGGTGTGCGCCCGTTCGGCGTTGGCGTAGTCGACTTCCCAGTCGGGCCAGCGTTTCAGGACCTCTTCGAAGGCCACCCGAGCTTCCAGCCGGGCCAGCGCCGAGCCCAGGCAGAAGTGCAGGCCCTGCCCAAAGCTGAGGTGGCTACCTTGGCGATGGATGTCGAACCGGTCCGGATCGGTAAACCGATGTTCGTCTCGGTTGGCAGAACCGTTGAGCAGCAACATGAACGACCCCTCCGGCACGACCTGACCGTAGTGCTCGGCGTCGTGGGCGACGTAGCGGGCCTGCACCGGCGACGGGGGTTCGTAGCGCAGCGTTTCCTCAATTGCGCCCGGGATCAGCGATGGATTGGCGACGAGTTCGCGGCGTTGATCGGGGTGATCCGACAACAGTTGTCCCATGAATCCGATTAGCCGGGCGGTCGTCTCGTTGCCGGCGCCGGCGATCATGGCGGTGTAAGCCAACACCTCGGTCCGTGACAAGGGGCGGCGTGTCCCGTCGGGTTCGTCGATCTCGGCTTGCAGGAGTTCGGTCATCAGGTCATCGGAAGGATGATTCGCCCGCCATTCGATGTACTCGGCGAACAACACAATGGTGTCTTCGACCAGATTCCGATTGACCTCACCGGGCTGACGGCCCTTGGACATTTCGATGTTGGCGACGCTGCGGTCTCGGATGCTCTCTTGATCTTCTTCTGGAATGCCCAACAGATATCCGATGGTCCGCATCGGCATCATCGCTCCGAGATCCGCGATGAAATCGAAGCCGCCGGCACCGATCAGCGGATCCAGCTCCCGGACACAGAACCCGCGCACCAGGGACTCCACAGAAAGCATGCGTCGGGGCGTGAAGACGCGCGACAACAGACGGCGATGCAGATCGTGCAGAGGAGGATCTTCGAACAGCAGAATGCCCGGTGGCACTTCGATGTTGTTGAACAAGATGTCAGCGGTGGTCCCGCGACCGGATCGGTAGGTCTCGAAGTTGGGCAGTTCGCGTGCTACGTCCTCGTACCGACTCAGCGCATAGAAGTTGTACTTTTCGTTGTGGTACAGCGGCGCTTCCTCGCGCATGCGCTTCCACACCGGGTACGGGTTCGAGTCGATTTCGATGTCGTATGGGTCGTAGTACAACTCGACCGCACTGATACCTGTCGCGTCCAATGTTCCGTCTGTCCCTTCGCTTAGCGCACTGGAGTGAACGGCCGCTCATTGGTGCCGGTGCAGGAAGCCGTGCAGGATTGCCTGGATGAGTTCCTCAACGATCACCTCCCGCGACGGAGGCCTGGTTCCGAAGTAGGTCGAACGCAATGCCGCCATGCCGGCGATCATCGAAACCGTTGAATAGGCCGGCAGGTCCGGGTGGTCGGAACGCAATCCCCTCAGATGCATGCCCTCGGCGCTGATCTGGCCAAGCACCGTGATGGCCCGTCTGATCTCGGCAATGCCGGCGTCGGCCTTCTCCTCGTCGCTGAGAGCCTCGGATGCCATCAGCGTCAAAAGGAGACCCTGGTGTTCGACAAAAACATCGTAGAGTTGCCCGACGAAAAGCCGAGCCAGTTCCTCCTCGTCGGTCTCCTCGGGGACGACAGACTGCCACGTCCGGCCGAATTCGTCGACGAAGCTGGTAAACGGCAGGACGAGGGCTTCGCGGAAGAGCGCCGCCTTCGAGCCGAAGTGGCGGAACAGCAGGTGTTCGGTGACACCGGCGGCCTGGGCGATTTCACGCGTCGTGGTGCCGCGATAGTCCTGCCGGGCGAACAGGGTCCGCGCGGCGTCGAGCAGGAGTCCGCGCGGCGCACCACGGGGCCGGCGCGTCGCCGGGGCTGGCACCTCTGCCGCGCTCTGCTTCTTGGAAAGTCGCTGGGGCACCGTTATCCACTCCTCGAACGGCTTTTAGGATAGTATGCACTATCCTAAGTATCCAGCGCGGTTCGAAAGGGGCGCGGTCGTGGGCGCTGTCATCATGCTGGGCACACTGTTCGGGCTGATCGTCCTCATATTCGCAGCGGTGCTTCGCTTCGACCCCGAAGCACGCGGTGCCCCAAGCCAAGAGCGCGACCGATGAGCGCCGAGCTGACGCCGTTGTTGAAGGCGTCCATGGGCTTCGCCTACGTCACAGGCATCGCGTTTGCCGCAATCGGCGTGTATCTGAGCCTCCGCCAACGCCGCATTCACCCGCTGCTGCTTCTGTGTATCTCGGCGATCTCGTTCTCGTGGATCGAGGCGCCCTACGACTGGGCGATGTACGCGCAGTTCCCGCCCGCTCTCCCCCGCATGCCGTCGTGGTGGCCACTGAACATGACGTGGGGCGGGCTGCCCTCCTCGGTGCCCATCGGCTACATCTCCTACTTCGTGCTGCCCGCCATAACCGCCGCCGGGCTGGGCCGATGGTTGAGCGCAAAGTTCCACTGGCGCAGGCCGATCACCCTGCTCACCGTCGGGCTCGTCGTCGGCTTCCTATGGGCATTCCTCTTCAACGCGATGCTGGGCGCTCAGCTGGGCGTCTTCCATTACGGCCGCGTGATTCCCGGGCTTGCGATATTCGAGGGGACCAAGCACCAGTACCCCCTCTACGACTCGCTCGCGATGGGCATACAGATGATGGTCTTCACCTACCTGCTCGGGCGGACCGATTCAGAAGGACGAAATGTCATCGAGATGTGGGCCGCTAAAAGGTCGACGAATCGTCGTCAAGCGTCGGTTCTTTCCATCATCGCCGTCGTGGTGATCGGAAATGTCGTCTACGGCGCGGTTTTCGCGCCCCATCTCGTTACCAAGCTGGGGGGTTGGGTGACCGCGGGACCCTCTGCCCCGTTGTTCCCGGGCGTACCGAACCAACCCCCCTAGCTGAGCAACCTAACATTTGTTCAGACCGCATCGGGCGCGGCGTCCCAAGCAGCTAGCCGGTGAAGACGGGCAGCTTTGACCAGCCCCGCACACTCGACGTGTGCGCCTTGGCGGCATTGGCGTAGTCGACTTCCCAGTCCGGCCAACGCTTGATGACCTCCTCCAAGGCCACCCGCGCCTGCATGCGCGCCAGGGCCGATCCCAAACAGAAGTGCAGCCCGTGGCCGAAGCTGAGATGGGTGGCGCCGCGATGGATGTCGAATGTCTCGCCGTCGGAATACCGTCGCTCGTCGCGGTTGGCTGATCCGTTGAGCAGCAACATGATCGAGCCCTCGGGAACGGTGGTGCCATGGTATTCGACGTCGCGAGCCACGTGTCGCGCCTGCACCGGCGAAGGCGCTTCGTAGCGCAAGACCTCCTCGATCGCCATCGGAATCAGCGCGGGGTTGTCGACGATCTGCCGACGCTGGTCGGGGTGCTCGGCCAGCAGTTGGCCGATGAAACCGATCAGGCGCGTCGTCGTCTCGTTACCCGCACCGGCGATCATGCTGGTGTAGAGCAGCACCTCGGTTCGATCCAGCCGCCGAGTCCCTTCGCCGTCCTCGACCTCGGCGTTGAGCAGCTGCGTCATCAGATCATCGGACGGATGTTCTACCCGCCAATCGATGTACTCGGCAAACATCTCATGGCTGTGCTCCAAGAAGTCTTGCGGGACCGGCCGGAAGGTGCCCTCTTTGAGGGTGAGTTGACGTCCGCCGCGGTCGCGGATCTCCTCCTGATTGGCCTCGGGGATGCCCAGTAGGTAGCCGATCGTGCGCATCGGGGCCATCGCGCCGAGGTTCTCGATGAAGTCGAACCGGCCCGTGCCCACCAGCGGGTCAAGCGCGCGCACACAGAAGTCCCGCGTCAGCGGCTCGATCGCCTCCATCCGGCGCGGCGTGAAAACCCTTGACAGCAGCCGGCGGTGAAGGTCATGAATCGGGGGATCTTCAAAGAGGATGACGCCGGGCGGGAGCTGGATGCCACTCATGAGGATGTCCATCGTGGTGCCACGACCAGAACGGAAGATGTCCCAATTGGTCAGCTCGTGTGAGACATCGTCATAGCGGCTCAGCGCGTAGAAGTTGTATTTGTCGTTGTGGTACAGCGGGGCTTCGTCGCGCAGCCTCTTCCAGATCGGGTACGGATCGTCGTCGATGTCGAAATCGAACGGGTCATAGTAAACCTCGGTGGTACCGGCTCCGGTCATAGTGACGCCTTCCTCTCCGACAGAGCCTCCGGTAACACGACCTCACCTACCCGCTTGAGATACGGCCATGCGATTTCTGGTGGTAGCCCACCGCACAAGGGCGCCAGGTTGAGTATCTGGCCGGCGCGAACCTGCGAGATCGCTTCCGGCACCGAGATAATCACGTGCGACGCCGACGTCTCGCGCAGCTCGGCAACCGTGCTCACATGTGAGATGCCCGCCGATGTGGTGTTGCCGGGGTTCCATTCGGCATAGGTTCGCGCGTCGTGCAGCAGATACTCACCAAGCTCCGACCAAGCCTGTTCCACGTCATCGGCGACAAAGCAGACCGAGGGGGTATCGCGACCGGGAAGGAATATCGCCCCCGGCGTGTGGCCGTGCTTGAGGCAGGCGGCCTCGTAGGCCTCCTGCATACCGGGGACGTTGGCGTTACCGAGCATGCCCAGGCCGTATCTGCCGGCACGTCGGGCCGCCGCAATCGTTCCCCCGCCCCACGTCAATCCCGGCCCGCCCGCGGTCTGCGGGCGCGGGGTCACCGTGATCCGCCGTCCATCGTGGATGACCGTTTCACCCGCGAGCAGTCGCCGCAGCAGCGCGAGCTTCTCGTCCACGACCCGCCCACGCTCATCAAATGGCACGCCGAAGTGTTCGAACTCCTCCGGCCGATACCCCAAGGCCAGGATGTAGGAAGCCCGCCCACCGCTGATGATGTCGAGCACCGCCATGTCCTCGGCGAGGCGTACCGGGTCGTAGAACGGCAGAATCAAAATCAGGCTCAGCGCCAGACGCTGCGTTCGCGCGGCGACCGCCGAAGCCAGCATCAGCGGGGCCGGCAGATACCCGTCCTCGCACCCGTGGTGCTCACACAACACGGCGGCGATGCCGCCGTGATCCTCGCCCCATGCGCACATCTCGGGCGCCGCGGCATACAGCGCCACCGGGGGCGCTCCGAACGACGGGGCCCGCATGTCGAAGCGCAGCATGAACACCGTTACTCCCGGAGGGCTCCTAGATAACCTAATCTTTGTCTCACGTACGCTACGTCGGGCCCCAGACCTGCGTCAATGCTCAGTCAAACACGTGCCGAGGCAGGGTCGTCGGGATGTCCAGCGAGCTGAGCAAACCGGGTGCGGCATCGACGACGTAGGGAATCGCGTTGACCACCCGCATCGCCGTGGACACCATGGCGGCGTGCCCGGCGGCGTGGCCTTCGGCCGCACCGAGCGTCATCACACAGCGGACGTCGGGATCCCCTTCGATGTCGACCCGATACGTCGCGTCGAATTCCGAGGTCGGCCAGTCGGGTGCGACATCGCGGGCCATCCGGATGACGTGCTCGATCACGATGGCCTCGCGACCGTTGACCACTCCCGCGGCCCGGGTGCGCACGGCCCCGCAGGTGCCCGCCTTGATGGTGCCGAATGCCACGGTGATGTCGCGATCGGTCAACTCCCGGTCGAGCGTGCCACGCACCTGTTCCACCTCAACCCCGAGGCCGCTTGCCATCAGGAATATCGGTGCCTTCCAGGCCAACTCGATGAAACCGGGTGTCTTGAGCATGGGTTCGAAATCCAGCGGCCGACCGAAGCCCATCCCGTCCATCATCACGTCGGCCACCGGGTAGTGATCGTTGAGCGCGACCTCACTCGCGGTGACGCTGCGGATGTTCTTTGACTGGGTCGTCATGAGCAGCGCGAGCTGGTCGGAGGCGAAACCGGGAAAGATGCCCGAGACGTAGAACGAGGCGCCGCCGGTCTTGGCCGCCGTCTCGAGTTGGTCGCGCCAGTCCGGGGCGAAGTACGACGGCGGGTACACCAAACTCGTCGACGTCGTCGACACGACGTTGATGCCGGCCTGCAACAGCCGCACGTAGTCGGGCACGGCGGCCGCGTCTCGTTCCGGACCGCTCGCGGCATACACCACGCAGTCGGGCGCCAGGGCAATGAGCGCGTCGGCGTCATTGGTGGCCACCACCCCCAGCGGCTCACCGCCGGCCAACTCGCCGGCGTCCTTGCCGACCTTGTCGGGGGAATGTACCCATACGCCAACGAGTTCCAGATCCGGTCGACGGCTGATCGCGTCGACGGCGATCGCCCCGACGCCCCCGGTGGACCAAACTTGGGTACGCAGGACACGCATGGCGGCTCTCCCTACTGGTCCTGAGCCCGCACGGCGGCGGCCACGGCACGCTCCAGGTATGGCCACGCGACATCTGGTGCCAGGCCGCCGCAGAGCGGGTGCAGCGGCAGCAGGCCGCCGCCGCGGACGTAGTCGGTCGCCTCGTCGGGCGTCAGAACGCGGTACGGGCCGCTCTCCTCGCGCAGCGCGGCTACGCTGTCGGCGCGGCTGATGCTGGCCACCCCGCTGCTTTTGGGGTCGCCGCTGGGCCGGTAGGACGCCGCCATGACCGCGTCGTGCAACAGGTGGGGCCCCAGCACGTCCCATGCCTCGTCGACTGCCCCCCGTCGGTCTTCCGCCACGAAAACCGTTGTCGGAGCGCCCGCAACGGGAAACTGGATCATCCCGGGCTCGTGTCCGTGGGCGCGGCACTGCGATTCGTAGAACTCCTTCAGGCCCGGCAAGGCGGTCTGGGAGACAAACCCAAACCCGTGGGCGCCGGCGCGACGAGCGGCCGCCTTGCTGCCGCCGGCGATCAGCACCATGGGTCCTCCCGCCGACGCGCAGGGCGGAGTGACGCGGAGCTGGCGGCCCCGATATTCGACGACCTCACCACGCACCATCGGGCCAAGCACCGCCAAGATCTCGTCGGCCACCCGGCCGCGCGTGGCCATGTCCCTGCCGAAGTGCTCATACTCCTGACGTCGATGTCCGACACCGAACGCATACCAGACCCGTCCCCTGCTGATCAGGTCCAGCACACTCATCTCTTCAGCGAGCCGGACGGGATCCCACAACGGAATCGCCACGGCGGCCAGCAGTATCGCCAAGTCGCGCGTCCTGGCCGCGATCGCCGAGGCCAACATCAGCGGCGCCGGCAGATGGCCGTCGTCGGCGCCGTGATGCTCAGACAGCACAGCGAGCACGGCACCTCGCGTCTCCGCCCACGCGCACATGTCAATGGCCGCGCCGTAGAGGTCGGTGGCCGGCCCCGCCCAGCTGGGCGCCCGCATGTCGAACCTGAGCGTGAACATCAGCGTCGCTACCGATGGCCTATCGACACGTCCATGGGGCCTAACCTAACATTTGTTCTGCAAAGCCAGTCCCTGACCTTTTCAGGCCACTGACTCGCAGCCGAAGGAGCCGAATGATCGAGACCGCATCCGAGCTGCGGGCCGCCGGCAACCCAGTGCGATTGAGTGTTGGATATGCCACGGCCGCTTTCGTTTTCAAGTTCTGACCAAAGGAGAAACAAGATGGCAGGCGGTTCGCGCCGCGTGGTGGTGTGGGCGACGGGTGGTATCGGGTCGATCGCCATCCGCGCCATCCAGCGGCGCCCCAATCTGGATCTGGTCGGCGTGTGGGTGCACTCCGAGGACAAGGACGGCAAGGACGCCGGCGAACTCGCCAACGGCGAGCCGATCGGCCTTGCCGCCACCAATGACGCGGACGCGCTGATCGCCCTCAAACCCGACTGCGTGATCTATGCGGCCAGCGGCCCCGAGCGCGACGCAATAGCCATCCCGGACTACGTGCGCCTGCTCGAGGCTGGCATCAACGTCGTCACCACCAGCACCACGCGGCTGGTCAATCCGCACGCCTACGAGCCCGCGGAGTGGCGCGACCAACTGGTCGCCGCGGCCAAGCAGGGCCTGGCGTCGCTGTACGCGTCGGGCATAGAGCCGGGCTTCGCCGCCGACTACCTGCCCTTGGTGCTGTCCACCCAGTCGTCGTCCATCGAGAAGATTCACTCGTTCGAGATCGGCCTGTATGACGACTACGGCGTTCCCGACATCATGAGCGACGCCCTGGGCTTCGGCCGACCGATGGATTACCAGCCCTGGATCAGCTATCCCGGCGCGATCGCGGGCGAATGGCAGGGGCAGATCCGTTTGATCGCCGACGCCCTCGGTGTCGAAGTCCAAGAAGTCCGCGAGTATTTCGACCGCGCGGTCACCAATCGGACGCTCGAGGTCGCGATGGGCACCGTCGAGGCCGGGACGGCCGGCGCGCTGCGGATGCGGGCGACCGGCGTGGTCGACGGCCGCGAGGCCATCGTCATCGAACACGTCACCCGGCTCGCGCACGACGTCGCTCCCGAATGGCCGACCGGAATCGGCGATCTGTCCTACCGCGTCGTGATCACCGGCGACCCCGACATCGACTGCACCATGGCGGCCACGCTGCGCGATCCCCGTCGGGCGGGAATCGCGAACATGAAGTCGGGGGCCGGCGCGATGGTGGCCACCGCGATGCGCGTCGTCAACGCCGTGCCCTATGTCATTGCCGCCGAGCCTGGCCTGCTGAGTTCGGTGGACTTGCCCCTGACCATCCCAAAGGGCGCGTTCGCCACTGGGTGAATCACGACGCAGCAGCCACCCGAATCGCGAAGTAGTCAATAACGACTGTTTTTCTGCGCCGGCGGTACCGCTGCCGGTCAATGCTCAGTTCAGCCAGTCAGCGAGCACCTCGTCGGTGTGCTGGCCGGGCACGCACGGTGGGCCGTCCACCGCTGCAGGAGTGCGGGAGAACCGGGGGGCCGGGGATGGCTGGGTTATGCCATTGCCAACGAAAAAGGTATTCCGGCCTGCCAATTGCGGATGGTCCGGCGCATCGGACATGCCCAGTACGGGTGCCACGCAGGCATCGCTGTCGCTGAATATCTTTGCCCAGTCCTGCTGGGGGCGGGCGGCGAAGGCGGCGCCGATCATAGCTCGCAGTTGCGGCCACCCGTCGCGGTCGAATTGCGCATTGGGGTCCGACGGGAGTTCGAGCAGTCGCAAGAACTCGGCGTAGAACTGCGGTTCGAGCGCACCGACGGCCATGAACTTTGCGTCCGACGTCTGATAGACGCCGTAGAACGGCGAACCGCCATCACCGAGGTTGGTGCCGCGTTCATCGGACCACACTCCCGCCGCATAACAGCTGTAGATCATGGTCATCAGATGGGCGGTGCCATCGACGATCGCCGCGTCGACCACTTGGCCGCGGCCGCTTCGTCGGGCCTCGTCCAGTGCGGCGAGCATGCCCACCAGCAGGTACATGCTGCCACCGGCGAAGTCGCCGACGAGGTTGAGCGGGATCTGCGGGGGCCCACCGGCTTGCCCGATCGCGTGCAGCGCGCCGGTGGGTGCGATGTAGGTGATGTCGTGACCGGCGGTATGCGCGATCGGGCCGTCCTGACCCCACCCGGTCATGCGTCCGTAGATCAGCCGGGGTCGGCGCAGCAAGCAAGGATCGGGTCCGATGCCAAGACGCTCGGCCACCCCGGGGCGGAATCCTTCGAAAAGGATGTCGGCATGCTCGACCAGTGACAGCACCGTCTCCGCCCCGCCGGGTTTGGCGAGATCGACGGCGATCGAGCGTTTTCCGCGGTTGAGCAGGTCGTCGGCCCAGGGCACTAGTTGCGTGCCCCCGCCACCCGGCCGATCGACACGCACCACATCGGCGCCCAGATCCGCAAGCAACATTCCGCAGAAGGGCCCCGGTCCTATTCCGGCTATTTCGAGAACCTTCACTCCAGACAACGGGCCAGTCGTCACGTCGGTCTCCACTCATCGTTGCTTTCAATACTAGTCAATATTGACTACTATTGAAAGCAACGGTATTTTCTGTACTGTGTCAATTTGCCGCACAACTTGAGGAGTTCGCCTTGACTGCAAGGAGTTCGACCGCGACCCCGCCCGTCCGGATCAGTCAGCGCGAGCGTCGTCAGGCCGCCGAACGGAAGCTGCTTGACGCCACGGTTTCGATCCTGATCGAGCGCGGCTACGCGGCCACCACGACGCTGGAGGTGCAAAAGCAAGCCGGCGTCTCGCGCGGGGTCTTGTTGCACTATTTCGGCTCCCGGGGCGAACTTATCAGCGCGGCGGCACGCCATTTGTATGCCACGAAGGTCGGAGAGGCGCGGCTGCGTGCCACCGAGACGCTCGACGGCGAGGACTGGGCTTCGCTGCTCTGGCAGGTCGTCTCGGGCCCCTTGGGTGGAGCCTCCCTCGAGCTGCTCATTGCTGCCCGACACGATCCCGACATGCGCGAATACCTGAAGCCCCTGGAACGCGAGTTCGCGCGCGCGAACCTCGACCTGTGCAAGGCGCTGCTCGGCGAGCAACGCGCCGGCCACAAACGATTCCCCGAATTCTGCATGGTGGTGATCAATTCGATGCTGGGAGCTGCGGCCAGCAAACCGGGCCACGGCAGCGCCGAGGAGAAGCGCCTGCTCGAAGCGTGGCGACGGATGCCCGACCTCTACTTCGCCCCGGGGACCAGCGACGCATGACCGTGGTCTCGGCTACCGGGCCCGCCGTAATCGCCGCCGGAGATCGCGGGCCACGAACAGGCGCAGCAGCGCGGCAACGGTGCGGCCTCGCCGATGCGAGTAGGGGTACCACAGCAGTTGGTTCTCCATCCTCGGCATGCGTTGTGTGGTGATGGCCTGCTGACGGCAGTACTTCCGGATGCCCTGCGGGCCGCCCAGCCGGGATCCGAGGCCGGAACTTTTCCAGCCCCCATGTGGCAGGGGGAAGCAGAACAGGTTCGAGTAGGCATCGTTGATGTTCACGGCGCCGACCTCGAGCCGGCGCGCGATGTCCTTACCACGATCGATGTCTTTGGTCCACACTGTGGCCGACAGTCCGTACTGGGAGTCGTTTGCCAACCGGATCGCCTCTTCTTCGTTGGCGACCTTCATCACCGGGATCGTCGGGCCGAAAGTCTCGTCGCGCATGCAGGCCATCGAATGGTCGACGTCGAGAAGAATCGTGGGCTCGAAGAATCCCCCGCTGCCGGTCGTCTTTCCGCCGGTCGCGATCGTGGCCCCGTGGGCGACGGCATTCCGGACGTGGCTCCTCACGATCTCGACCTGCTGCTCGGTGACCAAGGTGCCGACATCCGCCGAGTACGAACCGTTGTCGGCCCCCTGCCTGATCGACCGCACCCGCTCGGTGAGCAGTGCGACGAATCGGTCATAGGCCGGTGCCTCGACGTACACCCGCTCCACCGAGATGCAAGCTTGACCGGAGTTGAACAGCGCCCCCCACGCGATGCCGTTGGCGGCGCGCTGAAGGTCGGCGTCGGCCAGGACGATGGCGGGGTCCTTGCCGCCCAGTTCGACGCCGCAGGGAATCAATCGTTCGCCGGCCCGCGCGGCGATGGCGCGTCCGGTCCTGGTGGAGCCGGTGAACTGCACCATGTCCACGGCGTCGACTACGGCTGCGCCGGTTGCGCCGAGACCGGTGACACACGCGAGGACCGGCGGTGCACCGATCTGTTCCCAGCCGCGGACGAGTTCCTGCGCGGACAGCGGCGTGACCTCCGAGGGCTTGATGAGGACGGCCGCCCCGGCCAGTAGTGCAGCGACGGCGTCGACACCGGGGATGAGTAACGGGAAGTTCCACGGCGTGATCACTCCGACGACCGGATACGGGCGGTACACCCTGGTGAGCTTCTTGGTGGCGGTGAGCAGACCGTGCGGTCTGAAGTTCTTTTCGGCGAGGTACTTCCGTGCCCGGTCGGCGTAGTAGTTGATCGCGTCGCAGGTGACCATGACTTCGAACGCGGCCTCGACTCGAGGCTTGCCGGTCTCGGCCGCCAATATATCGATGAGCCGGGATTCGTTGTCCAACGACCAGTTCCGCAGCTTCCGCAACCAGACTGCCCGGGCGTCGGGCCCCAGCGCCTCCCAGGACGACTGGTGGGTGCGCAGTTCGTCCACCACGTCGGCCACCGTCTCGGCGGACTGTACGGCAACGGTTCCGATGACCTCACCCGTCGCGGGGTTGCGCACGTCGACTACCTCGGTGCCCGCGGGCGACAGTTGATCGATACTCACCAGGTACTCCTTGGTTGGTGGATGGCGTCGGCGAACTGCCCGATTTGCCTCAGTGCGGCGCGCGTCTCGGGAAGCCACGTCCCGAGCTGATGCCAGGCGTGCGGGACCAGTGGGAAGACCTCGAGCCATACCGGTACTCCGGCCGCTCGCGCACGCTCGGTCGCCCGCACCGAATCGTCACGCAACACCTCGGTGTGCCCGGTCTGGAACAGCAGCGGTGGCAGGCCGGCGAAGTCACCGAACACCGGAGAAATCAGCGGGTCTGTTACATCGACATCCGGTCGGTACCACCGCTGCAGGAATGCCAGCCCGCGCGCCCCCACCGCGGTGTCGCAGCGAGCGTTGTTGCTGATCGACGGGCTGGCCCAGGAGAAATCGAAGCCGCCGCTGAGCATGATCGCGCCCGCAGGCATCGGGAGGGAGGCGTCGCGGGCCCGCTGCAACGTGACGAGGGCCGCGTTGGCGCCGGCCGACTCGCCCGCGATCATCAACTCACCCGGGTCCTGCCCGGCGTCAAGTAATGCCTCATAGGCGCGCAGG
>Ga0210396_10002090_pt1 | contig 20630 bp, 14 predicted proteins | sample IncBWH17OmetaG_FD_155466 | JGI IMG/M metagenome (GOLD analysis project Ga0210396, IMG submission 155466) | Forest soil microbial communities from Barre Woods Harvard Forest LTER site, Petersham, Massachusetts, United States - Inc-BW-H-17-O ... | reverse complement strand
ACCGGCCACCGCGCAGCCGGGACCGCCGCACCAAAACGTGCCGGCGTCCGCTCGCGTCAACGCGATGGCACGGCCCGACGCCCGCCCGGCATCCGCGGAGGACAACTTCGGCGCCGGGATCGACTAGTTGGTTCTCCCGGCGGCGTACCGGCCTCATGAACGCAAAACGGCCGACCGGCTCTTTCGAGTGCCGGTCGGCCGTTTCTTGGTCGCCTGATCGTTCCGCCGCGCTCTGCCGGCGGCGGGCCAATCATCCGTTCGTTACTGAGCGACGCCGATTCGCGGGGCCGCGCGAAAAGCCCGCGGGTGCCGTTTGGCCGTGTGCTCGGTCGTTTCGATCGCCGCGTCGACGTCCCGCTTAAAGACGTCGGACAGCGTGACCTTCATCGGCAGGAACTGGGCCAGCGAGATGATGACAGTCTGGTCGCGCGGGCAAATCATGAAACCCGTGCTGGCGTAGCCGCCCCAGAAGTACTCGCCCGGAATTACGCTCGGATCCGACGCACTGGCGCTCGTGTGCACGCCAAAGCCGAGACCGAAGCCCAGGCTCTTATCCGTCGCGGCGGTCGGCGAAGGCATCGTCATCGGCAGCGCCTCGGCGGGGAGCTGATTTTTGGTCATCTCGGCCACCGTCGTCGCCTTGAGCAGCCGCGTCCCTTCGAGCTCGCCGCCGTTGAGCATCATTTGGCAGAAGCGGGCATAATCGCGGGCCGTCGAAACCAGTCCGCCGCCGCCCGAGAGAAACGCCGGCGACTTGAGATACGTGCTGTTCTTTGACGGATCGTCGACAACCTTCAGCGGTTCGGCATGCGTGCGGTCGGGCCCGTAGTTGACGGCGAAGCGGGCCACCTTCTCGGCCGGAACGTAAAACCCCGTGTCGACCATGTCGAGCGGCTTGAAGATTCGCTCGGCAAAGAACGCGTCGAGCGTCTGGCCCGAAACGACCTCGACCAGGCGGCCCAATACGTCGGTCGAAACGCTGTAGTTGAACTTCGTTCCCGGCTGGTACTTGAGCGGCAACGCAGCCAGCCGCGTGACAAATTGCTGCAGGCTCGTGCGGGGATTGAAGATACCCTTGGTGAGATACATCTTGTCGACGGGGCTGTCGCCAAACAGCCCGTAAGTGAAGCCCGAGGTGTGCCGCAGCAGGTCGCGGATCGTGATCTCGCGGCGGGCGGGCTCGGTTTTATCTGGCCCCGCGTAGACCCGCAGCCCCTTGAGCTCGGGAATGTACTTCGACACCGGATCGTCGAGCTGAAACTTGCCTTCCTCGTGCAGGATCATCGCTGCCACGGTCGTGATCGGCTTACTCATCGAATAGATGCGGACGATCGTGTCCTTCTGCATCGGCTTGTTGAGGGCGACGTCGGCCAGGCCATAGGTCTTCCACTCGACGATCTTCCCGTTGCGGGCGACCAGCGTGATGGCTCCCGCGTACTCTTTCTTGTCGATCAGGTCTTGGACGGCCTTTTCGGCCACCGCCAGCTTGGCCGGCGAAACATGCTGCGAGTCGGGCGTTGCCTGCGGCAATTCGCCGGCGCGAACGGCACACGCCGCCGCGAACACAAGCGAACCTAATGCCAGCCTGCGAGTCAGACTTTTCGAGATCAGACTTGTCATGGGCGCACATTCCTGTCTGAGGGGAGCGTGGGAAAGCGACGGCACCAGAGACACGACCGAGCAGAGACACGATCACGAGCGGGGGTTGCCGAAGACGAGTCGCAAACGAATCCCGCGCCCGGTCGTCGATGATCATGAGCTTACCGGAGCCAACCCACAAAAGCATCGGCCTGCCGGCTTTCCTCGAGCGGATCGGCCGCAGTGAGGCAATCACCGGGCCGCAAACTCGGGCCAGGCGGTAGAGTTTTGGGTTTTTGCTTCCCAGGAGAAGGCGATCGCCCCATGCGACGACCCAAAGGTCCGAGCAGTGCCCGCGATGATGAATTGCTCGCACGCTTTGTCGCCACGTTCGGGCGGCTCGACGATCTGATGTGCCTGCCGAGCGAGCCGCCACCGCCGGAACTCGCCACCCCCGAACAGGAGGGCGTGGATCGCTGGCGTCCGGCGGCGATCCGAACCGATCGCGATCAGCTCGAAACCCTTTACCGGAAGGTCCCCGGACCCTTTCCCGCCCTGTACGAGCGGCTCGTGCTGAGCTATCGGTGGCTGGAGGTGCATCTCGAGACGGTGATGCTCCTGGGCAATCCGCCAGGGCCGACGTTGGACGGCCTGGCGTCCGCCATCCTCCGCGATGCAGTTCTAGTAAACACTTTGCTGCCGGCCAGATTGATTCCGTTCGGTCGAGTCAGCGGCGGTGGCTACGACCCGATGTGCTTCGACCTCAGAGCTCGTAAGCGAGACGACTGCCCGATCATCCAGGTCGAGCACGAGTCCGTTCTGTGCCACGACCGGATTGGCGAAACCTGGCTGAGATATCCGTCGTTCCGCGAGTTGGTGTGCGAGACGATCGATCGGGCTCAATCGCAGGAAGACTAAGACTCTTACCTCGGTCCCGAGCCGTGCTTAGGACCGAGCAAAACTAACTCCGACCATGCCGTCAACCGCCAGGCTATTCAGCGGTTCGCGTTCACTAGGTAGAATCCGAGCCGAATTGGCCCGACCAAGGTTGCGTCTCCGTGGAGCAGATCGATGCAGAGCATGAGATGCCGTGTTGCCACATTGGTCCTGTCGATGTCCGCTGTCGCCTTTCCCCACAAATCACGGACTTGTTATCGCGGATGACCCCAAGGGAGACGAGAGTCGGGAAGCCGCCATGCGCGAAGCAATGACGGTCCTGTTCTCGAAGGCACTTGAAACCGGGCTCAAGCAGTCGATTGAGAAATCGATGCGGACCCTGGAACTCAATGACCCGATCGAAAAAGGAATCTACCTCGCGGCTCTCAGTAGCGAACACCAGGGGCCATCCATCGTCAGACATAGCACGGCGTCAATCGTGCTAATGCGACCTGCGAACAACCGAGAATCCCAAAAGACCTTGAAAGATTCGGGGGGAACCTTGGACGTGGTCTTGACGAAGATTCGGACGAGAAATGTGAAATCAGAAACAGCCACCGTCGCAATTGTTGAGGAAGTCGACGGAGGTTTCGACGTTGAGCAATCGTCCTTCGTCTACGATTCGAAGCAAGGGTGGAGAAAAGTCCAAACAGCGGTCTCCTCATATAGGCGGCCGGCTAAGTAAGCGCTGCCAAGTTTGCCAATGGATGGTGTGCTTGCGCTCGCTGCGCGAGCTGGTCACACCCTACTGCCTTCCAATCAGACCCAGTCGCACAACGTCCCGCCTTCCACTAAAATGCGGGCGCTATGACCCATGCGAACGCCGAAACGTTGCCGTTTCAGACGATCGGTATCGTCGGCTGCGGGATGATTGGCTGTTCGCTTGCCGCCGCGCTCCGGAGCCGCGAATTTCGCGGTCAAATCGTCGGCTGTGGAAGGCCAGGGGCGAATCTCGAGACAGCCCTGGGACGCGGGTTGGTCGACCGGGTCGAGTCCGAAGCGGCCAGGGCGGCCGCGGCTTGCGATTTCGTCGTCGTTTGCACACCCGTCAATCGCATTGTGGACGACGTGCGGACACTGGCCAAAGCGGCCCGGCCCGGGACTTTGATCACGGATGCCGGCAGCGTGAAGCAGCCTATCTGCCGATCGCTTGAGGATTTGCCCGCCGGCGTGGAGTTTATCGGCTCGCATCCGATTGCCGGCTCGGAGAAGCAGGGCTGTGCGCACGCCGACGCCCAGTTGTTCGTCGACCGTGTTTGCGTCGTCACGCCTCCGCCGTCGGCTTCACGCGCGCTGGTCGCGCGGGTGGGTGAGTTCTGGCAGGCGCTGGGGATGTCGGTCGTCGAGATGTCGCCGGAGGCGCACGATCGGGCGCTGGCGCAGACCAGCCACGTGCCGCACGCCGTGGCCGCGGCGCTGGCGGCTTCGCTCGCTGTCGAAAATCGCGGACTGACGGCCGGCGGATTTCAGGACACAACGCGAATCGCGGCCGGCGATCCCGAACTCTGGTCGGCCATCCTGCTGGCCAACGCCGACGAGGTGGCGGCCGGACTGCGGACGGTTTCCGCGCGTTTGGGCGACCTGCTTGCGGCGCTGGAATCGCATGACAAAATGCGGCTGCGGGCTCTCTTGCAAACCGCCAAACAAAACCGTGACGGATTGGGCACGGTTCGTGCCAACGGGCTGCGTGAAAGCGCGGGTGGGCCGCGAGGCACGTCAGACGGCGACACGTCGAAAGGAACACACTGACGCCATGCTCTGGGAAGTCGTCATTCGACCGACGGAGGACCAGCCGGACCGAGAAGCCGATCGCGCGCTGCAGGAGGCACAGAACTTTCAGGCCGCTTCGATCCGCGATCTGCGCTCGGCCCGCTCGTTCCTGATCCAGACGTCGGAGTCTCAAGCGGCCGTCGAGCGGGTGGCCGGGCGGCTCCTGGGCGATGCGGTCGTCGAAACGTGGGACGTCCAACCGGTCGCCGCGAACGGCCAGCAGCGTGCGACGGCGGGCTCGGAGCGCACGCGGGCGATCAACGTCCTCTTCAAGCCGGGCGTCACCGACAACGTGGGCCAAAGCACGAAAGCCGCGTTGATCGACCTGGGCCTGCCTGTCGACGAGGTGGCCACTTGCCGTAAGTATTGGGTCAACGCCGACGCGGCCGAGTCCGACCTGCACGAGCTGGCCGACCGGGCGCTGGCGAACGATGCGATCGAGCACATCGTCTGGGGCCCGCTGCATCTCGACAAACTCTCACTGGGTAGCGCATACAAATTCGAGCTGCGGACCGTGCCGCTGCGGGCGATGGGGGACGGGGAGCTGACCGAACTCAGCCGCCGGGGGCAGCTCTACTTGAGCCTCCGCGAGATGCAGACGATCCGCGACCACTTTGCGAGCGAAAGGCGAGACCCCACCGACGTCGAGCTGGAGACGATCGCGCAGACCTGGAGCGAACACTGCTCGCACAAGACGCTCGGCGGTCGCGTGCACTATCGGGACGAAACGCGCGAGCTGCGGTTTGACAACCTGCTCAAGGAAACGATTTTCGCCGCCACGCGCACCATTCGCGAACGGCTCGGCAAAGACGATTGGTGCGTCAGCGTCTTCAAAGACAACGCGGGTGTCGTCAAGTTTGACGACAAGAACTGCGTTTGCTTCAAGGTCGAGACGCACAACCATCCGTCGGCCTTGGAGCCGTACGGCGGCGCGAACACGGGCTTGGGCGGCGTGATTCGCGATCCGCTCGGCACGGGGCTCGGCGCGCGGCCCGTCTGTAACACAGACGTCTTCTGCTTCGCGCCCCCCGATACGCCGTACGAATCGCTGCCGCCGGGCATCCTGCATCCGCGCACGGTCGCGAAGGGCGTGGTGGCGGGCGTCCGCGATTACGGCAACCGCATGGGGATCCCGACGGTGAATGGCGCGATCTATTTCGATCCGCGGTATCTCGGCAACCCACTCGTCTTCTGTGGCAATGTGGCGATCATTCCGGCCGACAAGGTCGAAAAACGAATGCAGCCCGGCGACCTGATCGTGGCCGTCGGCGGGCGGACCGGTCGCGACGGCATTCACGGCGCGACATTTTCGTCCGGCGAGCTGACGCACGAAAGCGAAACAACGAGCGGCGGTGCCGTGCAGATCGGCAACGCGGTCACAGAGAAGATGCTGGCCGACGTGCTGCTTGAGGCTCGCGACCGCGGGTTATACACGGCCATAACCGATTGCGGCGCCGGTGGCTTCAGCAGCGCGGTCGGCGAGATGGGGGCCGAAACGGGAGCCGAAGTCTGGCTCGACCGGGCTCCGCTCAAGTACAGCGGCCTGTCGTACACCGAAATCTGGATCTCCGAAGCGCAGGAGCGGATGGTCGTCGCCGTGCGGCCGGACAACTGGGATGCGTTCGACGCGTTGTGCCGGGCGGAGGGGGTCGAGGCGACGGTGCTCGGCCGTTTCACCGAGACCGGACGGCTCGTGCTCAACTACCACGACCGTCTGGTAGCGGACCTGTCGATGGCCTTTCTGCACGATGGCCGACCGCCCGTCATTCGCGAGGCGACCTACGCGCCCCCCGCGGTTCGGCCGTTGACGGTGCCGAAGAAGCCCTGCTTCGACGACGATCTCACGGCGATCCTGGGCTCGCTCAACGTCTGCAGCAAAGAGTGGGTGATTCGGCAGTACGATCACGAAGTGCAGTCGGGCAGCGTGATCAAGCCCTTGGTTGGCATGCATAGCGACGGCCCGTCCGACGCGGCCATCGTGCGGCCCGACCTGCGTTCGCTCCGCGGCGTTGTCATCGCCTGTGGCATGAATCCCCGCTACGGTGACCTTGACCCCTATTGGATGGCGGCCTCCGCGATCGACGAAGCGATGCGGAATTGCGTGGCCGTTGGGGCCGACCCATCGCGGATCGCCATCCTCGACAATTTCTGTTGGGGCAACACCGAGCGGCCGGAAGTTTTGGGCAGCCTGGTGCGGGCGGCGCTCGCGTGCCGAGACGTGGCCGTCGCCTGGTCGACGCCGTTCATCAGCGGCAAGGACAGCCTCAATAACGAGTTCTCGTACGTCGACGCGGCCGGCGCAAGACAGACAGTCGCGATTCCGCCCTCACTCTTAATTAGCGCCCTCGGCCAGATCGACGACGTGAGTCACGCGGTGACGATGGACGCCAAGGAGGCCGGCAACGCGATCTATCTCGTCGGCAGCACGCAGCAAGAGCTGGGCGGCAGCCACTTCGCCCAGGTCAGTCACCTCGAGGGCGGAGACGTGCCGCGAGTCGACCTGACGCGGGCCCTGAAGACTTTCACGGCCGTGCATCGGGCCATCGCCGGCGGGCTCGTGCGGAGTTGCCACGACCTGAGCGAAGGGGGACTGGCCGTCGCCGCGGCTGAAATGGCCTTTGCCGGCGGCCTGGGGCTGGAGTTGGAACTGGCACCGTTGCGATCGGCCAGCGGCCTCGAAGATCCGGCCGCGCTGCTCTTCTCCGAAAGCAACACCCGGTTCCTGGTCGAAGTGCCGCCTGCTCATCAGACAGAGTTCGAGAAACTGTTCAGCGATCTGCCGCTGGTCCGGTTGGGCAAGGTGACCGCGGCCCAACGATTGGTGGTGGCCGACTCGGTTCACGGCACGCTCATCGATGCCGCGCTGTCCGATCTGCGGCACGCGTGGAAAGCGCCGCTGGCTTGGGATTAGGGGTTCCCGGCGCACAATGCCGGATTTCGGGTGCCACCCATAGGAAGGCCCGCGATGGATTTCCACGACAAGGTTGCCATCGTCACGGGGGCGGGAGGTCTCGGTTGCGGCCGCGTGATGGCGAGGCGGTTGGCCCGGGAAGGCTGTCGGGTTGTCGTCTCGGATCGCGACGAAGTCGGTGCACGCGAGACGGTGCGACTGATCGAGGCCGACGGCGGGCAGGCGGTGTCGAATCGCTGTGACATCGGCATCGATACGGATCTGAGCCGACTTTTCGGGCTTGCGCTCGATCACTTTGGCGGCGTCGATATTTTGATCAACAATGCGGGCCCGGGTCCTCACGCCGGTCCGCTCGAGGGATGGGTCGAAACGGTCGAGGCCACGCTCGTCGGGACGATGCGAGCCACGCTGCTGGCGATCGACGCCATGCAGCGACGCGGCGGCGGCGCGATCGTCAACATCGGATCGAACTCGGCTCTCGGACCCGGCTCTAAGCACTCGCCCTGGCCCGGCTACGACATCGCCAAAGCCGGCGTGATACGGCTGACGACCACACTCGGCTGGCTGGGGGAGAAAGAAAACATCCGCGTCAACTGCGTGATTCCGGGCTGGATTGCCAGCCACGAGGTGGCAACGTACGTGGCTTCGCTTTCGCCCGCCGAACGGCAAGCGCGCGGCGTGCCCAAGACTCTGATTTCGCTCGATCAGATGGCCGAGGCGGTGTTGGGGCTGATCGCGGCTCCAACACTTGCCGGTCGATTGCTGCTGTACCCGAATGACGAACCGCCGCGCCTGATTGCCGCGGCCGACCCGGGCTACGCGATGCTCGAGCCCTGGTCGCCCGGCGGAGACGGTTTGCCAGTCCGATCCCCAGAGGGCTGAGAGGGTCGACCGGCGTCCGGTCTCGTCAATTCAGCGAGCGCCAAGAGTACGTTCAAGGTCAAGACGTCCAGAGCCAGCCCCACGAGCGCGACGAATGCGACTCCTTTGGCTCCTTGGCTGCCGCCCAGGTCGCCCGCCGCGCCCAAGATTAGCCACAAGGCACCCGACACCGCCAGTCCGATCGCCAGCAGGCCGCCGGTCCACAACGTTCCGCGGATGTAGGGTCGCAGGTCCATTTGTTTGCGCGTGCAACTCGTCGGGGATGATCTGATCTCGTGTTTCGCCCGGTTCGTCATCTGACGAGCGGCAGTGACCCCGAGCAGTCAGTGTGAGCTGGCCGAATCTGTCAAAACAAACGTCTACGAGGTCGCTTTGCCGCTGGCTCTCCGAGGACTCACGCCCTCGGCTCAGTGATTTGCGCCGCGAAGACTGTTTAGTCCTTGTCGCCGAAACGCCCGTCGCAGGCACAATTTCCCTCGCATTTTGGGTGAAGTCAACAAACTGCGACGTTTCTTGTTCCCGGCGTCCGGGGTAGAATGAGGGCGGAGGGGTTCTCTTCACGCGTCCGGAAGTCGCATGAACGTTGACCAGTTCTTGAAGCACGAAGTCAGCCGCCGCCAGTTTTTGGGGTCGAGCGCCAAGAATGCTGCCGGAGTGGCGGTGGGAATGGTCGGCCTGGCCGGCGCGACTGCGCTCAAGGCGGCCCCTGCCGATCGCGGGCCGTCCGAACGGGTCCGCGTCGCGACGATTGGCGTGCGTAACCAAGGCAAGGTGCTGTCGGCCGGACTCGCCTCGCTGCCGGACGTCGAAGTGGTCGCCCTCTGCGACGTCGACGAAGGCCTCCGCCCGGCTGCTGTGCGTGCCGTGGCCGACGTCTCCGGCCGACTCCCTCGCTGGGAGTCGGACTTCCGCCGCTTGCTCGACGACCGTACGATCGACGCGGTGGTGATCGCCACGCCCGACCACTGGCACGCGCCGATGACGCTCTTGGCGTGCGACGCCGGCAAAGACGTCTACGTCGAAAAGCCCGTCTCGCATAACGTCCGCGAGGGCGAACAGATGGTCGCCGCCGCGCGGCGGCACAGTCGCGTCGTGCAGTCCGGCTTGCAGCAGCGCAGCGGCAAGCACTTTCAAACGGCCGTCGACTTCGTGAAGAGCGGCCGGCTCGGCGCCGTGCACCTGGCCAAGGCCTGGACCGTCCACCGCCGCAAGCCGATCGGCAGCAAGCGGGACGGCGCGGCGCCCGAAGGCGTGAACTACGAGATGTGGCTCGGCCCGGCTCCGCTACGGCCGTTCAACGCCAACCGCTTTCATTACAACTGGCACTGGTTCTGGGATTACGGCACGGGCGAGTTGGGGAACTGGGGTTGCCACATGCTCGACGTGGCCCGCTGGGGACTGGGCGTCGAACTGCCCACCCGCGTCTCGGCGGTCGGCGGTCGCTTCCACTTCAACGACGACCAGGAAACGCCCGACACGCTGATGGTCCAGTACGCCTACCCGGGCGCGACCATCGTCTGGGAGCACCGACTCTGGAGCACGCACGGCGTCGAGGGGCGCAGCGCGGCGGCCGCCTTCTACGGCGACGCGGGCACGCTCGTCGTCGACCGCGGCGGCTGGAAGGTCTACGACCAGAGCGAGACGATCGCGTCGGACACCAGCGAGCAGCCCATCGCCCACCTGCGGAACTTTGTCGACTGCATCAAGAGCCGCTCGCAGCCCGTAGCCGACATCGAAACGGGCCATATCTCGAGCGCCCTGTGTCACCTGGGCAACATCGCCTATCGCGTCGGTCGCGAGGTCGCCTTCGACCCGGCCACGCGGACGGTGACGGGCGATCGCGATGCCGACCTGCTGCTCTCGCGGGCCTATCGCAGCCCCTGGACGCTGCCGACGGTCTGACGCGACACGTCGCTCGGCATCTGGGACACGGCCCCCGCTTGAGCCGAATCTCTTTTCCTCTCTGAAAAGACTCGGCAGAAGCCTCGCCCTCCCGCTAAACTCCGTCATCGGGCCGCGGAGAAACTGTTCCTCATGTACGACTGCATCGTGATCGGAGCCGGGCACAACGGCCTTGTGTGCGCCAATTATCTCGCGCAGGCCGGCTGGAAGGTGCTGGTCCTCGAGCGGCGATCCGTCGTCGGCGGTGCGTGCGTGACCGAGGAGCCGTGGCCCGGCTACAAAGTCTCGACCGCGTCGTACGTCGTCTCGCTCTTGTTGCCGGAGATCGAGCGGGATCTGGAACTCGCGCGGCACGGCTATCGCGTGCTCAAGCGGTCGCCGTCGTCGTTCACGCCGCTGGACGACGGCCGCTACTTAATGATGGGCAGCGATCCCGATCTCAATCGCCGGGAGATTGGCAAGTTCTCGCCTCGCGATGCCGAGGCCTACCCGCGCTACGAAGAATTGCTGACCCGTGTGGCCGAATGTCTGGAGCCCGTGCTCAGCGCCACGCCGCCGGATTTGCTGCCGTTGCCCGCGGCGTGGCGATCGATCGGCCTGGGCAAACGGATCCGTGACGCCCGGCAGGCGCTGGGCGTTTATCGCGCGTTCAAACAGTTGGGTGATCGGTTGCCGGAAGCGATCGAACTTTTGGTCGGGTCGGGCCGCACGATCCTCGACCGCTGGTTCGAATCCGACGCACTCAAGGCGACGCTCGCCACCGACGCCATCATCGGCACGTTCCAACCGATCTCCGCGCCGGGCACCTCCTACGTGCTCTTGCATCACGTGATGGGCTCCTCCGGCGGAGCGCGCGGCGTGTGGGGTTACGTCGAAGGGGGAATGGGTGCGCTCTCGAACGCACTGGCCGCCGCCGCTCGGCAGCGCGGCGTCGAGATTCTCACCGATGCGCCGGTCGCCAAAATCGACGTCGAGGCGGGGAAAGCCGTCGGCGTCGGGCTGCTCGACGGTCGACATTTCACGGCCCGCCGCGTCGCCTCGAATGTCGACGCGCACCTTACGTTCGAGCGGCTCCTCGATCCGGCCCTGCTGCCGGCCCCATTTTTGGAGGCCGTGAAGCGGATCGACTACTCGAGCGCCAGCATGAAGATCAATCTGGCCGTCCGCGAGCTGCCAAACTTCACCTGCCTGCCCGGCAACGGCGAGGTCGGCCCGCAGCATCGGGGGACGATCCACATCGGCTGCACGCTCGAGCACCTCGAACGGGCCTACGACGACGCCAAGTACGGCCAGCCTTCGCAGCGGCCAATCGTCGAGATGACCATTCCGACGTCGGTCGATCGCACCATCGCGCCCCCCGGCCACCATATCCTCTCGCTCTTCGTGCAATACGCGCCCTACAAGCTGGCCTCGGGGACGTGGGACGAAATCAAGGAAGAATTCGCCGACCGCTGCATCGCCGAAATCGCCCGGCACGCGCCCAACGTTCCCGCCTCGATCGTCCATCGCCAAGTGCTGAGCCCGCTCGACCTCGAGCGGATCTTCGGCCTCACCGGCGGCAACATCTTCCAGGGAGCCATGCCGCTGCACCAACTTTTCAACTTGCGACCGGTGGCCGGCTACAGCGATTACCGCACGCCGCTCGCGGGACTGTACTTGTGCGGCAGCGCGGCCCACCCCGGCGGCGGCGTCATCGGCGCCTGCGGCAAGAACGCCGCGACGGAAATGCTGCGGGACGGGAAGCCGCACGAGTGACCAGGGCTCGAATGACTCAAGCCCGAATGACGAAAGAATGTCCAAATGACCGAAGCCCGAATGAGTTTTTGTTCGTGCTTCGGGTCTGTTTCGTCAGTTGTGCTTCGTGCTTTCCGTAGTGTCCAAGTCGGCGGCCATGAGACGCGTGACGAGCGCGCGGATTTCCGGCAGATCGATCCGCGTCTCAAAGTCTTCGAGAGCCGACTCGACTGAGCCGAGTTCGGCCTGGCGGCAGGCGATCGCCAATTCGTCAGCGAGTTCGGGATGAATCGGCGATAGCTCGCGACCGGCCGTTTCGAGCGTGGACTGCACGGACAAGCCTTGGCTCAGGCAGACCGCGATCAGATCGGTGAAGTCGGGAAGGGCGCGTTCGATCGCGTCGATCCGTCGCGCTGCCCGCCACTGGAGTCGCCAAAGCGGTAGCCGCCAACTGGTCAGCATGCCAAGTGACAGGCCCGCCACGCACCAAGGCTCTGCTGCTGGCGAGGCGATGATTGTCAGTGTGCCAAACACGACAAGCGACGCCAGCATGCCGACGTAACGAACTGCGGCCAATTTCTGATAGGCGAGCGGTTCGTACTGCCCGGCTCGTCGCAGCGTGGCTTGGATTCGGGTGATCCGCGCGTCGGTCTCCGGCAGGGCCTCGGCCAGGCAGTGGGTGACGTGGGCGAGCGTCGAATCTTCGCGGCCGACCGCTGCCAATTTCAGCTTTTCATTCGGCTGATCGGACAGCCGTTCGAGCGCGTCCGACGGGCTCCAGACCGCGCGGGCGAGGCGCGCGGGCGGCGACAGCGGTGCGTCGGGTGGCTCGACGGGTCGAATCATGTCGCGCTCCGGCGGTTGGCCGACAGACGCAGGACGCAGTACCAGCCAGCGATCAGGATGGCCCCAGCGGCTGCCGTCAGCGCGAGGCTCGAGCGCGAATCGGCCAGGCGTGCGAGTTGTTGCGGATCGGCCATCACGAAGAGCCAGACCACGAGCGCTTGCAACAAGAAGACCAGCACGCCCGAGGCCCAGTCGGCAATCGTCTCGTCCCGCTGGCCGCGGGCTTGCCGGGCCCGATTGCGGAGCGACTCGGCGAATGTCTCCAAGGCGGGGGCGAGGTCTCCGCCCCGCCGCTCGGCAAGCCGCAGCGCGGTCACCAAGACCTGTGCCTCGGACAGCCCCGTGCGCCCCGGCAGTTCAGCGAGCGCCTCGGCGAGCGCCATGCCCAGTTGCCGGCGCCGCAATGCCAAGCGCAACTCGTCGCCCAGCGGCGCCTCGGTGCGAGTGGCGATCTGTTCCAGGCTCGGTTCCAATCGACTTCCGACACGCGTGGCGCGGAGAATCTGTTCGCCAAGCGTGGCAAATTGCTCAGCCAGGCGGGACCGCCGCCGCGCCCGGCGAATCGCTAGCGCCGCCACCGGGACGATCGCCCCAACACTAGTTGCCACCGCCGTTGCCAGGAGGTTCTCCGAGACGACGAAGACCGCACCGCCGGCCGCGACCGCCGTCAGCAGACAGAGCCGAAGCACGACGCCGCCCGACAGACGCATTCCGGACTGTACGAGCAAGCGGTCAAAGGCCCGATTGATCCGTTCGCCGCTATCGACTTGGCCGGCGCGCCGCGCGGGATTGCTCGGCGCAGCGAATGGCTCGTCCCGCAGGATTTGGGCGAATTCCGGCTGCGGCTCGATGCGAAGCTCGGAGACGGTGCTACTCGACGTCATGACGCTTCAGGAACCTTCGTGATGTCGCACGTGCCAAGACACTGGCGGGCGAGCCGCCAGTGCCACCCAGAATTGTTTCTAGTTGTGAACGGGAACGCGCGTCGGGCCGGCGGCGCTCAACTCGCGGGGGGCGAAGAGCTCGCCGTCAAACGCGTGGCCGAGCGAGGCCAGTTGCGGCACGCACACCGGCTCGTAACCCGTGGCGTAGAACGTGCCCAGCGCGTGGCCGGCGTCGTCGGTCCCCGCCGCGCGGTAAACGAAAATGTCTTCGAGCACGTAGCTGCCGTCGAAGTAGCCGCACAGCTCGGCGATTCGCACGACTTTCCGCTCACCGGTGGGAAGGCGGTTGACGTGCACCAGGATCTGGAAGGCGGCGGCAATTTGGTGCTGCAAGCCGGTGAGCAGGGGCTGGAAGCCCGTGCCGACCGTCATCAGCTCAATGCGTTCGAGCGCGTCCCGCGTGCCGATCGCGTTCACCGTGATCATCGAGCCGGCGTGCCCGGTGCTCATCGCGTGCAGGAGGTCGACGACTTCGCTGCCCCGCGCTTCGCCGATGATCAGCCGGTCGGGCTGCATCCGCAGTCCGCTCCGCAGAATTTCCCGGAGCGTGACGGGGACTCGCGAAGTCGCGCCGTTGCCGCTGTTTGCACCGGCCGGGCGCGTCTCGAGCGAAACGACGCCCGACCGCTCCAGATTCAGCTCAGCCGTCTCTTCGATCGTGACAATCCGTTCGCGTTCCGGAATCAGCCGCGCCAGGCTGCCCAACAGGGTCGTCTTGCCCGCCCCCGCGCCGCCGGAAATCAGCAGGCTGAGCCGGCCGCCGACCGCCGCGGTGAGGAATTCGGCCATTTCGGGAGCGAGCGTGCCGCGCCGCAGCAGGTCCTCCAGCCGCAGGCTCTTCGCGCCCGAGGGGCGCAGCGACAGCATGGGACCGCGGAACGCCAGCGGCATGATGATGGCGTTAAGCAGGCTGCCGTCGGGAAGCCGCGCTTCGACGACGGGCGAGCGCTCGTTAATCCGCCGACCGGCCCGCCGCACGAGCCGCTCGATCAGTTGCAGCAGATGGGCTTCGTCGGCGAAACGGACGTCGGTTTCTTCGAGCACGCCGTCGCGCTCGACGCTGACATCGTCCGGCCCATTCACCAGGATGTCGCTCACCGACGGGTCATTCATCAGCCCCGCGAGCGGGCCGTAGCCGTAGATTTCGTCGAGGATCTCGCGAACCATCGGCTCGCGGAGCTCGTCGGGCAGGCCGACCGATTCGGACGCGCACACGTGCGTGGCGAGGGCTTTAACCTGCTCGCGGAGCGCGCCCTCGGCCATTGCCGGCACGCGGGACAGGTCGATTGCCTCAACGACGCGGCGCTCGAGCACTGTTTTGAGTTTCTGGAACGATTTGGGGTCGTCGATTCGCACGCGCGGACCAAAACCGATCATGGGTGTGAGTGGCCTTCGAGAACAAAATGGCGGATTAGTTGATGCTCGCGTGATCGGGGAGGATGACCATGCGTTCCGGATCTCGATTCGACCAGTCTGGATTCGGCACTTTTCGATTTGGCATCCGTGGCGCGGGCGTTTTTCGCGTCCAGAGGGGCGCGTTGCTCCACGTGTTGGTCGGCGTCGCGGTCGCGGGGGTCGCGTCGACTTTGGTGGTGACGTCGAACTGCCGCGTCGAGCGGGCGGTCCCTTTGAAGACTTCGGTGGTGATGGTGGCCGTCGGTTGCGGATGGCCGGTGGCGGACGCTTCCGGGGGGTTCGGGACGGCGGACGGAGTCAGCCCCAGGATTTCGTCGAGCGTGGCCCGATCGCGATTCTTGAGCGCGACGCCGCTCTCGCCTTTTCCTTCCGGGTTGTAGCTGAGGGCGAGGCTCCCTTTTTCGCGGGCCAGGATCAGCACGGTCGCCTGCTCGGGCGTCAGCTCGAGCGTCACCGCGCTCGATCCCTCGTCCGCCGTGGCGTCGGGCGCCACCGACAGCAACCGCACGCCGCGAAACAGGGTCAGAGTCAAGCCGTTGCGGAAGCGCGAATCGCCGGCGTCGGCCCGCGGTGTCAGGTAGACGTCGACGTATTGGCCCGCTTTGACCAGGCCGTTCATCGTGGCGAGGCCCCGCGGCACGGGGATCGAAACGGCCCGCATGCCCCGCGCGACGACTGGCTGCGGACCTTCGCCCGGCGGGTAAAGCTGGCTCGCACGCAGGGACGACCCGGCCGCGATCCGTTGCTTCACGGTACGGCCCAGCACACTCTGCTCCTGCAGCAGAACGTCGGGCGCGAGGCCGTCGACGCGGACGCGGGTCGTCGAAAGGTGGGCGCTCGTGATCACTGTTCCCGGTTCGAGCGAACCTGCTGCTGTGGGCACGGCGCGAAACTCGACAGTTGAAGCCGAGGGAGAGCCTGGGCCGCGGGAGTCTTCCGCCCGCATCAACTTGGCGAAGTAGGCCGTCACCAACAGGCCGACCACGACCACCATCATCGTGCTCACCCCAGCGGGGGTCAGACGCCTCATCGGTCTTGCTCCGGGAATTTCGCGGGCTGGGGAATCAGCGAACGCAGGGCTGCCAACGGCAACCCGACTCCTCTTTCTTCGGTTCCCAAGCACCGCCGCATTGCGATTGCTTGATGTGCCCCGCAAAGAAGGCCGGAACGGCGAGACCGCACGCGGCTTCAGAGGTTGGAAGCGTCTGCGCCGACCGGCGCCCGGTCGCAGCAGATGTCGAAGGCGACGAAGATGTCGCGCAGAATGATGATGCCGACCGCGCGGCCGACCGTTAACCCGCCTTCTTCTTCGCCGCAGCCGGTTTGGTCTCCGCGGCTTTGGCAGTAGCGGGTTTGGCCGCGGGCGGGGCGGGGGCCGGCTTGTCTTTCACCGCGACCTGGAACGGCTCGGAGTAGGTCGTGGCTAGGACGCCGGCGGCGTACGGGTGGCGCACCACGTCGGCTTTGACGACGAATTCGATCGTCGGCTCGACGACGTCAGCCGGGACGGCGACTCTCAGCGTGCCTTTGGCCGAGGCCAGCGGCATGGCCTGGTCGGGCAGGGCGGCGACGAGCGGCTTCAACCGCGGCTTGTTAGGCGCGACCGGCCGGCCCGTTTCCGTCGACACCAGGGACAGCCGCACCCAGGCGTCCGGGTCGATGCCCATGGCTTTCTTACTCGCGGCCGTCAGCACGATTGGCCAGACGACCTGGCTCCCCTTGTAAACTTCGCGGGGCAACGCGGCCAGATCGACCGCCAGCGGCGAGGCTGCCAGCGCGCCAACTGGAACACGGTCGAGGAAGCCGGACAGTTCGGCCTGGTTGGGAACTTGAATCACGGCGGCCCGTCGGATCGCCGGACTGATGCCGACCGATTCGCCGACGATCCGCAGTCCCCGCACGGCTGCGTCGGTCTGCGATTCCTTCGTGGTGAAGGTGACGAACAGCGTGCGGTTCTGGCCGTCGGCTGGCAGCTCGGCCGGCGCGATTGTGACCGCGCCTCCGGTCGCTCCCGTTCCTTCCGCGCGCAGCTTGATCGGTCCCCCGTAGCCGCGGCGGTCGACTTGCAGGCGGACCATGGTGCGGCCGTTCTGCGGAATGTTGACCTGCGTCGTCAGCAGGGCCAACGAGAAGTCCGGCGCGGTCGCCGGTGAAATGCGGAGCCGATAGACGAAATGACGTCCGCCGCGACCGGTCAGATCGCGAACGGCCACTTCGATCGAAGAGACGTCGGCCGGCACGGCGAACTGGAAGCCCTTGGCGGCCGCTCCCGGCGTGCCGCCGTCTCCGCCGAGCTGTCGCCCGTCCGGATGCGCGTAGATCGAAATTTCTCCCTCGACCGGCGAGTTGAGCGAGCGGCCGTCGAGCGCGAGCGTGAGCGGCATGCCGGGCGTGACCGCCAGCAGATAGCGGTCGACCTCGCTCTCCTTCGCCAGCCGGCCGTTGACCGCCACCGACTCGTGCCGTTTGTCGGCAAACCGCGCGTCGATCATCTGCAGTTGCTCGGTCGGCTGCGACACTTCCAACACTTCGATGCCGTCACTGATGCCCAACGGCGGCAGCGGGCCCGACGCGTGCAGTTCGCGCGGCAGCGGCAAGAGCTTCGCCAGTCCGGCCGCGTCGTGCTTGAGATTCGCGTCGGCCATCGTCCCCGGCGGAATGCCCGCGCCCACCAGCTCGACGGGCCAATCGGCCCCGCGCGGAATCACCGGCGGATAGTACGAGTCGACCGAGCGGAAGTCGCCCAAGAGCAGCCGAAACGGGCTCTCGGCCGGCGCGTTGTAAGCCAGGTCGTGCAGCTCGACGACGTAGGTGCCGTCCGCGGGCAGCGTCAACTCGGCACGCGCGTCGCCCCGCAAGAAGGCTTTGCCCCACTCGATGGCGATGGTCGAGCCGGAGACGGTTTTTACTTCCAGCACAGGATCGAGTCGCGAACCGATCCGCCGCGCCTCGACCTCGGCCACCAGCCGATCGTGGGCGTGGCCCCGGAAGAAAACACGGCTCTGGCCGGGGCCGCTGATTAGCCCGGAAAAGGCGGCCGGCAGCGACGTCGGCCGATCTTCGGTGCTGTCGCCGACCAGCCACTGCGCCAGCCCGTCGAGGGCGATCCCCATTGGGTTGCTCACGCCGCCCGCCGTAAAGACGGTGAGCGGATAGATTCCCGGCGGCGCGTCGGCCGGCACGGTGATGTCGACCATCAGGTGAGTGGGAGTCGAACCTTTGACGAGCGTCTGCTTGACGCCGGGAATCGGCAGATCGATCCGCGGCTTGCCGGCGAGCCGGGCGCCGTTGATGCTCAGCCGCGTCGTTTGGCCGATCTGCAGACCGAACTGCGAGAGCGATGCAATGGCAGGGGGCTCGGCGATCGGCCTGACCGGCTGCAGCTCGCGGCGGGCCAATTCGGGTCCGTGCGGCCCGGCAATTTCCAGGAAGAGTTGGCTCACCTCCGACGGAGAAAGCGCTCGCGTGAAGAGCAGGAACTCGTCGATCACGCCGCTCGTGTACTCCATCTCGGGCGTGCTGCAGCCCAACGTCAGCGGAGCGTCGGTGAGCAGGCCAGCCGTGTTGACCTGGCTGAACCAGACGTCCCGATTGTGGATGCGCCCGGGACCGACGACGGACTTCGGCAGGGCCGGCTCGCCGTTGACGAAGAGCCGCGCTCGCACGTCGGCGAGGTCGGGACCGTTGCCGGTGGCCGACTGGTCGTCGACTTCGAGCGTGGCCGTCAGGTGCACCAGCCGTCGCGTGCCCAAAACTTTCTGGGCGCTGTAGCTCGCGACGCGAAAGCCGCTGCCGTCGTTGACGTACAGCTGGAAGATATCGCTCGCGGGGACGTAGTTGATGCCGTAGTTCGTGCCGCGCGGCCCCAGCGAGCGCTTGGCCAAAATCCCGTGGGGCGCGGCGTCCGTCTGCGGGTGCAAGCTGAGAAAGAAGAAGCTGAGCGTGACGGCGTCGGGGCGGCTGGTATAGGGGATGTCGATTAACCGCACCGACTGCCGTTTGGCCGCGTCGAACCGGAGGGCGCTGTGCCCGGCCTGGTTCCAAAACGGGCTCGGCACGCGGCTCGGGTTGCCGACGAGCTTCGCCGAAAACGGTTCGGCCACGCCCTTCACGGCGACGGCCCCGAGGCGATCGGCGTCATCAAAGGAGACGGAGACCGCAGCCCCTGCCCGAATCGACTTCGGGGCAGCGGAATTACCAGCGGCGTGGGCAACGGAGACTGACGCGACGCCGCAAAGGCAGCAGACGGGGGAAAACAGGCAAATGGACCGGAAAAGCGCGAAACGGACCATGCGGGCGGGACCCCTCTCGAGGGCGAATGGGCAGGCAGGATCGTCAACCCTGCATTGTACCCCGCCCCCTGGGGGTTTTTAAGCGCCGGTTCAGACTCTTAAGAGCCGCGCACGCAGTAAGCGGTACCTTTTTGTCTTCGTGTTTCGGTCTACGTCTTTTTGTCTGCGGGTTCTTGCTCGCAGTCGCGTGGCCGGAGTTCGCTGTTGTCTGAACTCATTTCGTCGAATCTCCTCAACCTTTGTCGACCTCCGCCACACACGCGCAAGATCTGCAAATTGCGTTCTCCCCGCGCGGGGCAGCGCGACAGGCTGCGACGGCGCCCGCTGGGGGCCGCTGAAATTCAAAACTTTCCGGAAAGCGCACGCTTTGAGTGGCTGTTGCGGCACTGTTAAGATTGCGGCTCTGTCCCTTCGCAGAGTCTTTATTTTTTGTCCGTCGTGGACCTCACATCAGCCAGGAATCAAGCGCTTATGGCCAAACACCAAGCCGCGGACATCCGCAACGTGGCATTGATCGGTCACGGGGCTGTCGGAAAGACGACGCTGGCCGACCTGCTGTTGTTCAAATCGGGGGCTGCCACGCGGGCCGGGTCAGTCGATGACGGCTCGAGCCTGCTCGACACCGATGAAGAGGCCAAGCACCACAAGCATTCGATCACATCGACGGTCGTCCATTTCTCCCACGCCGGGAAATACATCAACGTCATCGACACGCCCGGCTATCCCGACTTCATCGGCCAGGCGATCGGCGCGCTGCGGGCCGTCGAGACGGCGGTCGTGGTCCTCAGTGCCTCGGCGGGCATCGAAGTCAACACGCGGCGGACGTTCAATCTGGCCGGGCAAGAGGGGCTCGGCCGGATGGTCGTCGTGAACAAGTGCGATCTCGATAACCTCAACTTCGAGCGGATTCTCGACTCGCTCCAGGAAACCTTCGGCGCCGCCTGCGTGCCGATGAATCTGCCCGTCGGCCTGGGCTCGGGCTTTAGCGCCGTGGTCAGCACGCTCAACGTTCCCGCCAGCGTGCCGGCCGGCGCCGTCGCCGATCCGAAGGAATGGAACCAGCCGATGATGGACGCCATCGTCGAGGCGGACGAGTCGCTAATGGAGCGCTACCTCGAAGGGGAGCAGCTCACGCCGCAGGAGATTTCCAGCGGGCTGTCAAAAGCCGTCGCGGCCGGAACGCTGATCCCCGTGTTTTTCACCAGCTTCAAGTCTGGCGTCGGCGTTCCGGAGCTGATGGACGCGCTGGCTGAATACGCTCTCTCGCCGGTCGAGCTGCCGCGAAAGGCGACCAACGCCGCTGGTCAGGAAGTCACGCTCACGCCCGACCCCAACGGTCCGTTGGTGGCCGAGGTCTTCAAGACCCGCATCGACCCGTTCGTCGCCCGCATGAGCTTCATCCGCCTCTTCTCGGGGACG
>Ga0210396_10002089_pt1 | contig 20636 bp, 15 predicted proteins | sample IncBWH17OmetaG_FD_155466 | JGI IMG/M metagenome (GOLD analysis project Ga0210396, IMG submission 155466) | Forest soil microbial communities from Barre Woods Harvard Forest LTER site, Petersham, Massachusetts, United States - Inc-BW-H-17-O ... | reverse complement strand
TTGTTGGCTGGTCATTTATCTTTCTCATCGAAGGTGCCAGCGGGTTCGGCACACCTGCTGCGTTGGCGGCCCCCATACTTGTCGGCCTGGGATTTCCGCCATTGCGGGTTGCTGTTTTGTGTATCGTCATGAATACGGTTCCGACCTCGTTTGGAGCCGTTGGCACTCCAAACTGGTTCGGCTTCGGCTCGCTTGGATTGGCGGAATCGCAATTGCTGGAAATCGGTCTGAAAGCCGCGCTGATACACGCAGTCGCTGCCCTGGTTATCCCATTGATCGCCCTGCGCTTTGTCGTCGATTGGAAAGAGATCCGCCGGAACCTCCTTTTCATTGAGCTTGCGATCTTTTCCAGTGTTTTGCCAATGGCCGCCGTGGCGACGTTCAACTACGAATTTCCCTCGGTGGTAGGTGGAGCAATCGGCTTGCTCCTGACGATCTTCCTGGCGAAACATGGCATCGGTCTGGCGAAAGAGAAAGTGACTAGCGTTCCGCAAAATCCGGAAGCGAACACTTTGCAGCGCGCGGATGTCCTTCGTGCGTTGACTCCCTTGATTGCGACCATCGGAATTTTGCTCATTACACGAATCCCATTTCTCGGATTGCGGCAGCTTCTGACTTCTGAGGCGGGTTCGACATCAATTCCACTTGGAAAGCTAGGGATATTTTCTCTCAGTCCTTCTCTCGTTTTCCAGTTGCGGGGAATTCTTGGCGAGGATCTACACTGGTCGCACGCCCTTCTGTTTGTTCCGTCCATCCTTCCATTTTTTGTCGCTGCCGTTGTCGCCCTGATGCTTTATCGTCGCCCATGGAGTGTTTTTCGGAACGTCGCCGAAGAAACCTTCACGCGTCTTCGGAATCCGGTTATCGCTCTCTTCGGAGCCCTGATTTTTGTTCAGCTTCTGAAGATTGACGGAGAGCGGGCATCGACCAAGATTCTCGGCGACGCACTGGCAACTGGAACCGGCGGATTATGGATTTACGTCGCCGGATTTCTTGGTGCTCTCGGCAGTTTCTTCTCGGGTTCGGCCACCATCTCGAACCTGACCTTCGGGCCGATTCAGCTAAGAATCGCCCAAGATCTCGGGGTATCCCCCACGACAATGCTCGCCGTGCAATCAGTCGGCGCCGCACTGGGCAACATGGTTGCCATCCACAATATCGTTGCCGTATGCGCGGTCCTAGGTTTGAAAGACCAGGAGGGTGCCATTCTTAAAAAGACATTCATCCCGACTCTGGCCTACGGTATTATCCTGGCGACCGTAGCCGGGATTTGGTTCGCTGTGTCATAGTTGGCGAAACGCCGAACGCATGGCTGGTTTTACCTCCACCTCCCCTGTGTCCTCTGTGGCCCGTGTGCGATGCCATCTTTCTTTTGGCGCAGCGCTACACACACGCGAGTTAACCGAGTGACGAAATAGCAAAAGCCACTTCGGATCACTGTCGGAAACACTGTCTCAGGTTTGGATCGGAATGGAGCGCGCTCTCGATTTCCGATAGGCAGTCGCGGGAAGATAAGACGGTGTAAAAGTCCGATTTAATCGATGGCGCGAGCACGGCTGCTTCAAGCCATTCAGCACGATCAAACGGATCATTGGCGATGGAACGCCAGAATCCGGTGGCCTCGAAGAGCGCCGCGATACGGCGTGAGTTCTGACCTTGAAGGAGACTCATCAAATAGGTTGCCACTCCGACCTGAAGCCCGTGAAGGCGCGGCCGTTCGCTTACGCTATCCAAGGCATGCGAAATGAGATGCTCGCTTCCGCTGGCCGGCCTGGAGGAACCGCAGATCGACATGGATATCCCATTCAAAAGTAGTGCGGTCCCGAGCAACTTCATTCCCTCAAGGTCCTGCTTGGGACGCGACATAAATTGAAAAACGCTTGCATCGGAGAGCAAAGCGGAAAAATCGTCGACCGGAGTTCCAGTCGCATGAAAAGCCAATTTCCAGTCGGTTACCGCTGTGAGTTTCGAGACGAGATCACCAACACCGGAATGCCAGAGAAGCTCCGGGGCATTCAAGCACACGGAAGTGTCGATAATCACCCCAAACGGCACAGCCGCCGGCAGCGGATGGCGCTTGTCGCCGAACGTGAGACTAGACTGCGGACTGCAAAAGCCATCGTTTGAGAGTGACGTTGGTACCGAGAGGTAGGGAAGCCGGGAAAGAAATCCGATGTATTTTGCGACATCCAGCGCTTTACCGCCTCCGAATCCAATAATTGCCTCGGCGTTCCTTGGACATTTGCAAAAGAGTTCAGTCGTCTCTTCGAAACTGATAGATCCCACCGGCGTTTGCTGCAGAATTTGGATATTTCGGGATCGGAGCGAGGAGGTTAGGCGTGCCATCAGTCGTTCATCGAGATCTTGACTGAAAAGGAGCACAACTCGTAACAACTCGTGGCGTTCAGCATAGATGCCCATTCGATCCAAAGCTCCTGGTTTCAACCGAACCAGCGAAGGAATGGTGGTTTGTTTCGGGATTAGCATTCGTCGTCCCGAAGTTGATCCGCGATCTGTGACCAGTGCTCAAAGGGATGGAATTTCTCACCGCGCTCCCTGAAGGCCTCGGCCAGCCATCCCCGAGCAAAGCGAAACTCTGGTTTCACCAGCAGCGCAGGCTCCAAGTCTGGCCGGCCGTCCCCAGCAAAGGCTACTCGATCCGAACGATTGAGCGCATCCCGGACGATTTCCACCTTGTTCACTCCCGTCGTAGGGCTGAAAAAACGCGAATGCTCGGGAAGGAACATCTGCAGGCCGCATTTGGGGTCGAATACTCCCGGGTTTGCGTAAAGCAAAACTGAGACGCTCGCCTGGTTGAGCAGAAACCGGATATACCAATCGCACCCAGCGGAAGCGATCACGATTTCCCATCGGCGCTCCTGCAATTCTCGAGCAGATTTCGCAAAACTTGAGTCCAACTCCATCGAATTCGCCAGCTCCAAAAGATCGGCTTCGCTTGTGCGGATGCGCGCAAAAATCTCGGCCAGCGCTTGAAAATGGGTTATCTGACCACTAACAAATTTTTCCCAAGGATCGTCTTCTGGAGGGACCGGCCAGCGCTTGCGAACCAGGTCAAAAAAATCATATCGCGTCAATGTGCCGTCGAAATCTGAAATTAATATGCTCATAGTTCGGACGATCGGTACACTTCCGCTACTCCATAGGTATGATGGAGTTCGAGGAATAGCGCGCGGATCACGTTGTTCAGACCCGGACATAATCCGCCGCAGGTCACAATTCCGGCGCGTGTCTGGGCCGGGTCAAAGAACAATTTCGCGCGCGGTCCTGCGAGCTCAAAAAGAACTTCATCCCGTGGAGGTGCATCCGGATCGCGAACAATATCTGCCGGAATGCGTTCCTTATCGTTGACCGGGTGCTGAATCGGTGAGGCGAATCGAGCTTCGCCTAGCGAAGTTATCTTCATGTAATTGATCTATCTGGATTGGATGGCGTTCAACATCAGCTCCCAGCTAAGGACGACACACGTTCGGCGCCCGCCTTCAAAGCATCAGAAACGAATCACCACCATGCGCTACCGTTTCAGCCAGTTGTGGATGGTTCCGTCAGCGGTTTGCGGCGGCCTCACTGAGTACCGTTCCTTCGAGCAGGGCCTCTTTGCTGGCGAAGCGCCGCACATTCTCAACGGTGACGCGCGCAATTTCGCTCAGCGCCTCGTGTGTCAAAAAGGCCTGATGCGCGGTCACCAGGACGTTAGGAAATGAGAGTAGACGCGCTAGTTCGTCATCCTGCAAGACTTCACCCGAAAGATCTTCAAAGAAAATTCCTTCTTCCTCCTCATAGACATCGAGCGCGACGCCGCCGATGTGCCCATTCTTCAAAGCCTTGATCAGGGCTTTGGTATGAATTAGACGCCCACGGCTGACGTTAATGAGGATGACTCCGGGTTTCATCCGGGCGAGTGTCTCTTTGTTGATGATGCGATCTGTTTCAGGCGTCAAAGGGGCGTGCAGCGTAATGAGGTCGCTCTCTCTGGCAAGAGTGTTCACCTCGACATACTCAATGCTATTTTGGGACGCCCACTCCTGGCTCGGGAAAGGGTCAGATGCAACGACGCGCATGCGGAATCCACGCAGAATTTCCGCGACGATGCGACCAGTTTTGCCGGTGCCTAAGATCCCAGCCGTTTTTCCACATAAATCAAATCCCACCAAACCGCTGAGCGAAAAGTTAAATTCCCGGACCCGGTTATAAGCACGATGTATTTTTCGGTTCAACGCCAGGATAAGAGCGACGGTATGCTCCGCAACGGCGTGCGGCGAATAGCTCGGTACACGACTAACGGCGAGGCCCAAATCCTTGGCTGCATTCAAATCCACGTTGTTAAATCCAGCGCAACGCAACGCTACCAATCGGACGCCCGAGCCTGTCAGCTGTTCGAGGACCTCGCGGTTCACAACATCGTTGACAAACACGCAAACCGCTTGGGTACCGTTCGCCGCAAACGCTGTGTCGGGTCCCAAACGAAATTCGTGAAAACGCAACTCCAGTTCCGCTGAATGAGCGGAGCGGCCGAGATAGTCGCGGTCGTAAGGTTTCGTATCAAAGACCGCGACAACGGGGTTCCCGCTCTTCATCGAATGAAGCCTTCTCAGGATCTATTTGGAAAATCAAGTTCAATTCGACTTGGGCTCTTGCCCGTTACCGGTTTCAGCTTTCGGAGCAGCGACTTCTCGGCCTCGACGGCCAGAAAGATGACGAAGCCGATGCCAATAGGCAACAACCAGTCACTGACCGGGATCGGCGCTGAGTGGAACCAGAAGTTTAAGAAAGGAACATAAACGAACAACAGCTGGAGGGCCGCCAGCACGCCGATAGCCATCCAGACCACGGGGTTGGAAAAGAGCAAATCCAGCCGCAAACTTGATTCTCTCAGGAACCGGCTATTGAACAAGTAAAACACCTGTCCAAGCACCAAGGTGTTCACTGCCATGGTTTGCGCCATTTCGATCGAATAACCCTTGTGCTCTTCGAACAAAAAAACGGCGATGGTCGCGCCGCCGATCAGCAGCGAGACAAAGATGATTCGCCACAGGGCATGCTCCCCCAGAATCGGCGCGCCCGGCCGACGTGGTGGACGGCGCATCAACCCCGGCTCGGAGGGCTCGTAAGCCAACGCCAGGGACAAGGTCACCGCGGTGACCATGTTGGCCCACAGGATCTGCACTGGAGATAGCGGCAGATCCAGCCCTAGGAGCACCGCTACCAGGATGACGAGCGATTGGGCGCCGTTGGTTGGCAGGATGAAAAGGATCGCCTTCTGGAGATTGTCGTAGATGGTTCGCCCTTCCTCTACGGCACGCTCGATCGAGGCAAAATTGTCGTCGGCGAGCACGATTTCGGCGGCCTCTTTGGTCGCCTCAGTACCTTTAATGCCCATCGCGATGCCAACATCAGCACGCTTAAGTGCCGGAGCGTCATTCATGCCATCGCCGGTCATGGCCACCACCTCGTTGTTGGCCTGCAACGCTTGCACCAGCCGCAGTTTATGCTCGGGACTGGTGCGGGCGAAGATGTCACAGTCGGGAACGATCCGCCGCAATTCCTCGTCCGAGGCCGCCTCGAGCTCCGCACCGGTGACAGCTCTGGGGTTTTCGGTAATACCCATTTCGCGGCCGATGGCGGTTGCAGTCCCGGAATGGTCACCGGTGATCATCTTGACGCGAATACCGGCCTGCTTACAGGCCGCGATCGCTTCGATGGCCTCCGGACGCGGAGGATCAATGATACCGACTAGCCCAAGAAACACCAAATTCCCATCGAGATCCCCAATCGCCAGATCACTTTTGCTCTCCATAATCTCGCGAGTGGCGGCCGCAAGGACCCGCAGGCCTTGACCGCCAAGCGCGTCGATTTGCTGCTCCCAAAAGGTCAGATCGAGCGGTTCCGCAGCGCCGTTCGCGGCACGCTGCCCGCCGCAGCGGCTGAGCAACCGGTCAGGCGCTCCCTTGAGCAGAATGCACAGACCATTTCCTGGCACTCGCTCCAGTGTAGCCATGAACTTGTTTTCCGACTCGAAGGGAACAACGGCGAGTCGCTGATAGTTGGCTCTGTCGAATTTCGCTTTTCGGCCGAGGGTCCGCAGCGCGCCCTCGGTGGGTTCCCCGATCACTTTCCAGTGGCCCTCTTCCTGGGCGATCTCCGAATCGTTACAAACGGCCATGACCTCGACCAATTTTTGCAGATCCGGGTTCGCGTCCAGCGAAGCCAACTGCCCGCCGCGCATAATTTGGCCCTCGGGGGCATAGCCTATGCCATCCACATCGTATTGCCCGACTTTGGTGACGACATGGCGGACGGTCATTTCGTTCCGCGTCAGAGTGCCGGTTTTGTCCGAACAAATGACCGTTACGGAGCCCAGTGTCTCCACCGCCGTCAGCTTGCGCGTGATCGCATTGCGCTGGACCATTCGCTGCACGCCGATCGCCAGTGTGATGGTCATGATCGCCGGCAAGCCTTCGGGTATTGCGGCGACGGCGAAGCCGATGGCCGCCGAAAAAAGCTCGTCAATGCCAAAGCCGTGCAGCAGCCAGCCGATCAAAAACATCACCACCGCCATTCCGAGGATTGCGAAGGATAAAACCTTGCCGAAAGCAGCCATCTGCTTAGTGAGCGGGGTCGCCAGGCTTTCCACCTCCGCCATCATCCGGCTGATCCGACCTAATTCGGTAGCGGCTCCGGTTGCGACCACCACTCCAACGCCGCGTCCGGCCGCCACCAGCGTACCAGAATATGCCATGCAGCGTCGGTCACCAATGCCGGCATTGGTTTCTACCGGCTCTATCCTCTTATCCGTGGGCACGGATTCCCCGGTCAGCGCAGACTCTTCGATGCGCAGGTTGACCGCCTCGATGAGGCGAACGTCGGCCGGGACCCGGTCACCGGAGCGAAGTCGCACAATATCGCCCGGCACCAGCTCGGCGGCATCAAGCTCGACCCATTCGGCCTCGCGTCGCGTGTGGGCTCGCAACGAGAGCATCTTGCGGATGCCTTCGAGAGCCTCTTCAGCCTTGCCTTCCTGCAGGAAACCCACGATGGCGTTGATCACCGCTACGGCCAGAATCACGCAAGCGTCTACCCAGTGCCCAAGAAAGGCCTTCGCGACGCCGGCGAAAAGAAGAATATAAATCAGAATGTCATTGAAGTGCTTGAAAAACCGCTTCAGCAGCCCTTCTTTCGGCGGCGCGGGAAGCCGGTTCGGCCCGACGGTTTTAAGCCGGTCGGTAGCCTCGGCTGCCGTGAGCCCGTCGCGTTGGCTCCGCACTTTGTTCAACACATCCTCGGATGGCAAAGCGTGGGGGTCGTTCACGCTGGCTGAGCTATTCGAAGTCACACTCATAGTTTCCGTATTCTTCCGCTTGAGAATCTCGCCTTGTTGAGCGGAAATTGGATATACCAGTCGCAACCGGCGGAAGCGATCACATTTTCCCAACGGCGATCCTGCGGCAGCGAAAGGTTCAGCGATCACTAATTCCTTGCTTAGCTGGGAGCACTTTGTAGAAGATCGGCGACGGTAATGAAAATCGTATTTTACGCAATCTGCGCGATCGGATTTATGATCGGTAACTTCGGCTGTACGACAGCAGGCAATCGGGCCCCCTCCATCCGCTCCCCCGGCCCTTCTGCTCCGGCCGTAGTGACAATTAATTTTGTTGATCCAGGAAAATTTACCGACTTTCGCGTCAACAATCGAGACTTCCAATACTCGTCAACGATCTTTACTCGAGACGTAACCACCGCGCTCAGACCTGTGATGGCCAGGCGATTTCCCGCTCACACGCTTAACCTCCGATACACCAATATCGATCTAGCTGGTCGTCGCACCTCCGCACCCAAAGGGTTGGGAGTGGCTCCAGGTAGTACGCAGCCCTGGCTGGCATTTGACTATGTGCTGCAAAATCCAGCCGGTCGGATAATAGTCAAGGGTTCACAAAGGCTTGTTGGTAGCGCGCCTACGTCGGCCCAGAATCGCGCTCGTCCGCTGCAGATTGAGGCCGATATGATGCAAAGATGGCTGCGAAACCTCAGGGTTCCCTAGTAAATGAGGTTCACCCCTTTTGGACTGCCCTCAGAATGAGTGCTGAACTGGATCGACGTGGGTTTTTAAAGGGTGCAGTGGCCCTGGGATTGGCCGCGGGAACATCCACCGCGAGCGCCTTGGCCGCCGGAGGGCAGGCTTCTGATGAACAGGCCCTTCTCCCTGACAAGATTGCCGCGGCCCTGGCGCGTTTTCGCCAAACAATTCCCGCGAATTTTGACTCCACCTATGTTGAGAACGCCGTTGTGCCTTTCTTCTTGACCAGCCTCTACGCAGGCGAAAGGCCGCTTCTACCGATGATTGATCTCAACCTCAGCAAGGAAAACGCCCTACCACACGATCTTTGGGGGTTGCTGTACAAAGACTGGAAACCGACTCCAGAGGACGGTGTCACGGTCTTTTTGCAGGGGCTGGAGAAGCGAGGCGACAATAACCTGCGCAAACGAATCTATTTCTCGGCTGTCACTCCCGATCTCTACCGTCCGATGTACGGCGATAAGATTGTCGCTTTCTTCGATCAGTTGATGGCCCCGCAATTTGCTGATAAGCCCTTTATGCGGCACTATCTCGACTATTATTTCGATATCTATTGGGATCTGCATCTTGGAGTGAAGGGCGAGGCTGTCCCGTCACAGATCCGGCAGATAGGAGAGGCATTTAACACTGTTCTAGCCTATCGCGACCCGCTGCAACCCATCGTCTACGAGAACTACATGACCGTTCGTAACCTCCTCGACTTCCTCAAGCAGTGGATCGATGAACGGGTCGAGGAAATTGCTGCCGGTAGCATCGCCAATCCTGAGAAGACCATGGTCTGGTACTGGCTGAAAAACGCCGGCAACGGCGAGCATTTCGGCAAGAAGGATATCGTTTTCGAGTGTTTTCACAACTTTGTCGCCTTCAGTCAGTGGGGTAATACTATCTTCGGTATTATGTCGCGTCTGGGTGAAGACGGTGGTGATCCAGAAGTGCGAGATACCTTCCAGAAGACGATGACCGGCGATTACGATAACGCGAATGGCGCACCGTACACCCCGCTGGAACTGTTTGTGATGGAACTGTTCCGCACCATCTCGCCCAACGGTGGTAGCATCTCGGCTATCCATGATGCCCGCACATCGGCTTATGGTGAATCACCTCATAAACGCTTTGGTCTGCCATTTGAACGCAATAGCTATGTCAGCACCCCGCACACCAGCACCAGTTTCAGCCCAATCCATTGGAAGAATCCAGATCAATTCGATCCTGAGCGCTATCGTAGCGTGCCGACCAGTGCGGAGATTGACGAGGAGAAATGTAAGCAGATAGGCCTTGCGCGTTGCCCCTTCGATATCACCAATCTTGAAGTCAAAGATGGCCGAAAAGTCGGCGTCACCAATAGTGGCTTTGGCACGGTGTTCGGTGTGGTGGATGGCCAGCCGAAGCCGGTCTGCGACTATGCTGGCTTTGCACCGTTTGGCTTCAGCTACCGCCGTTGTCCCGGTGAACAGTTAACGATCCAGGTATTTGAGGATTTCCTTCGTAAGGTCTGGCGGGACAAAGTCGTTTTCCGCAAACTCGCTTTAACCAACCCAGGACGAGTCCCGATCGGACCGAACGCGGTGATCGACGACAATATCGGGTTCAGCAGACCGTCCTGAACAAGACGTGGCAAGGACTCGTATGCCAGCTACGTAGGAGACGGTGCACTAGCCGCCATCAAATGGCAGGTTAGGCATCTCGACGGGAACTGTCATGCCGGAAGCTTATGACTTTGTCGCTATCGGGGCGGGACCAGCGGGCGAGAGTGCGGCCGAACTGGCCGCCTTCTACGGGCATCGCTCGGTCGTCATCGAGAAAAATCGCCCCGGCGGGACAGTGACTACCACTGGCGGCGCACCGACGAAAACGCTCCGCGAGGCGGCTCTCTACCTCAGTGGGTTCCGCGACCGCGATATCTATGGCCTCCAATTGGCCGTGGCGCCAGACGTCGTTTTGCCAACCATCAGGAAGCGGACCCGAGAGGTTTCCGAGCTGTTGCAGAGGGTGACTGCCGACAATATCGCGAAACACAACGTCGATTACCTCCAGGGAGATGCCCGCCTCGGTCCCGATCGAACCGTTCTGGTCAGGATGCCAGACGGTCGGGAGGTCACGCTGCTGGCAAAGGCGATTCTAATAGCCTCTGGTTCGCGTCCGATGCGCCCGAAAAACATCCCGTTCGATGACCCCTATGTTTGCGACTCGGATACGATCCTGGCCCTTGGACACATACCAAAGGACATCCTTATCGTGGGCGGCGGGCCGGTCGGGGTCGAGTACGCGACCATTTGCCACGCGCTGGGCGCGCGCGTCACGCTCGCGGATATATCGGATCGCTTGATGCCCATGATGGACGGGGAGTTGTCCGGCCGGATGGACCAGTTGTTCCGCAAGTGGGGGGTGACGGTCGTGCTTGGCGTCTCCGCCGATACAATCGCCCACACAGCGGCTGGCAATCTCGAAGTCTTGTTGTCATCCGGCGCGAAATTCCAACCGGAGACGATTCTGTTCGCCGCCGGACGCACCGCCAACACGGAAGGACTGGACCTGGATGCCGCGGGCGTAAAGACCGACTCCCATGGCCGAATCCTCATCGATCAGCATTTTCGCACCTCGGCCCCCAGCGTCTTCGCCGCCGGGGACGTGCTCGGTCCCACCCTCGCGTCCATCGCCATGGAACAGGGTCGCGCCGCTGCCTGTCACGCATTGGGTATCCCGTTCGAAGGCACCGTTGATCCCACACCGGTTTCGGCCGTTTACGGCATGCCGGAAGTCGCCGGGACAGGCCTGACAGAGGAACAATGCCAGGCACAAGGTATCGATTACGCGGTGGGCCGCTCCGAGTTCGATCTCATTCCGCGGGGCGCCATCGCCGGGCACAGCGGCCTCCTAAAACTGATTTTCAGGAAGGACAACCAAAAATTAATCGGTGTGCATTGCATCGGTGATGTTGCCTCAGAGTTGGTTGGCATCGGGCAGATGGTCATTCACTTCGGCGGCACCCTTAGCGTGTTCGACGAGGTGTCAATGAACACCCCGACCTATAGCTACGCCTATAAATACGCGGCCTTCGACGGATTCCGGCGACTCCATCCTGCCGGGCCGCACCAGTCATCAGTCCGCGGCTAAAGCTAATACATCCTTTAGTGATTTAGGAGACGGTACGCTGGGTCGTCCGAAGCCGATCAGGACTTGGGATGCCGATTTTCGGCGTTTTTTGCTTTGAACCTTGCGACGGTTCGCCACAGGAGGATCACTAGCAGCGAGCCGAGGAAAGCGGCGATGAGATCCTCGAAGGTGACCTTCAGCTCTCCTAGCCCCAAGTTGATTCTGAACAGCTTGAACAGCTCACCGCCGATCACTGCACCGATCACGCCGACCAGGAGGTTCGCCCAGCGGCCCAAGCCTTCCTTTTTGAAAGTGACAGCGCGCCCCGCGAGCGTTCCTGCGAAGCCTCCGACAATAATCCATACGATGATTTGGCCGATGTTCATAAAATTGGATGCGATACTTAGCATATCGCTGCGCCCCGCAAAGTCGATCCAGAGCGGCGGCTTTCTGCAGCCACTATGGACAGGTCTGACTCAAATCAAGGCGCGTTCAGCATGCTTATGAGAACAGGATAGACGATTTCGATTTGCTGATTTCTCTGCGCAGGATCAATCATGTCATGTTCGATTTTCATCTCTTTCGGAAAGTCTACCGCGGCGAACTTTTTCAGCCCCTTGGAACGCCAAACACCGATCAGCTGCCAAGCAAGAAGATCGCTGACCGCCTCATCGCTCTTCGAAGTTACAAGGGCCACATCTTGTACTCTGGGCGCTCGTTCGAGCGCTCCGGCGAACGTTGCTACGCTGACCCGCAAAAGCTGGCCCAACGCCCTTGATGAAAAACCAGGATAAACGTGATCGGGCGCATCAGGGTCAACGCTAAACCAGTCCGTCCGGATATCCGGAAGCAGCGGCAGCAGCATTGCGATCCCTTTTTGTAAACGCGTGCCCTCGTGCCGCGAAAAACCAAGAGCGGGAGCGATTAAGACCGCCCGACTGACCTCGGTCCGGCTCTGAGCGATCCAGGCTGACAACGTTCCACCGGCCGAAAGCCCGGCGACATAGACCTTCTGGCCAAGTCCGCAGGCGATATCCACACTGGTATCTGCGCAATCACGGAGTTCTTCGGCTTTGAGCGGCGAAAGATTCTCCACCTTGCGGTCCGCTACACCGTGCCGCGGCAACCGCGGGATCAAGACGTTGTATCCCAGGTCGTAGAGGATGTGACCCAATTCGTTGAACTGTTCCGGGCAATTCGTGTAGCCGTGGAAGAAAACAACAGCCTTCTCCGTACGTATTCCATGAGTCAACAAAATCGAACGGCAAACCGGGTTAAGTTCCGGACCCTCCATTTTCTGAATGCGTTGGAAGCGACTGACAGCTTCGGCATAGTCGGCCGTCGGATCCGGGTGGCTCTGAAGACTTTCGTGAGCCGCGTGGAGCAGGAGTTCGAACCCTAAATAAAAAAGCCCCCAAAAAACGACGACCGTTACAAAAAGAGCAAATGCCAACCGAACGAGCTTGGCGGCAAATCTCCCTAGCGCAGCCGACGAACGCTTCATATAGGACGAGTTTTTGAGGGATGGGTCCGGGGCTGCGGACTCGAAATACATCACCCGGCAATGCCCGCGGCTCAGGAGTGTATACTCTCAGGCGCCGGCCGCCCAAGTGGAAATTTCCGGTTGAAATTTGCGACAGCTAAATTGTTTGCCCTTACACTGCGCCGCCAAGCGATGAATGTGCGACGTCATCATGTTGCCCGGCCCGAGCCCTTCTGCCTGAACCACTTATTTATCGAGCCAAGCAATTTGATCGGACTGCGCAACAGGGTTCGCAATTGTGCGTTGTACCAAATGTTCCGGGCTCGCCCCCACTGGAGCTTGTGGTCCAATAGTGTTTTGTCCATTTCCACCTCGCCGCTCGTGCCAAGTTGTGCCGCCAAAGCCGTGAGCACATGCGTCCATATCCCATCTTGCAGTTTGGAACCGGCGAGCCGAAACGCCAGCTCATAGAGCGGGTCGCCCGCACGGGCCATGACCTGAACTTGCGCAAAGGTGCGCCCCTCCTCAACGTAGGAGCTAAAGGTTACCCAACCTGCTTCGGGATGCCCGGCTGGCGTCATCAGCGTAAACGACTCGGCGCCCGCGTACAACACCATCACACCGGTGGAGATCGGCCCCCCCGGCGTTTGGGCATCGATGAGCACCAGCGCGTTTGGTGTGATGCCGAGGGAACTCGGATAGAAGCGCTTGGTCGGCGGTTTTAGTTTAGGCACACTCACTTTCCAGGTGGCGATAACCTCCTGCGGCGTCAAATTGGTGGCGCGAAGACCGATGCGATACGTTTTTTGCCATAGTTGGCCGAAACCCTGTAACGGTCCAAACAATCGACGACCCTCGACGTTCAGGTTACGCGCGCCGTCAGGTATTTCCGCCATGTTGAGACGCCCAACGGGCTCAGCCCAAGCGCCCGTGGCACGGGTAGCCACAGTGGATTGAGTTGGCGCAACAGGACGGGTCGGAGCACGTTGCGGCGCCCCCGGTGCGTCCAACAGGTCATGCGCGGCTTGCAGGGCATCTGCTTCGGAAGCATAGACGGGAATTCCTTGGTTCAGCTGCGCAACCTCGAAAATGTTTCGGTATCCCTCGTTCAGTCCCACAGCAAATAGACGCTGCCCCGCCGCCTTGCAACGTGCGAGAAGCGCGACCACCGACTTAATCCCGCTGCTGTTCTTGTAAACCAAGTGGCTGAAATTGAGGACCAATACACGTGCACCTTCGCTGCTAGCTTGTTCTGAGGCGCTTAGCAGCCCGTCTTGAACTGACGAGGTGAGTTCGCCCGCCAGATCAATGATGTATACGTCCGCAAACGCTTTACGCACGCTGATTGTCGCAGTTCCTTGTGAGATAGGCTCGGCCTCCGATCGATACGTACACTAGTGCACGCCGTAGCATTTTCAATGCTTCCAATCGACCAAAGAGAGGTAAAAAAGCCCAACTCGCCCAGATCGGATTTGGCCTTTAACAGGTTAACGAGTTGAAACACATCCCAGGGGTTGACGTGCCGGGTTGTGGCTTTCCGATCCGCCGCCGGGCTGGTCAAGAGAGACTGGCCGGGGTCCCCGCCGAAGTGCTGGGCCGTCTTATTCCTCGTGATCGCAACACTCGCCAATATTACGTTTGCGGGTCCCGATCCGATGATGGACTCAGTCGAGGCGGCGCTCACTCGGCTGGGCGTTTCGCTCGCCAACATCGAGTCCGAACGCTACAACTTCATCTAGAGAGGAGCAACCCGATGCGCAGACGTTACGCGGACTATCTCGTACTCGCCACTGCGGCGCTGATTTTGGCGCTGCCGACCCTTTTCGCGCTCTTACAGGCGCGCTGAGTCCGCCGGTGGAGAAAGGCTCTTGCCGTCCTTTTCGTTTCGCAAAAGAATTCGCGTTTTCACCGCCGGCGCGCAACGCAAGAGCACGACAACCGTCCTTACCCTTGCCATCAGTGTTTCCTTCCACTCTCCCTCTTTCCCTGCTTATATAGCTACCACCTCTAAATTTATTTCCACAGTGTAGACGGCAGAAAAGTAGCATACACGATGAACTTAAAAAGTGGCTGGACACAAATTGGGCTGGTGCTGGCGGCGCTCTTAGTCGGGCTTTGCCAAGCGAGCCTGGCGCAAGTTGGAGATGCAGTTTTAGAAGAGCCTGGTTTACAGCCTTTTCCCACCCCTTTGACCAGCAGCGCGGCCACGCTATTTCAGAACGTCCGCGTCTTCGACGGTAAGAGCGCCGCGCTCTCGGCTCCCTCCAATGTACTGGTCAGAGGCAATACCATTGAACGCATATCTGCTAGCCCGATCACGGTCGACACGAATGCTAACGTCCGTGTCATTGCGGCAAGCGGACGAGTGCTGATGCCAGGCCTAATTGACGCGCATTGGCATGCGTTCATGGCGGCAATACCCCTGCAGCTCCTGATAACCTCGCCCCCCTCTTATCTCCATCTGTTGGCTGCACGAGAGGCCGAAGCGACGTTGATGAGAGGTTTCACCACTGTGCGCGACTGTGGCGGTCCCGTCTTCGGGCTAAAGCGTGCCATTGACGAAGGCGTCACGATCGGTCCGCGCATCTATCCCTCGGGCGCTTTCATCTCACAAACCTCAGGTCATGGAGACTTTCGCTTCTTCTTCGAGCTTCCGCGAAGGCTGGGCGGTCCGTTGAGCCACTCCGAGATCGAAGGCGTCTCAGCGATTGCCGACAGCCCCGATGAGGTTCGACTGCGTGCGAGAGAGCAGTTGAGACAGGGCGCTAGTCAGATCAAGCTAATGGGAGGTGGCGGGGTCAGCTCACAATACAATCCAATCGAATCGGTCCAGTACACCGAACCGGAGATTCGCGCTGCTGTGGAGGCGGCCGACAATTGGGGCACCTATGTGACTATTCACGCGTATACGCCGCCTGCGATCCAACAAGCGGTCGCCGCCGGGGTCAAGTGCATTGAACACGGCCATCTTATCGATGAACCCACCGCCAAGTTGCTGGCCGATAAGGGTATCTGGTGGAGTTTGCAGCCCTTGACATATGATGCAGACGTATTTGCGCGAATGAGCCCAGTGTCACAAAAAAAGGCACTCCAGGTGTGGGCCGGAACGGAGAACGCCTATAAGCTGGCGAAGAAGTACAATATAAAGACGGCTTTTGGTACAGATATTCTGTTCGATCCGGATGCTGCTAACCGACAGGGAGCTTATCTTGCCAAGATGGTCCGCTGGTACACGCCTGCCGAGGCACTCAAGATGGCCACAGCAGACAATGGCCAGTTAATGGCCCTCTCCGGGTTTATTAACCCCTATCCTGGCAAGCTTGGCGTCGTGGAAGAGGGCGCATTTGCAGATCTGCTGGTGGTCGATGGCAATCCCTTGGAAGATATCAAGCTCGTCGAAGATCCCGGCAAAAACTTTGTTGTGATTATGAAAGATGGCACTATCTACAAAGATACTCTGCCCAAGTGAGGATTTTTTCCACAAGGGCGAACTACGGCGAATTGCCACTCTGGCATCTCGACAGCGTAGGCCCTTTTCACCGACGCGACATCCACGCCGGTGCAGATTAGTTAGTTAGATTATCGCCAGAACCCTACCTACCAAATCAAGAGCCAGCCAAGGCGAGAAGAACGCGTAGAAAGCCGTCAGAAATTTTCCCGTGGATTCAGCAGTCTTACTCCGCTTCTAATTCTCTAATTCAGGCGCCCAATATCACACAAAAAGACATCTTAGCGGTGAAGGAAGATCGGAACTCTCAAGACTGCTGCGATCCGCCGGGTTCCAGAACTTGGTCGAACTTGAGGCCGCTCGAACCTTCGCCTGTGCCGGCCTGGTTGCGAAAGGAGGTCCATAGCCAAGTGGAGCCATCGGCCCACCGCGCCAAGCGGCGTTGACTGATGATGTGCACACCTTCGCGAGGCACTTCCTCGTCGTAAAGCAGCAACTGTGCGCCCGCATTCAGAATCCGCCCGACGGCTGCGTGAACCTGTTTAGTGCCATCGGGCTGCAGGACGGCCCCGCGTTTGAGGCGGGAAAGGATCTGCCCGGCGGTATTCAGCTGTGAAGGATTCGGTAGTTGCACCGGTAGCAGGGGAATCCAGTTGGGCGGGACAGCCGACGATAGGCGATAGCGCGGCAGTTGTGTTCCCGTCGAATCTGCCGAGGGCTCGGGCGACGCGGATTCGGGTGCCTCGTAACGCTGGGCTGCTTGCTCAATCGGATTTTCGACCGTGCGCTCAATTGCCCAGGCAAGGTTCGCCGTTTCGTCCCGCATGAAAAGCACGTCCTCGAGCGGTTCGCTGTCGATGCTGCGGCTGAGCGTAGGCGGCAGGAAGAATCGGTTGATGACGACCTTCGCCCCGGCGCTATCTGCAGGGAGCGGGTCTCGGTAAGCAGATTGCCACAACGAAAAGTAGGCCGGAGCCAAATCGGGGTCGCCGATTGGGCGTATAAGGGTGCGAACACCGAAAGTGTCCGTAACGACCAGCGAATCGACACGTGTGATCGAACCGACGGCCAACGTAAGCGGCACGACGAACCAATCGTTGCCGTACGCGCTCGCGTACTCGATCATCATGAGGTGCGCGAGATCGGTCGGGCCGACCGGCACGAGGCCGTAAGCGACAGCCGCGTCCTCCATTGCCCAAAAGCGCGCTGCTGGCGCTCCTGCGAAGCTTACAGGTGCTGGAATGGATACTTCGACCAGGGAGGTAACGCTTTGATCGGCAGTGGTGGTGAGTGATGCCTGAGGGTTGAGGTCGAAGCTGCTCCAGTCGATAGGGCCATCGATTTCGGCGGCGGCAAAGGTCATGTCGTCCCGTGCATCTGCCGATAGGCGCGCGCCAACTGACGCCGCATACTCCAGGCGCGACGGATTCCATGCATCGTCGGCCGGATGGGCTGGCTCACTGCACAGCGAGTCGTACCAAGCCAACCAGGCGGTAGCAGTTTGCTGAACCTTCGGCCGATCATCAGACGCAATGTTCAACGCTGGGTCCAGCACCAATTGTGCAGCGCCGGTTGTGCGCAGGAGCGCAGCGAGTTGCCGCCCGTCGGGCGCTCGACCTACCATGGAATGAACGTATCGTGACGTTGGGTCGTCGGCCATTGCGGCGGCAGCCGGGGCGAGCGGTTGGAGCACGAGCTTGGCCAGGAAGGCAGCCCGATAGTCCTTCGAGACCGATGTGAACTCCAACATCCGCAGAAAATGCAACCCAGCCTCAACCGCAAAGCTCAGCATGCGTGCATCGTTTGCGTTGGCGGGACGCATGACGCGCCGCTCGACAAGGACCTCTAACGGCGTGCGCGTCGGATCGTAGACAGGTGCCGCAATGACGGACGTGATGCCTCCCTTGGGCTCCGGCAGCTCTCCGCAATAGCAGCGTCTCAGCATGGTGCTCGTTGCCCGCACGCGCGCCTGAATCGGCGTGCCTGCGTCCTCGGCCTGAAACTCCCCGATCTGCCATTGCCTTGTCAGCATCCACAACGGATCGAATAAGCGTGCGCTTGAGCTCGTTCCTATGTCGGCGCCGGTGCATTGCGGCTCGAGGCGTGTCCAGCTCGTAACCGATGACGTGGTTGGAGCACCCGATAACGTAGTCTTCACGCCCGGTGGGATGACAATGGGTGTTTGTGGCTGGACGGTGAAGCTCAGCGCCTCTTCTTTGACCGTTCCGAACCGGTCCATCGCGCGAAATGTGATCGTGTGCTGGCCGGGTGGTACCGGGAGCGCCAGACTCCAGCTTGCCCAGTTTCCCCCGGTGTTAATGGGGCTGTAAAAGGCAGCACTCCCAAGTGGCCAGCCCTCGACGTAGTATTGTACAAGAGCAATCGGCGCGTCCTGGCCAATAGCACTTCCCGTAAAGGTGATGGTGATCGGCAACTGCGCCGCAATGACCGGCGAGTTGATGGGAGCGATCGTAAGGGTCGGCGGTCTGGGCCCGGGCAGTTGCACCGTGACATTGGCGGAGGCCGAAATGTCTTCCGTATCCCACGCTCGATCGGCCGGCACAAAAAATCTGAGCGTGGCAGACGCAGTGACGAATGCCGTTACGGAACTGTTGGGTGGGATTCCTGCCAGCGCCGCACCTGTGCAGTTCCAGGAGGAGTTGTTGGCAACCTTGGTAGCCATCGTTTGACCGTTGATGCCGAATCTGACTTCGACATCGATCTGTCCAACCAGGCTGCGCCCGCTTGTGGTCTGGAGTGATACGGTACCACTCACAGTGAACGTCCGCGACGGTAGCTGCGTGTTGGCCTGTGGAGAGCTGATCTGAACGGTCAAAGTAGACATGGGAAATTCCTGGAGTAGATCCTAATCGGTGAGCGGCTTGAAGTCGGTGGACACCGCGTGATCACAAGTGTTGAATGCAAAATACAAACCGGGCAGATATTGCGCGGCCCCTCCGAGCAATCCGGTGTCCACGGAACGAAGTTTCGCCAGATCCAACGTTTCCATGAGCACCCGTCGTAGAGTCTCCGTGGTCCAATCTTGGCCCGGCACCGGCGGCACTGCGATGAGCACACTTTGCGGGGCGCTGGAACTGGGCACGTCGAACTGAAATGCCAGGGCAGTGGTTTCGCGGCTATTGGGCACGGTCTCGACCCATTCATCCACCAAAAGCCCGGTCATGGCTTGGGAGGCATTGATCGCGGCCACGGTGTGCAGCACAAGCGACAACTTGCTAGGCGGCATCGCCGCCCCCGGAACGGGCGGTAAGCCAACCCACCGCTCGCCGGCGACGAACGGTAACTGTGCGACGTTCAGATTCAGGCGGGCGCCGGCGCCAAGCACTTCAGCCCGCTGCAAGCACGCGCCGAGGCGAGCAACCGCATCACGAGCTCGGGCGCAGCGCGCGAACCAGGTATTCACAGCCAGTGGATCGCCGCCTTGCGCTGCCGTGCTCGATGTCAGCGCATTCGTGAATTCCGCCGCTCCGGCAGCAATGAAGGAGAAGCGCGGCAACACAACGAACGAGTCGCCAAACACGGCGCGCATGCGCAGGACCAATTGGTCGCGACGGGCCCGTGGCTCGGTCGCGACGGGAAGCGCTCGCAGGCCAGCGCCTCGGTCCAGGCGCGCGCCGCTGATCTTAAGAAGCGCCGCGCCTTGCTTTGCCAGAGCTGCAATGAACGCCGGATCCTCGCCACCCGCGTTGACCGGAACGGCCGGTCCAACGCCGAATGCGTCAAGCTTAAGCAATGCCGTGCGCAACGATTCGGCGGTGGTCGTCGCCGATTTCGCGACCAGGTTGCTCAATCCTACGTGCGCGGCGTTGAGGGCATTTTCTGCTCTCACGATGCGGTTCTCCAATTCGGTGAGGTCGATGGCGCCTTGTCCCGCCCGCTCCGGCGGATTCAAGTCTTCCGGATCCAAGCCGCGCGCAACGCTCAGCAACCGTCGAACGGTGCGCGCTTGCTCGATCACATCGTACAGCGTCACCTCTCCCATTGCCAGGTCGCCAGGCCGTGCGTGCTGCAACCGCAGGGTAGCAAGTGGATCGAAACCGCCAGTCTTATGCTTCGCGTAATAGAGGACCTGCTGCTCGATTTCGCTCAGTGACAGGCCTGGCTGTGCCGTCGTGTTGGCTGCTTCAACGCCGTAGACCAGGTCGAGTGGCGTAATTGATAGCTCGCTCAGCGGCAGTGTGCGTGTCTCCGCCACGGCGCCGATAGCATCGTTGAGGCGCTCGATCGTGCATCGGACCTTGCTGGCATCGCCGAGGAGCTTGGCCGCCCAAAAATTAAGCAATGGCTCGGCGTTGGAGCGCATGCCCGCGGCTGCGGCCGCCCAGCCGGGCGTAGCAAGGTTGGTCGTCCCGCTCATTAGTAGCATCAGTCGATGGGTGAGTGAGATGCCGGTGCGTGGCGTGCGAGTCACTTCCAGCTCCGGAGGCGGTGCATCGCCCTGAGCGATGGCGGCCAATGTGCTTGCCATGCGTGAGGTACTGCCCCGCACCATCTGGTAG
>Ga0210396_10002088_pt1 | contig 20641 bp, 17 predicted proteins | sample IncBWH17OmetaG_FD_155466 | JGI IMG/M metagenome (GOLD analysis project Ga0210396, IMG submission 155466) | Forest soil microbial communities from Barre Woods Harvard Forest LTER site, Petersham, Massachusetts, United States - Inc-BW-H-17-O ... | reverse complement strand
ACGTCCGGCGACGCCTGCACCTTTCCCGATTCTTTTAGTACGCGCTCCATCCAATACGCCAAACCGCGATATTCGGGGCGAGCGCCCGCTACCGTCGTTTCTGTACCCATAGTTTGTTCGGCCGCAACCGCGGTGACCCGCAGCCCCTATCGGCCTCTACTAGACTATTCCTAGGGGGCGACTCCGTCCAGTCCGGCCATGGGACCGTTTGTCGGATGGACATATCGCCCGCGTAAGCAGAGTGTTTTTCGTCTGTTAGGACTCGGAGACACGCCACTTCTTACGTCTTGCATAGATTCCAGCGTATACTCATGCTCGTCAGCTTTAACCTTTTCGTCCCCGAGAGGTCGCCTTGATGAGTTCCGTCCCCGCTGACGCAAAAAGCGCGATTCGTGCCGAGTGGAAAGACGCCGCGCCTCTTTGGAAGAAATGGTATGAAAAGCTGTCCGCACAATCTCGAGCCGCCACCGATCTAGTGGTTCAAGGCGCGGAACTCGCTCCCGGACAGCGCGTCCTCGATCTCGCCAGCGGCACTGGTGAACCCGCTTTCAGCGTTGCAAAAGTAGTCGGATTGAATGGCCATGTCGTCGCCACTGATCTCGTGCCTGAGATGCTTCGCGCCGCTCGCGACCTGGCCAAACGTCAGGGCCTAACCAACATGGAATTCCAGGCCGCCGATGCGGAGAAACTTCCTTTTCCGGATCATCACTTTGACCGGATCACCTGTCGCTTCGGCTTGATGTTCTTTCCCGATGTGCAAAAGGCTCTCCGCGAACAGCTTCGCGTGCTCAAGCCAACCGGTCGCATCTCTTACGTAGTTTGGGGACCGCCCGAAGAGAATCCACTTTTTAGCACTATGCTCGAGCCTTTCCTGAGGCACGTTAAAATTCCGCCGCCCCCTCCCGATGCTCCGGGGGTCTTCCGCTTTTCCGACGAGTCTAAACTCGCCGACACCATTCGCTCGGCCGGCTTTCGCAACGTTCAGACCAACAAATGCAGCGTGCCTTGGCCCTGGCCAGGGCCGCCCGAAGAGGCTTGGCTGGCCACCAGTGAACTTGCCGCGCCTTTTAAGAAAATCATTGCCGCACTTCCGCCGCACAAGATGAGCAAAGTGGTGAACGAGGTGGTCAGCGGTATCGCCACTTTTTACGACGGCAAGAATGTAAATTTCCCCGCGTCCATAGTTGCTGTCACCGCGCACACCTGATTTCCGGTGAACAGTCCGCCACGACCGCAAAAGCTCATGGAGTTGAGGTGTGTGTGTAGCCTACGCGAGATTCTCCAGCGACGCTGCCAGTAGCTTTCGCGTGCCCACATACGGATCTCCGCCCCCTTCCCACTCCATCGAGCAATATCCTCGATAGCCGCTGGCTTGCAAGATCTGAAAGCTTTTCTTCAGGTCAACTCGATATACCTTTCCTGCATCATTCGCCTCGGAATCCTTTACGTGGCAGATGTTATAGGCGCGCCCAAACATCGCCGTCACCGCCTCATAATTGAATTTCTCATCGCCGCTCTGCATCGAGTTGCAGAAATCCGGTAGCGCATGCAGATAGGGGCTGTTCACTTTCTCGATTACCTTCACCACAAAAAATGCATCTTCACTCACCAGATTATCGTTCTCCAGATTGACCACCACGTTCTTCGCCGCTGCGTAATCCACCAATCGCCGAATTTCGTCAGCCGCCACATCCACACTGGGCTTGGCGTTCTTTGCTTCTGCGATCGATGTGCGCACACTAGGCGAGCCGAGAATTACCGCCACATCCACCCAACTTTTCCCGTTCGCCACCGCTTGCTTGCGCACTGAAGCGTCCGCGTCGTAATAGCTATGTTCGTTGTCCACCGGAATGTTCACCACATGCACGCCAGCCTTTTCGATCGCCTCGCGGAAGCCGTGCAGGTACGCCGTATCGGTGGAAGGGAAGTGCGTACTGAGCGGCTCGACTCCCGGCACTCCAAACGTTTCCTTCACCCTCACCGCAAATTCGCGCAGCTCCATTCCAGTCAGTTTTCTGTCGCGATCTTCATTCTTCGCGCTCTGGATGTAGCCGCGAAACGGCCACGACGCCACCGCTAATCGCTCGCGTGTCGTCGTTGGAAACTTGATATCCGGTTCACCGGATTTCCCAAGACTCACGCAGCTTGCGAATCCACGGACCGTGCCACTCCTCCATACCCACGCCGCTCCTACTGCCATGCCTGACGCCCGCAACATCTGTCGTCTCGAAAAACGCTTCATTCGACTCCCTCCTCCTGCAGACGTATCCACGTAAACATTAGGAAGTCCGCGAAAACAGCGTTTTCGTTGGGGAATTTGACGATTCCGGAAAGTTTCAAATGTGCCAGGCCTTGCCAATCGATGACACTTTTTGGGCTTCATTGGCAACAACTGGCAACAATAGGTTGGTCCCGGAGATAGGAATCGAACCTACACGGGGAGTAATCCCCGGCAGATTTTGAGTCTGCTGCGTCTGCCAGTTCCGCCACTCCGGGCCATTCACAGAATATCACCACCGCGACTCCCGCCGCTAGTTCGAAGTCCGATTTGCGTCTCCTACTCTGACTGAGAGTGAGATAGCGGTATGCCAAAATCTGTGCTCATTAAAGTGCGCGAGATTCGACGCGGTGTCCAATCTCAGCCAGAAAGGAATTTTGACGCCACGGTTGCAGGGCTCGGCGCGCTCTACGAAGATGTGCGCATCGAATTGTACGGTGTCACAGAGAAATTACGGGTTTGCGCGCGGGTTCAACGGCAAGTTTGGGATGCATGCGCCGAAGTTAGCATACAGAAAACTCGGCGACGGTGTGATCAACTACGGCGGATTACATGCCTGCTTTGCGATAGTTCGCTGGCGAGAGAGCCCATGAGACATCAGAGGCCGACGTGAAGAACAAAATGCCAATCGCACGGAAAAATTCGTCCCAGGTATCGCACTTGACAGAAACTAACGCTTTTCCCTCAACAACACGGTAGTCACACCAATCTGCTGGAACTCCCATGTGCCTCAGTGCAGCGGGTAGAGCGCCTTGACGTGGATCGTGCCCCATGTCTAGAAATCCGCCCCTGCCGTCCAATGGGAGTTCGGCGGTCGGTGCCTCATCGACGCCAGCCGGAATTTGCGTTTGGTTCCTCCGGGCAAATTCTCTGGTAGCCTCGTTCTTCGGTAGAAGCACGAATATGTTAGAGCTCCGTAAATGCCCCTCTTGGAACAATGCCTTGACGCCTTTTTCAACCAAGTCTTCCGTGGCATAAATGCCGAACACCGTATTTAGATCGGTAGTGACGTAAGTCATAAAGAACTCCTGTGAAGGAGATGTTAGCGTCGCAGACTAGTTGCAAGAAGTCGCGTATGTACGATGCGGGACGTACGCTCACTGGGAGTTACAGAATCTGCTGTATTGTCTGTCGTGAAATCCTGCAGGCGTTCTGGGGCCATTTTCCGTTTCATTCCTTTCGCAATGATCATTTCAAGCCGCATCACATCTTCGGCTTCGCTCGGCCAGAAAGCGCCAGCATCCTCATTAACAATTCCCGTTCTCGCCTTTGCAGATCGTCCATCGTTTTCCGAAACTGTTCGAACGCACGGACTGCCTTCAGCGGCCTGTCCGGTTTCCTTACGGTTACATGGCACGTGGCCTGATCCAAGATCAGGAAGCAACTCTTCCTGCCGTCCGGATGCCGCGCCACACTAATATTAGCTTCTTCCATATCATCGGCCGTGCCGACCCACAACACGCTTCCATCTCGCTTCATTTTGAATAGGTCAAAGCGTGGAGTCACAAAAGCTCCAAATCGAGGCTAATTATAACGAGGGATGGGCTAAGCCGGACTCGGTAAAACCTATTCGCGTTGTGCCCGCAAAGCAACACCTTTGTTCATTTTTTTGCCGCGGCGGCAATCGATACTAAAATCTTCGCTAGGTGTTCCCACCTTCGAATTTCGTTCGCTCTATTTGCCTGAAGGTTTAGAGAACAGCTCAATCAGCAGCTTATTGAATTTGTCGCTATCCAGCTCCGTCTGCACATGCACTTTCTGTTCTCCCAGCCCCGGGTGATCGGCTTCGGTCCACACCAGCGTGTTTCCGTAGCCCGCCGTGTGCGAAATATCCATGTCCATGTACAGCTGCTCTTCTTTAGTGATGATGCTCGGTTCCAGCCATGCTAGCGCTGCCAGTTCGTCCCAAAGATATTCTTCATCCGCGTACTTTCCGATATATTGCGCTGCCGGAGTGCCCGCTTTGGCAACTTGCTCAATCATCGCTTTCGTCAGCCGAGTCTTCACGGAAATGTCCACCGTGGTTACGGTGATCTTCTTCCAGGGCGCCCGCAGTACGATATGTACCGCCTCCGGGTCCCACCAAAAATTAAATTCGCGCCGGTTTGATGTCTTCCACTCCGCGCCAACCTCTGGCGCGATGCTTCCTCCCATCACCACCAATTCCTGCGCCAGTTCCGGTACGTGGGGATCCAGACTGATCGCCTGCGCCAGGTTGGTCAGCGGCCCGCCTGCGTAAATCGTCACCTCGTGCGGATACTTATGCACCATCCGAATGATGAAGTGCGCCGCATCCTCTTCCTCCGCTTTCAATGCCGGATTGCCCTCCGGCAGATCCGGAACTTCCCATGGTCCATGCACCTCGTGCACAAATTTGCCAGTTCCGTTCTTCGTCCAAGCGCCTTGATACCGCACCGCTCCATACAACTTGGACCATCGCGCAATTTCTTCCTTGCTGTTGATCAATGGAAACACCGCGCCCGGATACACTTTCACATCGGTGTGCCCCGTCAATTCCAGCATCCGCAGCGTGTGCGCCACTTCTTCATCCCGCCATTGATCGCCGCTCACGATGGTGATGCCTAGCGTTTCCACCTGCGGCGCCTGGAGCAGTGCCAGCATCGACTGCTGGTCCGTCGTCGCCGGTCCTCGTGCATCTTGATCCAGAATCACTTTCCGCTTGGTCTGCCCAACGGCTACTCCCGCGTGCAACAATCCTAGCCAAACGCAACACCACAGAATTTTGCGTAACATGGAATTCCCCTTGGGGCAGACTTCGTCGCCCCCAACAAAATTAAACCGAGATGAATCGTGAGACAGCGGAGCTTACTCGCCTCTATCCCACACCTGTCAAGCCACATCTCCCCCATCTAATTGTTCGTTATGCCCCGTGTTCCGTAATTGCTCGAATTTTCCAGCCCTCTCCCCGTCCTCTGTGCTCCTAACTCCGTGCCCTCTGCGTTAAAATATTTTCCCAAAATAAACCTATCCCGTTGCTATTGAATCGGTTTAATATTGCCTCCCAGCAACTACATAATCTTCCATGGAGTCCCCATGAAGGCTCGCTTCACTTTCTTTTTCTGGCTTGTCTTACTCTTCTCTTTTACCTCCGCAGCCGCTCCCGCGACCGATGATTCCCCTCGCTTTTTCTTTCACGGCCTTTGGTCCATGCAATCTTCCTGCACCGACAAGTCCTCCGGCGAGGCTATCTCCACCGCCGGTTATCCCGCCAAAGATTGGCACAAAGCCGAAATTCCCGGCACCGTCGTTGGCGCGCTCGTTGCCGATAACACCTTTCCTGATCCCAACTTCGGCACGAATCTCAAATCGTTCCCGGGCATGGACTACTCCTCGAAAAGTTTCTTCGCCAACCAAGACATGCCCGCAGACAGCCCTTTCCGCTGCTCCTACTGGTTCCGCATGGAATTCGAGAGTCCCCGCGAGTTTGCCGATCGCGCCTCGTGGCTACATTTCCTCGGCATCAATTACCGCGCCAACATCTGGCTTAACGGCAGCAAAATCGCCGATCGCTCCGAGGTCGCAGGCGCCTATCGCACTTACGATTTCAATATCACCAAGCTCATGCGCAAAGGGATGAACGCGCTCGCTGTGGAAGTTTTTGCTCCTCAGAAAAATGATCTGGGACTCACCTGGGTCGACTGGAATCCCACTCCTCCCGACAAAGACATGGGAATCTGGCGCGAAGTCTTTCTCGATTCCACCGGTGAAGTCGCGCTCCGCCACCCGTTTGTTGCCTCCAAACTCGATACCGATTACGCGAACGCCACTCTCAACGTCAGCACGGAACTCGCCAACCTTGCCGATCACCCGGTAAACGCTACCCTGCAAGCTGAACTAGGCTCCGTTAAAGTCTCCCAACCCGTCGCGCTCGGCCCGAACGAAACGAAGATACTCGCCTTCGACGCCGACAAATTTCCCCAACTCAAGCTCACGCATCCCCACCTGTGGTGGCCCTACCAGATGGGCGATCCCTATCTCTACAGCGCGAAGTTCACTGTCATCGTCGCCGATAAACCGTCCGCCTCGACCTCTTTCAAATTCGGTATCCGCGAAGTCACTTCCGAGCTTACCGAGCAGGGTTATCGCCTCTTCAAAATCAATGGAAAGCGTGTCCTTATCCGCGGCGCAGCTTGGGCACCCGACATGCTGCTGCGTTGGTCTTCCACCAAACTCGACGCCGACCTCGCCTACACCAAGCACATGGGCCTGAACACCGTTCGGCTCGAAGGCAAAGTGGACCGCGAAGAATTCTTCGAAAAGACCGACGCCCTCGGCCTACTCGTTATGCCCGGTTGGATTTGCTGCGACGCGTGGGAACGCTGGAAGGTCTGGACCCCCGAAACCAAGCAAATTGCTGCCGCTTCACTTCGCGATCAAATTTCCCGGCTCCGCAATCACGCCAGCGTCTTTGTCTGGCTCTACGGCAGCGACGGCCCTCCGCCTGCCGACATCGAGAAAATGTATGTTGGCATTCTCAACGAACTTCATTGGCCCAATCCTTCCGTCTCCTCGGCCTCCGAGCGCGCCACCAACGTCACCGGAAAATCCGGTGTGAAAATGACGGGCCCCTACGAATACGTTCCGCCGATGTATTGGCTCTCCGACAAAAAGGCTGGCGGCGCCTATAGCTACAACACCGAAACCAGCCCTGGCCCCGCTATCCCCACTAAGGAAAGCCTCGCCAAATTCATTCCCAAAGATCATCTCTGGCCCATCGACGACTATTGGAATTTTCACGCTGGCGGCGAGCGTTTCACCAACATCAACGTTTTCACTGAAGCGCTTAATAAGCGATATGGCCCCGCCACTTCGCTCGACGACTTTGAGCGCAAAGCGCAAGCGATGACCTACGACAACCAGCGCGCCATGTTCGAAGCCTATGGCCGCAACAAATACACATCTACCGGTGTCATCCAGTGGATGCTCAACAACGCCTGGCCTTCACTGATTTGGCATCTTTACGACTACTATCTCGTTCCCGCCGGCGGCTACTTCGGTACCAAAAAATCCACGGAAATTGTCCACGTTCAGTATAGCTACGACGACAACTCGGTTGCCGTGGTCAACGGCACCTACGAGCCTATCAAGGGCCTCAAAGTCTCCGCCAAGCTCTACAACATCGACGCGAAAGAAGCCGGCTCGCAGGATGGCACCATTGACGTTCCCGCTGACGGTAGCGCCAAGGCCTTCGATCTGCCCAAGCCCGCCAATCTCTCTACCACCTATTTCTTAAAGCTTCAGCTTCACGACGCGTCGGGCAAACTGGTCTCCGATAATTTTTACTGGCTCTCCACCAAGCTCGACACTATGAACTGGCGCGCTCGCAAAGACACCGTCTACACGCCGCAAAAGGATTTCGCCGATCTGACCGGCCTAAATTCACTGCCGCAAGTGAATCTGGAAACTTCCGCGTCATTCCGCACCGAAGCGGGGCAGGGAACTGTCACTCTTAAAATCAAAAATTCCACCAGCAGCCTGGCTTTCCTCGTCCATCCACGCCTGGCCAAGGCAAAAGACGGCGACGATATCGTTCCCGTTTTCTGGGACGACAATTATTTCTCCCTGCTCCCCGGTGAAGAAAAAAACGTCTCCGCCACCTACGATTCCACCGACCTGAAAGACACTCCGATCCTAACCATCGACGGCTACAACATCGCCCTAACCACTGTGCAATTCGTTCAGTAATAGTGGTCGGTAGCCAATCTTCAGTTACTTAACATCATGCAAAGGGCCCTCTTCGGATTCTCCATGACCTCTGTGCTCCGACCTCCGCGCTCTCTGTGTTAAATCTTTTGCCTTTCCTTCCGCTTTTCTTTCCTCGTTACCTTTACGCAACCACTCAACTCCATTCCCACCCGTTCCCATCTTGCCAACAATGCTGTTACCCATTAAGCTACTATTTCAATTGGAGCCACTCATGCCTAAAGAGAAACCGCAAGTAAACATCGGCGAAGTCATCAAAACCTACCGCAGCCAGCGTGGCTTGTCGCAGGGCGACATCGAACGCCGCACTGGGTTACTCCGTTGCTATCTTTCGCGCGTTGAAAACGGCCACACCGTGCCTTCGCTCGAGACCCTTGCCAAGATTGCTGAAGCCATGGAGATTTCACTCGCCGACTTCTTCCCCGGCACCGAGACTCCACGCGACAAAGAAACTCAGAAGATGCTTGGCGAACTCTCGCAAGACGAAATTCGATTCCTCGCCGAAATCAAGAAGTACAGCACCACGCTTTCTGATGGCGACAAGCGCCTGGTCCTGGCCATGATTCGCAAGATGGCCACTTTGCTTCCCGCCCAAGCCGCGCAAGCCAAAAAGCCAGCCGTCCGCCGCCCATCTCTCTAGAGCAAGCGAGCCAGCAAACAATCTCATTGCATTTGCCTCTTGATCGCGCCCCTGTCTTTCTCTGCGCCCTCTGCGTCTCTGCGTTAAGTTTTCCTTGCCTCCGGTTTCCGCTTTTCCCCTGTCGACTGTAAGCTATAGACTGTCAACAAATTTCTCCGAGGCCAAACTCTTTTGCCCAACATCTCCGCCACCAAACGCGTTCTCTCTGGCATGCGCCCCACCGGGCGCCTCCACATCGGCCACTATTTCGGCGCTCTCCAAAATTGGGTCAAACTGCAAAACGATCCCGCTTACGACTGCTTCTATTTCGTAGCCGACTGGCACGCCCTGACCAGCGATTACGCCGACACCTCCGCGATCGCCGACAATGTTCTGCAAATAACCATCGACTATCTCGCATCCGGCCTCGATCCCGCGAAGTCCGTAATCTTCCAGCAATCCCAAATCATCGAACACGCCGAACTCCATCTGCTCCTCTCCATGATCACTCCACTCGGCTGGCTCGAACGCATCCCCACCTACAAAGAAGCACTCGAGAACATCCAGAACAAGGATCTCCACACCTACGGCTTTCTCGGCTATCCCACCCTCCAAACCGCCGACATCGTCATGTACTCCGACCCCGGCAAATCTCTCTTCGTGCCCGTAGGCGAAGACCAAGTCTCCCACGTCGAGTTCTCTCGCGAACTCGTCCGCCGCTTCAATTTTTTCTATTCTGGAAAAATGCGAAGAGATTTGACGCCGGCGCAGATAAAGGATGCGCGAGCGCTTATTCTGCTGCACTTGCCGGCGGGACGTTTTGAAGCGACGGCCGGAGGAGAAACGACAATCCTGTTGTCAAACGCCAGAAGTGAACTTGGTCTCGAAAAATATTCTCAGATGATTCGCGACAATCCTCAATACTTCGAACCACCAGATACTCTTGCCGAGCCCGACGTTCTCTTGACCCCAACGCCCCGCATCCCCGGCCTCGACGGCCGAAAGATGTCCAAGTCCTACGGCAACGCCATCACCCTTTCCGAATCCGATGCCGACATCTACGCCAAAACCAAAGTCATGGTCACCGACCCGGCCCGCAAACGCCGCACTGATCCCGGCAATCCCGACATCTGCCCCGTCTACGATTGGCACAAACTCTTCTCCACGCCCGAACGCGATCCCGGCCGCCTGGAATGGGTCCGCAACGGCTGCACGACCGCAGGCATCGGCTGCATCGAATGCAAGAAAGCCATGGCCGACAATCTCATCAAATGGATCGAGCCCATCCGCGCACGCCGCCAGGAATACGAACAGCACCCCAAGCGCGCCCTGGAAATCCTGGACGCCGGCTCAACACAAGCCCACAAGTCCGCCAAGCAAACCATGCAGCGAGTCCGCGAAGCGATCTTCGGCTGGCACCGCAAACGCCAAGAACTCTCCACCTAACCCGTAGCACAGCCACGTCTTCTTGTTTTTTGTCATCCCGAGCGCAGCGAGGGACCTGCTTCTTCTTCCTCTTCTCGGCGCTTCCTCTGCGCCTCTGCGCCTCTGCGTTATCCTTTCCTCCTCTGCCTTCTGATTTCTTATATCCGATATCTGATATCCTCTTACTCACGACATGGCCTCGCCCTACAAAATCACCATCCCGATGTACGAAGGACCGCTTGACCTCCTGCTTGATCTCATCAAGAAGCAGGAGATGAACATTCACGACATCCAAATCTCCAAAATCACCTCGCAATACCTCGACTACCTCCACCAGCTCGAAGTGCAGAACATCGACGTCTCCGCCGAATTCATCTACATGGCCGCCACGCTCATCTACATCAAATCCAAAATGCTGCTCCCACCCGACCCGCTGGCTTCCGCAGAAGACCAGGCCAGCGATCCCCGCGAAGAACTCGTCCTCCGCCTCATCGAGCACGAAAAATTCAAGAACGCCGCGCAGCTCCTCTACCAGAAACAGCAAATCGAAGAAAACGTCTGGTCCAAGCCGGACAAGTCGCTGTACAACGATGAAGGCACCGAAGGCGAACTGGTCGTCTCGCTCGTCGATCTCGTCCGCGTCTTCCAGCAAGTCCTCGAACGCAAAAAAGAAGTTACCCGCATCGAGCTGCAACACGAACTCTTCACCGTCGCCCAGATGATCGCGCAGCTTCGCGGCCAGATATTGGCCAGCGACACCAATGCCGTCAGCCTGATCCAATTCTTCGAAGCTTGCCCATCGCGCCACGCCATGATCGTCGCCTTCCTGGCCGTGCTCGAAATGGTCAAGCTCCAGGCCGTAGCTCTGGTTCAGGAAAAACAATTCGGCGACATCCTCGTCAAAAAGTCCAAATCCTTCGACAACGCCTTCGACGAAAACGGCGCTCTCCGCATCGACGCCGAATACCAGTAACCGGAAACGAAAAATCCTATGACGCGAGATGCACACGGCTTTGTAGCAGCCACGTTCAGGTGGCCATCTCGCTTCGCCTATGCAGGATCCGGGCCTTAGCCCGGCCCGCATCTCTTAGTAGCGCCGGCATCTTCCCGGCTCTTCATTCCTGTCTTGCCTTCTCTGCGTCCTCCGCCGCACCTCTGTTACCTCTGTGGTAAGCCTTTTCCTCCTTGTCCTCCTGATATCCCATATCCGATATCTGATATCCTCTTCCCATGACCAACGAAGAACGCAAAGCCGCACTCGAAGCCATCATCTACGCCGCCGACGAGCCCGCCACCCTTGAACAGCTCGCCGCCGCTCTCGGTGACGAAAAACTCGCGGTCCAGTCGTCACTCGATGAACTCATCGCCGGCTATGCCAGCGAAGAACGCGGCATCGAAGTTCGCGCCGTGGCCGGTGGCTACAAAATGTACACCAAGCCCCAGCACCACGAAGTCGTTCGCCGCTTCATCAAGTCGCTTCGCCCGCCGCTGCGCCTCTCCATGCCGGCTCTCGAAACTCTTGCGGTCATCGCCTATAAGCAGCCCGTCACCGCTCCCGAAATTTCCGAGATCCGTGGCGTCAACACTTCCGGCGTCATCAGCACTCTTCTCGATAAAAAGCTGATTACCACTGCAGGCCGCAAGGAAGTTATCGGCCGCCCTATTCTCTATAAATCTTCAAAAGAATTCCTTATGCGCTTTGGCCTAAGCGATCTCGACGAGCTTCCCAGTCTCAAAGAGTTCGAAGCCTTGGCCCGCGAAGCTCTCGGCTCCGACGAAGGCGTGGTCGAAACCTCCGAAGCCAGCTTGTCCGCAGATTCCATGACCGTCACGTCAGAGGGTTCGACGCAAAAGGATTCATCGTCCGAGTCTCGGGAAGAGTCCGAAGCGACCTCCGATGCGCAGGCAGACACTTCGACTTCTGCGCCAACGCACAGCCTCGCCCACCTTGAAGAGAAATTAACCGAAGCCGAAGAACTCCGCGAAGAAGAAGTAAACGCCACCAGCGAAGGCATGCCCAGCGGCCAGCTAGACGAAGATCCGCCAAGCCCCGATGCCGACGCCGCCGACCAAGGACCAAAAGCCGGAGCCAAAGCCGCCGGCGACTGATCGCGGTCCAAGAGCACAGCCAGGAATGGCTTTGCTACAGGGCGACTTCGCGCAGGCACTTCTTTCTGTCATCCCGACCGCCGTGGAGGGATCGTGGCAACACCAACTTCGTTCCTCGGCTTGACGGAACCGCCTCCAATCGCACGCCCACTCGTTTCGGCTCCTTCCCAACTTTCCTGCTATCCTTACCAACATGCTTGAACGCCTGCAAAAAATCATTTCGCGCGCTGGGATCGCCTCGCGCCGCCACGCCGAACAGCTGATTTCCTCCGGCCAGGTCCTCGTCAACGGCAAAGTCGTCACCGAACTGGGCAGCAAAGCCGATCCTGCGAAAGACAAAATTGAAGCTGCCGGTCGCACTCTCGATACCGAAGAACGGCGCCACGTCTATCTCCTGCTCAACAAGCCTCCCGAAATCGTATCGACCCTGGCCGATCCCGAAGGCCGTAAAAATCTCCGCAATCTCCTTCGCGGATTTCCTGAGCGTGTTTATCCCGTAGGCAATCTCGAATATGCCGCCGCTGGCCTAGTCTTTATGACCAACGATGGCGATCTTGCCGCCGCGATCCAGAAAAAATGGAACAGCCTCGAGCAGATCTATCACGTAAAAGTGAAAGGCATGCTCACGCTTCCCGACTTGGAGCGCCTCAGCAACGACACGCGCATCCGCATGCAGACCCTCCGTCAACCGGACTCGGCTCGTGGTCACGCACAAAATTTCTGGTATGAGATTCGCATGTCCGGCGGAAAGTTGGACGATCTTCGCTACGCTTTGCTAAAAGAAAATCACCCCATCGAAAAAGTGAAGCGCGTCGCCCTTGGCCCGCTTTCCCTCGAAGGCATCCCGCGCGGCCACTATCGTCTGATCGAGAAAAAAGGTGCCGAAGAACTGCTACTCGACCGGAAGCCCGTCAATCTGCAATTTACAAAGTCCGCCAAGCCTTACACAAAGCCCAGCAAGCCCTTCGTCAAGCCGACACGCACCCACACCACACCGTCACAAAAACATTCTGCCCGCAACAAATTCTCCAACGACAAATTCGCCAAGAATAAATTTTCACGAGGCGATGCATCCAACAAATCTTCCTTTAATAAATTTTCACGCGGTAATCGCCAGCAGCCCGGCGCAACCTTCAACAAATTCCCCAAGCCTCAAGACAATCGCCCGTTTGAGGATGACGATGTCGACGAAGCTCGCCCCGTCCACATGGCTCCCTGGCTACGCCCACAGCCTCCCACCCCCTCCAAGCCATCCGGCGCTCCCCCAAAACGCTTCAATAAATTTTCGAAATCGCGCCCCTCTAAATTCTCCAAACCCTCAGGAGGCCGACCCAACAACTTCTCAAAGCCCCGCAACGCCAAGCCCCACAAATCCAATAAACCTCACTCCAAATTCAACCCAGGCCACCGCAACCGCCCCCGATAAATGCGCGTGTTGCGCCACTTAACCCCCTCGCCGTCACGTGCTGTCATCCCGACCGAAGAGCCAGCGCCTTTTGCTGGCTCGCAGTGGAGGGATCGCGGCTTGATCCCAACCATTTCTCTTCGCCTCTGGGCATCTGATCTGTCCAGCCTTTGCCTGTAAACTATCATTACCAACTCTCATGCCCGCTGAACGCCTACAAAAAATCTTAGCCGCCGCCGGCATCGCCTCCCGTCGCAAAGCCGAAGAAATCATTGCCGCTGGCCGCGTCACCCTTAACGGCCAGGTCGTCACCGAGCAGGGAACCAAGGCCGACCCGCAAGTCGATTCCATCAGCGTCGATGGCAAGCCTCTCAAACGCGCGGAACGCTTCGTCTATTTCCTTCTCAATAAGCCCAAGGGTTATGTCACCACGGTCAGCGATCCCGAAGGCCGCCCCACCGTGATGGAACTTCTGGGCGCACTTCCCGAGCGCATCTATCCCGTCGGCCGCCTTGATTACGCCAGCGAAGGGCTTCTGCTCATGACCAACGATGGCGCCCTGATGCAGAAACTCACCAAAGCCGGCTCGCACATTCCCAAAACCTATCTCGTCAAAGTCAGCGGCATGCCCAACGAGCAAGCTATCCAGCGCCTGCGCAACGGCGTCACCATCACTCTCGACGATGGACGCCGCGTTAAAACCTCCCCCTGCAAGATCGAACTCGTCGAGGCCGCTACCAATCCCTGGTACGAAGTCACCCTAATCGAAGGTCGCAATCGCCAAATCCGCCGCATGTTCCAGCAAGTCGGCTTTCTGGTAGAAAAGATCAAACGAATCCGCCTGGGCCCGCTCACCCTGGACGTCCCCACCGGCAAATACCGCCCCCTAACCAAATCCGAAATCCACCAACTGAAAGACCTCCCGAGCCCAACCAAATCTCCAACTCCCGAATGACCTCCGATCTCCGCGGATCCGCGCCCCACTCTCCGTGACCTCTGCGTTCCGATCTCTGTTCCCTCTGTGTTAAATCTTTCTTGTCTGTTCTGACTTGTCTCTGTTAACCATGAACGTCACGTGCCCCCCACAAATCACAAATGAAGTGCATAATATATTCTTATGACCCACACCCTCGAAGAACTCATCCCCGACTACATCCAGGGGCTTCCCGCGTACGTTCCCGGCAAGCCCATCGAAGAAGTCGAACAAGATCTCAAGATCCACGCCGTCAAACTCGCCTCCAACGAAAATCCCCTCGGCCCCTCTCCCAAAGCCATGGAAGCCGCTCGCCGTGCGCTCGGCGAAGCCAACTGGTATCCCGACGGCGGCAACAAACGCCTTCGCGAAGTCCTCGCCGCCCGCAATCACGTTCGCCCCGAAGAAGTTTTCGTCGGCCTCGGCTCCAGCGAGATTATCGATCTCGCCTCGCGCGTTCTTCTGCGTCCGGGCAGCGAAGGCATCACCAGCGAAGGCTCCTTCGCCCTTTTCTCCATCGCCATCCGCGCCAGTGGCGGCAAACTGATTCTCACGCCCATGCGCAACTTCACTTTCGATCTGGACGCCATCGCCCTGGCCGTCACGCCGCACACCCGTATCATCTACATTGCCAATCCCAACAATCCCACCGGCACCGCGTTTGGCGCAGCCGAATTCGACGCATTCCTTGCAAAAGTTCCTGGCGATGTTTTGATTGTTTACGACGAGGCCTACCGCGAATACGCGCAGCGCACCGATCTTCCCAATGCGCTGGAACTCTTCAAGCAGTACAACAACATCCTCACCCTGCGCACTTTTTCCAAGGTTTATGGCTTAGCTGGCCTGCGCATTGGCTACGGCATCGGCCATCCCACGCTGGTCGCGGAAATGAATAAGCTCCGCACGCCCTTCAATGTAACCAGCGTTGGCCAAGCCGCCGCACTCGCCGCGCTTGACGATTACCAGCACGTCGAACGATCCGCCGAAATGAATCGCGTCGAACGCCAACGCCTTTACGAAGAACTCAGCAAACTCGGCCTCAATCCGGTCCTTAGCGAAACGAATTTCCTCTTTGTGCCCATCGGCCCGCACGCGAAAACCTTTTGCGACGAACTCCTTCAAGAAGGCGTCATCGTTCGTCCCATGGCCTGGATGGGCTTCCCCGAAGCTATCCGCATCTCCGTGGGCAGTCCTGCCGAAAACACCAAGCTGCTTCTCGCCGTAGCCAACGCCCTCTTGCGCCACAATCAATCGTCCCCGGCCACAGTTCCATCGCATTCCGACGCCTTCTCCAATCGCTCGATCTAGTTCTCCGTGAACTCTGTGTTCCGGCCTTCGTGACCTCTGTGGTAAGTCTTTTCTGTGCTCCTAACCTAGACTCCCAATTCCTCATCAAACCAAACATGGCCAGCAAATCCTCTTCCGACCCGATCACCACTATCCTTCGCGATTCAAAAACCATCGCCGTAGTCGGCCTCTCCTCCAACCCTTCCCGCCCTAGCAACGAAGTCGCAGCCTACCTGCAATCTGCCGGCTATCACATCATTCCGGTGAATCCCAACGAATCGGAAGTCCTGGGCGCAAAATCCTACGCGCGCCTCGAAGACATCCCCGAAAAAGTCGACATTGTCGACGTTTTCCGTCGCCCCGAAGATGTTCCCCCGGTAGCCGATTCCGCCATCGCCATTGGCGCGAAAGTTCTCTGGCTCCAGCTCGGCATCACCAACGCCACCGCTGCCGAGAAAGCCCGCGCCGCAGGCCTGACCGTCGTAGAAGATGCCTGCATGCTGATTGAACACAAAAAAAGGCGCCCTCTCTAGCCGGGCGCCTCATCATTCATCATGTATCTTCGCGAACCACCAGCAAGTTTATTTGTCATCCGACGGAATCTAAATCTTTACACTGTCGAAACACTCTTCGCGTCCTCTGGGCTCCGATCTCTGTTCCCTCTGCGGTAAATCTTTTTCTTGCCGTTCCTAAAATCCAAAGATCTGCAAATTCCTCTTCCCCGGCAACACAATCGCCAAAAACTTCCCATTCGGCGACACCCCGAATTCCCGCACCGTCAATCCATGCAACAGTACCTGCGGTGTGGGCTCCTGCACGGGAATCGTCTGTCCCGTCTTGTACGCCGCCAAGGCCGGCACCGCCACGCTAACCAAATCCGCCGACTTCTTTTCAATCGTCCGCTTCAGATAAATTCGTGTCTCATCCGCGTTCCATTGCAATACGCCCAAGCCCACGCGCACCCGAGCCACTTTATTTGGCGACTCCAGATCCCGAATCTCCAACACCTCTTTGTCCAGGTAATACGCGACTTTCGTCCCGCTCGGCGACACCGAAAGCCCACCCGCAAACGCGTCCAGCGTCGCCAACTCTTTATCGTCCTGCGCCAGCAATTCCAGTCGCTGCAAACGTGGCGGCCCATCCATCATCCGGTCGCGTTCCACCGCAATCGCCGCATTGCTTCCGGAAATTCGCACTGCCTCGCGAAATGTTCTTCCTTCAAACACGGCCGCTGATGGCCCAGACGACATATACAAATACTGCAGAGAAAACAATTCGCGCGGTCCCACTTCTTCCTTCATTACCACCACCGTAGCGTTGTCCCGCAGCCACAGCGGACTCTCCAGATTCATTACCAGTGGTTCTTTTCCCGCCGGATGCAACTCCCGCCCCTGATCGTCCACAAACAGCAACGCCCGCGCATCCTCCGTTCGCCCCGATTCCACATCCACTGACGTGGTGAACAGTTGCACCGCCAGAATCTTTCCATTTGGCGACCACGTGAACGATTCCACCTGGTACGTAAACGGCTTGTCGCCAACCGTGAATTTCTCTCCGCTGAACAGCCGCTTCCGTTTCCCGCCCTGATCCATCATGTAAATATCATCGCGCTGTAAATCGTATTTCTTAGCCTTGTACATCCTGCGCACCGAAAATGCGATGCGCCCATCCGGCGCGTACGAAAACGCCGTCACCTCCTCATCAATACTCTGAACCGCCTTATCCAGATTTTGCGCACGCGCTATCCAAGGAAGGGAACTAATCAACATCGACATGAGTAGTAAACGAGCCGCTACACCGATCGCTGAACGACGTGTCGCGACGTCAACCGCATCGCGAGTTGTCATCCCGACCGTAGAGCCAGCGCCGTCTGCTGGCTCGCAGTGGAGGGATCGTGGCAAGTTCTCAAACGCGCCTCGACCACTCGAACCACCGACCAACTGTTGAACTTTCGCGCTGAATCCAAATCCCGTCTTCGTCAGCCTGCTCATGGTTTCGGGTGAGCTCCCGTATACTCCGCACAGCACGGCTTCTCAGCTGGCGTGAACTCCATCAACTCCACCCGCGTCTGATCCGGGTCATACAAATTCAATTGCCATTTCCCATCACGCCCAATCTTCGGTTCCTCCGTCAACTTCACGCCATTCTCTTTCAATTGTTCCGCAGTCGCTCGCACATCCGACACACCCAGCGCAATATGATTCATTACGCCCAGCGTATGCTTGTCCGCGTTCGCCGGAACATTCAGCATGTACTCAATCCAGTCAGTCCCATCCGGAACCTGCATATCCACCCAATCCGTCTCCCCATCTTTCATCCCGCCATGCCAGTACACATGAAAGCCCAAAACGTCCCGATAAAACCTATCCATCGATTGTCGATCATTCACTACAAAACCCGCGTGAATCAGTCGCTTGGGTATTTCGGCCGCGCATTTTTTATTTGCGTTGGAGGACGAGACGAAGATAATTCTGTTACCCTCGGGATCTACCATCGCCAGCGCTTCTAGTCGATTACCATTTCGATTCTCGGCAACGGCAGGGTAATTCGCTTTCAAGTAAGAAGCCATCCCCTGAAGGTCATTCGTCAAGAAAAGTACCGCGCCTATTGAGCTGGTGTCGAATCGATCGATTCCTGAAAGCGTCAACTCCTGCCCACTCGGCAGGACGAAGTCTGATCTCGTGATGTCAGCGCACGTGGATGTATTAGTGGAATTCCATATTCCCCGGTAAAATTTAAGACAAGCTTGAACGTTGGTGCAGTGAATCTCAACTCTCTGGATGCCCACAATTCTAGGGCGCTTGAACTCAGGTCTTGCAACAACTCCCACGGCAGCACAAAGAACTAGCGCAAACGAAAGACTCCAACTTATAGACTTCATCTCCGGTTTCACTTTACGCAATTCAATCTTGTGTTTTTTCACTGAATATTGTCCAGTCAACTCACGCTGCAATTCTCTATAAGGGAAATTTTTATGCACCAAGACCGCTTGAGTTCTCGCCAATAACGAATATCGCAGAAAATCAGCTTGAATTAGCAGTGCGAGCCTTGATCTTCCGGATCTCTTCCATCCGCGCCCGCAACCGTACCTCAAACCCTTGGTCAGTAGGTTGGTAGTACACGCGCCCGGAAAGGTTGTCCGGCAAGCACGTCATATCCGTCACCTTTTCTTCAAAATTGTGCGCGTACTTGTAGCCCTCTCCATATCCAATGGTCTTCATCAGGCCGGTGACCGCATTTCGCAGATGCAGCGGCACCGGATCGGCCTCCGTCTTTCGCACATCTTCCATCACCGTGCCATAGCCGCTGTACAACGCATTCGATTTCGGCGCCAGAGACAGATACACCGCCGCCTGTGCCAGCGCCAGATGTCCCTCCGGCGCTCCCAGAAAATCAAATGCGTCTTTAGCCGCCAAGGTCACTGCCAGCGCTCCCGGTTCCGCCAATCCAATATCTTCGCTAGCCATCCGCACCATGCGCCTCGCCAGATACAACGGGTCTTCGCCGCTCTCCAACATCCGCGCCAGCCAGTACAACGCCGCATCCGGATCCGAGTTCCTCACCGACTTATGTAGCGCCGAAATTAAATTGAAGTGTTCCTCGCCTGCCTTGTCGTACCGCAGCAACTTCTTCTGCAACACATTTTCCAGCAGTTCCGCGGTAATCCGCCGTACCACCGGTGCTCCAGGCGCAGGCTTTGTACCCGGATGTTCCAGGCTCTCCGGTTCCGCGCCTCGCACGCACAACTCCAATGTGTTGTAAGCGGCCCGCGCATCCCCATTCGCGAACGCAGCAATCTTCCACAAAACGTCTTCCGTCTCACCCGCTGGCGACCCCGCTCTCGCCGTTGTTCCCGGATCTCCACCCAAAACAATTCGTTCATTCCCCAAACCGCGTTCTTTGTCCAGCACCGCCCTGCGCAGCAATCCGGCAATCTGTGCCGTCGTCAACGACTCCAGCACATACACCTTAGTGCGCGACAACAGCGGCGAGATCACCTCAAACGACGGATTCTCCGTAGTCGCCCCAATAAACAAAATGTGTCCCGCCTCGACGTGTGGCAAAAACGCATCCTGCTGCGCCTTGTTGAACCGGTGCACCTCATCCACGAACACAATCGTCCGTCGCCCGCTGCGTGATTTCTTTTCCGCATCGGCCATCACTTCTTTGATTTCTTTGATCCCGCTCAATACCGCGCTGAACGAAATAAACTCACTCTTCGTTAGCCGCGCAATCAGCCGCGCCAGCGTCGTCTTCCCACATCCCGGCGGACCCCACAGCAGCATCGATCCCAAATTGTCCGATTCAATTTGTACGCGCAGCGGCTTTCCCGGCCCCACCAATTTCTCTTGGCCCACCACTTCATCCAGCGTTCGCGGACGCATCCGCTCGGCCAGCGGCTGCAGCGCCGGCGGTGTTTCCGGCTCCGGCAATGGTGCAAACAATCCCATTCCTAGGTCTCTCCGCGCTCCTCAGCGTCCTCTGCGCCTCTGCGTTATCTTTTTCTTTCTCCTAGCTCCGCCGCTTCCTCTGCCGAAACGCCTCATAAAACAAAACTGCCGCCGCCGCCGCAGCGTTCAACGACTCCACCCGCGTCGCCATCGGAATATGTATTCGCGCATCAGCGCTGTGCACCACATCCTCCGGCAAACCCGCCCCTTCATTTCCCACCAGCAGCGCAATAGGTTCGCACCAATCCACTTCCCAAGGACACAGCGGCGCCTCGTCCCCCTTGCCCGCATCGTGCACGCACGACGCTAATGTCCGAATCCCATTCAGCTTCAATTGCGTCAGCAAGATTGCCAGCGACATCCCGGCCAG
>Ga0210396_10002087_pt1 | contig 20650 bp, 14 predicted proteins | sample IncBWH17OmetaG_FD_155466 | JGI IMG/M metagenome (GOLD analysis project Ga0210396, IMG submission 155466) | Forest soil microbial communities from Barre Woods Harvard Forest LTER site, Petersham, Massachusetts, United States - Inc-BW-H-17-O ... | reverse complement strand
AATCTTCAGCAAAACTTGGCAGGTGGTGGGCCATTGCCATCAACTGGCGAAGCCGGGGGATTACTTTACTGCTGAACTTCATGGGGAGCCCTTGCTGCTGGTGCGCGGTTCTGGTGGCGAGTTACGCGGCTTTTACAATGTTTGCCGCCATCGCGCTGGACCGCCGGCTGAAGGAAGCGGTTCGCGCAAACTCTTTCGCTGCGGATACCACGGTTGGACTTACGGGCTGGATGGATCCCTGATCAGCGCTCCCGAGTTCGAAGGCCAGCATGACTTCTCTTCGGACCGATTCGCGTTGACACCGGTGCGGGTTGAGCAGTGGTTCAATCTGATTTTCGTCAATCTGGATGCCAACGCCGAGCCGTTGGTGAAGAGTCTGGGCATACTTCCAAAGCAAGTAGAACGCTTCAATTTTGCCGGAATGAAACGCTTCCAGCGCCGGACGTATGAAATGAAATGCAACTGGAAGACTTACGTTGACAATTATCTTGAAGGCTATCACTTGCCCAGCGTGCATCCGGGATTGAACCGGGAGTTGGATTATGCGGCCTATACAGTGGAACCCTTCGCGCGTCACGTGCGGCAGTTCAGTCCAATTCGGGGCGCACAGCCCAGGGATGCCAATCCGCGCCGCTATCAGACAGTGCGCGAAGACCTGACCACGGACTATTTCTGGATATTTCCCAACTGGATGCTCAACTGCTATCCCGACAATGTTTCGCTCAATATCGTTCTGCCACTCGGGAGCGACTGTTCCCGGGCGATTTTCGAATGGTACCTGCCCGAGGAAGCTCTCAATAGCAACGCCGCGAGGGAAGCGGTCGAGTTCAGCGATCAGATTCAGCTTGAGGATGTTGCGATCTGCGAGACGGTACAGAAGAACCTGCATTCACGCAGCTACGAGCGTGGGCGATACAGCGTGAAGCAGGAGAAGGGCGTGCACGCGTTTCATACGATGTACGCGGAAGCGATGAAAGGCGGAAAGGCCTAGCCGCGCGCGGTGGCCGCCGCCGACGAGCACAGCTTGAAACGAACCCTTTCCTTCTTTTGCAGGTAGGCGACGATTTCAAACAGGTTGTTAGCGTGCGGGTTTCCGGATGGGCCAAGCATCCGCATGAGGCTCTTGGGTGAATGGTGCGTGATCTCACCCAGTTCGGCGAAGCCAACCGTGGCGTTGATGTAATCACGGAGCACGGTTTTCCCAGTTTCTACGTCTCCGGAGAGGAAGCTTTCAATGCCTTCGCGCAAGAGTTCTTTGCGGAAAGCGGGATCACGGCGGACTCGCGCTCGAATTGTCTCTTTGAAGTCTCGGGTCAGAGCCATAGCTGATTCTCCTTACTTCTTTCTGATCTTGTAGTCCTGCCACGTCGCGATAGCGTCGTTGATCTCCCTTTGCTGCCGCTTTTTCGTTCCGCCTCCGAGTAAGATAACAAGGCTCCCGCCGTTTTGACCGAAGAACACCCGGTAACCTGGGCCGAATTTGATTTTGCACTCATGAACTCCCGAGCCAACGCTTCTCACGTTGGAGAACTTTCCTTGCCCGATGCGCGTGACAGCTATAGCGACCTTGGCAGCCGCTTGCGGGTTCAGGCCGTCGAACCATTCGGGGTAAGGACCGCGGCCGTTTCGGTCGAGGTCCTCGCGGACCTCACCCATATCTTATGGTAACACATATGTTACTTTTATCAAACGGGGGCACAGACCTGGTTGCCCCAGGTGATTCGTGCTTGTAGGAGGCGGTTGCCCTCCCTGGGTTCGCGGGCGAGGGCGCCCGCGCCACACGGACTACACCGCCTTTACCAGCATGCAGGTAATGTCATCGTGCTGAGGCGTGGGGCCAACGAAGGCCTCGAGGTCGCTCATCATGCGGCGAAGCAGTTCATCCGGGGTGGCTCCGGCGCCGGCCTGGAGAACGTTGAGCATTCGCGGTTCGCCGTATTCTTCCTTGAGCCCATTCTCCGCTTCGGCTACGCCGTCGGTAAAGATCACCAGCCAATCGCCCGGTTGCAGGATGACGTTGCCGGTTTCGTAACTCTTATCCGTCCACATCCCCAAGGGCAGTCCGCCATTCGACAGACGTTCGATTGCGCCTGAGTTGCGTCGCAGGATCGGCGGGTTGTGTCCGGCATTGATGTAGGTCAAGGCGCGGGTAGCCGGATCGAACTCCGCCAGAAACGCGGTGGTGAAGCGCAGGCCGCTTTGGCTGTTCGTACAAGCATAATGATTCATGCCGGTAACCAGGTCGGCGAGAGAACAGGAAGTCTCCGAAAGCGTTTTGAGGCTGGCCTGGAAGGTGGCCATCAGCAGCGCCGCGGGAATGCTCTTTCCCGCGACATCGGCGACCGCCAGCAAGAAATGAGGTTCGGAGGAATTCGTTGCTGGCCGGGCAAAGACATCATAGAAATCGCCGGCGACAGTATTCGCGGGACGAGTGATGAAAGCAATGTTCAAGCCGCGCACTTGGGGTGGCGTTGCTGGTAACAACCATCGCTGAATATCGCGCGCGATTTCGAGGTCACGTTTCATGACCACACGATCCGCGACTTCGAGCATCAGCAGCACGAACAACAGGGCCCCGCCCCAGAATCGCAGATCTAATTCGACGATCTCGACTTCTCCTGACTTCCCGTGATAACTAAAACCACCCGCCGGAAATATCAGAAGCAGGAGGCCCAACAGCAGCAGCACTCGTCGCGCTGGCGTGAGCTTTTCAAGGATCGCCCACATGAACTCCTGCGCCGTATGCCAGAAGCGGTGCCGGCTGGCGTCTTGTGGTGCCCGGGCCTGAAAGTCGCGGTGATAGAGGCGGTAGCTGGAACGAGCATCCGCGCTAAATTGCTTCCACAGTTGACCGAGTTCAAGTCCCTCGGTGACTCGAAGCCAGAATCGATCGAGCTGCACAAAAACCTCGGACCTGCGGGTTGCGTCTGGCGGAGGCGGGCTGGGCGGGGCTTGTGTTTGCGGGGGATTCATACGGCTCTCAGGGAGCAGCCATTATAGAAGCTCGCGAGGGAAAGCGCTCGAAGAGGAAGTCCTCTCGAACTAGGCGTCGTCAAAACAGTTTCATTTGTGTTCCCGGCTCGGCTTCTGCCACGGGATGCGTTTTCTGGCTGTAGCGATCGTGGTCACTGGGGATGCCGTATTTCTGCCGCAGCCGCTTCATGAGCTGCGAAAGCGGTTTACGATAGGACGCCGGGAGAAATGCGCGCTCCTTGTAACGTTGTCGGTAGCTTTCAACGAGCTGAGGGAACTCCTTTTCCAGAAACGGCAGAAAGACAGCCGCCGAGCAGGGCTTCAGGAACAGGGAATTGGCGGAGACGTATTTTCCGCCTGCTTTGGCCGTGGCTCGAACCAGTGCCTCCAGGTCGCGTGGTGAATCGGTGATGCCGGGAAGTACGGGAGCGCAGATCACACCGGCCGCGACGCCTGCCTGGTTCAGCTTCTGCATGGCCTCCAAACGCAGGTCGGGACGGGGCGCGCGCGGCTCCAGAATCCGCGCAAGGTCCGCTTTCAGAGTGGTTATGGTGATGTTTACAAGTAGGCGATTGTTTTTTGCAATCTGTTGGAGGACGTCGGTGTCCCGCAACACCAGATTCGACTTGGTGACGATGCCGATCTCGAATCCGCGATGCTGTGCGAACTCCTCAAGGATGGCGCGGGTCACCTCAAAGCGCCGCTCCGCTGGTTGATAGGGGTCGGTCGCAGTGCCGATCGCGATTTCTTCCCCCGGCCTAACGTGGTGAAGTTCCTGACGGAGCAGGTCCGCGGCATGTTGCTTCACGAAGATCTTCTGCTCGAAGTCGACGCCGTCCCTCAATTCCATGAATTCGTGCGTGTAGCGGGCATAACAGTATTTGCAGGCGAACTCGCATCCGCGGTACGGATTGATTGTCCAGGTAAAGGGCATCCTCACGCCGGTGCAGCGGTTGAGCAGAGAACGGACGGGAAGTGTGAAGTATTCAACGTCGTGCCCTTGACGCATGGATTCTCCCTGCGAGGCCAGGCGAGCAATGCCTACGAGTCGGGGCTGAGAGTCGGGAAGGAGGGGAAGAAAAGCCATGACGATATTCGCTTTTTGTTCGCCATAGCGTAAACTCTAAAATCGGCTCTGTCAACAAGGATCTACTGGGTCTACTGGGCTGGCTTGGCCTCCGGCGATGGTTTTTCGAACATTTTGGGATCGATTGTCGGGTTGATCTGGATGGACGTGTATTTTACCGTGCTCGAATCCTTGCCGTCCTGTTTGTTCTGGTGCAGGTAGGGAAATGTCAGACCGTCGGCGGTTCTCCAGTCGCTAAGCTCAGTCTCGCCTTGAAATGGACCGGACTGTCCCGTTCCCTTATACGTCTCCCGCAGGATTCGTCCGGTCTTGGGGTCCACGTACCAACGGATCCAGGGAACCGCGCCGCCAACATCGACGATCGCAGCCTCTACGTCGCCGATCTTTTCCGTGCCTGCGGCAGTGAAGGTGATCGTAGGATCATTCACGTGCTGCGCGAGATAAATCGGGTCATGATGAATCTGGGTTAAGCTCTCGGTTCTTTGCGATGCAGGCAGGTCGCGCGTTCCTCGACCTTCGGCGGACATGAACCCGGCCTGCGCGGAAACAACGATTGCCAGATTGCCGTGCGGCGTTGGAATGCTCACATGCATTCGATCCGGGAAGGCGATGGTCAGTTCGACCGGCGTGGGTGTCTGATCTCCGGCATCGCCTTCGGTGAAATTTGCTTGCAATGACTTGATAGACTGCACCTTGTCCAGGCCGCCCATGGCCTGGGCCACCTTCGCAGCCAAAGCCTTGCCTTCTGGATTCGAGGCAGCAGGTTCGGCGGGAGCTTCTTCCTTCTCGCCTTTTTCAGCGGGAGGCGGCGGAATGGTGATGTCCACGTTGGCGACTGGACCGAGAGTCGACAGCGGCTTGTCGAACTCCGCCGTGTTGCCCACGACCAGAACCGCGAGTTTTTCTTTGTGCAGGTACTTGGCTGCAGCACGCGCCACATCGTCCTTCCCAACTTTCTCGATCCCGCTGCGATAGCGTTCCAGGTAGTCCGCAGGATATCCGTAGAACTCGTACGCCATGCGTTCGCGGAGCACTTTGTCAGGTGAGTCAAAATTGAAAACGAATGAGTTCAGGATGGAATCCTTGGCCCGTTTGATCTCTTCGTCTGAAATTGGATTCTTCTCCAGATTGTCGATCTCTTTGTAAAGCGCCTGAATGGATTCCACTGTGCTTGCGCTTTTTGTACTCATCGAAATGCGCACAATCCCGGGATGGTCAAACGCCGAGCCTATCCCACCGCCAACGCCGTATGCCAGCCCTTGCGCGGTGCGGATGCTCTTGAACAAACGGGAAGAAAAGCCGCCGCCGAACGCCTCATTAAAAACCTGAGTGGCGTAGTAGTCCGGGTTATCGCGCCGGATACCCAGGTCGGTCATGTTGATGGAACTCTGGTTCACGTCCTCTTTTGGAATCTGGTAATAACCGGGCTTAGCAGGCTGGAATTCGATTTTCTCCTCTTTTACCGGCTCTCCCTTCGGCCAATCGCCGTAGACCTGGCGAAGTTTGGTTTCCATGGCGGCAGAATCAAAGTCGCCGACGATGCCCAAGATAATGTTGTTGGGATGTACGTGGGTGTGATGCCAGTCGACCAGATCCTGCCGCGTGACTGCGGCAACCGTAACGTATTCGGGTTCGCGCGCATACGGATTGTTCGCGCCGTAGGCCAATTTCCTTGACTCACGGCTCGCGATCGCGCTGACATCGTCATTGCGACGTGAGATGGCGTCGTCCATTTCTTTTTGTGCCAGGTCGATCTTCTCGGTGCGGAATTCAGGCTCGCGCAACACATCGTTAAACGCCTTGAACACATCGTCGAAATCGCCCTTCAAGCAAGACCACGAAATCGTAGTCGAGTCTGCATTGCTGCCGGTTTCCACTTTGGCGGCCCGAATCTCAAGGTAATCGTCGAGTTGATCCCCGGTTTGCGTCTTGGTTCCACCAGTGCGCCAGACTTCGCCGTAAATATCCAGCATCCCGACTTTGCTCGCGGGCGCGGAACGCGAGCCGCCGCGGATGCGTGCCGTACCATCGATAACCGGGAGTTCGTGGTCTTCCTGAAGAAAGATCACCATGCCATTCGGCAGCTCGATGCGTTTCGGCTCCTGAGGATGAAACGCGGGCAGAGGCGGAATCGGAATCTGTTGCCAACTGGTGGCTTGCGCCGTGGCCCGCGGAACTGCCGCGCCAACGATAACTAAAATCGAAAGGAGAATGCGCGGGAGACGAGTTTTCATTGCGCTCCTCCTTTTTGGTTTGCGGCTGGGGCAGCGGGCTTGGTTTCGATAATTCCCACTGTACGGTTGGTCGCAACAAAAGTTTGATTGGCCACGCGGCGAATGTCTGCTTTGGTGACCTTGTCAATGCGGTCGACGGAGCGAAAGAGTTCGCGCCAGTCGTCGTAGCGGGCCTGGTATAAAGCCAGATTATTGGCCAGCCCTTCGTTGCTGCCCAGGCTGCGGATCAGATTGGCCTTAGCCCGCGTCTTAATCATCTTCAATTCCTCATCACTAATGTCTTCGTTCTTAAGCTTCTCGATCTCGACGTGGATGGCGTCGGCCATTTCTTCTGGCTTGTGGCCGGGAAGTGGGAAAGCGTAGAAAGCAAAAAGGTGCGGATACTTGTTGCCCGGCAGCCCCGTGAACCCCGCCGAATCAGCAGCGATTTTCTTGTCCCGCACCAACGCGCGATACAGCCGCGAGGTGCGCCCGCTCGACATCAGGTCGGCGATTGCGTCGTACACGGCGTCATCCGGGCTGCGGTAGTCAGGCCGGTGATAGCCCTCTAGATACAGCGGTTGCGACATATCCTGTAGCACGACGCGCCTCTCGGCATTTTGCGGCGGCTCGGTAGTCGTGCGCTCGTCTGGCTGGGGGCGCGAAGGGATGCGGCCGAAATATTTTTCGATGATCGGCATCGTCTCCGATGCTTTTACGTCGCCCACCACGGTTACGACCATGTTGGACGGAATGTAGTACTCGTCGAAAAACTTCTTGGCATCCGTGGCGGAAAACGAATTTAGATCCGACATCCAGCCGATCGTCGGTCGATGGTACTCATGAGCCTGAAAAGCCGCTGTGGTAAATTGTTCGAGCAGTCGCCCGATGGGGTTGCTGTCGACACGCATGCGACGCTCCTCGATCACCACGTTCCGCTCCTTGTAAAACTCGCGCATAACGGGATGCAGAAAGCGCTCCGACTCCAGATAGGCCCACAACTCCAGCCGGTTCTCGGGGAACGAATAGAAGTAGTTGGTCTCGTCATCGCTCGTGTTGGCGTTAAGATCCTCACCGCCGTTGATCTCCACGATCTGGGGAAATTCGTTGGGCTTCACGTATTTGTCGGCTTCGGCGACGGCATCTCTCCAGGCCTTTTCCAGGTCCTTCAGTTTCTTCTCATCCCGCCCGACGGGCTTGTCGCGCGCTGCGATGTAAGCCGCGTAAGTCTGCTCCACTTTCTCCAGAGCAACTTTTTCGGCGGCGTAATCCTTGGTGCCGATCTTGTCGGTGCCCTTGAAAGCCATGTGCTCAAACATATGCGCCAACCCGGTCTGGCCGAGAGGGTCTTGCACCGAACCGGCATCCACGTGGGTGAAGAAGGAAAATACCGGTGCCTCTGGACGCTCGCAGATCACGACAGTCAACCCATTGTCCAATTTCTTGACCGTAGTGCGCTTCTCGAAAGAAGCAACATCCTGTGCGGCGGCTACCGCGGCGAGTAGCAGAACAACGGCGAACGACTTAAAAGAGCGGTTGCGGCTCATTGGACCTCCACGAGGTTGGACGCGAATGAAGGGCAGAAGTTTGAAATTACGTGGCGGAAGGGGAAGTTGTCAAACGCGGGATCAGCCGAGAGTTTACAATCCAGCATCAGAGATGATGCACCAGCAACCTGGGAGGCCGCTTGAGCAAGCCGGAAGTGGTTGAGGTCGACGGCAAACATCTGAGTTTGACCAACCTGGACAAGGTTCTTTACCCCGCAGCCGGGTTCACCAAGGGACAGGTGATCGATTACTACGCCCGCATCGCGCCCGTCCTGCTGCCGCATCTTGCGGGACGTCCACTCACTCTGAAGCGCTATCCCGAAGGCGTGGACAAAGAATACTTCTTCGAAAAGAACGCGACTAAACATCGCCCGGACTGGGTAAAGACTGCGCCGATCTGGAGCGAAGGCAACCAACGCAACGTAAATTACATTCTGGCGAATGATCTGCCGACGCTCATCTGGATCGCGAATCTCGCTGCCATCGAACTTCATCCCTCGTTGTCGCTGGCGAAAGATATTTCTTCGCCGCGCAGTATGGTCTTCGATCTCGATCCCGGCCCTCCCGCGAATATCGTGCAGTGTTGCCAGGTGGGCATGTGGCTGCGGGAGATTTTCGAGCACTTGGGGTTGCAGAGCTTTCCTAAGACATCCGGTTCGAAAGGGCTGCAGATTTATGTTCCGTTGAACTTGCCCACGAGTTACGAGGTCACCAAGCCCTTTGCCCACGCGCTCGCGCATTTGCTTGAGAACGAGCACAGGGAATTGATAGTTTCTGACATGAAAAAGCAGTTGCGAGTAGGCAAAGTGTTTGTGGACTGGAGCCAGAACGACGAGCACAAGACCACAATCAGCGTGTATTCATTGCGGGCGCGTGAACGCCCCACGGTCTCCGCTCCGGTGAAATGGGACGAGGTGGAGCAGGCCCTCAAAAAGAAAGACGCGACCCTGCTGGTGTTCGAAGCAGGTCAGGTCCTCGATCGAGTGGGAAAGATGGGAGATTTGTTCGAGCCCGTGCTCAAGCTTAAGCAGAAGTTGCCAAAGCTGGCGGGGATCGCGGAAGCCAGGCCCCGGACCGCGGAACCGGGACTAGACCTGGCGGCCCAGGCAGAAGATGCCGGTACGAAGAAGGCAAAAAAGAAAAACACGAAACCCGCCCGCCGGAGGTCCGTCTCGAAGCCGAAGGGCCGGAAGGTATAATCCGGCTGATCTTTCGAGTTTTCGGCACTTCGGCATTGGCGGAGCGAAACCATGGCACAACTGTATGCCGGCACATCGGGATGGGCTTATCCGAGTTGGAAGCCCGACTTTTATCCCGCCAAGTTGGCCCAGTCCAAATTCCTGCAATACTATGCGACGCAACTAAACGCAGTCGAGGTCAACTTTACCTTTCGCCAACTTCTAAAGGAGAGTACCGCACAGAAGTGGATCGAGGCCACCCCCGCCGAATTTCGTCTCAGCATCAAGGCGCACCAGGTCATCACGCATATCAAGCGCTTGCAGAAAACCGAAGACTTTATTCCGCGCTTCCTGAGCACGATCGAGCCGATCGCACGCGCGGAAAAGCTGGGGCCGCTGTTATTTCAACTGCCGCCGAACATGAAAGCAGACGCTACCCTGCTGGGAGAATTTCTGAGCGTTCTGCCACGAGCGGTTCCTTCCGCCTTCGAATTCCGGCATGCATCATGGTTCACGGACGAGATTTTTGCCCTGCTCAAGGGTGGGAATCGCGCGCTGTGCGTGGCCGAGACTGAGGAGCGGACTACACCCGACGTAGTGACGTCAGACTTCTGCTATTACCGCTATCGGAAACCCACGTACACCCCTGATGAACGGCGCGCCATGGTAGACCGCATCCGAGAACACCTTGAACAGGGCCGGAACGTGTTCGCATATTTCAAGCACGAGGAAACGCCGGAGGGGGCGATTTATGCGGTTGAAGTGTTGAAGGAAGTAAATCAGGCTTAGCAGTGTTCATCAAGCGAGCGAACGCGTGATATCTGCGACAGATTCTTCGAACCATCGAGGAGGTTGATGCTTATTCCAGATGCATATCGCAGACTTGAAAAAGAAAAAGGGCGTTCGCTGCGGGAAATCGGCTGTGCGGGGATTGCGTTCACGCGGAAAGACATTCTTGACGCGCTCGAAAGCCTGCGGGGAGGTCAAGTTGCTGTTCTGGGTGGGGATGTGCTGAAGATCGCAAGTGGAGCGCAGCCAGACGGTCTCTGCTATGGAAAACCCGAACCCACGTACGATAACTGGTATGCGGATAGGAGGCCGGGAGAAGATCTCATGGACTACCTAGAAAGGAGCATCGCAGAAGCCGAGCGATACATTCGAAGCTACCCTGACCCTGAGGATGGAACGATACTCTACAGTCCGGTCATTTCAGAGCTTGGGGTCGGCAGTACTGCGCGATGGTGATAGCGTTGGTGGGCACATGCTGGTGTCTCCGTCGCACCGAAGTCATCACTTCCCGCAGTGTCTGATAACACGCATACTTCCACCGTGCCGTCAGAAGCGAACTCGCGCGTGGTCTCCGGCTTTCTCGACTACCTGAAAGTTGAGAAGGGACTGGCGCCGCTCACGATCGCGGCCTATACCACCGACGTCGGTCAATTCACCGGATTCCTGGAGAAGCGAAAGCGCACGCTGCTGAATGCTCGTCGCAACGAGCTGCGCGATTTCATTCAGGAACTGTTCACCAACTCGGTCGACGGGAGATCGGTGGGAAGAAAGCTCTCAGCGCTACGCCATCTGTATCGATATCTGCTGCTGGACAAGCTTATCGAGCACGATCCCACACTGAACATTGACTCGCCGAAACAGTGGAAGGTGTTGCCCAAGTCGCTGGCTCGCGACGAGATGGAAGTTATCTTGCGCGGCTTGCCGCCCGGATCCACGCACAAGTCGGCCGAGGCGATCGCACTGCGTGATCGTGCAATCTTTGAAGTTTTCTATGCTGGAGCGCTCCGCGTCTCGGAGTTGGTTGCAGTCAAGCTTGAAGATCTTAAACTGGATCTCGGATATGTGCTGGTGCGGGGCAAGGGCGATAAAGAACGGATCGTGCCTTTGGGAAAATCCGCCCAGGAAATCCTGGCCGAGTACATGAAGCATTCACGGCCAAAGTTGGCGAGAGAGCGCAACTCGCCGCTTCTGTTCCTCGGACGCGGTGCGCGCAAGTTGACTCGCCAGCGGGTCTGGCAAGTGGTTCGGGCTGCATCCTCGAGCATGGGACGCAATGCCAGTCCGCACATGCTGCGCCACAGTTGCGCCACCCATATGGTGGAGAATGGCGCGGACCTGCGCACGGTTCAGACGATCCTGGGACATGCTGATATTTCGACCACGCAGGTCTACACGCACCTGGCGCTCGATCGACTGAAGAGCGTTTATCAAAAACATCATCCGAGAGCGAAGGCAAGGTAGTACGTGATTTTTCACCACCGAGTCACAGAGACACAGAGAAGAATTCTGCGTCCTCTGTGTCTCTGTGGCTCGAGTGGTGAGAATGGTTCTGGGAGACATGGCTAAGAAATCGAGCCGGGCCCCCGTCGAGAAGGCCATCGATCAGTTCCTGCATTCCCTGCGCCAGCGCAACGCCTCGGTTCACACGCTCAAAGCCTATACCGGCGACTTGGACAATTTTGCAGCATACGTGGGCGCACGCGACTGGCGAAGCATCGATCACCTGACGATCCGCGGATTTCTGTCCCATCTTTACCAAAGGCAGCTTGGGAAAACCTCGGTTGCGCGAGCCCTGGCTGCCGTCCGTTCTTTCTACCGCTGGCTGGCGCAGGAGGGAGTAGTGGAACAGAATCCTGCCGCGTTGGTTTCCACACCGAAGCTGCCGAAAAAGCTGCCTCGCGTGCCCACGATCGAAGAAATGAACACCGTGCTCGACGGGCAGATGCCCGAGGTGGCATCGTTTCCCGAACGTGATCGCATGATGTTCGAACTGCTTTATGGATGCGGCATTCGCAATTCCGAATTGATCGGCATCAATCTCGACGATATCCGCTTGAGCTCCGAGGCCATTCTCATTCGCGGCAAAGGCAAAAAAGAGCGATACGTCCCCTTCGGAGATTCGGTGAAAGCAGCACTGGCTGCCTACTTGCCACAACGCCAGCAAACGTTGGCTGAACGAAAGAAGATTACGACCGCGCTGCTGATTAATCAGCGCGGCGGACGGCTCACGACACGCAGCGTCGGACGAATCATTAAGAAGGTCGCTGTCGCAAAAGGTCTCTCGCCGGATGTGCATCCGCACACGCTGCGTCACGCCTTCGGTACACACATGCTCGAGGAAGGTGCCGACCTGCGCTCGATTCAGGAGATGCTCGGCCACGAACGACTTTCAACCACCCAACGCTACACGCAACTTTCCATGAAGCACGTGCTGGAGGTGTACGACCAGACGCATCCGCGAGCCAAGTAAACTGTAGAGGCGTTGCTAGCAACGTCTCCCCCGCCTAGATGTAACCGGGAGGCGTAGCAGAGCTGCGTCTCTAGCGAGCGCGCTTTCGCAGTTGCTCCCACATCTTTACGACGCGTTCCCGCAGCTCTGCTGTGAGGGCTTCGTACGCTTTTTCCGAAGCCTCGGCTGCGGGCGGTGGATAAATCGGATCACCGATTCTTATCCGTAGGGGGGCAAATTTCTGAAATTTCTTGCCGCGCGGCCAAGCTTCATGAAAACCCTCAATGGCCACCGGAACAATTGGCGCCTGGATGTGAATAGAAAGGATCGCCGCACCTTTCTTGAAAGTCTTCGGCGGGCCATCAATCGAACGCTCGCCTTCGGGGTAAAGCAATACCACCCGGCCGTTCCGCAGGCCGAAGGCTCCGGCGCGCATGGCGGGAATCAGGTTCGCGTCAGGATCCACCACGACGACGCGCGCCCACCGCGCCAGTGTCCGCATCAAGCCTTTGCCGAAAATGTCGCTGGTCCCCACCGCGAAGCTGTCGCGAAACACCTCCCATGGCAGAACACCTCCAAGAATGATCGGATCGATAAAGCTTTGATGATTCGAGCAAATGATGAATGGTCCGTGGGCAGGAAGTTTTTCCAGTTCGTCGACGCGTAAATGGAAACGATCGAGAGCGATGATCTGTATCAATCGGCTCACCACATACCAGAACGTTTCCTTGAAAGGCTGCCGCTGGAGCAGAAGTCGGACCTCGGGGTCTGCGGGTTCTTCTTCGAGCACCGTTTTCCAGCCGGCGAACTGCTCGCGGGGCGCACCAACCACAGCGCTGGCTGCGCTCTCGCGCACCGCATCCACCAGTTCGCGCACTGTGTAAATTTCCGACAGACGCGATTCCTCCATGCTCCCGCCAAGTTCTTGCTCAAGGGCGACGAGCAGCTCCACCCGTTGCATCGAATCCAACCCGAGATCGAGTTCGAGGTTGTCGCCGGGTCGGATTGATTGAGGCCTGTTTCTTGCCGCCTCCCGCATGATCTCGAGCGCGCGCTGCACCTCGGGTTGTTCCAGCCACGCGCCGTCTTCCGCGCTTAAGGGTTTTTGTGAGCTAACCTCCGCATCCCCCGACCGGCCTTCCGCCCGATTTGCTCGCACCCGCTTCTCGATCTCGAATCGCTTCAACTTTCGGGTGGTCGTCCGCGGCAAACTGTCCTGCCAGATTTCATAACTTCCAATTCGCTTGGTCGAAGGCAGTTGTGCCGCGAGGTTTTCGATGTCGAAGCGGATGACCTCTCTTGCGTTGACGATCTTGCGCTGTTTGAGCACATCAAAATTCGGAACCACCACGGCATGCAACCGGTCCTCCCCCGGGCGGCCTTCGAGGCCGACCACAGCAATTTCGCCAATGTAAGGGGATTTCAGATAGTGCGCTTCGACTTCCTCCGGATAAATATTTTTCCCGTTGCTGAGGACAATGACTTCCTTCTTGCGTCCGGTGATAAACAGATTTCCACGGGCGTCGAAATACCCGAGATCTCCCGTGTGCAGCCAGCCCTCCCTGAGGACTGCGGCCGTGGCGTCCGGCCGGTTCCAATAGCCTTTCATCACGATGGCACCACGAATTGCGATTTCGCCAACCGCTTGGCCGCCTTCCTGAGGTTGTGGGTCGATGATCTTTCCTTCCACGCCCGCGAGCGGTTTGCCCACCGAGCCAATGACGTTGTCCGCGTGCGAAGTGGCGAAAGCGGCGGCGCTGGTTTCGGTGAGGCCATAGGCCTGCAAGATGTCAATTCCCAGCGCATGGAAATCGCGTCCGATTTCGGGATCAAAGCGTGAGCCGCCCGTCACCAGATAGCGCATGTTGCGCCCGAAAGTATTGTGGATTCCAGGAAAGAGAATCGGCCCAGGATTCCATCCGAATCTTCGGCTGAAGCGAGTGGCTGCCATCATGGTTCGCACGGACCAACTCGCGAGTCTTCCGCGTTGCGCCACTTCCTTGAAAATGCGTTCATGGATCAAGTAAAAGAACTGCGGCACCACCGCGAACGCTGTGATTTCCCGCTCTGCCAGCGCACGAAGTAGCTCCGTCGTATTCAGAGTTTCGAGATAAACGACACGAGAGCCTTTCACCAGCGGCAACAGTAGGTTCGCCATTTGCGACAGCACGTGAAAAAGCGGAAGCACACCGAGCAGCGCGTCCTCAGGAGCAAGCTGCGCCCAGCCGAATACGGCCCGCACTTCGCCCATGAGGTTCGAGTGCGTCAGCATCACCCCTTTGGGATCCGCGGTAGTGCCAGAGGTGTAGAGCAGGGAAGCAAGATCGTCGCCTCTAGAGAGGACAGGAACAAAGTTTCCCGGCCCTGCCGCAAAGATGCTCTTTAGATTAGCTCGCGTGGGGACAGCCGCCCCTGGCTGTCCACCCGAGCGAAGCTTGGCAGGGTGGACACTCTTGTCCGCTTCTGGCGAATCGAGGAGAACAATACTGACTTCAAATTCACGGACGGCCTGCTCGGCGGTCGCGCGATGCTTCTCGTCACAAAACAGCAGAGCACTACCGCTGTCCTTGAGCAACTTCGCAACCTGATCCGCTTGCAACGCCGTGTCCAGAGGAACCGCGGCGCAACCGGCAGCGATGATGCCAAGGTACGCGGTGATCCAACGCGGATGATTATCAGCCAGAATCGCAATCCGAGCGCCCCGTTGAAACCCGCCCTCCGTCAGCCAGCGGCCAATGCTCTCCGCCATGCGCCGCGCTTCATCGTAAGTGTTGCTTTCCACGCGGTCACGGCGCTGAATTTCCAGCGCGATGTTGTCAGGCCAGCGCGTAGCGCACTCGCGGAAGAGTTCGTAGAAGGTCGGCATGGGCCAGCGGGAAAATATACCTGAAAACACGCTTCAGCGTTGTGGCCGGAGAGCCGCCGAGAATCGGCCTCAAATCCTGCTTTCGTTGTCCTCGGTGATTCTAAGCGGCTCTTTTTGGAAAGTGTGCTTGAGAAGCCTCGCTCGCGACTTACGCGCCAGGCACGCATCTAATATACTAACCTTCTATACTAGGCTTATGGGATAGCGGGTGTAGTGCCCCTGCAAGGATTCTCATTTTGATTAATGCTCTGGTAGCCAAGGTTTTCGGGACCAAGAACGAGCGCGAGATCAAGCGCCTGATGCCTCGCGTCGAGGCCGTCAACGCGCTTGAGCCTGCCATGCAGAAGCTCACGGATGAACAACTGCGCGCCAAGACGGACGAATTCCGCCAGCGGATACAGGAACGCCTGGCCAGTATTCCAGACCAGCCTGATGCAGACCAAGATCGCCGGAAAGAACTCGATAGCGCACGAACGAAGCTGCTGAACGAGATCCTCGATGAGCTTCTAGTCGAAGCCTTCGCCGTGGTACGTGAAGGTGGCCGTCGCGTCCTGAACATGCGCCACTTCGATGTGCAATTGATCGGCGGCATGGTTCTTCACCAGGGCAAGATCGCAGAAATGAAGACCGGCGAAGGAAAAACCTTGGTCGCCACGTTGCCGGTTTATCTAAATGCCCTGAGCGGACGCGGTGTGCACGTAGTCACGGTGAACGACTATCTGGCCAAGCGCGACTCCGAGTGGATGGGCAAGTTGTACAGTTTCCTCGGCCTCAGCGTGGGCGTCATTGTCCACGACCTCGATGACCAGCAGCGTCGCGAAGCCTACGCCGCCGACGTCACTTACGGCACCAACAACGAGTTCGGTTTCGACTATTTGCGCGACAATATGAAGTTCGACCTGCACGATTGCGTGCAGCGTGGCCACAATTTCTCCATCGTCGACGAAGTCGATTCCATCCTGATTGACGAAGCCCGTACCCCGCTGATTATTTCGGGTGCCAGCGAAGAGTCCACCGATAAGTACGCTAGGGTAAATCGCATCATTCCCAAGCTCGAAAAAGGCGAGGAGATTGACGTTGCTCCCGGTGAGCCCAAGCAGTACACCGGCGATTACGTTGTGGACGAAAAACACAGGAACATTACGGTTACCGACGTGGGCTGGGAAAAAGTCGAGGAGTTGCTCGGCATCGGCAATATTGCCGATCCGGAGAATTGGGACCTGAAGCATCACGTCGAGACCGCCGTAAAGGCCCATGCTCTCTATCACCGCGATGTTGAATACGTGGTGAAAGATGGCGAAGTCATCATCGTCGATGAGTTCACGGGCCGCCTGATGCCTGGACGCCGCTGGTCTGATGGCCTGCATCAATCGGTTGAAGCCAAGGAAAACGTTAAGATCGAACGCGAGAACCAGACGCTCGCTACCATCACGTTCCAGAACTATTTCCGCATGTACAAGAAGCTGGCCGGCATGACCGGAACGGCGGAAACCGAAGCGCCCGAGTTCGACAAGATCTACCGGCTGGAAGTCATGGTGATCCCCACCAACAAGCCCCTGCTGCGGCTGGAGAATCCGGATGTTGTTTACCGCACCGAAAAGGAGAAATATTTCGCCGCAGCCGATGAAATCCAGAGATTGCACGCCACCGACCAGCCGGTGCTGGTCGGCACAACCTCGATTGAAAAGTCAGAGCGTCTTTCCGATCTCCTGAAAAAGAAAGGCGTGAAGCATTGGGTGTTGAACGCCAAGCAGCACGAGAAGGAAGCTGAAATCGTTGCTCAGGCCGGCAGCAAAGGCATGGTCACGATCGCCACAAATATGGCAGGCCGCGGTACCGACATTCTGCTCGGCGGGAACCCTGAGTTCATGGCCAAGCAGGAATGTGTGAAGAAGGGAATCGCACAGCCGCTGCGTGCGGCACAAGGCAAAGTTCAAGCCGTAGTTGACGATACCAAGAACACCGTCTGGTACTACGCCGGCAACGAATACGTGGTTCCTACGGACCAGTGGACGGAGATTTTCAATCGCCACAAAGCGCAGACCGACAAGGAGCACGAAGAAGTCATCGCTGCTGGAGGGCTGCACATCTTCGGCACTGAGCGTCACGAAGCTCGCAGGATCGACAACCAGCTTCGCGGCCGCGCTGGACGACAAGGCGATCCCGGTTCGTCTCGTTTTTACCTTTCGCTCGAAGACGACCTGATGCGCATCTTCGCCAAGGAGTGGGTCTCGAACCTGCTTCAGCGCTTGGGTATGGAAGAGGGAGTCCCGATCGAATCGAGGATGATTTCCCGCCGCATCGAAGGTGCGCAGAAGGCCGTCGAAGCGCAAAACTTCGAAGCCCGCAAACATCTCCTCGAATACGACGATGTAATGAATAAGCAGCGCGAGGCGGTATACGGCTTGCGTCATCAGTTGCTGGAGGGTGTCGATCAGAAAGAATTGATCCTTGAGGATTACGTCTCCGGCATCCTCAGTGACTTGATGGATCAGTTCTGCGCGGTTAAAGTGCATGCCGCTGACTGGGATCTCAAGGGCCTGAAGGACGCCATTTTCACCCGCTTCGGCGTAGATATTCTCGCCGAAGGCATCAAGCCCGAGACCCTGAACCGCCAGGAACTGGGCGATGCGATCTTCGACAAGCTCAAAGGCCGTTACGATGCCAAGGAAAAACTGATTGGCCCCGACGCCATGCGCTATCACGAGCGCATGATCATGTTGAGCGTGCTCGACTCGCAATGGAAAGACCACCTTCGCGACATGGATCATTTGAAAGAGGGCATCGGCCTGCGCGGCTACGGCCAGCACGACCCGCTGGTCGAGTACAAGCGCGAGTCCTTTGACATGTTCGAGGCCATGATGCAGCGCTCCCAGGAGGAGACGGTCCGTTATCTCTACCTGATGCAGATTTTGGAGCGGCCTACCGAGGGCGGAGCCCCTCGACCTGCAGATGGAAGCGGTCCCGGCGCAGGTCCGGAAGCCGGTGTGCCGGTTCCGCGAATGGGTGGCGATGGCAATGGCCGGAAGCCATCGCGGCAGGTAGCTACTTCCGTCGACGAAATCGAAGAAGCGTTCCAGCGCAAGAAACGCCGCGAACTGGAGCAGGCTCGCATGGCCGGTTCTGGCGATCTCCAGACAGTGCAGCAAGTCGTACGCGGCGCCGCCAAGATCGGACGCAACGATCCCTGTCCCTGCGGCTCTGGGAAGAAGTACAAGAAGTGCTGCGGCGCGAACGCGTAGCGTCACCCCCCCAAACCACAAAGGACACAAAGGTGCACGAAGGAAGTTCCGGTCCGAGATTCCTCCTTTGTGTACCTTGGTATCCTTTGTGGTTAATGGTTTTCTTGTTTTTCGGGTTTAGTCAGCACGAACGACTTCACCACGATGTTGTTCGGCTGAACCCCAACCGGAATCATGGTCAGCAAGGAATACTCCCCCGGCTCGAATTTCTTATTGGGAGTACGCTTCTGGATAACCGTGACATCTCCTGAACCCGAATTCAGAACCAACAAATAGTTCTGGCTCTGCGCCAGCGCCAGCCCATCCGGATGGCTACCGACCGGCAGCGTGGCAATCATTTTTCCAATATCAATGTCGTAAACTGCTACGGTGTTCGATCCAAAATTGCTGACGTACAAACGGGAGTTATCTGCAGTAACAATCCCACGCGCTGGGTGGGTGCCGATCAGATAGCTTCCACCAACCTCGTTGGTCGTAGTCTCGATGATCGAAATATTATCCGAATCGAAATTAGTCACCATCAGCTCACCGCCGTCCGGTTTGAGAGCCAGATACACGGGAGTTTTCCCCACGTCCAGCAGGGCCAGCAGTTTGTCACTTTTCAAATCAATCGATGCGACTTGTCCCGACGCCACGCATGCGACAAATGCTTTGCTGCTATCCGGAAGGATGGCAATATCTTCCGGCTGCTGGCATGCCGGAATCGTGCTGCGAACCGTAAGACGCTGAGCATCAATCAGCGAAACGGTGTTGTCGCCGCGGTTGCTGACCACCACAATTTCGCCATTCGGCGAAACTCTGGCCAGCCCCGGCGAAGCTCCCACGCGAACATTACCGACTACAACTCGCTTGTCGAGATCAATCACCGAAACATTCGCCGAGCCTGAGTTGGCGATATATCCCCGCTTCCCATCCGCAGAAACATCGATGAAGTAAGGTTTGCCATGAACGCCGATGGTCGCCGCCACAGCGTTGCGCTCCGCGTCAATTATGCTGATGTTGCTCGATCCCGTGTTCACGGCATAAACCTCGTTCTTCCTGCTGTTCGCCGCAATTCCAGTAGGTTCACTTCCAACCTTGATGGTCTTGGCAAGCTGGAACGTGCGGAGGTCAATAACGCTAACCGTGTTGCTCTTTCCATTGGTAATGTAGGCGTACTCGTGGTAAGCCGGACCGTAATCAGTGAGCTGCCGCTCGTGGAAATACCACCAACCCATGGCGATGGCAATGGGAGAGAGGACTACGATGAAAAGGAGCTTTCTCAAGTGAGTGGAGCAATAGAGGCTTCCGTGGACACTGACGAAAGCGCGTTCGGACGAGCCGGAATCGCCGGTACCGTTCTCCCCACCACGGGCGCGATCTGCCGCACCTGTGCCATCAACTCATCGAACTGCTCCGGATACAGCGACTGCATGCCGTCCGACAGCGCCAGGTCTGGCTGATGATGAACTTCGACGATCAACCCATCCGCACCCACGGCAATCGCGGCCCGCGAAAGCGGAGTGACTTTGTTTCGCTTGCCTGTGCCTTGACTCGGATCAACAATAATCGGCAAGTGGCTGAGCCGCTGCACAGCCGGAACTACGCTCAGGTCGAGCGTGTTGCGAGTGTGGTCGGCGAAAGTGCGTATTCCGCGCTCGCACAGAATCACGTTGTAGTTGCCTTCGCTCATCACATACTCGGCGGCCATCAGAAATTCTTCGAGCGTGGCGGACATGCCGCGCTTCACCATTACCGGGCGCTGCGAGCGGCCGGCACGCCGGAGCAGAGAGTAGTTCTGCATATTGCGGGCACCGATTTGAATGATGTCGGCGTACTGCTCAACCAGGTCGAGCGATTCATGGTCGATGGCCTCGGTAATTGTCCGCAAACCAAAATTCTCACGAACCTCGGCCATGATCCGTAAGCCCTCTTCGCCCAGACCCTGAAAAGAATACGGAGAAGTTCGCGGCTTGTAAGCTCCACCGCGAAAGAACTGCGCCCCCGCGCGCTGGACTTGCTCAGCCACAGCAAACGCCTGCTCCCGGCTCTCAATCGCGCAAGGCCCGGCGATAATCGCCAGTCCCGGGCCTCCAATCGTGGCATCGCTGCCAGCAAAACGGACGACGGTGTTCGCTTCCTTGAAGTCGCGGCTGACCAGCTTGTAAGGCTTGGTAACGCGGATCACTTCCTGCACGCCGGACATTTCTTCCAGCGTGCCGGGCTCGACCTCACCCTTGTTTCCGGTAATGCCGATCGCAGTCCGCTCCGCCCCTGGAATGGAGTGGGCGCGGTAGCCGAGCGCTTCGATTTTTTGGCAGACGGCG
>Ga0210396_10002086_pt1 | contig 20653 bp, 11 predicted proteins | sample IncBWH17OmetaG_FD_155466 | JGI IMG/M metagenome (GOLD analysis project Ga0210396, IMG submission 155466) | Forest soil microbial communities from Barre Woods Harvard Forest LTER site, Petersham, Massachusetts, United States - Inc-BW-H-17-O ... | reverse complement strand
CATTCTGGAGAAACTGCGCAGTCGAAGTCTCCGAAACGCAAGATTCCCATCGGCGTTTTCGATCCCGTCTACGAAAATCTTTCCCTGGATGCCATGCTCGACAAAGTAAGCGCGCTCGGCCTCGAAGCCATGGAAATTGGCACCGGTGGCTATCCCGGCGATCATCATTGTCCCGTCGAAGAACTCTTAGCTGATTCCGCCAAGGCCAAAGCGTGGCAGAAAAAATTCGAAGATCGCGGCATTCCCGTCGCCACACTGAGCTGCCACGGCAATCCGCTTCATCCCGATGCCGCGCACGCTGCGAGAGACGACAAGGCCTTCCGCAACACTGTTCTTCTTGCCGAACGCCTCGGCATCAAGGTAATCGTCGGATTTGCTGGCTGCCCAGCGGGCACGCCCAACGACACCCAGCCCAACTGGATCACTTATCGCTGGCCAAACGAATTCCGCGACATGCTGGCCTGGCAATGGAAAGAAAAAGTTATTCCGTACTGGAAAAACACCGCGAAGTTCGCACGCGATCATGGCATTCATCGCATCGCCTTCGAAATGCATCCCAACTTCGTGGTCTACAATCCGCGCACTTTGCTGCAACTCCGCGAAGCCGTTGGTGAAGAAATTGGCGCCAATTGCGACTTGAGCCATCTTTTCTGGCAGGGCTGCGATCCGGTCGCAGTCATTCATTTCCTCGGCAAACAGGGCGCGATTTATCACGCCCACATGAAAGACACCGTGCTCTTTCCCGAAAAAGTGGCCAAGTACGGGGTCCTGAATTTCGCCTTCACCAAAGATGAAGTCGAAGATGCCTCCGACATTTTCCGCGCCGTTGGCTACGGCCACAGCGCCTCCACATGGAAAGCCATCCTGCAGGCCTATATGGACATCGGATATGAAGGCATCCTCAGCATCGAAAATGAGGATCCAATTCTTACTGGAGAAGTCGGCGTCGAACGTGCCGCGTACGTGCTGAAGAATGTCCGTAACGAACTCCTTGGAGCTTGAAATGAATCGTCGTGAATTCGTTGCCAGCACTGCTGCCGCAATTGTGGGCGGTAGTGCTGTCGGCGTTAGCGCGACGCCGGTTCCGTCTTCCGTCAAAGTTAATCTGGCCGCAGATGTGAGCGCCAGGCCTTTTCCGTTTTCCGTAATGCTTTGGACCGTTGAACCCAAGCTTCCGTTCGAACAGCGCATCGCTAAAGTTTCGGAAGCTGGCTATCACGCCGTGGAACTCGTCGAAGAATACAAAGCCTGGGGCAAAGATGATTTTGCCGCCGCGCGCAAACAATTCCAACATCTTGGCATCGTTGTGGACGCCTGCAGCGGTATCCATGCCAGTTTGTGCGATCCGGCGCAGCGCGATGCTTTGCTCGCCGAAATTCGCGCCAAGCTTCCCGTCCTCGCCGCACTGGAATGCTCGCGCCTGATCCTGCTCACCGGGAATCTAGTGCCCGGCTTGAGCCGCGAAAAAATGCACGCTAACTGCGTTGAAGCCTTGAAACGTGCCGCGGACGTTGTCGGGTCACAGAAAGTCGAGTTGCTGCTCGAAAATATCGATCCCGAAGAAAATCCAAAATATTTCCTCACCTCCGTCGCCGAAGGCTTTCAGGTCATCCGCGAGGTTGGCAATCCGCACGTGCGGTTCCTGTACGATTTTTTTCACGAACAAATCGCCGAGGGAAATCTGATCTCCAAACTCGAACAGAATCTCGATTTGACCGGCCTCGTCCACATCGCCGACGTTCCCGGCCGCCATGAACCGGGCACCGGCGAAATTAATTACGCCACAATTTTTCGAAAGCTGGGCCAGCTTGGCTATTCCCGCTATGTAGCGATGGAATTCATTCCCACCGGCGATGTCGTCACATCGCTCCGCACCGCTCGTGAGTTTGCCGAAAAATACGCCAACGAAGGCCGCGCCCTAGCCGCATGTCTCACCGCCTTGGAGGAGAGTACCTATGCATCGTCGTGAACTGTTTCGACTGCTTTCCGCTGCCGCCGTCGCGCCAGTATTGACGCCGGACTTCCTCACGCTACTCCGCCAGGCCCAGCCGACCGCCGATTACAAGATTCGATCCTTCAGCCCGCATCAGAACGACGCGGTAATCGCCATGATCGACCTGATTATTCCCGCGACCGATACGCCCGGCGCAAAAGGTGCCCGCGTCAACGAATTCATGGACGTCATTCTCACCGACTGGGCCATTCCGCAGGAGCGCGCCGGATTTCTGAAAGGCTTAGACGATGTAGATGCGCAGAGCACCACGCTGTTTGGCAAAACGTTTCTGGAAATCACTCCCGCGCAACAGATTGCTCTCCTTCGTTCCCTGGACGACGCCGTCGACTGGCACCATTCCGATCCACATGAGCCGGTCCCGCGCGACCAGCGCGACTCCGAACTTCGAGGAGAATTCTTTCGCGTCTTCAAAAAAATGACCATTCACGGCTACTACACTTCCGAAATTGGTTTCACTCAGGAATTAAAGCTGGAAATTATTCCGGGCGCTCAACACGGTTGCGTGCCGGTCACGCCGGAAAAGAAAGCATAGGGGACTCATGCCAAAAAATACCTACGACGCGCTCATCGTCGGTTCCGGCATCACTGGCGGCTGGGCTGCCAAAGAGCTCACCGAAAAAGGCCTCAACGTTCTGGTGCTCGAAGCGGGCCGCACCATCCTCCCTGAACAGGATTACGTCGAACACGTTCCGGTCTGGGAACTCAAATATCGCGGCTGGGACGATCGCGCCAAGCGCGAAGCCACGCAGTACATCCAACGTGAGTGTTATTACGCCTGCGACGAATACTCCAATAAATTCTTCGTCAACGATGTCGAGAACCCGTACTCCAATGCGACCGGAACTAAATTCTCGTGGATTCGTGGACGTCAGGTCGGTGGCAAATCTATTACCTGGGGACGCCAGACCTATCGCTGGAGCGATCTCGATTTTGGAGCAAATCTGCGCGAAGGCATCGCCGTCGACTGGCCCATTCGTTATCAAGACATCGAGCCTTGGTACGACTATGTGGAAGAATTTGCCGGCATCAGTGGCCAGGCGGAAGGTTTGCCACAGCTTCCCGATAGCAAGTTTCTGCCCGCCATGGAAATGACCTGCGTGGAACAGGATCTACGCGCGGCGCTTGCGAAACATTACGACGACCGCATTCTCACCATTGGCCGTTGCGCCATTCTCACCCGTCCGCACCAAGGTCGCGCGCCCTGCCATTACTGTGGCGTCTGTCATCGCGGATGCATCACCGGTTCCTATTTCAGCAGCCTGAGCTCCACGCTTCCTGCTGCACAGAAAACTGGCCGTCTTACGATTCGCCCGTACAGCGTGGTGCACAGCCTGATCTTCGATCCCACATCGCGCCGCGTCACCGGCATTCGGGTCATCGACGCCCAAACCAAAGCTCCGCTGGAATTTAAAGGTCGCATCGTTTTTCTCTGCGCCTCTACGCTTGAATCCGCGCGCATCCTGCTGAATTCCGCCACTCCGGAATTTCCCAACGGCCTCGCCAACAGCAGTGGCGAAGTGGGCCACAACGTCATGGATCATCACATGGGCGCCGGCGCCAGCGGCGCTATGCCAGGTCATGCTGACAAAATTCCCTTCGGCAATCGCCCCAACGGGATTTACCTTCCGCGTTTTCGTAACATCAAAACGAAGCAGAAGGATTTTCTGCGTGGTTACGGTTATCAGGGCGGCGGCAGCCGTGAAGGATGGAATCGCGGCCTGCACATGGCGGGATTCGGTGCCGACTTCAAGAAGCAATTAAGCGCACCTGGCCCTTGGCATATGCGTCTCGCCGGTTTCGGCGAGTGTCTTCCGAATCACGACAATTACATCGAGATTGAGAAAGACAAGCTCGACGCCTGGGGTATTCCCACGATCAAAATTCATTGCAGCTGGAGCGAAAACGAATTGGCGATGTCTCGCGATATCTCCGCTCAGGCCGCTGAAATGCTCGCTGCCGCTGGCGCGCGCGACATCACCGTATGGGCCGATATCACGCCCCCCGGGCTGGCGATTCACGAGATGGGCAGCGCCCGCATGGGCCGCGACCCCAAAACATCCGTCCTCAATGCGTATAATCAAACGCACGACGTGAAAAATCTTTTCCTCACCGACGGCAGTTGCATGGTCTCATCGTCCTGCGTCAATCCATCCTTGACGTACATGGCGCTGACCGCGCGGGCCTGCGATTATGCCGTTTCGCAAATGAAAAAGAACGAACTGTAGGGAGGCTCGCTCGATGGCTCAAGTCCGGCGTACTCCCAAATCCTACGACGTCTGCGTGATTGGCTCCGGCGCCGGCGGAGGTATGGCCGCAAAAGTTCTCACCGAAGGAGGCCTGACTGTCGCGCTCCTCGAAGCCGGCCCTGCTCTCAATCCAGAAAAAGATTACAAAATGCTGGCGTGGCCTTACGAGTTTCCTCACCGTGGCGTCGGCGTTGGCGGCAAAGCCGCCGAGAACTTTGGAGAATTTCTCGCTCCCAACGGCGCTTGGGAAATTGAAGAGGAGCCGTACACCTCCGCCACAGGCACGGATTTTCGCTGGTTCCGTTCGCGCATCGTGGGCGGTCGCACCAATCACTGGGGGCGCATCGCGCTACGTTTTTCCCCTATCGACTTCAAATCGAAAACGCGCGACGGTATTGGCGACGACTGGCCCATTTCCTATGACGACGTTTCTCCTTACTACGACAAGGTCGAAGCGTACATCGGCGTCTTCGGCACCAAGGAAAATATTCCCAGCGCGCCCGACGGTGTTTTTCTTCCTCCTCCCAAGCCGCGTTGCAACGAAATCCTGATCAAAAAAGCTTGCGACAAACTGAACATCACCTGTATACCATCGCGTCTGGCCATTCTTACCAAGCCGCTCAATGGACGTCCGCCATGCCACTATTGCGGGCAGTGTGGGCGCGGCTGCACCGTGAATTCCAATTTCAGTTCCAGCCAGGTGCTTATTCCGCCGGCGATGAAAACTGGAAAGCTCACCATGATTACTGGTGCTATGGCCCGCGAAATTCTCGTTGGACCCGATGGCAAAGCCACCGGAGTCTCGTACGTGGACAAAGCCACGCTCTCTGTCGAACAGGTGAACGCTCGCGCCGTCGTTGTTGCTGCCAGCGCCTGCGAATCCGCGCGATTGCTTCTCAACTCAAAATCTAGATTGTTCCCCGACGGCTTGGCGAATTCCTCCGGCCAAGTGGGCCGCAATCTCATGGATTCCGTGGGCAGCAGCGGCTGGGGCTACGTGCCGGAAATGGCGAAGATGCCGCCTCACAATCACGATGGAACCGGCGGCATGCATATGTACATGCCCTGGTGGAAGTACGACCGCAAAAATGATTTTCCGCGTGGCTATCACATCGAAATCGGCGGCGGCCGCCACATGCCGTCAGCCGGAATGTTCTACGAAGTATGCGATGAGGTTGAAGGCTACGGCGCAAGTCTCAAGGACGCGTGCAGAAGCCGCTATGGCACCGCCGTCGGTTTTGCAGGCCGCGGTGAGATGGTGCCCAACGCCGACACCTTTTGCGAAATCGACCCCTACGTTGTCGATCGCTGGGGCATTCCCGTTCTTCGCTTCCATTTCAAGTGGAGCGATTACGAAATCCGCCAGGCAAAAGATATGCAGGACACCTTTAAATCCATCGTCGAAGCCATGGGTGGCGAATATAAAACACGTACCAACATTGATGGTCCACGTGCCTTCGGCATCGAACCCGGCGGGAAAATTATTCACGAAGTCGGCGTTGCGCGCATGGGTGCTGATCCCAAGACATCGGTCTTGAATGGTTATTGCCAGGCACACGACGTGAAAAATCTTTTTGTTACCGATGGCGCGCCGCTGGTCACCAATCCCGACAAGAATCCAACGCTGACCATCATGGCGCTTTCTTGGCGCGCTTCCGATTATCTTCTCGAACAAGCGCGGCAAGGCAGCCTGTAGGCAAATAAGGAGCGGCAAATGTCTGGTATTTCACGACGTGACGTTTTGCGGAACCTGACAGTCGGCGCGCTAGGCGGCTCCGTAATGAATATCATTCCGATCGAAGCCGCGGAACTCGCTCACCAGATGGTCCATCAGGAAAAAGCCAGCTCACCAGCAGGGAAGTACGCTCCCAAATTCTTCCCCGCCGCGGAATATCAAACGCTCACCGTGCTCTGCGACATGATTATTCCCAAGGATGCCAAATCTGCGGGGGCGGTCGAAGGCGGCGCACCGGAATTCATTGATCTTCTTTCCAGCGAGAACGAAGAGTATCAACTCCTTCTAGGCGGCGGTTTGATGTGGCTCGACAATTTTTGCACCGATCGCTACTCGCAGACTTTTCTGCAATGCCAGCCGACGCAACGCAAAGAAGCGCTCGATCTCATCGCTTTCAAAAAGAATGCCAAGACCGATCCATCGGCCAGCCAAGGCGTCCGATTCTTTGGAGTTTTACGCCACATGACCACCGACGCCTTTTACACCAGCAAAATTGGCATCGACGATCTGCAATACATCGGTAACACCGCCCTTGCCGAATTCCCCGGCTGTCCGCCATTTCCTCAAGAGTAAGGGAATTTCCGTAACCGTAATGCATCACGACTAAAGTGGAAGTTGACTCTGGGAGTGCAGTCTAGTTGGCCACCCGGCCCACTACAATTGTCATGGTGTCTTCAGATTTCAAACTGCGGATAACAAATCTACCCGGCTGAGAAGAACCCAAAAAGTGTACTTGGGCAATCGCTTCGTCAAGGGTCTCAGCTACCCCAAGCCACGCCAGATCCCCGCCTTCAAACATTCGAAAGATGTCGAACGATTCCAACTCGTTGGCCATCGGGCTGGGCAGATTCGCCGAGGAAGGACGGCGCAATGGGGTGCCTGATCCGGTTCTGGCAATTTTGGCGCCGGTCGGCGGCTTCGCGACTCTGGTGAGACTTTTTAGGTATGCTGTCAGTTTGCTCACGCCATCCGTTTTGCAAAGCACGACATCCACACCGACCGCTGCCGCTAATGCCTCTCCAAACTCGTACATCGTAAAAAGCACGATAAGCACATCCGGCATGGTGGACTTGAGCACCGATGCCGCTTCGGCACCGTTCATCTCGGGCATCGAAAGGTCCAGCAAAATCACGTCGGGTTGTAATTCCTTAGCTCGCTCCACACCCGAAAAACCATCTCCAGCCTCGCCACAAACATCTAGACCAATGCTCTCGACCGACGCTCGGATTAGTCGACGCACACCCTCATTGTCATCAATAATCAGGACCCGGTTTGTCACGCCTTATCTTGGAAGTTACAAATCAAACCAGCCATCGGTCTAAGGCTGATTCGAAGCTATGAAAACCACTAGCTCTTCTTAGGTCTAATCCTGTACGTCGCCTAGTTGTGGTAGTCTCTGCGCGGTGATATTTCCCATGAACCTCGACGTCGAACTACTTCGCACTAAATTGCGCGGCATGACCGATCCGGAATTGCGTGATTTCGGGAACCGCGTTCGCAAATTATGTAAGGCTGCGCGCAGATTAGGTCAGGAGCCGACCCCGGAAAGCAGTATTCATCTGGAAGAGGCAACCACCGAATGGCTGCGAAGACATCCGCGCAAGGCAAGAATTATAAGGTAGGCTACTCAATCAAAGTGAAGCTGAACGACGGTCTGCCGGATTGTAGATTATGCTAATCTGAGGCTGCGGGGCTGTAGCTCAGATGGATAGAGCGTCGGTTTCCTAAACCGTAGGTCGGGAGTTCAAGCCTCCCCAGCCCCACCAGTTTCTACCCACTGTACCCACTCTACCCAAAGTTGTACCCACCGGTGCAGGCCGGCCCAAAATAAAGCAGCTGATGCGAATGAAGACGAATGGCGGCTTTTCTAAACAATTGAAAAGCTCAAGGGATTTATTTAGGTGAGTTTAGGAAACCGCTGCTCTATCCATTCAGCTACAGCCCCACTCCGTTTCATTGTAATATGACTCCGGGCGGCCGAGCGAAACCCTGTGACGCGCCCGTCTCATTTCGCTCTCGTGTCCTGTGCTATCATCCGCCACTCGGAACGGCGCCCGCCTACGCCCATCTCGCAGGAGGTTCACTCACATGAAAGCTCTCAAATGGATCGGCATCGTTGTCGTCGTCTTAGTCGTCATCTTGCTCATCCTCCCGTTCGTCATTCCCGTAAACAGTTTTAAGCCCACCATTGAATCCAAAGCTTCTGCCGCGCTCGGCCGCCAGGTGCAACTCGGCAATTTGAGCCTGTCGCTGATAACCGGATCGCTGGGCGTCGATAATCTTTCCATCAGTGACGATCCCAAATTTAGTTCCAGCCCGTTCCTTACCGCGAAAAGCGTCAAAGTTGGCGTCGAGATGATTCCGCTCATCTTCTCCAAGCAAGTAAATGTCACCGGCATCACCATCGACAGTCCGCAAGTGATGATGCTCAAAGATCCCAGCGGCAAATGGAATTTCTCTTCGATTGGCGGTTCGGCCGCAAAGTCAGCTCCCGCCAGTCCGAGTTCCAGCACCAGCAGCAACAGTGCGACGGGAGCGGTCTCGGTCGGCAAACTGGAACTGGAAGATGGCCAGATCACCCTGGGCAACACCAACTCGCAGAAGCGCAGCGTTTATACCAATGTGAACCTCACTGCCAGCGATGTTTCTACCAAAACCAATTTTCCGGTGACTTTTTCCATGGGCCTACCTGGTGGTGGCACTATGAAAATTGACGGCAAGGTCGGCCCCATTGACGAAACCGACGCCGCGCTCACTCCACAGGACGTAAAGCTAACCATCAGCGGCATGAATCTTTCTGCCACCGGGTTGCTTGATCCTTCACTCGGACTTGGTGGAATCGCCGATATGGATGCCAACCTCGTCAGCGGCAATGGCGACATGGCCACCAAGGGTCAATTGAAGTTATCCAAGGCGCTGTTGGTTGCCGGAGGCTCCCCCGCAACCGTTCCCGCCGTGATTGACTTCGATACCAAATACAATTTGCCCAAAGGCACTGGCGTTTTGAATCCCTCCACGCTGAAGATTGGCAATGCCGCAGCGAAGCTCAACGGCACCTACAAATCGGAAGGCGACAATTTCGTTGTTGACCTCAAAATCGTTGGCGACAGCATGCCTGCAAAGGATCTCGAAGGCTTTTTGCCGGCTATCGCCGTGAACTTGCCACAAGGCGCGACTCTTTCCACCGGTACGCTGTCTACGAATCTGCACATCACCGGTGCCACCAACCGGCTTGTTACTGACGGCAACATCGGTCTGTTCAACGGTACACTCGCCGGCTTCGACTTGGGTTCGAAGATGGGCGCAATTTCCGCATTAACGGGTTTGAAGTCCAGCAAGGATATGAAGATTGAAAAGATGACCACCAACATCCATATGGCGCCTACTGGCCTGAAGGCCGACAACTTCAACGCAGTGCTGCCTGACTTGGGGACGCTCGTCGGTGCCGGCACGCTGGACGCAAAAAATAATATGAACTTCAACATGGTCGCAACGCTCTCGCACGGTGTTGTCGGCGATCTTGCTGCTGGCGGCTCGCAGGTCGCCAAGCTGACCGGAGCCAGCGGTTCCAACGGCTGCAAAGATAGCGGCGGAACGAAAATTCCTTTCCGCATTGAGGGCACCACGGCGAATCCTAAGTTCGTTCCCGATACGGGAGGTGTGGCTGCCGGAGTGCTCAAGTCGGAACTCGGTTGTGCTGGTGGCGTTGGTGGCCTTACCAATGGTTTGACCAAGGGCAATACGGCTGACACCATCAATCAGCTTGGCGGCTTGTTTGGCAAAAAGAAGAAACCCTAACCGGCTAGCGTGTTCCTATTGCTGGCGTCTCTCGCGGGGGAATTGCGTTGACCAGCGACAAACAAATTAGGCTAAAAATTGCCATACAGACGGGCCTAGAAGGCTCTGACCGCTTAGCGCCCGCGTCTCGCTCAGTCTCCGAACCTTTACACTGAAAAGGCTGCGCCCCGAGCCTGAAAACTATATACTTACCCATTGTCACCGCCCGGCTATGGGTGTAGCTTTTCACTACCCCGAAACTCCGGTAAGCGACTTTTCGTATGGACGACCCGAAATCGAAGAAGGGCCGCGAAAACGCTGGCTCCCCTGGGCCGCTAGGCGTAGGTGTGCCCGCCAAGGGCGACAGCTCGTCCAGCAATGTGCCTCCTGGAGAATTAGACGGCGCCACTCTCGCTGACCACCTTCCTCCCCCGAAGCTGCCCGTTAAGCCCAACACGCGCGTAGCCGGTGGCGATGCTACTTACATCGATGAGCACACTTCCGTTCCCACAGGCCGGCAAGTTCACTCCGGAATGTTCGTGCGCGAGACGGTGCTGCAGCCCGGCGACGTCATCGGCGGCCGCTACGAAATTTTGTTGCTTCTCGGAGAAGGCGGGATGGGCGCCGTGTACAAAGCGCTTGATCGCGACGTAGAACGTACCGTCGCGCTGAAGCTGATTCGTCCCGAACTGGCCGCGAATCCCGCGATTCTTGCGCGCTTCAAGCAGGAACTGCTCACTGCGCATCAAGTCACGCACAAAAACGTGATTCGCATTTACGATATGTCGGAAGCCGATGGTGTGAAGTTCATCACCATGGAGTTCGTCGAAGGTTCCGACCTGCGACGCATCCTGATCGACAACGGAAAACTTCCCACCGATCGCGCCGTCGAGATTATTCGTCAAGTTTGCCTGGCGCTCGATGCTGCTCACACTGCGGGCATTATCCACCGCGACCTCAAACCTCAGAACATCATGCAGGACGCAAAAACGGGCCGCATCCTCGTCATGGATTTTGGCCTGGCTCGCTCCATGGCCTCTGAAGGCATGACGCAAACCGGCGCGTTGCTGGGCACGATCGAGTACATGTCTCCCGAACAGTCGATGGGCAAAACCCTCGACGCTCGCTCCGACATTTTTGCCGTCGGTCTGATTTTCTACGAACTGCTCACCGGAAACACGCCGTACAAAGCGGACACCGCCATGGCCAGTCTGTTGCGCCGCAACCAGGAGCGCGCCATACCCGCGGCAGAATTGGACGCAACTGTTCCCAAAGGTCTCAGCGACATCGTCAGCAAATGTCTCGAACGCGAACTCACCCATCGCTATCAAAGTGTCCAGGAAATCCTGAACGACCTCGACGCCTTCCAAGGCGCCCGTCCTATCTCAGCCTCCATGGCCCCCACCACCATCGTCGTGGGCCAGCGCACCATCCCCTGGAAATGGATTAGCGCAGGTGCTCTAGGGGTCGTGGTGCTTTCCGGTGGCGGCTGGATGATGCGAAATAAGTTCGCCTCTCCGGCAGGCACATCCGGCACCGCTGCGATCACCGCCAAAGTCCCAGAAGTTTCGCTCGCGATTTTACCGTTTCGCAATGCCTCAGGAGACGCATCCCTCGACTGGCTCGGTTCCACGCTGGCAGATATGCTCAGCACGGATGTAGGTCAATCCGCGGAGATGCGCACCATTTCGCCGGATCGCCTGCGTCAGGTGCTTTCTGATTTGCGTGTGACGCCAGAGTCTTCCATCGATTCCACCATGGTCGGCCACATTGCCGATTCCAGCAGCGCCAACACTGTTTTCTGGGGCAAGTATATTCGCTATGAAAACAAGATCCGCATCGAAGGCACTCTGCGGGATCTGAAGCACGATAGAAACACCCCCATCAACGTTGATGCGCCAAACGAAAAGGATATTTCTGGCACCGTCAACCAGATTGCCGAGCAAATCCGTCAGCATCTTTCCTTGTCGGCGGATGTCTTAAAAGAATTGAAGGCTAGTTCTTTCCAGCCGTCTTCCAAGTCGGCTGCGGCTCTCCGCGATTACTCTCAAGGTGTACAGTTTCTGCGCGAAGGCAGAAATCTTGATGCCGTAAAGGGCCTCGAGTCCGCCGTGAAAGAAGATCCCGAATTTGCTTTGGCGTACTCGCGTCTCGCGGAAGCGAACTCCACTCTCGGCTACGACGCCGACGCCGAAAAGTTTTCCCGCAAAGCGGTCGATCTTAGCCAGTCTCTCTCCCAAGGGGAACGCTATTTAATCCAAGCCGTTCACGCAGTTGTTACCAAAGACAGCAAGAAAGCCCTCGAATCTTACGAAAATCTTGCGAAAATTTTGCCCAACAATGTTGACGTCGAATACGGCTTGGGCAGCCTCTATCTAGACAAGGGCGATTACGACAAAGCACGCGCGCAATTCACCAAGATTTTGACCGACGATCCCAAGAACATTCGCGCCCTGTGGCAAATGGGCGGCGTCGATACCATGCAGGATAATCCTCAGGGTTCGCTCGACCCTCTCAATAAGGCTCTGAGCCAGACCATTCAAACCGATAACCAGGAAGAAAAAGCGCTGATCTTGCAGGCCCTTGGCATTTCTTACCGGCAGATGAACAAACCGGAAGAAGCCATGAAGAACTATCTGGATTCCATGGAGATCAGCAAGAAGTTGGGTCTCAAGCGTCTGCAGGCCAACAATCTTTCCGAGTTGGCTCAAGTTCAAATCACCCTTGGTAAACCCGATGCTGCCATGGCCAGCTACGGGCAGTCTTTGCAGTTGCTCCGTGAAATTTCCATGAAAAAGGATTACGGAGACATTCTCATCAATCGCGGCGTCCTGTATCAGACCCGCGGCGCCTACGACAAGGCCCTCCAGGACTACAAGGACGCTCTCCAGATTCAGCGCGACGCCAACGATGAAAATTATCAGTCGGTCTGCCTCAATAACATTGGCAGCTCGTACTTCGCCAAAGGCGACACAGACAACGCCCTGATTTATCTCCAGCAATCCTTAGAACTGCGCCGCAAACTAAATCAACCCGGCTATCTTGCCGAGACTTTAGGCACTTTAGGACAGGTTTATTCTTCCATCGGCGACTACGACAAGTCTTTGACCAATTTGATGAGCGCTCTGGAGGCCTCCCGCAAAGCGGACGATACCGCTGCGGCGGCAGCCGTTTCCGGTTCCATTGGCACGGTTTTGGTAGCCCAGGGCCGGCTCGGCCCTGCGGTAAGTGCCATGCAAGATTCGGTAAAGGGCTACCGCGCGACGAATAACCGGAGCTTGGAAATGGTCGCCGCTCTTAATTCGCTGGCCGATACTCTGGCGCTGGCGGGCCGCGGGGGCGAGTCTGGAAAGCTGCTGGATGAAGCGCAGGAAATGGCGCGTGATCTGAAGAACGAAAATGTTAACAGCGAACTTCTGAATGCTCGCGGAGACGTTGCGTTTTATCGCGGCGACCTGAAGTCTGCAAAAGCGCTTTACGAACAGGCCGCTGCTGCCTCTGCCAAGGGCAAAGAGCGGGCCGCCATCCTCGTTTCTAAGATGAATCTTGCTCGTGTGGCAGTGGCCGAGGGTCGTTCCCAGTCGGCAATTTCTGACTTGCGCAACGCGGTGCAGTTGGCGGACAGCCTTCATATGCGCTACTACGCAGTGCGAAGTTCCGTCGATCTGTCCCAGGCCCTTATCAATGTGAAGGACTACACTCGGGCCCGCGCAGAGCTAGATTCAGCGCTCAACCAGAGCGAGAAATTAGGTTTGCGCCTCGAAACCGCACGGATCCACTACCTTCTTGGCGAAGCCCTCCGTCTCGGCGGAAACGCCAGCGAAGCCGCTCGTCAGTATCAAAACTCGCGCTCACTTCTGGATGACATTAAGAAAGAGGGCGGTGCTGAGCATCTCCTGGACCGCAGCGACTTAGGTGACATTTATAACCGCGCTGGCCAATCCTCAAGCGCTACTGGCTAAATCTCTCACTCAGACAATTACTACCTCCACGCGAAGCCGGACAATAGTTAGACTCGTGCCCGAATGATCCAGAGATCGGCTGTAGGGCACATCCCATTCTCCCAAAAAGAAAAGCGCCAGAAGACTCCTGGCGCTTTTTCTACGCTTGGTTTCTAAGCACTAATTTACATCATTGGACTCAGCCTCCGCCGAAATCACCTCGGCGTTGTTTATCCTAGTAAACGTGGAAGGCAAACTGCAGGGTCGTGCCGTCCTTCAACGTCAGTGTGTAGATGTAGGTATAGTGGCTCTCCTTGTCACGCGTGGTCAGGTTATAGATCCACGCTTGGCAATCGGCATGCCAGTCGAAATCAGTATCTTCGATGGCATCCGCGATGTCCTCGGGCATGTCTTTGTCCGCACTACCGATCATCTGTATCGAAGTGCTTGCGATCACCGGTTGGTTGGCACCCCCGACGGATACGCCGTTGTAGTCACATACCCGGAATTTCACCGGAATGCTGTGTCCTTTCTTCACGTTGAACACCGAAGTCGGATCGCCTGTGTAGGGAAATAACGGCGCAGAGAACACGCGACTTTGTGTTTTATCGCCGGCGACTCCGCAACTCACCGAAGGCGTCTCGTACTGCACGCTGTAGGTCTGAGTTGGCGACGTCACGGTATTGCCCGCAAAGTCTTGAGCTGTGGCAGACACCGTCTTGCCGGGTAGCGCAGGTACCGCTGCGCTCGTCGGTATCGCTACGGAAGCCAGATAGCTCGCCGGTCCGACCGGGATGGGCGTAGTAGTTGTTGCTGGAACGTTATTGGATGCCGAGGTGTCGCAACTATGGATACCCGAGCCCGGAGTTGCATCGTCGCACTCAAAGGTGAACGACACCGGCTGATTCAGATAAAGAATCGGTCCAACCGTCGAAACGTTCTTCAGCGTGGGGGCGGCCGTATCCACGCCGAACGGTATCACTTGGAATGACGCCCAATTCGCATTCGGGTCGCCGGTGATCGGAGTGAACAGCAATTCCTCCGTGAAGGCGCAGTCCGTCGTGAAGTAGTGCACGTTGTATATGCCGTCAGCCAAGCTGCTGAAGGTGCCTGTCGACACAAATGGGTTTGGTGGAGCCGGTTTGCATACTGGCGGGGCGAAGTTGGGCTGCACGCCAGCATTGTAGTTAGTCACGTCTCCTGCCACCGGATACGTGGTGTCCGGAATCGGAGCGCCCGCCTTCGAAATGCCGTACGTCAGACTGTAAGGTGGCGCAGCGACGAAGTTATTCGCTGGAGGATTGACTTTAGCCGTAGGTGAATACGTCGCCTGATTGGAAGTGAAGTTGGCAGTAGCCGAACTCGTCTTCACCCATCCGTTTGTCGCCCCGGTAATCGAAACGTTCGACGTGAAAGGCTCCGGCATGTTCACCACCGGTACAAAAATCGAGTTTCTGCCCGTCGTGGTGCTTCCCGACTTTGCGTCGGCAGCTCCTAGGAACTGCGTCATCGTATCCAGCGGGCACAGATCGCCAGACAGCGTGCCTGTAAGGGTGCAGTTCGTCGCCGCGTAAGGCGCCGTCAACCAGTTGTCTCCGCCCAGCAAAATTCCAGGACCGACCAACGTGGTTGGATTTGGGCCGGGGGCGCTAGGAGTTGCACAAGTGCCGCCGGAAACGTTGAACTTCGCACTCATGTAATTTTGGCAAGCGCTCGCCAGGAAGTTTGCTCCCGCAGGCGCATCTGGCGAAGCATACTGCGCGGCGTCAAACAGGTTTCTCGCCGCGCTTGCGCTCGGTACGCAATTGTCTCCCGAGGTGGTCATTGTTGTCGGGTCGAAGCATTGAATCTGAAATCCCTTGCACATCGTTGTGCCGTCCACCGGGTTTATCTCGCCGGTAAGGCGCAGGCAAACCGCTGGTGCCGCAGATGTTCCGATAATCAGAGCATCAAACGCGGTTTGGGGAATTCCGAAGTTGGTTACGATCGGAACCACCCCATTTGGAGCTGCTACGGTGCCTTGCTGGATGGCCGTTGCCTCGCTGGAAACGATCGAAATGTTCTGGCCTCCGCCATTGTCAAACGTAAACGTCTGCGTTTGCGATGAAACGTTCCCAGACGTGATTGGATTTCCCGTAATCGTTCCGCCAGGAGTTACACCCGCCAGACTGCAATTGGTCGCCAAGTGCAATGTTGCCGCGCCCAGATCGCCACCGGCATCGATGAGTTGCACGGTTAGCGTCTGATTCCCAGACACCAACACTGGCGCATACAAATTTGCAGTGTCGCCGATACCTGGAGGGGACATCAGGTTAAGCGGCTGCACGCCGTAACCACTGATTAGCCCGGGCACCAAATCTGGATTGCGTTGCGACATGCCTAGCACCGTGCTGGCGTAACTCTCATACGCAGACTGAAAGCAATTCGAAGTTCCCGCCGGGAAGCCCGCGAAATTTTGGAAATTCGTGTCGCCGCCATAGCACACGTTGGTCGTCGTTGTCGTGTTTGCCCCAACTTTGTTGGCCACCTGGATGGTGTTGTCCTGGAATACGTTGCTCGAACCATCGGGCGTCGAGGAAAGCACTGCAGTGGGGCTGGATGGGCAAGATAGATTAACCGTAGCCGTTTTCACCGGATTACCGGCCGAATTTGGCCACGTCACTCCCGAAAACAAGGAAGGATTCACGTCCAGCGCGCTAAACAACTTCACGGCCCCGTACGCGCCATTCATCGGCACCGTGAGCGTGCCCGCACTGGAAACAATCGTGAGTGTCGCCGATCGCAGAGTTGTTGAAAGCGGTACCGGTGCAGTGAAATGTAAAGTGACTTGGCACGTATTTGGCGCAGTGATCGCTCCGGTGCAGGAATTCCCCTCGATCACGAAATCTCCAGCGTCCGGTCCGCCGACTGAGACGCCGTCGGCAGGTGGGGAAAACGATACACTCCCGGTTCCGCTTATACTTACGATCACAAAATCAGGAGCACTGGTTTGGGGGCTCGCCGGTGTTGGCGTAACCGTCGGTACTCCAAACGACAAATCCCCTGGGGAGACTGAAACCGATTGCGCATGCGCTGCGGGAATACTCACGCACGTAAATAGGAACAGTACAACCAGCATATATAAGCGCATATTATTTTCGAGCGATTTCATCTTACGCCCTCCTCCGGGCAGACTGGGTAACACGAAGTTGCAGCAACTTGGGCCTTGCGGAATTGGCTTGCAGAGTTGGGACGACACCGACAACCTGAATTGGACTGATCCAGGTACAGAGCAGCCGCAATTCTGACCGCGCGGTCTTCTACTGTCAAGAAAATATGCGGCCACAAATCAAAAAAACGCATGAATTGCTGCGTTTTTCCGCACTCGGCAAATTCGCCTTGCTAGGACTCGTGGTACTCCAAACTTTTGCACACTTTCGTCCACGATGGCTCTCACCCGATAACTGTTATCGCGCCGTTTCGTTTCTTCGTCTTTGCTAAGCCGCAATGTACTTTGCACATCGGCACCTCCAGAGCCCTACTCCTGCAAACTTGACGTTGCCTCGCGTTCCCAATAGCCTCAATACCCTACGGGAACGGCTCCGCCGGATCCTTGCATGTTTCATCAGGAGTGCTGCATGAATTTGCTTCGCGTTCGGGAACGCTTTGCATTTGTTGTGCTCGTAGCAATGGTTGCCACTTTTCTCGTGGCCTCGCGAGTATGTGCGCAGGCGGGCGAGCCCAGAGATTTTGCCATTCGCGGTGCAAAGGTTGTTCCCGTCTCAGCTCCGCCAATCGAAAACGCCACCGTGCTCATCAGTCGCGGGATTATCACCGCCGTCGGCACCAACATTTCGATTCCGCCCGACGCTTGGGTGATCGAAGGCAAAGGCCTCATCGTCTATCCGGGTCTTTTCGATTCCTTTACCGATGTCGCGCTCACCGCAGCTCCAGCCGCGCCAGCTGGCTCCGCTACGCCCGCCATTGACGCAAACGCCCATCCTTCCATCTCCCGCGGCCCCGAGGATCGCCCCGCCACCACACCGTGGCGCAATGCTGCCGACGAAGTGAATCTGGCCGATCCGCGCATCGAATCCTGGCGCGGCGCCGGTTTCACCACCACGATCTCTTCGCCGAAAAGTGGAATGTTTCCCGGACAAGCGGCGGTGCTGGATCTTGCGGGCGATCGGCCCGGCGACCTGGTCGTTAGAGCGCCCGTAGCCATCCCCGTTTCGTTAACACCTGCCGGTGGATTTCGCAGTTTTCCCGGCTCGCAAATGGGCGCTATCGCCTACGTTCGACAAGTTTGGCTGGACACGAACTGGAGCACGCAAGCAGCGGGGAACTACGAAAAGAACCCGCGCGGCACGGAACGCCCCAAGTACGATCGCACCGAATCCGCTCTCGCTTCCGCTCTGCAGAAAAACAACACCGTGGTTCTGCTTCCCGGAAATTCCACGCTGCAAATTCGTCGCGTCCTGCAACTTGCCGGCGAATGGAAACTGAACTCCGTCCTGTATGGTGCCCAGATGAGTTACGAGGTCGCACCGGAAATTGCCGCCAAGAAAATTCCCGTGCTGGTCGACTTGAAATGGCCGGAACCTGAAAAAGATGCCGACCCCGACGCTACTCCCTCTTTGCGCGTCTTGCGCTTCCGCGACCGCGCTCCCTCCTCTCCGGCAGCCTTGCAAAAAGCTGGCGTGAAGTTCGCGTTTTATTCCGGCGCTATCACCACGCCGAAGGATCTGCTCCCAGCCGTGAAAAAAGCAATCGATGCGGGTCTCGCTCCAGACGCCGCTCTACGCGCCCTCACGCTTTCCCCTGCGGAAATGTTTGGCGTGTCAGACATTTTGGGCTCAATCGACAAAGGGAAAATCGCCAATCTCGTAGTCACCGACGGCGATCTCTTCGATAAAAAAACAAAAATCAAACTCGTTTTTGTCGATGGTCGCAGATTCGAAGTGCGCGAGCCTCTGCGTCCCACCGAACCGCCCAAGGGTGATCTTAGCGGCAAATGGAAACTGAGTTTCACTAGCCCCGAAGGCGCCGAAGAAGCTACCGCCGATCTGGTCATGGCTTCGGACGGCACGTTGACCGGCACCGTTACCAGCCCTCGCGGCACTGGAAATATTTTTACCGGGTACGTCAGCGAGTCGAAATTCGATTTCACCATCAGCCTTTCCCTTGAGGGCAATCTCACGGAAGCCCATTTCACCGGAACTTTCGAAGGCTCCACCATGAAGGGCTCCATCAGCGCCATGGGTTACACCTTCGATTTCACTGGCACGAAACCTACTGCCGCAGCCGCGCCCACTGGAGGTGCTCTGTGAAGCGCTCCGCAAAAATATTCGCATCATTCGTGGCTACATGCTTTTTGACGTTGGTCGTCTCTCTTTACGCGCACACCGTGGAACCTCATTCGACGACCGCCACTGCGTCACTGGACGCTTCCACGCCTGCCGTTCTTTTGATTCGTAACGCGACAATACTCACCGTTTCTCACGGCACCATTGAACACGGCGATATCCTCATCAAGAATGGAAAAATCGCCGAAGTCGGCACTTCTCTCAAAGCTCCCTCCGACGCGCAAATCATCGATGCCGCCGGAAAATTTGTAATACCCGGCATCATCGATTGCCATTCGCACATTGCCATCGATGGTTCCGTCAACGAAGGCAGTGTTTCTGTTTCGTCGATGGTCAACATCGCCGACGTGCTCAATTCCGACGATATTTCTATCTATCGCGATCTCGCCGGCGGCGTAACCACCGCCAATGTTCTTCACGGCTCCGCCAACGCCATCGGCGGACAAACTACTGTCATCAAGCTGCGGTGGGGCCAGCCCGCCAGTCAGCTTCCTTTCGAAGGTGCGCTCCCCGGCATTAAATTTGCTCTTGGCGAAAATCCCAAGCGTTCCAATTTCCGCGTGGCCGGATCGCCGGAGCGTTATCCCGCCACCCGCATGGGCGTCGAAGAAACCATCCGCGCCGCGTTCACGGAAGCGCGCGATTACAAATCCTCGTGGGACACGTACAACAAGCGCGTTGGTGCCGGAGAAAAAAATCTCATCCCGCCACGCCGCAATCTCAAACTCGATCCGCTCGTTGAAGTTCTCGAAGGCAAACGCTATGTGCACGCCCACTGCTACCGTGAAGACGAAATCCTCATGCTCCTGCGCGTCGCCAAGGAATTTGGCTTCCATGTGCAAACCTTGCAGCACGTTCTGGAAGGTTACAAAGTAGCCGACGAAATCGCCGCCGCCGGTACCGGTGCTTCCACATTTTCCGATTGGTGGGCCTACAAGGTCGAAGCTTTTGATGCGGTGCCCTACAATGCAGCACTCATGACCCGTCGCGGCGTCATCGTCTCCATCAATTCCGATGATGCGGCTGAAGCCACTCACCTCAATCAGGAAGCGGCCAAGTCCATCCTCTATGGCGGACTCACCCACGACGAAGCCCTGAAGATGGTCACCATCAATCCCGCGATTCAATTGGGAATCGACAAGCGGGTCGGTTCCATCGATGTTGGCAAAGACGCCGATCTGGTCATCTACAATCACGATCCCATGAGCGCCTACGCAGTGGTGCAGAAAACGCTGATCGACGGCCGAGTTTACTTCGATCGCGAAAAAGATCTGACTCAGCGCGCCTCGCTCGAGCAAGAGAAGAAAGACCTGCTGCAGAAAGCCAAGAAGAACGCAGAAAAGAAGCCCGACGAAAAACCAGCCACGAAACCACCCGACAAAAAGCCGGAAGAAAAGCCCAAGCCACCACAATCCGCCACCAACAAAGCAGGTGCCCTGTGATTCGCTCCACAGTTAGCCCGTATATCTCTACTCTGCGACCTTTGCGTCTCTGCGACCTCTGCGTTAAATCCTTTTTCTTGGTTTTGTTCTTCTTTTGCGCCGCTCTCTCAACACTCGCCCAAGCGCCTCCTCCATCCAACGACTACGCCATCA
>Ga0210396_10002085_pt1 | contig 20655 bp, 24 predicted proteins | sample IncBWH17OmetaG_FD_155466 | JGI IMG/M metagenome (GOLD analysis project Ga0210396, IMG submission 155466) | Forest soil microbial communities from Barre Woods Harvard Forest LTER site, Petersham, Massachusetts, United States - Inc-BW-H-17-O ... | reverse complement strand
GAAGGCGTCGTGGAAGCGTCGCAATTCGCGGTTGATGCCCAAAAGCTGGTTGAACGCCGTCAGCAAGTACGACTGAATAAGCACGAAATCGCCGACGGTCAGCTCGCCGCGTTGCCAGAAGATCGTCGCGCCGACCAGAAGCGCGATGTTGATGGCAATAAAGAAGAGTCCGAGCGCGGCCCAGATGAATTCATCGGCGTACCAGACTCGCAGCGTCGCGCGGTGCCAAAGTTCGACGATATTGCCGAACGTTCGCTGTTCATACTTGTAGCCCGAAAAAAGCTGTATCGCGGATTGATTGGAGATCGCATCGGCAAGCGCGCCCGTAACGCGAGAATCGGCTTCGGCTCGCTCTGCGCGATATGGCTGGCGCTTTCGCGCGAGTACGATCTGTAATATCAGAAAAAGCACGGCCCACGCACCGAGCATACCGCCAAGCACAAGGTTATGTATCGAAAGGACGGTCACGGCGCCGACGACAAAAAGCGCGGTCGGGAAAAACTGCAGAGTGATCGCGTCGAGCAATATCTCGTACGCGCGTGAGAATCTGCTGACGCGGTGCGTCAAGGAGCCTGCGAAATGGTTGATGAAGAACGAATATGAGTGATCGAGCAAATATTCGAACGCCTGTGAATACAGATCCTGCATGACCCGCGACTGCATGTACATGTTGGCGATATTCTGCACGCGCGTCATGACCCAGTTGAGGAGCAAGAGCGCCGCGATCACGACGATGAGCGAGAGGAGAGAACTTGATGTCGGGTGCGTGCCGGTTTGGCCCGACAAAATATTGAAGAACTGCCGCATGTAGAGCGGCGACGTGAGGTTGGCGACCTGCATCAGGATGGCACTCGTGAAAACCAGAATGAGCGACCACGGATAGTGGCGCGTAGCACTCCAGTACCTGCGCAGGACCGCTCCTGCGCTCGCGAATTTCGGGGCCTCTTCCGACATATTGTTTACTCTAGCGCAATAAAATCCTTTGGGCTATTCTCCACTCGATGCTGGTACTCGCTATAGAAACGTCATGCGATGAGACCGCCGTGTGCCTGATCGAGGCATCGGGTGATTTCGGGGGGCAATTTAAATTCGACATACTCGGTAACGCGCTCTACTCGCAAGCGAAACTACACGAACAATATGGCGGCGTGTTCCCGAATCTGGCGAAGCGCGAGCATGCAAAAAATCTTGTCCCGCTCCTCAAGGAAACACTTCGTCTGTCTGAAATACCCGGCCAACAAGGAGGCTCCTTGCTTCACGTGGAAGAGCTGGGGCCACTACTCTCGCGCGAACCGGAATTATTCGAACATCTTTCGGAGTTCCTGAAAACGCACGGCAAACCTGTGATCGACTGTATTGCCGTCACCTATGGGCCGGGGCTCGAACCATGCTTGTGGGTCGGCGTGAATTTCGCGAAAGCACTTTCGCTCGTATGGGATATTCCGATCGTCGCGGTGAATCACATGGAAGGGCATGTCGTGATGTCGCTGATGGAGGAGAACAGAATTTCCACGTTCGAATTTCCGTTACTCGCGCTGCTCATTTCCGGTGGTCATACCGAACTCGTCGTTTCGAAGGAATTTCAACGCTATGAAGTGGTCGGACAAACGCGTGACGACGCAGCAGGCGAAGCCTTCGACAAGGTCGCGCGCCTGCTCGGACTTCCCTATCCCGGCGGTCCGGAAATTTCCAAACTTGCCGCTGAACTTCGCGAGCAAGGAGACTCCTTGCTCGGTAAGGAGGCTCCTTGGAAGCTGCCGCGTCCGATGCTGCACGAAGATAACTTGGACTTCTCGTTTGCAGGACTCAAAACAGCTGTGCGGAAAATAGTCGATTCGAACGCGCCGCTTTCCGACGAAGCAAGGAAACACCTCGCTATGGAATTCGAGAATGCCACTGCAGAAGTCCTCATCGGGAAAACGATGCGTGCTATTGATCAGTTCGGGGCAAACACGATCGTGGTGGGTGGCGGCGTTTCAGCCAACACCTATATCCGCGAACAGCTCGCGAAAGCGCTCGAAGCCGAAGGCAATCCTGCGAAGTTACTGATCCCTCCGCCGGAGCTCGCGACCGACAATGCGCTCATGATCGCTCTTGCCGGATACTTCCACGCAACCAAAAAAGAGTTCGCGGAGGCCAAAAAACTGGCCGCGAACGGCAACCTCAAGTTGTGCTAAAGTGTCCGAATGGAGCCCTCAAAAGCGCCTGAGATTTTTTTGCGACCGTATAATCCTGCCGAACAGGAGGCCAAGATCCGTGCGCTTTGGGACGAGCGTGATTTTGCCAACCCCGACACCTGTATCGAAAAAGGCATGACCAAGCCCGACGCCGAGCCGTACACAATAGTATTGCCTCCACCGAACGTAACGGGCACGCTACACATGGGTCATGCCGCGATGCTCGCGATAGAGGACATTCTCATTCGCTACCACCGCATGAAAGGATTTAGAACGCTCTGGGTGCCCGGCACCGACTCGGCGGCCATCGCCACACAGGCGAAGGTCGAGGACGACCTCTACAAAAAAGAAAAGAAAACACGACACGACATCGGCCGCGAGGAATTGATGCATCGCATCACGGAGTTCACCGACGAGAGCAAGTCCACCATCATTAATCAGGTGAAAATGATGGGCTCGTCGCTCGATTGGTCGCGCTACGCATACACCATGGACGAGGCGCGGAACGCCGCTGTCACGGAGGCATTCGTGCGCATGTATGAGATGGGTCTCGTTTATCGAGGCGACCGCATCGTCAACTGGGACCCGAAACTGCAGACCACCGTTTCGGACGATGAGATCGAATACATCGAGAAAAAAGACCCGTTCTACTATTTTCAATACGGCCCGTTCGTGATCGGCACCGTGCGTCCGGAAACGAAATTCGGCGACAAGTACGTCGTCATGCATCCGGACGACGCACGTTATGCGCAATACAAAGAAGGCGATCAGTTCGAGCTCGAATGGATCAACGGGAGGATCACGGCGACGGTCATCAAAGACGAGGCTGTCGATATGGAAGCCGGCAGCGGCGTCATGACCATCACCCCCGCCCACTCCACTGTCGACTTCGAGATCGCACAACGACACAAACTCGACATCGAAAAAGTGATCGACGAGCGCGGCATTCTTTTGCCCATCGCGGGGGAATTCGCCGGTCAGCATATCAAAAAAGCGCGTCCGCTCATCGCCGGAAAATTGCAGCAGAAAGGGCTTATCACGAAGATCGACGAGAACTATACGCACAATGTCGCGACCAACAGCCGCGGCGGGGGCATCATCGAACCGCAGATCAAGCGGCAGTGGTTCGTCGCGGTCGACAAAGCCGTGAAATTGCCGAACGGCGAGACGAAAACGATGAAGCAGCACATGCACGACGTCGTCGCCTCCGGGCAGATAAAGATCATGCCCGAGCGTTTCGAAAAAGTGTATTTCCACTGGGCGCAGATCTTGCGCGACTGGTGCATCTCGCGGCAGATCTGGTTCGGACATCGCATTCCCGCGTGGTATCGGGGCGAAGAGATCTACGTCGGACGAACGGCACCCGAAGGCGAAGGCTGGGAGCAGGACACCGACGTACTCGACACATGGTTCTCCTCCGGCTTGTGGACCTTTTCGACGCTCGGTTGGCCCGAAGAAACAGCGGACCTGCGAACATATCATCCGACCTCCGTACTCGAAACCGGCTACGACATCCTCTTTTTCTGGATCGCACGCATGGTGCTCATGACGGGAGCGCTTCTTGGCGATGTCCCCTTCCGGAACGTGTATTTGCACGGACTGGTCCGCGACGGGCAGGGCCGCAAGATGTCGAAGTCGCTCGGTAACATCATCGATCCTTTGGTCATGATCGAAAAATACGGCGCCGACGCTACACGTCTCTCGCTCATTATCGGCGCGCAGATGGGCAACGACCTGAAACTTTCCGAGGACCGCGTACGCGGCTACAAACACTTCGCGAACAAAGTATGGAACATCGCGCGGTTCGTTCTGGAGAATCCGTTCGAAGGGACACCTTCACTTTCGGAAGCCGATCAGGAATTGCTGCGCGAAGCGAATCGAACAGCTGCAGAGGTCGCACGATATATCGATCTGTTCCGTCTCGATCTTGCCGCGGATTATGTCTATCACTACGTCTGGCATCGGTTGGCGGACGAGATCATTGAGGAATCCAAACCGATCCTGAAGGGTGACGATGATGCCGCCAAACAAAGCCGGGCTGCCGCATTGCACCAAATTCTGTTGCTATCGCTAAAACTCCTTCACCCGTTCATGCCTTTCGTCACCGAATCCATCTGGCAGGAACTTCCCCAAAAAGATGCCGACGTGCTCATGGTCGCGACGTGGCCGGTATGAACGAATCATTGCCAACGGGTGAAAAAGAACCTGCGAAATGGGAACTCATACGAGGCACCCCTGAGGACAGAGCCGATCTTGTATATTTGGCGAAAGCGGAAGTCGGCGAAGGCGCGGAAGAGTTCAGCCCTGTACCGGACGATGCGGAATTCCCTGAAGGATGCGGGATGATCCTGCGACGCAGCGACAAACCAATCGGTCATGTGTTTTTTGAACTCGATGAATTCGAAGAAGGAAGACGAGTGTTCTTTATTTCCGGACTTTTTATACTACCCGCCGAAAGGAGTCCGGGGGTCGCGCAAAAATTGATCCGAAGCCTGCGCGAGGAGGGAGAGCGCCGCGGCGCGACACATGTCGGCTGGGTGGCAGGCAGTACTGTCATGAGCCGGATAACACATAAGTTCTCGGATGCGGGTGCCGGCGTACAGATCCCGATCGAACAACTTGACGTCAGCATCCTCACGGGCAGGATATAATTCAGTGATGATCGACTGGCAATCCCTCGCCCTCGCTATCGCTGCCGGATTCTTTCCGGCGCTCGCGTGGCTGTGGTTCTGGTTGCGCGAAGACTCGGTTCATCCGGAACCGCGTAAGCTCATCGCGCTCGCCTTTTTCGGCGGCATGCTGATGGTCGCCGTCGTGATCCCGATCGAAGAATACGTACAGACATTCATCGCCTCGCAGGTACTGCTCTTCACGGCATGGGCGACGATCGAGGAGATCTGCAAATATGCCTCAGCCCGTACGTTGGTCCTCTGGCGCCGTGAGGACGACGAGCCCATCGATCCGATCATGTACATGGTGACGACCGCGCTCGGCTTTTCCGCAGTTGAGAACGCCCTTTTTCTCATTTCGCCGCTCGCGGGCGGCACGGTGTTTTCGACCATTCAAACCGGCGATCTGCGCTTTGTCGGGGCCACGCTCGTACACGTACTCTCCTCGGCCGTGATCGGGGTTATGCTCGCTATCGTCTTTTACGACCAAAAGCCGTGGGTCCGGCCGTTCGCGGTCCTTATCGGAGTTATCCTCGCCTCTCTTTTGCATGCGACATTTAACTTCTTTATACTGAACGCAGGGTCGCAACAGACGCTTCTGGTCCTGACCTTCGTATGGGCCGGCGTCATTGCGCTCCTCGCGACCCTCGAGTGGGTCAAACGCTTCGCGCCGCCCAAGCGGGCAGCCGTAAAGTAACTTCAACGAATACACATTATCAACCTGTAACAATTTTGATATGGCAAAAGGCGGATTTTTCTCGAAACTGACAGGCAAGACCGACGACTACGGCGATTATCTCGACGACCTCGAGGGCGCACACGCGAAATTAGAAGGTGAGGGCGGAGAGCGCCACGCGCGCGTCAATGCTCGCGACGAATCGTTCACCCCTGCTGAAGAGCCGGGTGGCGAACTCGCCGTCGATGTATACCAGACCCCGGAGGCGCTCGTCGTGAAAGCCTTCATCGCGGGCGTCCAGCCTGCCACAGTCGACATCTCACTCACACGTGAAATGCTCACCATCACCGGCACGCGACAGGACGAGCGCGAAGTGGACGAGGACGACTACTTCCAGCGCGAACTCTACTGGGGCTCATTCACGCGGACGATCCTCCTGCCCGAAGAAGTCGACGTCGACATGGCGGAAGCATCCGAGAAGCACGGTATCCTGATGATCCGTCTCCCGAAAATAAATAAAGGAAAGCAGACGAAGCTGAAAGTCCGCAGCAGATAAAATCACGAGGGCGCCTGACGGCGCCCTCTCTGTTTCGATCCCAAACCTGCATTACTGCAGGTTATGCCAGACCAAGATCGCGAAGCGCGTCTCCGACCTTCCGCCGCCTTCCGCGGTTAAATAGCGGCATGAGCACGAACGCCATGACGAGCAAGCAGACGCCGAGGACGCTGAACACTGCGACCAGACCCTCGACCCTGCCGGGTACGCCTACTAGCTCGGCGATCACGGCGAGGACAAGCAGGGCGAGTCCGAAAAAGCCGAACCCTCTCCGGTCGCTACGTTCACGCCGCCATTGAACTTGCGGACTCGCATTCGTCTTCGCCAATTCCACGATGTTGGGGGAAAGTTCGAACGGTTGATCCTCGATTGCCGCGCCAAGCTCCGGTGAGACAGCCTCAAGAAGTCTTCCGATGCGCTTTCCAACCAACTGTGAACCATCGTCAAACACGAAGACTTCCGCAGCGTCAACATGACGGTCACGCAGCGTAGCGATGATTTCGCGGATCGTCTTATCGGGCAGATCGGCAAAATTGCCGAGCGGGTCGATCTTACCCGAGCGTCTGTAGCTGACCACATGCGCTGCCGCGAGTCGAAGTAGGGTAACTTGTGCCGGCGAAAGCAACCGATGATTCACGGACATGACGTTTCATCCTTGTTCAAGGCCGTCCCCTCGGGACGAACAAACCTGCTACGATTTAACTATGGGCTGTTATCTCAGTCAATTAATCCGAGCCGATAGACATCGAATGAATTCTCCCCTTCGAACATATCCGACGGGTTCGGAAGATATAATCGCGGACGGGAGATCTCCTGCGTCGCGTCTTTGATGAGACGGTGGAAGATACGGAACTCCTCGTCGAGATCCTTAAAGTCGATGACGTAGCGCTTGAGCTGCGAGGAGCCGTCCTTATTGCGGGATTTTTTGCACTCGTAGATGATGAACCGCCGGACGGGTTTTTTGAATGTTTCTGTCACGGTGTAGTAATTAAAGATCGCTTGCATGACGAACAACGTTTTACTGCCCTTTTGTTTGCTGAAACTCTCGACGAACTTATGGTCAACAATGTCGAGCGCGCCCCGCTCAAGCTTGGATTCGACGACGAGATCGGAGACGGCTTTGACGGGAAGCGGCAGTCCTTTGACGGGCACCGTCGCTGAAAACTCCACGGCGAGCACCTTGTGTTTAGGCGGTTTTGCGAGATAGAAATCGATGACCTGCAGATACTCCCGCTCCATGTCCAAACGGCGCGCTTTGCGCGCCGCTCTCGACGTCGCCTTCCCGAAATTGATCTCGAACTCCGGGATCTTCCGGATATACTCGAGCCCGAGCGCTGTCGCCCCGTCCTTCGCGATACCGGAATAGAAATGCTGCAGTGCGAGATGCGCCCCGCTCCCGACTATCGAAGAAGGATTGCGCGGCGTGTCGTAGATCTTCTCGACGTACCGCTTGTACCACGCCAGAGGATTCCGCAACAACGCCATCAAGGATGAGTGGCTCCAATATTTGATTGGCGGAATCCCTTTTGCCATACGGCGAGTATAGCAGTCGGCTGATTCTTTTGACTTCGCCCGAAAACGGCGTAGAATCATCCCAGTTTTGTATTGCGTGAGGCCCTACCACAACAAACCAGCTAGTGATGAAAGGATCGTTGGAATGAATCTCTCACAGGCTCAAGCGGCGGACATTCCTGTGATCGAACAACTCCTCGGAGAAGGGGTATTCAGGGACATTAAGCCCGAAGAACTACCGAAGGACGGCGATATCATCATCGCCTGTGCCGACGGCGATCGTATCTTCGACACGCTTTTCCACCATCGCGGTCTATGTGAAGGCGGCAGGCCCTGTCATCACCTGCTTTCGCTCAACAGCGGCCCGTTACTTCTGCCGGTCGATTCTCCGACCGCACGGTACGCCGAAGGGGTCATTCTGCTCGAGCACGCGCTCGGCGGACGGAAACTCAAAGGCGTGAATACGGTCCACCTCTACGGACATTGGCCATGTGGCGCCGCCGGCTTGGCGAACCTGTCACTGGTCGAGTGTCTGACCTTGCTCGGCAGCGCGAAGGAGCGATTGCTTGATTTCTTCCGCAGCTTCGACGACCCGCCCAAGGTCATTCCGCTCTTTCATGTTCACTTCGTGCATAGCGGTGAACAAATGCGTTCCTACTACTTCGACCGGCATCACTTCGCCAAAGTGATGAAGGTCCCTGCAGGCAGGAACTGGCGCAGTTCGCGCATTGCGGCTTGATCTCGCCTCACTGTTCTCGAAAATGCAAAGCGCGGCTCCTTACGGGGCCGCGTTCTGTTTTTGAGAGGTTACGCTTCTGTCGGAATGCGCGCGATCTCCTTGAGCGGCCAGCTTTTGTCGTTCTCGTAGGTCGCGCAAAACGCCACCATCTCACCTTTGAAATCGAGTGTGTCTTTGTACCAACGCAGCATCTTTTCCACGTCGTGGTCGTGCTGTTCGGGTTCGACGGGATGACCCGCACAGTTGTAGTGCGCGACGAATGCGATAGCAACGGGTTTGTGCGCTCCGATCAACAGATCGAGCCACTTCGCGAGCGTGTCGCGCTCGATCACATAATCGTCCACCATGCAGACCTTGTCCGGCCCGGGGATGGCGATGACGTCCACACCGTCAACGCCGAGCGTCTTGCAAACCTGATTGTTAATGTGAACTCCCTCCTGATGGAGACGCCAATCGGCGCAAAAAACGCCGACCGCAAGCTTTTTATCCGATGACATATCGGAGCAATCTACTACATCTCTTTCCGGTCGAAAAGGTTGCATTGTGGAAAATGAGTTGTAGGATGCGACGTAGCAACTGGAGGGTTTCGGTCATGAAGGGTCGCAAGCGCAAAAAATCCAACAAGCGGAAAAAACCTAAGCCGCTGCAGGTGTTGTTCGAACGGATCCTCGAACACATACGGAGCGGCAAAAAATCTCGACTGATGGAAGAGTTCCTGCGCGGAGCGGATCAGTGCGCAAAAAAGCTCGGCGAAGAAGTCATCGAGGCGGTCATTGCGCTCATGAAAGGCCTCAAGAAAGAAGCCACGAACGAGGCGGGACAGGTCCTGTACCACTTGCTGGTGGGACTCGCCGCAAGGAACATTCAATATGCCGACGCGCAGAGTGCAGCGTGGGAAGCTTTCCGGACCGCATCGAGAAAATCTCAACGCAAGAAGTACGTGCGTCACAAATAAGCAAGACATGGCCGGGCACACGCTGCCCGGCTATCTGCATATCAAGCCGCGTGCTATATTCGATACATGCGAACTTCGACTATTGTGTGGATCGTCGTTATCGTCCTTATTCTTCTGGGCGGGTGGTACCTTTGGATGCAAAGCTCCGTCCCCGCTCCGCTCACTACCGTGACGACGGTCGCCTCATCGACCGCGGCTGCGACCACCACGCCGCAAGCTCCTGCGGGCGACGGCACCGGCGTTGCGCAAAATCTTATTCTCGGTATCAACGCGGGAAGCGGCAAGATCCCGACATACTTGAGCGCGTACAATGGCATGACCGTATACACGTATTCGCCCGATCAGAAAACACCGGGCAAATCGAGTTGCACCGGCGCCTGTGCCAGCACATGGCCGCCGTACACGGTCTCTGCGGTAAGCGATATCAACGTCCCTGCGAGCATTACGGGCAAGGTCGGCACGATCACCCGCGCCGACGGCTCGCTGCAGGTCACCTACAACGGGGCGCCGCTGTACTTGTACATTAAAGACACGAAATCGGGCGACACGACCGGTCAGGGCGTCGGCGGCGTTTGGTATGTTGCTCAACCGTAAGGCAAAGAGGTTTCGTACGTCTTCATGAGGTTACGAGCTAATCATTTATAGCCATGCTGCTTTCACTTATTGTCGGTATTATCCTCGGCGCTATCGCGGTCATCTTCGCATTCCAGAACGTCGCGATAGTCACGGTCAGTTTCTTGGCGTGGCAGATCACCGCCTCGCTCGCGATCATTATTCTCGGCACGGTCCTCTGCGGCATCGTACTGACGCTTCTCTTCCTTTTGCCGAGCGTCATCCGCGATGAGATGTACGTGTCCGCTTTGAAAAAGCAAAAGCGAGAGACGGAAGACGAGCTCGCCCGCGTCCGCAACGGCAACACATCCACAACGACCTCCTCGACAACGGTGTCCGCACAAGGGTAGGATTGAGATGGCCGGGAGTTTCGATGTGCGCCCGCACATCGGCAATAACTGGAGTGGAAGATGATAGGTAACATCGTTCTGCTGCTGTTCAGCGGCAGTGCCCTTGCGGCAATGGTTGTCGACGTGTTCGTAAAAATGTTCGGCAACTGAGGGAGGGGCGTCCACTCTGGAGTCTTGAGCGGCCGGACTCGCGTCCGGCCGTTTCATTTGTGCAAAATAATAGGTCGGTATAGCATGCGCGACAGCTCACACCGTATCGGAGGATGCCGTCATGGACGCATTCGTGATCTTGGTGATCATCGTTCGGAAGTCGTATCTCTTTCTCGGGCCCGTATTTCTCGGCTGGGCCACGCTCGTGGTGATGTCCAACTTCGGCTTCTACTGGTCAGTCGCATTCGCGATCGCCGTTTGGGTCGCCATTGGTTGCGTCCGTTGGCTGATCAAACAAGCGGCGGATCTGATGGCAGGGAAACGGCACGCCGCATATCTTGTTCTGAGCGCGATCTGCTGGTGCGGCTTCGCCGTCTGCTTGTACTACTCGTGGCTGCAACTGTATGAGCCGGCGCTCACTGCGAGAGGGATCGAACTTGCGGTCGCGGACTTTCTCCTGTGCTCCTCTGCGGTCATGTTGCGCGAGCTCGCCTACATGGCGTGCCCCGCGCTTCTGACGAGTCACTGATCCAACTCTGAAAACATCGAGGACAACGGCTGCGCGCGAGCGCAGCCGTTTCGTTTGGACAAACGAAAACGCGGGTATAGCATGCGAAATAGTAGACAGCGAGGAGATACCTATGAGCGAAGACCTTCCTACGATCATCCTGGTCGGCGCGAGCGACAAGAGTCAGAAAGCTATCGGGCGCGAGTATGCGAGCGGCGAAGATCCGCTGCTTCAGATCGCACACGGCTTCGGTGGATTCGGAGCCGCGGTTGCCTACGTCGGACAACATCCGCTCCCCGACTTCGTCCACATCGCCAATAACACCTGCATGGACCCGAGCGATCTGGTGAATGGCTGCCGGAAACTCGCGCAGGCGATCGTGGTCAAGACAAAGGCGGACGTCGACCCGCCGACTATCGTTATCGAAGACAAGGGTCTTCGTCATCTTGGTGGCGAGTTCGCGGAACGCGCGCTTCCGGTCGAGTTCGACTCCCTGCTCCACGTGCTGGGATTCACCGAGGTGGAACCCACACGATACGTCCGCTAAAGATCGATCAGCGATCAAGCGCACCGGCCCGTCCTTCGAACAGCCGACTCCCCTCCTTGGAGTCGGCTGTTTCATTTAATAATGAAGGCAATATTTGAGAATCGCGGATAGTTGACGTACTATATTACCGTGCCATAATGCTGGTAGTGTACAGCGGGTCCTTCCGCGTACGTGCATGGAGAACAACGATGCAAGACCAACCCGTCAGTATTCCCGTGGCGATCGCCGTCATCTGGCTGATCAACTTCGGCATCTCGATCTGGAACGCCCGCGTCGTCGGGCTCATCTGGGTCGAAGCCAAACAGCTCGGCGGTTTCGCGAATTTTCTGAAATAGTGCGGCGCGATCATGTCCTATTGCGGCTTTCTGTGGTGCTACGTCATCATCGAGGCCTTTGTCGGCAACTGGCTTCTGCCCGACAAGGTCACACCGCAGGTGATGAACGGGGCATTCGCGCTCGGATATCTCATCATCATCTTCCCTGTGCTCGGCACCGGCTTCGCCATCTGGGCGACGTCATTGTACAACGCATGGGTCCGGCGCGACTTCGCCAGCATGGGCACCGCCGCGTGGAACACGTTCGCTCAGGTGCACAACACCTACGAAGCGTTCCAAGGCGTTCCGAAAGCATGGGACGCGCTCGGCGATATCTTCGGGAGCCACGGCTCCAGCAGGTCATCGTCGAGCGATAGCGGCAAGGGCGCAGGCGCGCTGATCGTGGTGTTCATCGTGGCGCTCGCAGCCATCGCTGCGTTCATCACGACGGCCGGCATCATCATGCATTACGCCGGCAAGCGTGAATTCCCCGAACACGACCTGCATGGGCCCAAAGCCCGCGCCGCCTGATACGGCGACGCACGTAAAGAGTCGCCCGTCCTGTTTGACGGGCGATTTCCTTTTTAATACCGCCCCCGGCTCCCCTCCTCGGAACCGGCCGATCCGTTTGGACAAAGCGCGATTATGAGTATACCCTCTCTCAAGGTTAGCGCGGTGGAGGAAAACATGAACCTTCTCGAGATATTCGCAAAACTGCTTCCCCGGCCGGACCGGAGGGATGTGATGGCGTTGCCGTTCGCCCTTATAATTGCCACTTTGATAACGGCGATCATCATCACTATCCGGTGGCCCGAATACAAGGAAGCGTTCAAGCAACAAGGCATCGATCACATCGATTTCCTTGTCTGGCACATCGACATGAACTGAGGACGATCATGTAGACTCGGAAACATACGGAGGATATGGCATGAATAGACTGGCTGAAGGGCCTGAACGCGAACGCTACCGTTTGTACTGTGAAATATCGGATGTCGAGAAGCTCGTCAACAACGGCAAGCGCGTCGCGATCGATCTGCGCACGCACGAGCACCGCTTCTTCGATGTTTCCATTCCCGTTGAAGAGTTGCCGGTCATCAATCCGACGTGGACATCCATAATCCGCGTCAAACTCGAGGTGGTCCGCCACGACCATTGAGATCGACCGCGACCAAAGGCCGGGCATCACGCCCGGCCGTTTCGTTTGGACAAAGTCGGATCAACATATAGAGTTGCCCTCGGAAACCGCAGGAGCGAACATGGGTGAATTTATCGACCTTCAAGAGACGCGCCGACGTCGTGAAGCTGAAGCGCTTATCGAACAGGCGCAAAAGGGTTACGGAGTTCCGACAATCGATTCGTCGATGCTCGACGCGATCAAGGTCATCCACTACCTTGCTCCCGATGACGTGTACGAGGGCCTGAACCTCAACTTCCTCATCTGCGATATGACGGGGGGAAAGCCCCGTGCGATCGGCCTCCTTCGTTTGACCCGTGCACAATGGGATGGGATCTCGGTAGGCGGAGAGGACATGAAGAAAGCACTGGAGAAAGCGTACGCGTCGCCCGATGCCAAGGCCGCGAGCGAACCCTAACGCTCGCGGCCCCGATTTTACCTATTTGGACAAAACTGATGGCGGAGAGTAGGATAGCCTCTGCTTCAGAGAACACAGGGAGAACAACCATGACCATGCGACGGTGCGATATCGTCGGCCGTGCAAAGAAGCTTCGCGAGCTCCTCGATGCCGAGTCCAAAACAAGCCCGCGAAAGCCGAAAGCAGGATTCGATTTCGACCCGAGTGACACCAGCGCATTCATCGCCCGCGCCAAGTGGCAACTCAAGCACATGCCGCGCGGACTGACCGAGAGCGCCGAGTTGCTGGGCGAAATCCGCGGGACCTTGATCGGTTCCGGCCTGTACGAAACAGCGGAGCTTCAGCACATCTGACGGCAGCATCCGGACTGTCAAAAGCCGAGGCCGCGAGCGAACCCCACCGCTCGCGGCCGTCGATTTTACGTATTTGGACAAGACAATCATGAAGGAGTAGGATGACCACGCTATGGCCACCAAAAGAACAGGCGGTATAAAAAGCGACCAGAAAGCTACGTCGGTGGCTGCCCCCAAGACGGTACGAATTTCTCAAATATTGATATTTATTCTTGGTTTTTTTGTTGCCATATTAGTTGCGCTTTTATTCCAGAGTATGCTTAAGAATGCGTCGTTGACGCTTTCGACCGTTGACCTATTGAATCTTGTATTTTCTTCAGCACTTTCGGTGTCGTCAATCTTCCTCGCGATTACAGCAATCATCCTCAGCAAAAGATCGGAAGAAATTATTATAAATCGCGCAACTGAAAGTCGAGATCTTCAGAGCACTCTCTTTACGCGAACCATAGAAGTTTTGGCGAGAATCGAATCTTCAAGCGGAATAAATGAGAAAAGGATTGATGATCTTTCAAGACAGCTTGCAGATTTACCTAAGCATGCTGGACAGAACAGAGAAGAGGAGATTCGAAAGATTGTGAGAACGAACTTGCTTCCTGAGTCTTCCGTAACAAGTCCTCGAGCGAGCACGCAATTCTTTGAACAAGAAAGCAAGAAAGAGGAGGAATTCAAGAGTAAGGTTGTTTTGGGTGTCGCCAATATCGATAAAGTGAGTATCGAGAGAATGGGTGAAGGTGATGTAAACGGTGAGGGCGACGACCTTGTTGATAGCATCTATAGCATAGACGGAAAACGATTTACAGTTAGCACTTTTTATATAAAGGGTGATAACGAGATTGACTATTTGGATAACGAAACTCTACAGAGTTATCTCTTGAGCTTAGCGAAAAGAATATCTGACGGGGCTTATGTCAAAGCCTTCCTCGTATTTAACAAATTGCAGGCAGCCGACTCAGATTTTGAAAAAATATATAAAGAATTCATTCAAGTAACAGATGCAAAAGTTAACAGTAAAATTAACATTATTGCGGGACCACCCGAAGAAATTGTTGCCGCCATAAAGACGGACGTGGAAACCGGGCTTAAATAGGAACTTTGAAGTTTCCCCTAATAGCTTCGGAGTTGCTTCGCGCGCTCGTGGAAGCGGATACGTTCCAATGCCTTGGCTTCGATCTGGCGGATGCGTTCGCGAGTGACGCCGAATTCCCGGCCTACTTCTTCGAGAGTGTAGCAGATGCCTTCGTCGGTGAGGCCGTTCCTCATTTCAAGAATTTTGCGCTCCTTCGGCGAGAGCTCGTCGAGGATGTTCATCATTTGCTCGGAAAGAATGCGGCGCGAGGCGTCCTGATCGGGGCTGGCGATGGTCTCGTCGGCGATGAAGCTGCCGAGCGTTGAGCGCTCGTCGTCGTCCTCGCCCACCGGCGACTCGAGCGAGACGGTGTCCTGATTGATCTTCTGGATGGTGTACACTTTTTCGACTTCAATACCCATTTCCGCAGCGATCTCCTCCGGCAGCGGGTCGCGGCCGAGGTGTTGTGAGAGCTCGCGAACCTTCTGCTTGTACTTGGCAATGGTCTCGACCATGTGCACCGGAATACGGATCGTGCGGGACTGGTCGGCGAGCGCGCGGGTGATGGCCTGACGGATCCACCACGTGGCGTAGGTTGAGAATTTGTATCCTTTGGTGTAGTCGAATTTGTCGACGGCCTTAAAGAGGCCGAGGTTACCTTCCTGAATGAGGTCGAGCAGCGTGAGGTCCGGCGAGCGGTTCACGTATTTCTTGGCGATCGAAACCACGAGGCGGAGGTTGGAGCGCGCGAGAATACCGCGGGCTTCGTCGTCGCCTTCCACGATACGCTTTGCGAGCGTCTTTTCCTGTTCCCCGTTCAAAAGCGGATACTGACCGATCTCGCGCAGATACATCTGCACGGAATCGTAGTTGGAGTCGGAGCGGCGGTTCTGCAATTTCTTGCTCGCAAGCACCGATTCGGCCGAGGTGTCCTCGAGCATGCCGCCGCCTTCCAAGACGTCGATGCCCGCCGCGCTGAAGCGCTCGTACATTTCCTCGAGAAGCCCCATGTTGTCCTCGATCGTCGGGAACTCGCGGAGGATCTCGTCGTACGTGATGTAGCCGCGCTCGCGACCGAGTTTGATCAGCGTGTCGACTTTGGCCTGCGACTTGCCCTGCAGCAAGCTGCCCTTGTTCTTGGCATTGAACGAACGCGGTGCCGGCTTGATCTTGCCGCGCGCAGCGCGAGAAGACGCCGAACGGCGTTTTGCAGGATTGGAGACGCGCTTGCTCTTCACGCGTTTCATAGTCCGCTTTTTAGAATGTTTTTTGGATGAAGCCATATAAATCGGGTGAACACGAGAAAGCTGCTCCGCATCCGCGGTAGCCGCTATAGCCGGTGTTATCTTTCACTACTCACCGCAGGGTCTCTTTATTTCAAAAAGGGCTCGCGACAAGAAGTGAAGCATTCTACGCTTCAAAGCAACAGAGCGCAACCCCTGTTTTCAACGTCTTATCCACAGGGTTTATCCCCACGCCTGAGAGCGTGCCTTTGCTGTTTTGCCGGCTCTCGGAGGCTGACGAGCCGAGAGGGAGCGGGATTTTTCAGCAGAAAAATACCCCGATGGCAAAACAGCAAAGGCACGCTCTCAGGCGTCCCCCTTCTCGACCTTCAAAACCGCCTCATATAACTCGCCTGAACGCTTGGAAGTTGCGAGCTGTGCGAGGAGTGTTTCCACGTCCTCTTGCAACGATCTGGTGCGGCCGAAATCTTTTTCAGCTTCGAAACGTAAGGACTCTTTTTCGGCGTCCGGTAACTTCGATAGCGTGTCGAATAGTTCCTTGCCGAGCAATCTTTTCAGTTCGTTCGCGTACTCTTTGGTGTTAAGCGGAGTCTTCTGAAGCGACTCTTGCCAGAGCAAAAGCGCGTATGCTTTGCGAACGCGGTCCGTCTTTTGTTGGAGAGGCTTCTGCGTTTCTTCCGCTGCGCGCGGAGCCTCCGGCATACGCGGAACTTTGTTCAACGCTTCGCTCACCGCTCCCTCGGATACGTTCAATCTGGCAGCTATTTCTCGCACGTACTGCTCGCGTGCGATCGGCGAACGCACATCGGAGAGGAACGGAAGCACGGCTGCTTCGACGGAACGTCGGAAGTTGTCCGGACTCTTCGCATGCTCTTCGAGCACATCCAGGAGGAATGTGATGATGTCTTTGGAATCACGGATGGCTTTCTTCCAAGCATCCGGCCCTTCTTTGAGCACAAGATCCGCAGGATCGAGCCCGCTCGGTAGCCTCGCCACTTTCACGTTGAGGCCGCCTTGAAGCGCGGCGCGCGCGGCGCGGCCTGCCGCCTTGATACCGGCCTCGTCGGCGTCGAGCGCGAGTACGAGGTTGTCGGTCATCCGCTTCACCAGAGAGGCATGTTCGGGCGTAAATGCGGTGCCCGAAACGGCGACGGTATTCGCCCATCCCGCCTGATGCGAAGCCAAAAGGTCCATTTGTCCCTCGACCAGAACGGCGCAACCGAGCTTCCGCATCGAGAGCTTCGCTTTGTCGAAACCGTATAAGATCCGTGATTTATGGAAAAGCGGCGTCTCCGGCGAGTTCAGATATTTAGGAGCCTCCGGCGATGCGTTCTCGCCGAAGATCCTTCCGGAAAAGCCGATGACGCGGCCGGCGGAATCCGCGATCGGGAACATGATGCGGTTACGGAATTTGTCGAGCGTGTCCCTGTCCCCTTTTTTGCCGACGCCAGCATCGATAATTTCCCTGTCGGAAAATCCTTTCTTTTTCAAATAGTCGGACGCATCGGTCCAGCCCGAATCGGCGAATCCGAGCCGGAACTCTTTGACAGTCGACTCCTTCAGTCCCCGTTCGCTTAGATATTTTTTCGCCTGATCGGAAAGTCTCGACGTATAAAAAATGGTGGCGACTTCCAGAAGCTCGAACAGCCGTTCGCGTTCGTCTTTTTTCTCTTTGCCGCCGCGCTCATACACGATCTCGACGCCGGCTTTGTCGGCGAGCACTTTGAGCGCGCCTTTGAAATCGATGCCTTCGATCTTTTCGACGAACGTGAAAATATCGCCCCCTTCACCACAGCCGAAACAGTGGAATGTGCCGCGTTCGGCGGACACAAAAAACGACGGCGTTTTCTCGGCATGGAACGGACATCGCGCCCGCAGCGTCGAACCGGCACGGTCGAGCCTCACGTATTGCGAGACCACATCAACGATGGAAAGTCTGTCCTTTATTTGCTGAACGGTATCGCCCGCCATGCGGCCATTATGCTCCTTTCCCAAATGAAAAGCGAAAACCCGGCATTGGCGCCGGGTTTTTTACTTCGGATCTGCGGGATCGATCACTGCAACGTGAATTCGACCTCGTTGACCTTGCCGGTGTACTGCACGGCTATCTGGTTGTCGTTGCCGGCAGTGCGAGTGCGTTTGCGGACGAAGATCTGGTCGCCGTCCTTCATGCCGAGGCATTTATTGTGCACCGGCAGGTTCGTGCTCGAGCCGTTGTAATCCAGCGTGAGCCCGCCGATAACGACACGGAATCCGCACAACCGTCTTCCCGCGCCGCCGATCGGCTCATGGTGATCGGAGATCCTCGCCGTGCCAAGGTCCTCGTAGTTGTACTGCACCGGTGTCCCGCATCCCGCGAGACATACGGCCGCAAGGAAACACGTGGTCGTTACCAAAGCTTTTGCGAGCTTCATCATTGCATCCTCCAAACCAAAACGGCCTGCTTTATACTTCAAGCAGGCCGTTTTGTCAATATTCGGCTTCCGGTTAGCGCTCTACCGTATCGCGGGCACGTTCGGTCGTCGGAGGAATTTCGACCGGCTGCTGGGAGCGGATCTCGGCTTCCATTTGTTCGACCATGTCGAATTTCTTGGAGCCGGGAAATCCGGTACCTGCCGGAATGAGTCGGCCGATGATGACGTTCTCTTTGAGGCCGACCAAGCGGTCGATGGCGCCGGAGACGGCGGCTTCGGCGAGCTTGCGCGGCGTGTTCTGGAAGGAGATCGCGGAGAGGAACGACGCGCGCGTGAGCGAGACCTCGGTGATGCCGAGCAAGAGCTGCTTGCCCTTGGCCGGTTCCGATCCCTTCTCTTTTGCCTCCTTGTTCATGCGCTCGAACACGAAGTCCGTGACGATCTCGCCGGCGGAAACGCCGGTGTCGCCGGGGCTCGCGATCGAGACGCGCGAGAACATCTGTTTGACGATGATCTCCAAGTGCTTGCGTGCGGTCGAAACTCCCTGCAATTCGTAGATGCGGGTGATCTCGCCGATAATGTATTCCTGCGCGCGTTCTTTGCCGGCGTACAGGAAGAGCTCGTCGAGGTCGGCGGAACCGTCGGTGAGGAAGTCCCCTTTCGTGATGTTCTGTCCCACCTTGACGGTGATGGCGCGAAGCGGATGGACGCGGTATTCGGTCTCCTTCTTGGCACCCTTCGCGGTCTTTGCAAGCGACGCGGTCTCGGGAACGATCGTGATCACGTTCTCGTCGCCGTCTTTGGTGATGTCGGAAATGACGCCGTTGACCTTCGCGATGAGGGCCGGAAGTTTCGGCGCGCGCGTTTCGAAGACCTCTTCGACGCGCGGCAGACCCATGGTGATGTCGCCGCCCTGCGTTGCAACACCTCCCGTGTGGAAGGTACGCATCGTGAGCTGTGTGCCCGGTTCGCCGATCGCCTGCGCGGCGATGACACCGACCGCTTCACCGACATCGACGAGCTGCTGGGTCGTGAGGTCGAGTCCGTAGCATTTCTGACACACGCCTCGCGCGACCTTACAGGTAATCGGCGAGCGCACCGTCGCTTCGGTGATGCTCATATCGTCCTCGATCGCTTTCGCGTCGTCGCGGGAGACGAGATGGTTGCGCTTGAATTTTCCTGTTTCCTCGGCGAGCACGCGACCGTTCAGACGGTCGGCGAAGGAACCGCCGATGTTCTCTTTGCCCGGACGCAAAATGATGACGCCTTCCTTGGTGCCGCAGTCGGCTTCCAGCACGACCACGTCGTGCGCGACGTCGAAGAGACGGCGCGTGAGGTACCCGGCACGCGCGGTGTTGAGCGCGGTGTCGGCGAGGCCTTTACGGGCACCGTGCGTCGAGATGAAGTATTCGATCGGGGTCAGCCCCTCTTTGAGCGATGCGGTGATCGGGAATTCGATGATCTCACCGCGCGGGTTGGTGATGAGTCCTTTCATGCCGGCCATCTGGTGCAACTGAACGACGGAACCGCGGGCGCCGGAAGTGATCATGTCGTGCACCGGACCCTGTTTGTCGAGCGCATCGACGACGTGCTTGCGCAATTCGCCGGACACGCGCGCCCAGATCTCGATGGTCATGCGTCTGCGTTCGTCGTCAGTGAGAAGACCCTGCTGGTAGTTCTCCTCCTCTTTGGCCGCGGCTTCGCGGCCTGCCTTCACCATTTCAGCTTTGACCTCGGGGACGACAACGTCTGAGAGCGACCACGTGATGCCCGCACCGGTCGCGTAGCGGAATCCGAACGCCTTGATCTTGTCGAGGATCGCCGGAATGCCGTCGAGTTGGTATCGGGTGACGAGCGCCTGCACCAAAGCGCCCATGCGCTTGTTGGTGATCTCTTCGTTCAGGAACGGGAAATCGCTCGGGAGGACCGAGTTGAATAGAAGGCGACCGACGCTTGTCTCGAAGATCTTGCCCTCGAAATGCGCGTATTTCGCACTGTCGCTCGGTAACACCCTGATCTTTGCGCGCAGATCGATCGCGCCGAAATCGTGCGCGGTGATCGCGGCGTTCGTGGAAGGAAACGCATTGCCTTCGCCTTTTGCCCCTTCGATCATCTTGGTCATCCAGTAACAACCGAGCACGATGTCGAGGAGCTTGGACGCGACGACGACGTCGCCGGATCCCGGTTTCAGGACGTTCTTGTTGGCGGACATGATCTTCGC
>Ga0210396_10002083_pt1 | contig 20659 bp, 25 predicted proteins | sample IncBWH17OmetaG_FD_155466 | JGI IMG/M metagenome (GOLD analysis project Ga0210396, IMG submission 155466) | Forest soil microbial communities from Barre Woods Harvard Forest LTER site, Petersham, Massachusetts, United States - Inc-BW-H-17-O ... | reverse complement strand
GAACTGTTCCACGCTCATGTTCGTTTCTCCAAAGGCCAGCATGGGGCTTCGGCGATTCGCGCCAGTGTATCCTTTTGCACAGGGGATGCCTCTATTTCGGGCAATGCCCTTATTGGTGCCTAATTAGTGTTTGATCAGCAGGATGGCGATGCCCACGGCGGAAAGCATGGTCCCCAGAATCCCCAGAATCACCCCGGCCAGGGCAATGTAGGTGGTGGTGCTGTCTTTCTTTTCCGTGCGCAGCAGCGTGATGGCCATGTCGCGCGACTTGAACTTTTCATCGGTAAGCTGCGTGGCCGCATTCAGCGCGCGATCGACAAAATCCTTGCTGGCCGGTTCTTCGCTCACGCGAGCCTCTTGGAAAGCGCGGCCACCAGTTTAGCGCGCGTGCGGACGCCGTATTTCGCATAGAGCGTGGTGGCGTGATGCTTTGCGGTGCGCTCCGCGATGCCCAGGGCGGCGGCAATCTCTTTGTGCACTTTCCCCTGCATGATCAGGTCGCGCACCTGCTTTTCTCTATTTGTCAGTTGGGGATCGTCGCTCATGCGCTTTAACTACCTTGCCCCATGAAATTTGACACCATTCCGCGCCGCACGTTGGACACTTCAAAAGCAACGGAAGCTGCCACGTGGGATCGATGGTCATTTCGCGGCCGCATCCCGGACAAGCCGAGATGCGCACCGCACCTTTGACCGACAAGACTCTCCACGTGGCCACATCGCCCTAGCGATCCGAGCTACTGCGCAACCACAGCCAGCCCCGATGGCGGTGCCGGTTGAAGAGTCACCGTAACAGTGTCTTTGACGCTCTGGTTGCCGTTTTCCACGAACGTCACCGCGTAGCACCACTGGCCTGGCGTGATAGTGGTGTCGGTGAAGGTGGTGGCCGTAGCCGCCGGCGAGCCGAGCTGCACAAAGACCGACGACGCCGAGCACGCACCTGGCGCGCGATAGACGGTCTGCGAGCAGGTCGCGCCCGTCGCGGAGCACGCCGCGCTGGTGTCATCCGTCGAAAGCGTCCAAGAGAGCGCTGCGCTGTGCGACTGCGCGCGCGCTGGCGCTGCCGCGAAACTAGCGATGCACAAAAAAACTGCGAGATAAATTAATTTCCTCAATTTACACATCCTTTCACGACGAGTGGAGTTACCATCTTGAATGCCGCCATACCTAAGTCCCAATGTCCGTAGCCGCCCCAGAGAATCGTGCCAAAGTAAGCGCCGGGGACGGTCGTGATCGAATCTTCAAACGCTAGAACGCCGCCGTAGAGTTGGCCGCGCATCATGAAGCCAGGTCCAGCAGTGACAGTGTACTCTGCATTCTCCACCGTGCCATCACCGATGAGCGTCTGAGCAGCAAGTCCCCAAGCGACAAGCAATTCCCCTGGCTGTGACGCAACCACCACGCGCGTGCTTCCAGTGTCGCTCGATTGTCCTTGAGGATCGCCGTTAGGATTCTGCGCATCGTAGGTTCCCCAATTCGAGTCATCGAGTCCTGTCGATGGCGGATATTCGGCGATCATGGCGAGCCGCGCCGATGCGTTCATGAAATTTATGGTGGTCGGACCGCCCTTCGCGTTCAGCGCGTAGAGAAGCGGGATAAAGTTGTCCTGCGGAATCATGTTGGCGATTTGGAAGTTGTCGCCTTGTTCGTCAGAGGCTAGAGCGCAAGCGTAAGGGGGCCAGTAAAGCAGGTCCGTATTGCAGCCGAGAGCGGCAACGATGATTAAATCCCCCGCCGTTACGGGCTTATCAAACGTGCACGGTTGAGCGTAGATCGTGACGTAGTTGTAGGGGCAATTCTTAAACTGAATCGCCGGATAGGTTGCTGGCTTAGACGATGGCGTGATGATTTGTGCATGAACTGAAGCCGCAAACAACGCGAGTGCTAGAAGTAGTCTCATCAGTTTGGCTCCGATTGGCATGAGATGATGTAGGTATTCCCCGCCGTCAACGCGGTTGCCACCCCCAAGACGCTGTTTGTCCATGTAACTACCGGGGCCGTTGCGCTACGCGTGGAAACCTTCACGTTTGCGGTGCTCCCCCATGCTCCAGTGCCGTCCGCTAGGTCACAAGTCAGGTTAGGAAGGATCCCGCTGTTAATTTGGTTCGTTCCTGCATAGGTTATCGTTGTCGTTCCCGTGCTACCTGGAGTAGTCCCCATTGTCATTACAACATCGAAAGCGTTGTTCCCTTCCGTGTTGGCTGTCGCGCAAGATTGGCCGGGTGACCCGCCGCCAGTTGTAAGCACGCAGCTTGGTAACACCGTAGATTCCAGCGCCGCGCCAGTGAATTGGTTGCCGCCTAGATTGAAAACTCCTCCGGTGGTTAATGTCACGCCGTTCGTGCCGATGGCGTGAGTGCTCCCATTGATGGGGGAGGAGTCGCGCAAAAATAATTTAGCTGTAGCCGTCAACTGCACCCCATAGGCTGACCCGCTGGCGTTGTACCATGAGGTCATATAGGCGGTTGCGGGTCCATTTATGAAGATATGCGTCCCGCCAGCACCTACAGCGCCGTAGGATTGGTCGTGTAAGCTGGTCCAAGTAAGCGCACTGGCATCGCTCCCCACCCACACGCCAATCGTTGAAGCCGTCGCTCCGATATAGAAATTCTCTGTTCTGAGAACCGTGCCAGAGCCATTGATTTTCAAAGGAGATAGCCGCGTTTCGCCGCAATAGCTGTTCGTCAGAATGACGTTTACGCCGTTGGCATCACAGGCTTGTCCACCGAATCCACTGTTGTACATGCCATCAAATTTGTTTGCGAACGGGTAATTTACTCCGATGCTTGCGGCATCGAAGCAGCCATAATCCGTCATTGTCACGTTTTGCCAAAAAGTAGACGATGCGCTTGGATTGAAGAGAACTACCGCATTCGAGCCGGTTTGACAGTGGCCGCCTCCGGTAATTGTGAAGTTTCCACCACCCATGAAATTTGAGAAGAGGCAACCCACGTTTCCGGCTACGCTGGTACTTATCCCAGTACAAGCGGCATAGTTCGAATCGGGCGGCAGAAGGAAGGTTGTGTTGGCGATACCCTTCCCCCATATATTGTTTCCACCGACAGCTTGGCGGGAGGTGTTGCCGACACCACTCGCGCCGTTAGAGACCGTGCCGCAATTCGGGCTGTTATTATTTCCGAATCCGAATGGTAGCGGAGTTGTCCCGGCAGGCACACTGACGCTCACGCAACTTCCAGCTAACCCAATGTTGTAATCCACGCTTCCGACACCGCAACACCACTTCGCACGATCATCCGTGAACCACCAGAACTGTCCCCCAGTCGGGGTAAGGACCGCCGCTGTCGAATTACCAGACACGTTTACCGTCGTAGGGCTGGCGTAAGTGACTGTCCCGAGTGGGCGGGTAGCTAGACCTCCCGGCGATGGGAAGCAAGTGAGTGGCGTTGAGCAGTTCGTACCAAAGCCTATCTTCCCCGTATCAGCTGGAACGAATGGGCCAACATTAGAATCAACGATGAGTCCATTGCTTGTCGAACTGCCATTCGCGTGGACATTCGGAAACGTCACGGTATTTGCGGTGACTGTGGAGAGCGTGAAAGTGCCGTTGAGGAAAGTGTCGGCCCCTGAAAATATTGAGACTGTTACGCTATCCCCGGCTTTCCAGCCATTTGCAAGGGGATTAAACGGCTGCTGGGCCAAGTTGAAAGAAATCGTTTCTACGTTTGCTGCCACAGCCCCCGTTACAGGAGCACTGCCGGAAGTGCAAGTAACCAGCGTGCTGGTGTTGGGCCATGTGACGTAGTAGCACACCTGCCCATCAAAGCTGATGTTGTATGGAGGCGCTGCGGGGTAAATGACTAAAGGGCCTGTGATTTGCTTATCGCTTGTCGCCGCGATTATCCCCGTGCTGCCCGGCAGGACGCTAATTGACCCGCCATTATTCACAGTTACGTTTGTCGTGACGGGGAAGCTAGATCCTCCGCCTGAGCTGTTCGAGAGCCGCGGCGCGAGGGCGGAAAGCTGCGCGGAAATGTCCATCTGGTTGCTGGTGCAGGTCGACGGCGTGTTGGTGGAGCAGTTGATCGCGGTGGTGAACGTAAACGACTGCGGACCCGTGCCGGCGGGCGGCGCGATCCCTGGCGTCATATTGACGGTGAATTTCCACGTAGTGTTGGACGGATTGATGACGCCGCTATCCGCCAGACGCATCGCAAAGCTGCCATTCGCGCCGCTGCCGGGCGATGTGGGGCATCCGAGGCCCACCGGCGAAGTCTGCGTGGTGAAGCCGCCGCCATTCAGCGTGGCGCCAGCGCCGCCGGCCGTGATGAGCTGCGCGGAGATCGATCCGCAGGACCAGACCACGCCATCCGCCGCGCCGGTGATCGTGCCGGTGACGGTCGTGAAGCCGCCCTGCGCGAAAAGAGATGGAACGGCGAGGCAAAGAAGTAAAGACGTAATGAGAAATCGTCGCATACCCACTCCTACGGCGCGATGAAGCCGTGAATCTCGATCGTGCTGGTGTTGGCGGTGGTGCCTGCCTGCGTGACGCAGACCTGGCTCTGCAGCGGCGCGATGAACGGCGTACGCAAGCCTAAAATGTTAATCAATCCAGCGGTGTTATTCCCATACGGAATGGTGGAAAGATTCGCCGTCCCTGTTCCGCAATTTGTCCCTGTTCCCGTCACGATCTGCAAATTCGTGGCGGTTCCGCCCGATGCAGGAGTGTTGATCTGAAAATCAGTGACGTAGTTGCGTACCGCCACCCCGTTGAGGAGCGTGGGCGCTGCCTGGCACGTTGCGGTTGTGTTCGTGGAGAGCGTTACGGAGCACGTGAACTGATTCGGCGCTTGCGCATCCTGACGGACGATCTGAGCGCCGAGCGGATCCACAGCGATCGACACCGCCGGCGTGGTAAGGCTGGCGGGTGTCGTTCCGCTGAGAACCGCTAAAGCGAGCTGCGCCGAACTTCCCGTAGACACCGTGGCTGTCGAGCTGCCCACGCCCGTCGACGTCACGGTGGCCGTCGCTGCCCAAAGCAGGATCTCGGAATTTTGAGCGCCCGGCGTGGCGATAGCCGCTATTTGCTTCCAGGTGAGTCCCGCGAGAGTGCCGCTGCTGGAAATGCCAGATATGGTGCAAGTGGTCGTACCGCTGCACAAAAACGCTTCCAGTACCGTGTCTCCCGTAACGAAAGAGAAATTGGTGACCGATGTAGGGCCGGTGATGGCCGAGGTGCGCAGCGCCGTACTGGACGAAGACGAGAGCACCGTGATCGCGAGGTCATTCCCCGGGGACGCATCCGTCCACGTTCTTTGATAGGAAGTTCCTGCCGCTACGTTCGATAAAGTAGCCAGCGAAAAATTTCCGGCTGTACCGGCGCAGTTGCCAGGCGTGCCTGGCACGCAAACCCAAGGCGCCACCACGGCAGTGGTCCCGGTATTCGCTCCTAAGTTTGCCTCGAACGTTAAGCCAAATTCCCCGTTTTTGCTGGGTGTGAAAGGCTGGACGATGGTGACGACGCCGGCTTGATGCAGGCTGATGCCGGTGGCTCCAGGGAAGCTGTTATCCAGGCCGATCGCCGTGAAATTCGTGTTGACCGCGGGAGCGAGTCCGCCTTCGATGATCGGATTGACGCCACCGGCGCTCTGCTGCTGCGCCACCACGCCTTGCACTTGCGCGGCAATGCCGCCGCCGGCGTTTACGGGCGTCCCGCCCACTGGTCCGATGACAGAGCCAAAAGCGGTCTGCGCGCCGGCATAGCTGGCGGAAAATGTAGCGGAAAGCGAACACGTGATCGTGACGCTGATTTGCGCGTAGTAGCCGTTGGCTTGCGCGATGTAGATCGTATTGTTTCCAGCGCCGTTGAAAGAGATCGTGGGATTCGAGATGCGGAAGAAAGCAAAACCGTCCGAGCCATCGATCTCCACCGTGACGGAAGACGCCACGGAATTCACCGTCACCTGGTGCGCGATCTGCCCGATATTATTTATGATGAAGGTGTTCGGGTTTCCGGGACCGCCGCACGACGTGCCAGGAGCGGCGAGTCTTTGATTGATGGTCTGTAGCCCAACGTCGCCGATGAATTGTGCGCGCGCCGCTTGCGGTAGCGCCAGGCCGAGCAGGGACAGCACGGCGGCCAGGAAAATCGGTTTCAGTCTCATGGAATACTCCAAATGAAAACTTGCAAACGAAGAGAGATCCCTCGACTTCGCTCGGGATGACGAATGCTTCGCCGCATTCGTCAAATCCAAATGTCGCTGTCTTCGATGTCCGTTGGGTAGTTCCAGCCAACGAAGCGAGCTCCCACGCGCTGGCCGGCAACCACAACGCCGCCATCCGGCCCAGCGGGATTATTGAACGCCACAAGCTGCAACACTTGATTTTCGAAGATGCGGAAGCCGGGAATTTCCGTGGGGCTGGCAGGATTGCCGAGGGAAGCCAGAATCGAATCGTAAGACACGGCGCCTGGCGGCGGTGTGCCGTCCACCAGAATGCGCCAGATCACGTCGCCGGTGCCTTCCACCCAGCCGCCGCCCACGAAATTGTTGGCCACTTTATAGATGATGCCGTTGCGGCCCGGGGGAACGACGTACTGAACGATTACGACGGTGCTGCCGATCGCGGGGAGCAGCGCGTAGTTGTCCTGATCAATATTCTCCCAATTTTGGATCCCGCGCGGAAAGGTGACGTAGTTGATGCCGTCGATTTTCATCGATTGGACGGGATCGGGCTGATCGGAAGCGTCCGGACCAGCGCCGCCGGTGGCGTCAGTTGTTTCGGTTGGCGGCGCTGTAAATTCCAGGTCGTCGCAGGTGGCGCCATCGCCGAGGCCGGCAAGCGGCACGCGAGGATTGAAGCGCCGCGATCGCGGCAAATGCAGGATGCTGCTCATGGTTTCACTTCCCTTAGACAGAATCGCTCCACGATGCTGCGAAACCAGCGCGGAACCCATTCCTGCCACTTTGCGAATCCCTCTGCTCTCGGCATCAGAGGCTCCTCATCAGAAAAATGCCGGCAATCACCAGCGCCGCCACCGGCAACCAATCGCCAGACGCTGCCGGTGCGGACGCTGGCACCGCTGGCGCAGCGGTGGTGAACGAAGGCACGGAACTGGTAGGCGCAGCCACTGTGTTCGTAGCGCCGGTGGCAGGCAGCGGGCTGCCTGGTGTGGCGCTCGAGGAATAGAACGGCGCGTAGCTGCTGCTCGGCAGGGGCGCACCCGCCGCGGGGATCGTGGTATTCGGCGCCGGCGGCACTGCCTGCGCGGGAGGAGCGGCGGCGGCATTCGCCGAATTGATCATGTCCTGAAACTGGCTCTCCATCACCACGCAGATCGCTTCGAGTTCTTCGTACATCACGCAAGCGGCATTGCAATCGCCATAGATGGAGCCGACAGCGCTGCGAAAATCGCCTTTCAACGATTCCAGAGCGCTGATGCCGTCTTGCGGCGTGGCCAGGCCGCTCGAGACGCTTTGCGCGATGATTTTCAGATAATTATTTGCCGCGGGCACGGCGGAGCAGAGCACGGTCTGCTCTTTCTGCACCGCTTGCGCGTGATGATTGATCAGCGTGCTGAAAAGCCCCACAAGTCCGGAGACGGCGATCGAGATACCCATCGTGAAAGGAGCCGCAATCACGCCGGCGGTGGTGGCCAGTTGCAAACCCGTCAAAGCCAGCCCTGCGGAAGTTTGGCCGAGTTTTAGATCGCTCTGCGCGCCGGTGGGGACGCCTTGCGCGGCCGCGCATTCCGGCCCGGGCAGGTACGCTGGCTGGCCGTTGGCATCCAGCATTTGCAGCGCGCCGGCGGAAGCAAGAATCGCCGCTTTGCCGGATGTGGTGACTTTTGACTCCGTGACTTGCGCGGCGGCCGCCGCGGCTGTGATCGCTCCCATGCGGCGGTAAGAGCCAGACAGCTTCCAGTTGTGCACGTTACGGTTTCTGGTGTGGATCCCCAGGCTGGTGGGCGAATGCCCACCGCAACCGCAATCGTGTCCGCTTTGGCATCCGCACGCCATCGAAGTTAAGGAAGTAGAGGACGTTTAGGAGGTAGAGGATTTTTCCTTTACCTCATCTATTTCCTTTACCTCATCTATCTCCTCTCACTAGTCCGGCCAATTGAATCGGCGCACCATGCCGAAAAGCGCTACCTGGCATTCGTTGTTCGCGCCGCCGGTATCCTGATTCTGGATGATGATCAGCGCCTGCGAATTCGGCCCGCCAAAGCAATACGGCTCTCGCAAGAAAAACGGCTGGCAACCCAGCGTGGCGCTGCCGCCGCCCGCCTGCAGCCCGGCAATCACGCCGCGGCCCGCAAGGCGTACGCCCGGCTTTTCCGCCAGGTCGCCCATGATGCGCCGCCCGACGTCCTGCCAGGTGTAATAGCGCTTTTTTGTGTCGAACATCTGCATGCGGAAGCCGCCCGCCTGCAGCGACGTGGCCGTCAATCCAAACAGATGAAACTCCCGCTGAAAGTTGATGCGAAGCTGCGTGGTCTGCCGCGCGGCGAGCAGCGCTGTGCCCACTTCCCAGCTTGGGCAATAGCCATCTTCAAAGCCGGGAGGATGTTTTTCGCCCAGGCGATAGACGGCGTGCTGATAGCTGTCGAGAGGCAGCATGCGCGCGATGTAGTTCGTCAGAACGTTGCGATCTTTGCCGGGATTCATCGGCTGATGCGCCGAAGCGGAACGCGCCGCGGCATTGGCCGGCGTGTTGCCCGATGCTTGCGACTTGCCATCGCCTGCGTACATTCGCTATTCCTTCCTGGTCGTTGCTCCAAAGGCCCATGCGGCGAAGCCGCCGCTCAGCGTGGAAAGGCATCCGAGAATTATTTCCAGCCCGTAGCTCGACTCTTTTTCCACTTTACCTAGCCCGATGACGCAGGCAAGCGCGGCAATCACAAACAAAATCGCAAAGCCGAAGAGTATCCGCCACTTTTCCAAAGTGCTGCCTCTACTGCACCGATGGACGCGGCCACAGCTTGAAGCCGCTAAACACAATTTCGGTGACGTTGGGCGCGCCGCTGGTGTCCGTGAAATAGAGCGAATAGACGCGCGTCGCCGGCATCACGTAGGGCACCGCCAGCGGGAAAGAGGCGTTCAGGATCGCTGTGCCGGCCCAGTTGTCGATGTTGATGCCGTTGAAGACCACGCCCGCGGCCTGCGCTTGCGGCGATGTGCCGATAAAGTCGCGCCCCGTGGCTTGCTCTTTCATCAGGACTTTGAGCAGGTTGGACGTGCGGCTGGCCAGCGTCCACCACCATTCGAAATCCGCGTCGGAGAGAATCTGCAGCGCGTTGGGATCTTGCACGGCGTTGGCCGGCACGGTGCGATCCAGCACGTAGCTGAAATATTGCCGCTCGAACTGATCGTCTAAAGCTGAGTTCATCGAAATCTCTCCTGTGCGCACTACCGTCAATTACCGCTGATTACCAAGACTTGGAAGATTGAGATTGGCACCTAGCTACCGTGCGCCGGTTGCTGCCGCGCGCCAAAGTCAAATCTCAATCGGTTAGAGAATCGCGCGTGCGAGTAACCCTTCGAGGTACACATGCGCGTTGATGCCGGTGCCGACAACGCCGCCATCCGCCACGATTGGCGTAGCCGTCAACGTGGTGAACGCCGCAGCGCCGGTGATCGTGGGATCCAGAATAACTGCAAAGTTCTGGTTCTGTTCGATCAGTTGGCCGAGAACCGGCTCCATCGTATCCAGCCCCGGAATCTGAGGCATGGGATCGGTGATGGACGCCACGTTCTGCGCGGTGGGCCAGCCATTGGCGCCAGCAACGGATGCCTGCACCGTTCCCGCCGCCGTGGTGATCCCGATACCGCTTGCGAATGCTCCTGCACCGGCAGGCGTCTTGCTCACCAGGGAAGTCCAATACTCCTTCCCGGAGATGAACAATTCAAACTGCGTCTGTCCGATGAAAGCGCTTAGATCGGGTACCGTTACGTCCGAACGCACAACTGTTGCTGGCGCCTTGACCAAGAATTTCTTGGGGGCATCCAGCATGCCGTTCTGGACGAGGTTGGTGTGATACTCCGTCTTCGTGAACGCCGCGCCGCCCGCCGGTGTGTACGATGTGCCGATCGCCGTGGCGAAGAGCTGCTGCTTCGTCACCTGCGTAAGCACCGCAACGCCGTAAAAGTCGTAGATCGGCTGGACAAGGTACTCGAGCTGACCTGCGACGATGGGGTTTTTGCGGAAGTTCACGAACTTCGGGCGTCCCACTTCCTTTTCTTCCAGCACGGGCAAATGCGCGTAGCGCGATTCGTACCGTGATGCTTGCTTGCTTCTCATTTGTAAATCACCCCGCTCTCCGAGATTGAATTTTCACAGCCTGCCCGCGCACCAACTCCGGTTAGGAGTCACTCTTCCGAGTGATGGATGCGCGGGGGCAGATAACTACCCGCCGTAGCCGCCTGCATAGCGGCTGCGGAAACGGTGATAGCCGAGACGGCCATGTCCGCCGCCAGCCCCTGCGGCCGGTGCCACCAAAACGGGGCCAGCCTGAGTTGCTATCAGCGTGCCTGCGCCGCGGTTGACCGGAATGTTTCCCGGGCTTGCGACCATGTACTGGCTGGAAGCCGTGGGAATGCCGAACCAGCTCGGCGCGTAAAGACCCAAACCAGGCGTGTTGATGCCCGCCTGCTTCAAAGCCTTCAGCACCGTGATCGCGAGCCCGCCTTTCAGCGCGTCGCCACCGTGGTCGCCCACCATTTTGCCCACGAAGCCCATGCCGATCGCCGCCGCCGCCGAAGCAATCACGCCGCTCCAGCCAGAGCTGAAACTCGGCGCAACCATTCCAGGCAAGGCAGCGGCGCCGACAGCGCCCGCAGCCACAAATGCCGCTTCCTTCACGATCCCGCCGCTCAAGCCGAAAGGATTCCTTCGGTGATGCCGGCGATGATGGTGATGATGCTTTCTGTGATATGCCAAGTTCCTCACCCCCTCCCCTATCTCCAACTAAACAAAGTCAACCGGCGATGAAAGATCCGCCCACAAAATAGGCTTCGTACTTACCATCCCTGTCCGGATGAATCTCCACCAGCAGCGCGCCGTGCAGATGCGTCGACGGGCAGGTCATCCAGCTAATGCGGCCAAAGCCGGACTCTTGCCCTTTGCCGCACATCACCTGCAGCTCGAGCAGCGGCTGAAAAATCAAATAGGTTTTCCCGCTGATGCGATCCTTGATCTGTCCGCACGCGCGATCGCCCACCGCCGGGCATCCGGCAAAGAGCTGCGGAATGCGCGGAATCTGCGGCTTTTTGCAATCCGCCGCCGGCGCCGTTTGGAAACCATTCCAGCGCGGATCGGGAATGTCCGGAAGCGCGTTCATTTTGAAAGGCAGCAGCAGGTCGTTGCGATCGCGGCTCACGGCCAGAATCGGCGCGTTGGCATGGTGCAGCCAATCGAGCGTGCAGGATGCCCAGGTCTTGCGCTTCCATTTTCCGAAGCCGGTGTTATTCCCGATGCCGAGATCGCGCGATTGGCTCATGCCCACTGTGCTGCGCTGCCCTTCCCAGACGACCGAGGTCAATTTGCCGATTTTGGTGTATTCGCCGCGGCGGATGTAGTCCTGCTGGATGCGTAGGCGATCAGTAAGCGTGAAAGGCGAACTGGTGATGATTGATGCGCTGCGATTCGGTGCGTGTGTCGCTGTAGCCATTTGTCCTTTTCTCTCGCGTCCTAGTTGCGAATCCACGGGCCTTCGATGCGGTAGTCGCCGCCTTCGTAAAGCAGCCGTTTGCTGCGTGTGTCAAACAAAACCGTGGGCAGCGCGCCGTTTTCTTCGCCGTGATGGTGCTTCCAGAGATCCTCATCCGGCGAAGCCACATGCTCTTTGCGGCCCTGATAATCGATGCGGCGTCCCTGGCCGAGCTCGACCAGTCCATTTCCTTTGTCGATGGCTCCGAACGCCGCAAGAGCGCTGGAAATGTCCTGATTGCCGCCCACAAAATAGATTTGCTTCGCGCTGGAATCGGAAACGATAATTGGCGCGCGATCGCCTTCGCCAAAACTGATTTTCTGGACTTGCCCGCCCTTCGCCGGCTTGATGTGCAGGCTCAGCAGCTTCGCCAGATACGCATAGCGGCCGCGCGGAATGTGCGGCTCGTTGTAGACGTCGATCCACTTCACTTCCGTGCCGGTAAACTCTTCGGTGATCTCTTCGACCGGCGGATTATCGCCGTGCACCACTTCCACACGCGGATTCGCTCCAACGATCAGTAGTTCAGCCGGATTGAAACGGGTTGCAGCTTCTTTTTTCTTGACAAGCGCTTTGACTGTTCCAGTTCCTGGCACGTAATACGAAACTTCGAAGTACCCTCTCTTTGTGCCGATCACTGTGGCTGCATAATCTTTTCCGTCGTGGCCGTGGAACTTGACATGATCGCCGATCGTCAATTTTGGATTGCGCTTCGCGCTGCCGTGGCGGGCTTGGCGAATCTGTGAAGCGCGTTCGCGGGCTTCGCGTTTCTTTTGCAGTACGCTCACATCGCGTGGATTGCTTCCGCTGGCTTCCGCCAGGCGAAGAATCTCTGGCCAGCTTCGCGATTGGCCGATTACTTCCGGATGCCGGCGGACGTATGAACGGATGATCTTGCCGACTTTGCGGCGATCATCGGAAAACACAGATTGCTGCAGCCACGTTTTTAGGTGCTTCCGGTCGTATGCGTCCATGCCGCCGCGCGCGCTCATGTCGCCTGTACCACTTTCGGGTTAGTTACTTCGATGTAGCGGGACGGATCGTGGCCGGAGATCGCGCGGGACCAGCCCACGTGCAGCGCTTTCCATGCTAGCGATTCAGCGGCGTCGCGTTCTGAATCGAACGCGGCATAATCCGGGACTGGCAACTCTCCCCAGTCGTAGGTCACTTCGTATGCGTTGCACGCTTCCATGAAGGCTTCGTGCGTTGCGGGAATTCCGTTGATCGAAAATAGTTCGAGCAGATGGAAGCAGTAAGCGTGGGCACGTTCCTGGTCGTTCGATAGGCGCACGCTGAAATCAATCGTCGGCGAGCGGCCGCCGTTATCCTGCATGCGGTGGACGTGGCCGAGCTCGATGGACTTCACCGGCTTGCCGGCTTTCCAGTCGGCCAGCGCTTGCACCACATCGGCTTTGATTTTCGCTGCCATTTACTCTGCTTTCTGTTCGTCCAGCACTTTCACATCGTCCACGTGGACCGTCTCGACGTGGGTGTCGTGGTCGTCCAGCGTCATGTCGACGGTTTTTCCGTCGTCGTTGATCTGCGCGATCGTGCCGATCAGCTTGACGGCTTTGTTGGACATGCGCAGCGCGCTAATGCGCTGCCCGACTTTCAAATCTTTGCTAGCCACTTTGCGTCCTTCCTCTCTTGGTGCTACCGGCTGTCCGCACGTTGAATCCGGCGATGTGATCCAATTCCCTTTCGTTAAGAATCCGTGCCATCCACAATTAAGCAGCTTGATGCTGGCTGGACCAATGGAAAGCGTTTCGCGGTCGAAAGTGAATGGCGGATGCCGCAGGTTGTAACAATTTCCGCAACTTGGGCACGCGATGAGAATGTCTCCATCGGATGCCTGCTCCACACCGCCTTTGACTTCGTGTGTCCCATAAGTCGCTTTCACCTGCGCCGGCCACTTCCAAACAGATTCGGCAAAATCAGCAAACCGGCAGCGCCGATGCCGAGCCACAGCATGTTGCTGGTGATCCACGCCTCGATCGCCGTCATCGGCGCGGCGGATGCGCTCGCCGCTCCACCAGGACTCAATAGGCTAAGGATTGCGCTGGCCGTTGGCGTATCGCCCGTAGCTTGGGCGGTGGCAAGCTGCTGCATCAAAGTCGCCTGCGAACCTATTGCCGTGAGATTTGACTGAGCGACGGAAATCCCTTCGACGTTGTAGAAAGCGCCGTCGACAATGCTCTTGATGTCGGAGAGCGCGCCGTAGGCGGTATTCGTTTGAAGCTGCAACGTGATACTCGCCTGGCTTACTACGCCGCCGGTGGAACTCGATCCAACTACGGTGATGTCCCACGCGCTTTGCAAATTTCGCGAAACGGCGGCGATTACGTTGGCTGGGCTTGAGACGGTATAGGGCGATTGCACCAGACTGGCCGTGTAGGTCAGTCGAGTGCCTGATGGAATGCCGCTTGGTGCGGCAGCGGGCGCTGCAGCGGCCGGTGGAACTTCCCAGACGCCGCCTGTCGAGGCGCATTGCGCGGGATCACTGTTCGGATCCAGCGATTCAACGGTGACGCCATCGGCGGCCAAGTAGACGCATTCCGGTCCATCGCCAAGGCCAGCAAGTCCGTGCAAACCATGAGGCTCGTAAAGTTCCCAAGGATCGAAGGGGCGAAGGAATTCGTAATCGCCGAGGCCGGGCCCGGGATGGAGCACCCACGCTTCCGGTTTGAAGGGATGATTCTGGCCGAGGCCGGATCTCGCGGGAATTCCAGAAAGCTGCGCGGCGCATTGCGGATTCGTGCTGCCGTAGGGACGGAAGCCCACTTTGTTGCCCGTGTCTGCTTGCATGTAGGCCATCAGCGTTGCCCCATTGCAAAAGCGGCGACGGCCGCGGCGGCGAGTAGCGTCCAATTCGGCACGCCAGGAATCACCGTAGCTGCGGTAAGCGGATTCGCCGCACCAGGCACGGCGGGTACAGCAACGCGCGGCGATGGCGCAGTGGTCAAACCTTGTGCGGCTTTTGCGGTGGACGCACCGGCGGTCATCAGTTGCGCGATCGCGGAAGTAGCTTGCGCCGGCGTCATCGTGCCGGCGGCGACGGAACTTTGATAAAGCTGCGCCAGCGCCTGATCTTGCGCGGAAAGCCCAGAGGTTGGCGCAATCAGCGGTGCGTTGGGATCGTACATCGAGGGATCAATCGAGCCAGGCGCGACGATTGGCGCGGGAAGCGATGGCAGAAACACGCTGCCTGGATCGCTGCTCGAGGGCGGAATCAAATCGCCGCTGGGATCGTAGATTGTGGGATCGTCCTGGCCAAGATGCCAGAGGCGGCCAATACCGCGCATGTAAAGCGGAATCGGCGTGGTGCGCACCGTGTGCGGATGGCCGGGAATCATACGAATTTCTCCGCAAGCCAGTCGTAAAAAATCGGCCATGCAGCAACGCCGAAAATGAAAACCTGCGCGATGCCGTCGAGATAAACGTATTCGCGGCTCATCGGCGCTTCCCCATCAGCATGGAAGCGGCGACGGCCGCGGCGGCCACCAACCCCCAATTCGGAATGGACGGAGAAATCGCGCTCGGCGATTGCAGCCAGCTCATAATGCCGGCTTCGGTGAGTCCCGTACTTGGCGCGGCGGTTAGCTGCATCGTGGCCAGATTTTGCGTTACGGCAGACGCGGGAATGGTCTGTCCCGTGGAAAGATTGATGTAGTTGCCGCTGCCATCGTTCAGCGGAACCACTTCGTTTGTCGCCACAGTCGGCGCGGGCGCGGGAGAAACCGGCGGCGCGGTATATACCGGAATGGCCGGCGATGGCGGCGCAGGCGCAAGCGTGCCCGGCGGCTGATTCACTGTGCTAGTAGCGCCGGTGGATGGTGCAGCCGCAACCGGAGTGATGCTCGTTGGCGGAGTAGCAGGAGCGGCTACTGTGTTTGGCGGCGTGTAGGTAAGCGGCCCACCTTGGTACAGGATGGGGCCGCTGGTATTAATTGGACGCGGCTGGAAGGTAATCATTTCGCTGCCGGTGCGAGACACCGGCCCATCGCCAACAAAACTTTCGAACGGCATGCCGAGCAGGCTAGAAATCGCATCTTTGGGCGTGAAGTAGTGCACCGCGTTTTCCGCCAGCGAAAGAAAATCGTCTTCGCCGGTTTCTTTGTAGTCCGCGGGAAAGGATCCTGGCGCTACCGACGTGCCCGCATGGCGGCGCGTCTGGAAACCGCGATAGGTGTGCGCCGAGCCGCTCGCGTTTGGCCGAGGTGGAACTTCGCCCGAGCTGCGATAGACGCCGCGAGGATTCCTCTGCGAAGCGTGCACCGCATCGTGCGAGGACATGCCATCGCCGCGATCTGTTTCGTAGTCATCTTCGGGAAGGATGGTGGTGCCGGCCGCTTGCGTGTGCGTGAAGCCTTTGTAGTGTCCGCCGGCGGGCCCGCCGGGAACGGTGAGCCGCCAGCCGGGATACGCGAAATCAACTACGCCTTGGTAGGGCATCAGCGTCGCCTCATCAAAAGCAGAGCGAAGATGCCGATGCCCGCGATCAGCAGCCAATTCGAACTGCCGGTGATGGCCACGCCCGGCTGCGCTGGTGCGTAGCCGGCTGGGACAGTGCCTGGCGAATACGCCGTCTGAAACGAAGCGTAAGGCCCGCTCGAATAACTGAATGGGCTGGCTGGCTGGCCTTCCGACGCGCGAATGATGTCCGCAAGTCCTTGGTCGACGGTGGCGATCGTCGACGAAGTGATTTGCCCGGAAGCAGGAGTTGTATCGCCCATCGTCCGGTGACGCGCCACGCTGCCGTAACTTCCCATGCCGCTCACGTGGGATCGGAAGCGCGGATAATTTCCCAGAAGGCCCGGCAGATCGCCCTGCGAATTATCGGAGAGCGACCACCAGCGCGCCCGCGTGAACTGCGGCGGTGCCACTCCAAATTGCGAATCGCTGCGCGCGGGATCCATCGGAATCCATTGGCCGTTGATCTGCCCCTCGACGTAGACGTGGGAAAATTCGTCGCCGCTGGCGGCCACGGTCATCAGCCGCGCGGGATAGCCCACCGCCATCAGCAGCGTGCCGAGCAGCATCGAAATGTCGTCGCAATCGCCGCTGCGAATCGCGAGCAGTTCGGCTGGCGGATAGAGCGTTTCTTTGTTGACGGGATCTTTCGTAAAGCGAATGTTGGCGCGCACCCAGTTGTAAAGCGCCTGCGCTTCCGAAGTGTCGTCAAACGCCGGCACGCCGCGGATGATGTCTTTCGCCGTGCGAAGAATGGAAGGATCGCGCAGCGCCTGGTCCACCAAGCCGCGCATTTCTTGGATCGTTTGCGCCACGCCGGCATCGCCGCTCATCAGCGGTGCTCGGTAAAGCGGCGCGGGCGGAAAGGCGATGGGCATCAGCGGCCGCCCATCGCAGTCTCGATTAGACTGGAAAACTTTTTGTTTGTTTCAATAATTTCAGGGTTTTCTACCGCCGCCATAATCTTTTCGACCAGCATGTGACAGAGCGCTTTGACTTCCTCTTCACTTGCGCCAGCATCGATCAGGCTTCCGAGCGTGAATCCGAGCACAGATGTAGCAAACGGCGGGATGTTTTTTTTGGCGAGTGCGGCGAAGAGTTCTTCGGGTGTCATTCGAAAGTTTTCGGGGGATGGTTCGCGTGCGGCGCGCGTCTTTGACGCTGCCGCGTCGTCCGCCCGATCCCCCAGAAGTGCGATCGACAGATCGCGTGCGGACGGGCACACTGTCTCTTTTTCGCATCAACTGTGTCAATCACGCACGTACAGTACGCCCCGTACTTTGGGCACGTACGGCTAGGTACGGTGCGGTACGAAGGTTGACAGGTGCCCACAGATGGGCATAGAGTGCCACTTATAAGGCACCGAAATGCTCCTCGCGTGGCTTTTCGCGTGCCGACAAGGAAAATTCTTGGCCACAGACGCCCCCGTCATTGAAAAAGTCACCCGCACGCGCACCGTATCGGCCGCAGAGCTCGCGCAAGAGAAACCAGGACGCACCACGCCGGAATTTTGGGAGTTTATCGAGAAGATGACGCCGCAGATGTGGGGAGACGATTTTACGCTCTATATTTTACGCGAAGATCCCAAGCCGTCGCTCTATGGCGGAACAAACACGCTGGAAAAATGCCCCGGCTACATCGCGATGCCCGATGGCACGAAGCAGCCGCTCAGTTCCCGCGAGGATATCGAGCTGGCCATCAAACAAAAGTATGGCGGCAAAGCGTTTCGGCTGATTTTGAAGCGGACGAATGGCGAACGCATCTGCGAAGGAAAGTGCATCAATGAAGCGCCGCCGAAATATCCGGATGCCACGCTAAATCCATTGCCGCACGCCGCAACCCCGGCCAACGGAACATCGGACAACGTTGCAACGCGCGCGATGGATCTGGTCGCGAATCAGAATCCGCAGTTGATCAATATCGCGATCGATGCCGTCTCCCGAGCGGCAGAAATTGTTTCGCGGCATTCCGCCGCTCCACCCGCAGCCACAGCCGCCGTTGACAATGAACTAGACCGGGCCTTCAAAGCTGCGATGATTCAGAAGCTGCTAGCTCCTCCGCCAGATCCTTTCGAAATGTTCGTGAAGTTTAAGCAACTGCTGGGCGATAGCGGCGGTGGGTTGGCTGGCAATCCGCTGATAGATAAAGTGCTCGGCGCGGCCGTCGACAAGATTCTGAATCCGCTCCCGCAAGTGACGGGCCGCACCACGCTGCTGGATATCGGGCGGGAATTTATTCCCGTGCTGGGGACGGTGATGCACGAATATCGATTGTCTCGCGAAGCGGATGCGCGCATCACGGAGATTCAGCGCAGCGCCATGCCAGCGCAAGCTGTGCCGGCGGTGCCGCAGCAGAATCCTCCTACGGCAATGCTTGCGCCCGCTCCCGCGCCGCAACCCGTTCAGCAACCTGCACCGCCTGCCGTGCCGGCGCTTACCTTCCAGCAAATCGAGAATCACATCGCGAAGATCGTCAAAAATGTGGAGTATCCCGTCGATGAAGCGGTGGACAAAGTGTTGGAGTTTCTCTACGACACCGACCCGCGCATCGTGGGCGCGCTGTTGAATCCGCCGTCGCTCGATGAGCGACTCAAGCCCGGCAAAGAGGGCTTGATGATGCTCTTCACCTATGAGCCGGAACTGAAAGAGTGCCTGAACAATGTGCCACGGCTTTCCGAATTTCTGGATAAGTTCATCGTTGCCGCCACGGAAGCCGAAGCCGCCGAAGCCCGGCTGCGCGCCGCTGCGCCCGCTTCCACCAAACCATCGTGAAAAAGAACTGCTATCTGCGGACTGCCAAGCGCAAGAAAAACTGGCGCCGATCTAAACGCAACTTCCCTAACCTACGGAAGCCAAAACGCGGCTAACGTTTTACACACAATCCACAGCTTTTCCTACGGCACACTTGACAGCGCACGCGCTGCGGAAGTAGATTCTTCCCCGTTCAAGCCGCACTGAGGGATTTTGCGCCGAGTGTTGAGCACGGCTGCTACAACGCTCGGCGTTCCCTTTCTCGGTTTGTAGCAGCCAAATGCCTTCCGATCCCCGCTCACGAACCAGTGCCGATAATCCGCCGCCGCAAAATATAGACGCGGAGCGCTCCATCCTCGGCGCCGTGGTGCTGGACAATGCCGCGCTCGCCGTCGCCGCCAAGACGGTCAATTCCGGCGACTTTTTCCACACGCATCACCAGCTCATCTTTCGCCACATGCTGCGCCTCGCCGATTCCGGCACGGCGATCGAGCTGCTCACGCTCTCCGAATCGCTCCACCAGGAGCACACCATCGAAACGGCTGGCGGCGATGCCTACTTGGCCGCGCTGGCCGATGGCATGCCGAAAGTTTCGAACGTGGAGCACTACGCGAAGATCGTTAAAGAAAAAGCGCGCCTGCGCGAGATCATCCGCACCACGCACGATTTGCAGCAACAAGCGTGGGCGAAAGACGGCAACTCCACGCAAATCTTCGCGGACCTGGCCGAGTTTCTGAAAATGTCCAGCAACGGCCACGGAGACAACGGGCTGATCGCCGTCGACGTGATGGACTTCCTCAACCTGAAACTGGATCCCATCGATTTTGTGATTGAGCCGATTCTGCCGGTGAGCAACTCCGCCATGATCTTCGCGCCCACCGGCGTTGGAAAAACGTACATCATGCTGCAGATGGCCTACTGCGTGGCGATCGGCGCGCCGAATTGTTTTGTGTGGGACATCCCGCACGCGCGGCCGGTAGTTTACGTCGACGGCGAAATGGACCAGCTCACCCTGCAGGAGCGCCTTGGCGAACTAGTGCGCGCCTTTTTGCCGGTGAAGCCGCAGCCCGGCTACATGAAAGTGATCACGCCGGACCAGCAGCCGAAGTTTCCGCCGCGCATCAACACCAAAGAAGGCCGCGCGCGGATCGAGGAACATCTGCGACCCGGCTGCCTCGCGGTGCTCGATAACATCGTAACGCTCTGCCCGGGCGGCGACGAAAAGGAATCGGAAGACTGGTCCGTGATTCAGGAATGGATTTTGTATTTGCGGCGCAACAAGATCAGCCTCTTTATGGTGCAGCACGCTGGCAAAAGCGGCGACCAGATCGGCACATCGAAAAAAGAGATTCAGCTTTCCTGCAATATCAAGCTGCGCGATTTAAGCAACACGCGGGAAGAGGGCTTGCGCGTCGCCACCAGCTTGACGAAGCTGCGGCGCCGCGGCAAAGATGGCCGCTGGGATCCGCGCTGGGCGCAGCCGTTCGAGATCACCTATCGCGTGGTCGATGGCACAGGCGAGTTTTCCACGCGGGCGATGAAGGGCATCCTTAAAAAGCAAGCGGTAGAGCTGCTCGTTGCCGGCGCGCATCCCAAAGAAGTGATGGAAGCCACAAATCTGGATCGCTTCACAGTGTACCGCCTCAAGAAAACCCTTAAAGATCAAGGCATCGCCGCCGCCGAGGCTTCCGAGTGAAGCCGTACCACGAAGAAAAGGGCATCACGATTTACCACGGCGACTGCCGAGAAATGCTCCCAACGCTGTCCGGTATCGG
>Ga0210396_10002082_pt1 | contig 20659 bp, 16 predicted proteins | sample IncBWH17OmetaG_FD_155466 | JGI IMG/M metagenome (GOLD analysis project Ga0210396, IMG submission 155466) | Forest soil microbial communities from Barre Woods Harvard Forest LTER site, Petersham, Massachusetts, United States - Inc-BW-H-17-O ... | reverse complement strand
GAACGCGGCGACCAGCCCGAGCGCCCGACGGTAATAGATGTTGGTGTCGTGCTCCCAGGTGAAGCCGATGCCGCCGTGTACCTGGATGCAATCTTGGGTGCAGCTCTGGGCGGCGGCCGAGGCCAAGGTCGCCGCCACGGCGGCGGCGAATTCCGCTGCGGATTCCGGCTTTTCGATCCCCTCGTCGACGGCGCGGGCTGCGTCCCACACCGCGGCGGTTGCGCGCTCGGTGCGCGCGAGCATCTCGGCGCACTTGTGCTTGATCGCCTGGAACTGACCGATGGGCCGGCCGAACTGCTCGCGGATCTTGGCGTAGGCCGACGCCGTATCGGTGGCCCAGCGTGCGACGCCTACGGCCTCGGCCGACAGCAGCGTGGACGCGATGGCCTGCGCGGCGTTGATGCTGAGGTTGCTCAACACACGGTTCTCGCCGACCTCGACAGCGTCCGCCCGGACATGGGCGACCGGCCGCAGCGGGTCCACGCTTGCGACCTGCTCGACATCGAGGCGGTCGGCGTCGAGTACCACCCATACGGTGCCGACGTCGGTAGACACCGGCAACACCAGCAGTGTCGCCTGTGCAGCCGCGGGCACCGAACGCGCTTGGCCTGCGACCACCAGAACATCGCCCTGCCGGGTGGCCGACATGGACGACTCCAACGCGTACGCGGCGATCACCGCGCCCGACGCCAGGTCACCGAGCAGCGTTGAGTCCGGATCGTGGGCCGCGATCAGAGCGCTGGCGATCGCCGAAGGGACGAACGGCCCTGGCACGGCACCCAGGCCGAACTCGGCTAAGACCACCGCCAGCTCCAGGATGCCGAACCCTTGCCCGCCAACCGATTCCGCCAGGTGGACACCGTGGAGTCCCTGATCGGCGGCGGCCCGCCAATAAGGTGGCGGCGTGGCGATCGGTGTCTCCAGCGCTTGGTGCAGCACCTCGGATGGCGCTATCCGCGCCACCAGTGACCGCACCGAGGCGGCCAGGTCCTGGTGTTCAGGCGTGATCGCAATGGGCATGGGGGTGAGGTTACGCGGGGGCGTCGCTGTGTAATGTTCATGCCCGGCTTTTCATGTCCGCGGGCAACGCCGTCGGACGAGGTCTGCTGGTGGCCAACTAACGGAGGAAACATGGTCATCGACTTCTGGGTGAATGCGCTCTCCAAGGAGGCCGCGGCCGCGTTCTTGGGCAAGTCGGGTTTCGGATCGGTCGAGGGGTTCTTCGGCGTCGACGTAAAGGAGGGGATGACCCCGCTCGACCTTGTGGCGGAGATGGACCGGGTCGGCGTGGACCGGGGGGTCCTGAGCACCTCGCTGTCGAAGGTGGAAGACGACACGCTGGCGTTTGCCGCCGGGCAACGCCACCGGCTTTATCTGGCCGCATCGGTCGACCATCCGAGCCGGCCCCGGCAGCAGAGCATGGCCGTCCGGCGGCGGGCCGCTGAGGGAACCGTGGATCTCGTCCGGGTGTCGCCCCTCGTCGACCAGTACCCCCTCAACCACGCCCTCTACTACCCGGTCTACGCCACCTGTGAGGAGCTGGGCCTTCCCGTCTCGATCAATATCGGCATCCCCGGACCGAGGGTCCGGTCCCGCTGTCAGGACCCGGTCCTGCTCGAGGACGTCCTCATCGACTTCCCCGATCTGGTCGTCATCGGCGCCCACATGGGCCACCCCTTCGAGGAGCTGCTCATCGAGTACATGCTCAAGTGGCCCAATCTGTACCTGTCGAACTCGGCCTATCTGGCCACCTATATGCATCCTTCGCTGATCAAGTTCATGGGATCCCGCCGCGGCACGGGTCGGGTCCTGTTCGCCTCGGACCATCCGTTCCTTCCCATGGAACGGGCCCTGCAAGCCGCCCGTTCGCTCGCCCTCGACGAAGGGCCCATGGCCGACTTCCTGGGCGGCACCGCCGAGCGCCTCCTGGAAAAGCGGCGCCATGGCTGACGTCCTGCCCGACCAGCTGCGGCTGATGGCATCGGCCTACCCCGACGAGGTGGCGTACCGGAATCTCGCTGACGAGTCGTCAATCACGTTCGGTAGCTGGGAGCGAGAGTCGAACCGGCTGGCCCATGGTCTGCAGGCGAAGGGCATCCGGAAGGGGGACTTGGTCGCCATCAATCTCGAGGCTGAGCAGATCCTCGACTTCATCGTCACCTACAGCGCGGTCCACAAGATCGGCGCCGTGTCCGTACCCATGAACAACCGGCTGTCTCCTCCCGAGATACGGACCATCCTGGAGCACGCCCAGGTCTCCGCGGTCGTTTGCAGTGGCGCACTCGAGGACGCCGTCGCCCCGTTGTCGGCGTCCCTCACGTCGTCGGCCGTCGTCGCCACCGTCGGCCCGTCGGAGCACGGCCGGTTCGCCGACCTCGAAGACGTGAAGAGCGAGGACGCGTCGGCCATCCAGGTACCCATCGAAGCGACCGATCTGGCTGACGTCATGTACACGTCTGGCACCACGGGCATGCCGAAAGGGGTGGCCGTGCGGCACGGCAACATCGCCATGCTGCCAACCGCGCTTCCGTCATGGAACGGATTGAAGTGGTTCACCGCCACCCCGGTATTCACCTTCGCCGGCCTCGGCTTCATCTACAACCCGATGAAGCTGGGCATGACGGTGTTGTACCTGCCCAGATTCGACGCCGGGCGATGGCTCGACATCGTCAAGCGCGAGCGGCCGGTGATCGCCTTCGTGGTGCCGGCCATGGCCAGGCTCCTGATCCATCACTCCGAGTTCGACTCGGCCGACCTGTCGAGTCTGCAGCGGCTAATCCTGGGGAGTGCCCCGCTTTCCCCGGACACCGTGCAGCGCCTGCAAGCCCGATTGCCCGGAGCCGCCGTTCTGAACAGCTATGGCATGACCGAGGGCGGGCACGCCACCTTCGCGATGGATCCCGAGGGAGCCCGCACGCGACCGAGCGCCGTCGGGAGGCCCACGCCGCCCGTGGAAGTGCGAATCGTCGATGAAAAGGGAAAGCTCCTGCCCGCCGGCGAGACCGGCGAAGTCATCACCCGCAATCCCCGCGGACACCGCGAGTACTACCGCAACCCCGAAGCCACCGCCCGCATGTGGGACGGCGGCTGGTTGCACACCGGCGACCTCGGCCACCTCGACGCCGACGGCTATCTCTACATCGTCGGGCGCAAGAAGGAGATGGTGGTCCGAGGTGGCATGAACATCTACGCGGACGACGTCGAGGCTGTCCTGCATGCCCACCCGGAGGTGGTCGAGGCCGCGGTGGTCGGCATTCCTCATGACGTGCTGGGTGAGGACATCGCCGCTTATGTCGTCCTGCGACCGGGAGCAACGGTATCGACCGCCGAGCTACAAAGATTTGCCGGTGAGCGGCTCGCCGACTACAAGGTGCCCCGCAGGATCCACTACCTTCCGGCGCTGCCGAGGAACGCCGGAGGCAAGGTGCTCAAGTCGCAACTGAAGAGAGGCTAGAGAAGCCATGCAAGACCACAGATTTGATTTCGTTGTCGAAGGCACGCCCGGCGAGGTATGGGATGTGATGTGGAAGCACAACCGGGCGGGTTTCGAGTCGGACTCTGTGAAGATCGAGATCCTCCACCCCGGTGACGAGGAGGGCAACGGGCTGGTGCGGCACTGCCACTTTCCTGTACCGAAGTATTTGCTCTCCGGGGGCAAAGCCCAGTCCTGGGAGTGGATCACCGAGGCCCGGCGCCCGGTGTCGTGGCGGTACGACGCCATCGGCAAGCCGCTGTGGTCCAAGGCCTCGGGCTGGACCCGGCTGGAGGATCTCGGAGAGGGCAAGACCCGGGTCTACTTCCGCGAGACCTACGAGGTGTTCAACCCGTTGATACGCGGCCTGCTCGAGAAGCGGGTCCACGAGTTCATCTCCGGGGACAATGACAAGTTGATCGAAGCCTCTTTGGTACGAGCGCTCAAACAACTCCACGAGCGCCAGTGATTGCGAGCTTCCCCTCTTAGCGCTCGGGAGGTTGGTCGACGCGTCGCGTGCCCGGTCTGCGTACCCCGATTGTTCCCCACGTCGGCGCCGCAGAGCTCAAGCGGCAACGAATCATTGTCGCGCGACCGGCCGCGTGTTCTAGTTAGGCGTGACCACCCGGCGCAGTCCATTCCGAGCCGATCTCCTGCAGGGGAAGGTGGCATTGGTCACCGGCGGCGCTACCGGGCTAGGCCTGGAGATCGCCCGGCTAATCGGCGGTCACGGCGCCCGCGTCGCCATCTGCAGCCGAAAGGAAGCCAATCTTGAAGCGGCGGTTGCGGCGTTGCGGCAAGCGGGGATTGAGGCCATTTACGGGGTCTGCGACGTCCGCCGCCACGACGAGGTCACGGCGGTGGTCGAGGACGTGCTACGAACGTTCGGTCAGCTCGACGTTGTCATCAACAATGCCGCCGGAAACTTTCCCGTCCCGATCAGCGACCTGAGCCCCAACGGATTCAAAGCCGTTGTCGACATCGACTTACTCGGGACATTCAACGTATCGAAGGCGGCGTTCGACCTGTGGCTGCGCGATCACGGCGGCGCCGTGGTGAACATAAGCGCGGCGATTCAGTACCGCGGCATGGCCCGGCAAGCGCACGTCGTATCGGCCAAGGCCGGCGTCGATGCGCTGAGCCGCACCTGCGCGATCGAATGGGGGCCCCACGGCGTCCGGGTGAATGTCGTTGCCCCCGGGGCGATGTCGGGAACCGAGGGCGTCAAGCGAATCGCCGGCGATGACCAACACCGCACCATGCAGAACCCCCTGAGGCGTCCCGGTTCGACCACCGAGGTCGCCGAAACGGTGCTATTCCTGGCCAGTGACGCGGCGTCCTACGTGACGGGAGCGACGCTGGTTGTCGACGGGGGTGGCTGGTTGACTTGACGCCGTTCAGCCGAGCGTTTCCCAGAATCGGGTAAGGGCCGCCGCGCCGCGAGCCGGGTCCTCCATCATCCACCAGTGCCCGAGCCCGTCGAGCACTTCGGTGCGGGCCCCGGCCCGTTCGGCCGCTCGACGCCGGATCGCGTCGGAGCCGACGTAAGTGTCCTCGGTGGCCAGAATCGAAAGGCCCGGTTTAGCCGCAGCGGTCTCCAGCGCGCGGCCGGCCTCGGCGATCGCCGGCTGGGCCGCCGACCGGTAGAGCAGCAGGATCGCCCGACCCATCTCCGGGCCTTGCGCCGCGGCCATAGAGGTCGCGATGTCGGAAGGTATGCCGAGCCCGGCCCACCGGGCGGCCCGGTCCTCAACCGTACCTCCGAGCATGGTGTCGACCAGCTGCTCGCCGTCGCCTGCCGTCTGCCACACCTGGGCCAGGTCGTGCCAGACGTAGTCGGGGTCGAATATGCCGACGACGTCGCTGGCCCAGCTGCGCACCAGTTCGGGTCGATGCGTCACCACGTTCACGACGTGGCCGCCACCCCAATCGTGGCCGACGAGGTCGATCGGTTCGCTGATGCCCTCGAGCTCGCCCTCAAGCCAGTCACGGTAGGCAACGTAGGTCGCCGGGAAGTCGTCGGGCAGCGGTGAACCGAACCCCGGCGGCGATAGTCGCACCACATCGGTGCGCCCGAGAGCATCGACCAGTGGGTCCCAGATTGCGTCGGTCTCCGGATTGCCATGCACCAAAACGACTGTCATCGTGCCTTCCTCAACTGGTCGCAAAAGTCTTGTCAGGATAGGAAAATCGACTTGACATGCTGGAATTCCCGCAATCCCTCGGGGCCCAGTTCCCGGCCCATGCCGGAGTTCTTTATTCCGCCGTACGGCGCGGTGATGTCGGGCAGATAGTGGTTGATCCCAACGGTGCCCGAGTGGATGCGGGCGGCCACAGCTACGGCATGGTCGCGGTCGGGTGACCAAACGGTGCCGCCCAGACCGTATTCGGAATCATTGGCGATCCTGATCGCGTCGTCCTCGTCCTCGTACGCGATGACCGTCAGCACCGGACCGAAAATCTCTTCACGCGCCACCGCGCTGCTGTTGTCCAGCCCGGCGAAGATGGTGGGCTCGACGAAGTAACCGTTTGGCAGGTGCGGGGGCCGCTTGCCCCCCGTGGTCACCGTGCCACCGTCGGCGAGACCCTGCTGAATGTAGCGTTCCACCCTGTCTCGTTGCGCTGCGCTGACGAGCGGTCCAATCTGCGTGTTGGGGTCGAGCGGGTCGCCGATGGTCAGCGATTGCGCCATGGCCGTGCAGAAGTCGACGACCTCGTCATAGCGCCCGCGGGGGGCGAGAATCCGCGTACTGGCGAAACACATCTGGCCGGTGTTGAACAGGGTCGCCGCAAAAAATCGGTCAGCGAAATCACTGAGGTCTAGGCCGGGGTCGTCGAGGATGAGCGCCGCCGATTTGCCACCCAACTCCAGCGTCACGGGTTTAAGCAGCCGCCCGCAGCTGCTCGCCACCTCCCTGCCGGACGACGTCGAGCCGGTGAACGATACCTTGTCGACACCCGCGCTGGTCACCAGCGCACGGCCGACGTCGGTGGCACCGGGTAGCACGTTGAAGACGCCCGCCGGCAGCCCGGCTTTGTCGGCGACTTCTGCCAGCAGTAGGGCGTCCAGCGGCGTTTCGGGGGACGGCTTAAGCACCACAGTGTTGCCGGCTGCCAGTGCCGGCACGTACTTGAACGCCGCCTGTGTCTGCGGAACATTCCACGGAGTGATCGCCGCGACGACGCCGACCGGGGTGTGTGAAACAAGGGTTCGGGTACCGGCCGGGCTCTGTCTGGTCTCACTGACCGGAAGCTTCTCGATGAGACCGGCGTAGTAGGTGAGCAGCATGCCCGGCACAGCGCCTTCCAATTGCGCGGCCTGACTGATGGGCATTCCGTTCTGCTGGCACACGGTGCGCACCATGTCCTCGGCGACCAGTTGATACTGCCGGGCAAATTCATTGAGCACGGCGGCGCGGTCGGCCGGTTCCCAACTCGACCATCCACTCGGATCGTCGGATGCGGCGCGGGCCGCCGCGACGGCGCGGTCGACGTCGCCCTCGCTGGCGGCGATGACGGAGCCCACCCGCTCACCGGTGGCCGGCGACTGGATGGCGATTGTGCTGCTGGTGGATGACGGGCTGACCCACTCCCCGCCGATATAGATGGTGTCGATGTCGGTGCTCATCAAAATGCCTTCCTGTCGGTGACGTTTCAAGTCTCGCGCCGAAAGGAGGGCCGCGACGTTCAAGATCTGGACACGGAAGTCGTGGTGATGTCGTAGGTACGCAGGGCGGCGTACAGCGTCGTGCGACTGATCCCGAGTTGCGCCGCCGCACGCTTCTTGTCCCCGCCGGCTCGGCTGAGCGCGCCGATGATCGCGGTGCGCTTAGCCTGCTCCATGGGCGTCAATCTGTGCCTCGTTGACCGCTGCCGATACGTTTCAGGAAGATCCGCGCGGGTGATATCGCCGACGCGTCGGCGGCTCACCGCCTGCGTGACGACCGTATGAAGTTCGCGGACGTTGCCGTCCCACTGGTTGGCCGCAAGCGCCTCCATCGCCGCCGGGGTGAAACGGACGGCGTGATGCACGCCCAGATTCTGCAGGATGGACCCGACGAGTTCGGGAATGACGTCGGGCCGCTGCCGCAGCGGAGTCAGTTGAACCCGCTCGGTGCATCGCGAGATCAGCTGGCGGATGGGCAGTATTAGCTCGTTGGGAGGCACGATCGTCGACAAGATGACCGTCCCCGCGAAACCGTCGAGAATTCCGGCCAGTGACCGGGCCGCGTGCGCGGACAGCAGGTGGATCGACTCGACCGCCACAATGTCGCTCTCTGAGGCGGTCTGCTGCACGTCGCTCAGCCATTGGGTTACGTTCTGTGCGGTGCAGCGAGCGGCGTGGTGGATCCTCAGTGATCTGCTCGCGGCCACCATCTGAATCGTGGCCGTGTGCCCAGCGCCGGCTTCGCCGCAGATCAGGATTCTGCGCTGGGCATCGGGCGCCGGCTCTAATAGCGCCTGCGGGGTATGGCTTTTCACACTGGTGATGCTCAGCACCGCGCCACCGCAAGGCGTCAACAAACGACAGCTGATGGCGGCTTTGCGGTTTCTGCTTAGTGTCACGTGTGCGGCTTTGGTCGTCTGACCGGTGCACGACGCAGCGACCTCGCGGATGAGCGCGTGGTCGGCTGCGTCCAGGAGTTCGATCGCAGCGGTGTTGGCCAGAAAAATGTCTCGGCCGACCGCAACGGTCGGCTGATCATGCCGCCTGCCGAGCTCGCGCTGCAGTGCTGAGAGCAATGCTCGTTCGTTCTGGCTTCGGCCCTCCAGGAGCCGCTGCTCGATCTCACCCGCCGCGCTGCGGACGTACGGAGCGAGCAGCGGATTCCGCTCGCCCGCCTGGCAGGTGATATCGAGGACACCTTCGAGCCGGCGGGTGTGCGGATCGATGATCGGCTGCCCGTAGCAGCTGAGGCCGTGAAGCTGCGCGATGAAATGCTCGTCGCCGTGGACGGCCACCGCGTGGCGAATTTCATAGGTGGTGGCGATCGAGTTGGTGCCGGTGGTCTCTTCGCGAAAGAGAGTGCCGTGCAACGCCTCCCCCAGCAGCTCAAACTCTTGCCGCATCCGCGGACTGCCCCAACGCGTCGCTACGATGCGGGCGTCGCGGTCGGCCAGCATCACGCAGTAGTCCCAGCCGTCCAGCGTTGCGGCCATCTGGTCCAGGACAGGGTCGGCGGCACGCAGTAGCCGGCTAGACGTGTCATAATTACCCGCCTTCAGCGCATCGACAGTGCTCGACGGCGACAGTCCGCTCAGGCGCGAACGCCGCCACGAGTCCGCGATTGCCTTGCTGGTGGGCCCGGGTGAGGACGCCATCGGACTACCGTCCGAAGGGCGCTGGGCGCGGGTGCGCGCACGCATCGTCGAGCGGCACCTCGTAGTGCAGGTTGGGCATGACGTTATTCCTTTCCGGATTCCTTCCGGGCCGGTGGTATTCGGGGTGAACTCAGCTCCACCAGGCCCATCCGGGCGAACAACCAGCCACCCGGCATCGCATCATTTTCAAAAGCGAACTGCCTCCTTCGCAACCGCAGCGCAGGCCAGTCCCGCAGCATTCGGTCACGCTCACGATGCGCACCGGGCGCGGGTCCGGAAAACGCAGACGCAGCCAAGACAAGCATCGTTGCTCTATCAGCCCGGACTCTACCATTCGGTGTCATAAGTAAACAACGTTTGGGTATGACCACGAGCAGTAGACAATCGCCTCGGCGCGAAATAATCTAACTACGTATACCTATTACACCACTGATGCCCAGATCCTGCAAAGGGAGATCGCGTTGATCATCGACACCGCGGACCTCGACGCCACCTGCTGCCGCCATTGTCTTGGCGGGCACGCATTCCGGCGAAAAGGCGCACTGACGGGCGCACCCAGGCCGGAGGCCGGATGTCGTTAAGGGAGAAGGGAGCCGTCCTGGCTAGACGACCCGTGGCGTGGCGAGCCAGTACGCGGTTCTTCCCTGCGAAAGACGCTGCTCCTGGCGGTCTCGGCTTCGTCGAGGATTTGCTCAACACCGCGAGCATGGGCAAACCTCGCCAGCCCGACCTGTTGGCTGATTTGGACAGCGCGCAGGCGTGGCTCGATGCGTCTCTTAAGAACCTGCGCCGCGTCGATCCCCAGGCACCTGCTGCGCCGATCACGCTCGACGAACGTGGGCTTCGGCGCATCCGTACCCTGCGCGACGCACTGCGGACCGCACTCTCGGGGGTCTCGGACACGCGCACGCCAACCATCGAAGCAACCACCTCCGCGAGCTTTTCGAGCGACGGGCCCATGCTGCTTCCCCGCGGCACCGGTGTGGAGGCGTTGCGCTCCTACGCGCTCATCCAGCTCATCGCGGCCCGGTATGGCGGCACGGCCGGGCGTCTCAAGGTATGTGCGAATCCCCGCTGTCAAGGCGTGTTCTACGACCGCTCGAAGAACTGCTCACGCGTGTGGCACGATGTCACAATTTGCGGCAACATCGAGAACGTGCGCGCCTATCGGGCTAGGAAGCGCGCCGAGCGGGGAGCGCCGGCCTGAACTACCTATGTCATAACCATACGAGAATTACTTCTGTCATATCGCTAGCCCGCCGAATCCGCCGGGATTTAAAGGGATCGTCGATGGTGTCCGTCCCTTATACGCACCACCGGTCGTCTCGGGGAAGCGCGTCTACAAGAGTTGACCATGCGACACCGGGCTGAGGTGCGGGCCGCTCATCGGTGGTTGGCGCCGATGAGGTCCGCGGCTTTGGCGCCGATCAGCACGCTGGGTGCGTGGGTGTGCCCCCGAATGATCGCCGGCATTACCGACGCGTCGGCCACGCGAAGCCCGCGTACTCCGCGAACCTGTAGCTCGGGGGTAACCACACTGGCGCGATCGGTGCCCATCCGGCACGTGCCTACCGGGTGATAAAAGCCGTGCGCTTCCTCATAGAGTGCCTTTTCTAGGGTGGCTTCACTGGTATCGACGGCGCCGAAGGGCCGGGCGATTGGTCCCAGCACGTCGGCCAAGGCGGGTGCATCGGCGATCTTGACGCACAGCCGCAGGCCGGCGAGCATCGCTTCGCGGTCCGCACCGCCGGGATCGGACAAGTAGCGCGGGTCGATGATCGGCTTGTCTTTCGGGTCGGCCGAAGACAGCGAGACCCGCCCACGGCTGTGGGGTTTTACCAGGACCGGCCCGAAGGTGACTGCGTGCCCATGCAATTCACCAAGCCCTTGGTCAAAGAACGGGCCGGGCCCAAAGAACAGCTCGAGGTCAGGAAGGGCCAGCTCGGGCCGGCTGCGAACGAATCCGTAGGCTTCACCTTGCGGAGAGGTCAGCATGCCACGGCGCCGGATCAGATACTTCGCGATCTGCAATCGATTGCCTGCCCCGAACAGCGTGTTGGCCTCGACATCGAAGCCCAGCCCCGCTACGAGATGATCTTGCAGGTTTTGTCCGACCGGGGGCAGGTGGTGCACGACCTCGATGCCGTGGCGGCGCAGGTGTTCTTTGTCACCTATGCCCGAAAGCATCAGCAGCTGTGGTGAATTCACTGTTCCAGCGCAGACCACCACCTCGCAGCGCGCGCGGACGAACTCGCGTCTGCCATTGTTGTCGAACTCCACGCCGACCGCTTGCTTGTCGACGAAGATGACGCGAGTGGCGGTGGCATTCGTGATGAGCTTGAGGTTTTTGCGCCGCAATCCTGGGCGTAGCCAGGCATCCGCGGCGCTCCATCGCGCTCCGCGCCGCTGGGTCACCATGGTTTGGCTAAAGCCGTTCGGCTGCGGCAAGTTCGGCCGTTCTATCGTGTGACCTGTTTGCTGAACCGCCTGCAGCCAGGCCGCGGTCAGTGGGTGTGGGCTGCGTTGGTGTGAGATGTGCAGCCGCCCGCCGACTCCCTCGTCGGGCCCATGTGCTCCTTCAACGTTTTCGATTTGCTTGAAGTATTTGACGATGCCGTTGAAAGACCACTGTTCGCCGCACTGTTCGGCCCATTCGTCGTAGTCGGCGGCGAAGCCGCGGATCCACATCATGGCGTTCATCGACGAGGAGCCACCCAGGGTTTTTCCTCGGGGCCAATACAATTGCCGCCCGTTTAGTTCTGGCTGGGGTTCCGTGAGATAGTCCCAGTCAATGGGGCTGCGGAACAGCTGGGTCCAGGTCACCGGCATTCGGATGCGGCGGTCGGTGTCTTCTCCGCCCGCCTCCAAGACAACAACTTGCTTTGCGGGGTCGGCGCTGAGCCGCTCGGCGACGATCGAGCCTGCCGAGCCGGTGCCGACCACTACATAGTCGGCGGTGGTCGCGTTGTTGTCTGTGAATTCGTCCATGACATCGTCCTTTCTGGGTGATTGCGTGTGATCTGGATCCGCGAACGCTGAGGCGGCTCCCGTCGGCGGGCGGATGCGATCGTCGGAGAGAGATGTGTTCGGCCGGTCGCTATTCCTCGGTCACCGAAGCCCTTCGGCAGCCCCGGTGTCGGAGCTGTCACCTTCGTTGCTGCCAGCGATTTCTGACGGTAGGAACCCGCCCGCCATGGCGTCCACTAACTGTCCAGTTAATGAACACTGCCGCAATTCATTTGCTCTCCGCCGTAATCGCGGGGCGGTGCCCGAGGGGCAACCAATCGCCGCGTTAGACGAATGCCAAGGCCCACCGCCCGTGGGGATATTCACCTAGATGGTGAATAGACGTCGCCCCCAGGCGGTGACGGATCTGCTCTCTTTCTGCGATCGTCGGCCGACACCGGCAACCGCCTGGAGGGTGGTCGTCCTCACTCAAGCAAAGGCCGCACCGGGACGAACTTCGTCGGGTTCCGCGATAGGGTAGCCGACAGATCTTTAACGCAGGAAGACGGATCGACGTCTTCGAGGTTGATTTCGGCGAAGGTGTCTCGGGTGACCCGGACGGCGATCAAGCATGGCCGAATCGGTTGACCGCTGTGCGGATCCAGCGTATCGACAACACCATTGAAAACCACAACATCGATGTGGCACTCGCTGTCGAGTTCGAAGATGGCGGCAAGAGACAGCAGCGCGAGTTGCGCAATAATACTGGCGTACAAAGCTTTTACTTGCGGCGCTGGCCGCGCCGTCTCGACAACCGTCTCACGGCTCTTGATGTAACGATATGACTTTTCCTTCGGGACGACATCAACCGCAGGCAGTTCATACTCGACGACCAATCGGCGCGAATCCGGCGAATACTCAACCGCGGCCTTGGGATCGATACAGCGCGGCAACGGCATTGCCGTCAGGACCGATTCGACATGGGCCGCAATCCCGGCCGGATAGCCGGCGCGATAGCTCGCGGTTAGATCAAACTCCGACACGTCCATGGGGTTTTGCAGTCCATTTCGGAGCAGACCGGCCAGCGCCTGTACTCGGGATTCGATTTTCGCGTTCTTCAGGTCCACCTGGGCCGACACGCTGTCCAGGTTGTAGATTTCGCTTTCCAGGTCAACGTCTTTGGGCCACCTGCTTCGCTGCCATTCGCGCCGGCGAGCTATGTCGGCAGCTCTGGCTCTCGCTTCAGCGCCCTTCACCGCTGCGTAGAGCGCCCTGGTCGTCTCGAGTTCTTTCAGGCGCTGCTGCTCACGTTGGGGGTGCCGCTGGCGAGCTAACCGATACTCGTAGCAAGCCTGTGCCAGCTGCCGCGGGGCATCAGGTACTCGACAATACGGTGGTGCCTGAACGAAGTCCGCAAGCCGGGGCAAAGGCTCCGAGATTTCAAGGTATCGAATCCTCATGGCGCAAACTTCGGAGTTCTGGCGAGCCTTAGCAACGGTGTAGTAGGTCTGCAGCATGCTGCAAGCCGACTTCCAGTTGTCGTCGTTCGCCACCGTCCTTGGAAAGGACCGCCACAGATTCCACAGCGCCTGGTACGCCTCGAGTTCCGCTTCCCGTTGTCGGCCGCCGTCAAATCGCCCCATGTTCTCCCCTGGCAGGGTGAAGTCGATCCCTTCAAAACTTAGCCGCTTGAGCGGCCTCTCGCGCGGGCGCTTGAGCGGTGTGCCGATGAAGAGGCGCCTTGTTAAATCGTCGCGCGATCAGCTTGGTCCGCCGGTGCTGCGTTCGCACCATTTGCTCGCAGCCTAAGAAGTCCGATGATTACTTCGTTCTCTTCTCGAGAGAGCTCGTCGACGGAGCGTCCTGCGGCTTCGCGCATCACACCGTCAACGATGGTTTGCTTGAGCTCAGGAGTGACTTCGGGATTTCCCAGAGTCTTCATCATTGCCGCAAGCGGGTCCATGAGGTGATCCATGAAGTGTTTGATGCCGGCCGCGCCACCGCCTAAATGCCATTGCAGGCTTTGGCCCATCACACCCCAGCGAAGTCCGGGTCCGTAGCTAACGGCGATGTCGGTTTCCTCGACGCTGAGCACGCCTTGTTCAATCAGATAAAGCACCTCTCGGTACAGTGCGGCCTGGAGCCGGTTGGCCACGTGTCCGGGCAGCTCCTTGCGCAATTGGATGGGCTTCTTGCCGATCGATGCGTAGAAACGCATCGCCTGCTGGATGGCCTCGGGTGATGTCTTGGTGCCGCCCACCACTTCGACCAGCGGAATGATGTGGGGCGGATTGAACGGGTGGCCGACAAGGACGCGCTCGGCATGTTTGCAAGCCGACTGCATCACGCTTGGCGTTATGCCCGACGAACTCGAGGCGATGATCGAATCCACGGGCGCCGTTGCATCCATGTCCTGGAACAATTTGATTTTGAAGTCGGGTCGCTCGGGGCCGTTTTCCTGGATGAAGTCGGCCTTCTCAAGCGCCTGCTTCGAGTCTTTGGTGAAGCTCAAGCGCTCGCGCGAGGCGCCCGGCGACAGGCCGACTTCTTCGAGCTGTTCCCAGGCCTCGTCCACATATTTCCACAAATTGGCCTCAGCATTGGGAGCCGGGTCGGTCGCAACAACGTCTAACCCGCGCGCCAAATACTGAGCCGCCCAACTGGCGCCGATCACTCCCGTACCGACCACCGCAACACGGCGAATGGGTTTATCCAACGACATGACGACCTCTTCTTTCAGGGAATTTCGCAATAGGCGATGCCGGTGAGGTTTCCTTGAGCGACAAGCAGGATCTTCTTGTCCGACCCATCAAGCTCGGCCGAAAGGACGTCGCCCCCGAAGTCGGTGATAAACATCCGGTTGTCCTTCAGATCCAGGGCGATGCCGATTCCTTCCATCAGGTGCGTGAAAACGATCTCAGGATCCGGGCGTGCCTGCGCGTCCGAATCCATCGGGGCGCGATTCACCGTATTGCCGCGCGGCGGATCGCCCCTGTCGGTCCAATACATGACGCGGTTGTTGAGATCGAGCTCCAGATCGATCGGCTCGGGAAGCCCGTCATAAAGAACTTCGATATCTGCCCGACTAGACGCCGCTTGACCCGTGGGAATTTCGATGCCGGCGCGGAAAATGCGGCCCTTGCCGGCGTTGTCGGGACCTTTCTGTGTCCAGTACACCGTGCCGCCATCCACATCGATGGCCACACCCACGCACCACTTCGTTGGGTCCGGCCCCGGTCGCGGGTCACCCTGGCTGGTGTCCACGAGGGTCTCCATGTTCGAGCCGTCGAGGTTGGCGCGCATCAGACGCATGCCCTCGCGGTCGCACCAGTACAGCTTTCCGCTCTTGGTTTCGAGCTGAAGTTGCTTGGGAGTGAAGGTGCCGCCCTGGGCAACGATTGTGATGCGATTCTGTCCGTCGAGGTCGGCTCGCTCGATAGAGCCGTCGTTCACCGTGGGGTTCCCCATGTTGGTCCAGTAAATGTGTCCGGCCACGACATCGACCGCGATGCCGTCGGGGTATCTGCACTCGGTGACGATGACCTTGCGGTCGGAGCCGTCCGGATTCAGCGAAACGACACGGCCGCCGCTGAGGTCGAGAAGAAACAGGCGGCGTGAACTGACCATGTGTTTTTACTCCAAGCAATCAGTTGGGATCCGAACCGGATACCGGATTCACCGCTATGCGAAGTCCATCGTTAATCTAGCCGCCGACGCCGTCGATGTGATTGGTAACAGCGATCGGCAGCGAGGGCTGTACGCCTAGACAACGTCGGTGTATCGGACTTCAAACGCCGATGTGTTTGAACCCGTTGGCTCGTTCCTTCGTGACGATCTCGTCGGCATCATCACGCCCTCACAGTCGGTGCACAGTTCCCACTAGCTGTAACCAGGTTCGCTACTAGAAAGCACGTGGATCCGATGCCTTCCAGAAGGAGAGCCCATGAACGACGAGCGGTCCGTCCCGACAGCCCGGGTCGCTGGGATTCCGCTTCGATGATCACGGCACAGCCCTCTCCCGGGATCGGTTTCGTCGCTTTTGTGCGCAAGCCAGGACCACTCGCGAAACTGCGCGACGTCGCGCCGACGAGGCGGGTCATGCTGGTCGCGATCCTGGTGTCGATGGTCGTCTTCCTGGATGGCACCGTCGTGAATCTGGCCCTGCCGGCCACAGAGCGTGACATTGGCGGGGGCATGTGCTCACAGCAATGGGTCGTTGACGGCTACCTGCTGGCCGTGGCGGCCACGGTTCTGCCGGGCGGTGCCATCTCCGATCTGTTCGGGCGAATACCGGTGATGCGTTTCGGGCTGGTGGCCTTTGGTGCCGGTTCGGCGCTGGCGGCCATCGCGGGCACCCCGGCGATGCTGATCGCCGGGCGCCTCGTCCAGGGGTTAGGCGGTGCGTTTCTGGTGCCCGGCTCGCTGGCGCTGATCAATTCGGCGTTCGACCGCGCAGACCGGCCTGCGGCGATCGGGTCCTGGACAGCCTGGACCGGCACTGCCTTTGCGGTGGGGCCGCTGCTGGGGGGACTGACCGTTGACTTCCTGAGCTGGCGCTGGATCTACGTTTTGTCAGCGATCCCGATGGTCATCGGCTTCGCCTTGACGTTTTGGCTGCGCCCGACGCCCGGGCCATCCGAACGTCCCCGCGTCGATGTCGCCGGGGCCGCGCTGTCGTCGGTGGGACTGGCCGCGACGGTGTATGCATTGATCGAATCCGGTCGACACGGATGGGACGACTCCCTGATCACGGGGGCGTTGGTGGTTGGGGTCGCGGCATTGCTGGCGTTCGTGGCATGGGAGCGTCGCGCCTCCCAGCCGATGGTGCCGCTGGGCCTGTTCACCATCCGCAACTTCACCGGAGCCAATCTGGTCAGCGCGTTCGTCTACGGCGGCATCACGATGGGCTCGCTGGCCATCGCGCTGTACCTCCAAGAGGTCGCCGGATACTCGGCCACGGCCGCCGGTCTGATCACCCTGCCCAGCCCCATCATGTCGTTACTGTTCGCCCGCGGCGTCGGCGGCATGGCCGCACGGATCGGACCCCGGATTTTCCTGATGACTGGTCCGGCGCTGGCCGGGATTGGACTGCTGCTCATCCGCCCCACCCCACACGGATTCCACGTCGTCACAGACGTACTGCCAGGGAGGATCCTGCTGGCCATCGGTATGGTCCTTGCCATCACACCCCTGACCGCCGTCAACTTGTCCTCCGTCAGGTCCGCACACAGCGGAATCGCCGCCGCGATCCAAAACGCAACGGGCCGGACTTCCGCGCTGATCGCTGTGGCCTGCGTGGGACTGATCGCTGCCGGCACGCTCACCGATGCCAGCTTCACCCGGCTGCTGCAGGTCAGCGCGGCGTTGTTCTTCATCGGCGCCGTCATCGGCGGCCTCGCCATCAGAAACCCGGCCGTTCCCGCAGAACCTGTTCCCGATAAAGTCGCCGCCCCCGTGCCGTGACCGCCACGAGCCCAATCTCGCGCCAAGGCGGTTCAATAGGTGTAGGCGAGCTCGCGATCACTACGCCCGCGCAATCCAAGTCCTCATCGACGGGCCCGGGCCGCGCTCATGCCTTCACCCGGCATGTCGGACATTCGATTGAATTCCGCGATAAGCCAGGCGCCGCAGTGTCGCGGCCGGGGGCTCGTCGTAGCGGGCCGTGTGCGCGGCAGCGAACCTGCCGAGGTTGGTAAAACCCCAGTGGTAGGCGACCGAAGCGACACTAGTGATCGAGGGGTGGGATTGGCGGAGCCGGCGCGTAGTGTCGTCGGAGACGCCTTTTGCCTAGCCGATCGGGAAGTCAGTCATTGCAGATGAGGTGGCGTTTATCAGGCGGCGCCGGGTCTGCTGGGGCTGCGGCGCAGATGAAGACCGTAGTGATCACTGGGTGTTCGGTAGGTGTTGGTCGCGCCACGGCCCTTCTCTTGGACCGCGCCGGCTGGCGGGTCTTCGCCATCGTCCGTAAACAGGCAGATGCCGACGACTTGGAAGCCGCCGCGCGCGGTCCGCTGAAGGGTGTCCTGGCCGACGTCACAGATCGGCAACAGGTCTTCGCCGCGGCGGCCGTCATCAATGAGCAGTGTCGCGAACACGGTCTCGATGGACTTATCTGCAACGCCGGCGCCGGCGGTGCGGGGCCACTGGAATTCGCGGCGATGGACGAACTGACTAAACCCATCGACACCAGCGTCTACGGGAGCATCTTCTGCGCACAGGCCTTCCTGCCCCTGTTGCGTACGGCGCGGGGCCGCATCATCAACGTGACCTCGGGTTCGAACCTGCTGAGCATGCCGTTGGCAAGCACCTATCCCGCGGCGAAGTACGCGGTTGAACTACTTTCCCGGCAACTGCAGGCCGAGGTCCGACAATTCGGGGTCTCGGTGATCGTGGTCGATCCCGGTCGCGTTAAGTCGCGAATGACGCTGTCGGCAGAAGAGCAGAACGCCGAGGCCCGCGCCAAACTGCCGCCGGAAGCGATCGAACTCTACGGGGACCTGCTGAGCAAGCTCGACCGGCTGGTGACATCGGTCGTGGGTTCGGGAAAGGAGCCGGAGGTCGTGGCTCAGGCGTATCTCACAGCGCTGACCGACCGTAAACCAAAGTCGTTCTACACCGTCGGCAATGACGCGAGAATACTGCGGATCATTGCTCGTTTGTCACCCCAATGGGTCATGGATGCGATGGCCACCCGCATCCTGGAGCGCGGAGCCAACGACACCAGCAGCTCAACCGCACGTCGATGACATCGCTAATCTGACTGTCTTCTTGCTCGGCGCCGCCGAGGGCTGGATCACCGGGCAGCTCAACGGGATTGGTGGCGGACGTAGCAGCGCGCCGCCTTGATCCCCTAAAGCGAAACTCGGCCGATGCTGCACTGCAGACGCAATGCTTGCTGCTTGCGACTTCGTAATCGACCCACACTGCGAGGTCGACATTGCACTCTGCCGCGGCCCACGTGGCCCCCAGTCAGACTCGAGGGGTTTCCGGTGTCCCACAATGACTCTGAAGTTCTGCTGAGCTGCGCGAATCGTCTCACTGCGTCGCCGGCAGGGGCTGCGTGGAGCGTGGCCCCATGGACTCGCTTTCCACAAGCCCACGATTGCTAGCGGGTGTCCGGTGGAGGACGAGAAACTGGTTCGGGGTGTCGATCGCTGTCAGCAACTCGAAGTCGAGCCTGATCTCGCCGAGATCCTCATGACGGAACTTCTTTTCCTTGTGGTGGTGCACGTCCATCTCGTAGCTGTCCCACAACCGGGCGAACGCGTGGCTCTTGGCGGACACCTCCGAGATCAATGTGGTGGTGGCCGGATCGTCGTCGATGACCGGGCCGATGGTTCTGCGGACAGTGCCGACGAAGAACCGCGCGAACGCGTCCCAGTTCGCCCATGTCTGCTGCGCGCCCGGATCCAGGAACAACATTCGCAGGATATTGTCCGCGATCGCAAAACGCTCGAACATCGCCTGCGCCAGTTGATTACGGGCCAGGACGTCGCTGCGGTGGTTCACGATATAGGCGGGGCCCCACGCCCACGATCGCATTACCAGCAACAGGAATTCGTTGGGCACCTCCTCGGCGCCAGTGCGCTTGATTCGCGGAGTCGAAGGAGGGCTGACCAAGCCGTGCAGGTAGCTGGTCTCGGCCGTCGATAGTTGCAGCGCGGCGGCGAGTGCGTCGAGTACCTGCGCAGATGGATGTCGTTCTCGCCCCTGCTGAAGCCGGGTGTAGTAGTCGATGCTGATGGCGGCCCGCGCGGCTACTTCTTCACGGCGTAGGCCGGGTGTGCGCCGCCTCGTTTGTCGGGACTGGTCATCAGGGGGTTGCGCGGCCTGACGGTGCGCGCGCAGGAACTCGCCCAGCCTGTTCCCTTCCACATCGCCATGCTAAGGCCGATCCCGCGCCGCGCCGGTGGGGCGGTCATGGGGGGTGCGGCGCTCCTGGGAGACGCGCGTCCTGGCAGAAGCAGGTCGCGCAGGGTGACGCTGAGGTGACAGAAGGACACGCGACAGAAAGCGCGTGCTGGCAGAGGGAGGAGCACCATCATGGAAAGCAAGGTCATCGGTTTCGAGGAGCACTACAAGCTTCCGGCTATTCAAGAGGCGAATCGGGACAATCCGGGCGAATTGGTCTTTGACGTCTGGAAGAAGGCGGGACGCTTCGAGACGGACGCGCAAGGCGGGTGGCCGGCAGGCATCTACGATTTGGGTGAGGGGCGGATCGCCGCGATGGACGCGGCGGGGATCGACGTGCAGATCCTCTCACACACCTCCCCCGGCCCGGAGACCCTCGAGCCGTCGCTCGCGGTCGAGCTGGCCACGCAGGCCAACGACGACGTCGCGGTTGCGGTCTCGAAGTACCCCGAGCGGTTCCTCGGCTTCGCCACCTTGCCGATGCGCAACCCGGAAGCTGCCGCCAGCGAGCTCGAGCGCGTCGTCCGCGACCAGGGTTTCGTGGGGGCACTGATCAACGGCCACGTCAACGGGCGTTACCTTGACGACAAGTTCTTCTGGCCGGTGTTCGAATGCGCCGAGACTCCTGACGTGCCGATCTTCCTGCATCCCGTCGTGCCGCCCAAGCCGGTGGTCGACGCCTATTACAGCGGCTTCGATCCGTACGTTTCGACCAACCTGTCCGCTGCAGGGCTCGGCTGGCACATCGACACCGCGATCCACTGCATACGCCTGATCCTGGGCGGGGTGTTCGACCGGTTGCCCAGGCTGCAGATCATCGTGGGGCACCAATTCGAAGCATTGAGTTGGATGGCGTGGCGCACGGACTACTCGTTTCAGTCGGACGCCAGTGGCGGGCTCAAACGCACCATCAAGGAATACCTACGGGAAAACTTCTACGGCGGCATCCTGGCCGGCGACTTCGCCAACCAAGAGTCCGGGGCCGTGGACTCCAGTTGGAGTCTGTCC
>Ga0210396_10002081_pt1 | contig 20664 bp, 18 predicted proteins | sample IncBWH17OmetaG_FD_155466 | JGI IMG/M metagenome (GOLD analysis project Ga0210396, IMG submission 155466) | Forest soil microbial communities from Barre Woods Harvard Forest LTER site, Petersham, Massachusetts, United States - Inc-BW-H-17-O ... | reverse complement strand
GGTGGGGCCCCGCGCGTTGCGCCTGCCCCTCAGTCGTCGGCTGGCCACCCTGCCCGTCAGCGCATCGCCGGACGGGGTCAGTGACAGCGAGCTCGAGGCCATCGTCGACGACGTGGCACACTGCCCCGCCTACTTCCAGCTGTTGGTCAAGTCAATGCTGCTGCCCGGACTGCTGGAGTTGGCGCACACTTCCGTCCCCGCGCACCTGGTGCTCTGCGGAAAAGACCGGGTCTTTCCCGGACCGCGATCGCACCGGTACTTCCAGGCCCAGCTTCCCGCCGGGACGCGACTGACCGAGCTCGACGGAGTCGGACACATCCCGATGTTCGAGGCACCGGAACGAGTCACCGAGGTGATCACCAGCTTCCTCGACGAGCACATCCCGCCGATCCGCGAGGTCAGGTCGAGCTGAGCGCCTTGTCCAGGTTCTCGGCGATCGCACCGAGGAACTCCTCGCTGGTCTGCCAGTCCTGATCTTCGCCGATGAGCAGGGCCAGGTCCTTGGTCATCTGGCCGCCTTCGACCGTCGCGACGACGACCTCTTCCAGCTTCTCGGCGAACTCGCCCACCTCGGGCGTGTTGTCCAGCTTGCCGCGGTGCTCGAGGCCGCGCGTCCACGCGAAGATCGAGGCGATCGGGTTGGTGGAAGTGGGCTTGCCCTCCTGGTACTGACGGAAATGCCGGGTGACCGTGCCGTGGGCGGCTTCGGCCTCCACGGTCTTGCCGTCCGCGGTCGTCAACACCGACGTCATCAGGCCCAGTGAGCCGTACCCCTGCGCGACCGCGTCGGATTGGACGTCACCGTCGTAGTTCTTGCAAGCCCACACGTAGCCGCCCTCCCACTTGAGGCAAGAGGCGACCATGTCGTCGATCAGCCGGTGCTCATAGGTCAGGCCCGCGTCCTCGAACTTGTCCTTGAACTCCTCGTCGTAGATCCGCTGGAACTCGTCTTTGAACATGCCGTCGTAGGCCTTGAGGATGGTGTTCTTCGTCGACAGATACACCGGGTAGTTCTCTTTCAGCCCGTACGCGAACGACGTGCGGGCAAAATCCTGAATCGAGTCCTTGAAGTTGTACATCCCCATCACCACGCCGCCGTCTTCGGGGATGGACACCATCTTGTGCACGATCGGCTCGCTGTCGTCGTCCGGGGTGAAGGTCAGTGTGACGGTCCCGGGCCGGTCGACCTTGAAGTTCGTCGCACGGTACTGGTCGCCAAAAGCGTGGCGGCCGATGATAATCGGCTTCTTCCATCCCGGAACCAGCCGCGGGACGTTCGAGATCATGATCGGCTCGCGGAAGATCGTCCCGCCCAGGATGTTTCGGATCGTCCCGTTGGGCGACGACCACATGGTCTTGAGGTTGAACTCCTTGACCCGAGCCTCGTCGGGGGTGATTGTGGCGCACTTGACGCCGACGCCGTGCTTCTTGATGGCATACGCCGAGTCGATCGTCACCTGGTCGTCGGTGGCGTCGCGGTGCTCGATGCCCAGGTCGTAGTAGTCCAGTTTGATGTCGAGGTGCGGAAGGATGAGCAGGTCTTTGATCCACTTCCAGATGACCCGCGTCATCTCGTCGCCGTCGAGCTCTACCACCGTGCCTTTAACTTTGATCTTTCCTCCGCTGGACATGTGACCCAGACTACAAGGGAGCGCCTCTCAGCTGGTCACAGCGGGTGACACGGTGCTCTTATGTCCGGTCCAGCGGTCAAGTACCTCAAGCCATTCGGATCGGTTGGCCGAATCGCCGGCCCAGGCGATGTAGCCATCCGGTCGCACCAGCACCGCCGGCCCGCGGTCGGACCGCTCCGCTTGGTGCAGATCGATCACATCGAGCGCAGACCTGCCGCTTTCACGAATCAACACGAAGCCGGGCTCGCGCTGCAGCTCAGTGAGGCGCTCTTGCGTCAACGGAATCTGCGTCGCCCTGGTGCCCACCAAAGCGCTCTCCCCCGCCCGATGCGCATACCGCAGCGTCGTGCCCGCAAAGCTTCCTGCCACCTCGTCGCGTATCCGGGGAACCCGAAGAAGCCTGGGCACCAGCAGGTTACGTAACCTGCGCGCGACCCGTGGATGAAGCGTCACGCCACGCGCCATCATTCCCGACTGCAGCAGCACCCGTTTGCCGATCGGATGGCGCTCATCGTGATAGCTGTCCAGCACGGTGTCGTCTGCACCATCGAGCACCGCATCGATCTTCCACGCGAGGTTCGCCGCGTCTTGAATGCCGGTGTTCATGCCCTGACCGCCCATCGGAGAGTGGACGTGCGCCGCGTCTCCGGCCAGGAACACCCGACCGTGCCGATATTGCGTGACTTGTCTTTCGTCGCAATGGAATCGGGACTTCCAGCCCACGTCGAGCACTCCGAGGTCGGCGCCCATCGCCCGCTCCAATACGCCGACGATTTCCTCCCGACTCACGGGCGCGGTGTCCGGAACCTGATTGATGCGGTCCCACACCATCGCGCGGTACCAGGAACCGTCCGCATCGTGGCGGTCATAGGGCGCCAGGAACGCGAACTCGTTGCGGGTACTGCCCAGCGTCAGGCCACCATCAGTGGGCCCATCCGCCAGCTTGACATCGGCGAGCACGATCGACGACAAGATCGTCTTACCCTGGAAGTCCGCGCCCACCAACCTGCGTACCGTGCTGTGCGAACCGTCGGCGCCGATCAAATACTCTGCCCGCCAAAAGGTTCGACGCCCAGCAGGATCGCCGTGCGTCCGCGCGGTGACCGTCACGCCCTCGGCGTCTTGGTCGAGCGCGACGACCTCGATGCCGCGCCGGATCTCGGCCCCTTGCGCTACGGCGTAGGCGCCCAGGGCCTGCTCGACGTTGGTCTGCGGAGTGATCATCGCGAACTGGTAGGGCGAGTCGAGGTGGGTGAGATCGATCCGCGCGCCGCCGAAAATCGTGACGCCCGGCGCCTTGTGCGCGTGCGCGAGCAGATCGTCGGCGATTCCGCGGGCGTCGAAAGCCTCCAGCGTGCGCGCCATGGTGGCGAAGGCGCGGCTGGACGGGTTGATCGCCGGCCAGCGTTCGAGCACCGCAACCGACCGGCCGGCGCGCGCGAGGTCACCGGCCGCGGTCAGCCCCGTCGGGCCGGCGCCGACGACCAGGACGTCGACCTTGTGAACGGTCATCACGCCACCGCCTCCGGGTTCGGGTACCAACGACGAATGTCGTCGGGGGTGGCTACGGCCGCGCGATTGAAAACGAAGCGGCAGCCGGGTTGGGCGGTGTGCGCGGCGTTGACGATCGATTCGAACAGCAGCGTGTTGCTGGCGACAAGTCGCACGCCGGCGCCGATCAGCACGGAGCAGTCGATGACGTCCGGGTCGAGCCCGATCTGGATGGCGGTAACGGTCATGGTGGCGACCTCTCGTCATGAGTTCAACAACTGTTGACTTCGACGGTAGGCCTTTGAAGCCCGCCGTGTCAACAGTTGTTGAATACACTGTTGGCATGCCATCGAAGGCGCGTGAGGGACGTGACGGACAGGCAACGCGGGCGGCGATCCTGGACATCGCGCGATCGCAGTTCGGCGACCACGGCTTCGAGCGCACGACGATCCGTTCGGTCGCATCGGAGGCCGGCGTCGATCCGGCGCTCGTCATGCACTACTTCGGCAGCAAGGCAGAGCTTTTCGCCGCGGCCTCCCGGTTCGACATCACGTTTCCCGATCTCTCGAATGTCGCGCCGGACCGCGTTGCCGACGTGCTGGTGCCAATGTTCATCGGCGTCTGGGGGCCGCAGGGACCGTTTCTCCCGCTACTGCGCGCGGCCGCGACGAATCGCGTCGCCGCCGATGCCCTGCTCCAGGTTTTCGTCGACCAAGTGGCCCCGGCGCTATCCGCGGTCGCTCCCGATCACGCCGCCGAACGGGCTGCTCTGGTGGGATCACAGCTGCTGGGACTCGCGGTGGCCCGCTACATCCTCGGTGTCCCGCCGCTCGCCGGCATGGACGACGCCCAACTCATCGAATGGCTGCGGCCGGTGCTCGCCCACTACCTGGCAGACCCCGCGCCCTGACGTTGCTCGAGGATCGCCAACGTTCGCTCCGCCCATCGAATGTTCTCTTGTTCGAACGAAATTCCGCGCATCAGCGTCAGGTACGGACCGACTCGCTTGGCCTGGGCAATGTATTGCTGTTCGTCGCGGCCGTCGAGCATGCGAGCTCGCATCCGTTCGTAACGTTGCAGTTTGGCTGTCGCCCATTGCAGTCGTTCGACCATGAAGTCGCGCACAGCTTGCGCGTTACCGGCATCAACGGCCAGCAGTTTGACCGCGAGTTCATCACGGATCACACCGGGCTTCGGCGCCCGGGAGGTGAACTGGTGGATCGCCTCGTAGCCCGCCTCTGTCAGCGAATACACGCGCTTGTTGGGCCGCCGCTCCTGGTGGACGACCCGTGCTTGGATCAGACCTTGCTCGGCCAGCCGGTCGAGTTCGCGATACAACTGCTGCGGTGTAGCCATCCAGAAGTTCGCGACCGAGGCGTCAAAGCTCTTGGCCAGGTCGTAACCGGAGGACTCGCCGTCGAGCAGAGCCGCCAACACGGCGTCACGTAACGACATCGGTCCATAGTACAACGGGTGATTAATCAACAAAGTGATTAATCACACCTAGACATATGCCGGTCCAGGCTCTAGCGTCAGTCACACCTACTCAGCAAATTGACTATGCGAGGTGTCCGGTGAGTTCTAAGCATCCGTTCCGCAAGGCAGTCGAGGAACACGACGAGGCGGGCATCGCGGCGCTGCTGGCCGACAACGTGATGTTCACCAGCCCGGTGGCGTTCAAGCCCTATGTGGGCAAGCCGATCACCGCGGCCATCCTGCGCGGCGTGTTGCGCGTCTTCGAGGACTTCCGCTACGTCCGCGAGATCCATGACAGCAACGGCCGCGACCACGCGTTTGTCTTCGAAGCGACGGTCTCCGGCAAGAAAGTCAACGGGTGCGACTTCTTGCACTTCGACGACGAGGGCCTGATCGACGACTTCGTGGTGATGGTGCGGCCGCTGTCGGGTGCGACGGCGTTGTCCGAGGCGATGGGCGCCCAGTTCGATCGCATCCAGCAAGAGGCGCTGGCACTGGCCGAGCAGTTCGCATCGGCGTAAGAATAGCGACCATGCGGATTGGATTGGGCATCAACTACGCGGGCGGCTTCCGGGAGGTGGCCGCCGAGGTTGCCGACCTCGAACGCGCCGGATTGGACATTGTCTTTGTCCCCGAGGCGTATTCGTTCGATGCGGTCAGCGCGCTGGGCTACCTCGCGGCCAGCACCCAACGGGTGGAGCTGGCCTCGGGCATTCTGCAGCTCTACACCCGGACGCCCACATTGACGGCGATGACCGCGGCCGGCCTGGACTATGTCTCCGACGGCCGGTTCACCCTCGGTCTTGGCGCCTCCGGCCCGCAGGTCATCGAGGGCTTCCACGGCGTGCCCTACGACGCCCCGATAGCCCGCACCCGCGAAGTCGTCGACATCTGCCGCCAGGTGTGGCGTCGAGAGACCCTGGAGCACCAGGGCAAGCACTACACGATCCCGTTGCCCGCCGACCAGGGCACCGGACTGGGCAAGCCGCTCAAGCTCATCAATAAGCCTGTCCGGGAACGTATTCCGATACTCATCGCCGCGCTCGGGCCCAAGAACGTCGAGCTGGCCGCCGAGATCGCCGAGGGCTGGCAACCGATCTTCTATCTGCCGGAGAAGGCGCAAGACGTGTGGGGCGAGGCGCTGGCCGCCGGCCAGGCCAAGCGCGATCCCGCTTTGGGGAACCTCGATGTGTTCGCCGGACCGGCATTGGCCATCGGCGAAAACGTCGAGCCACTACTCGAATTCGTCAAACCGCACCTGGCGCTCTACATCGGCGGCATGGGCGCCAAGGGCAAGAACTTCTACCACACGCTGGCCACCAGGTACGGCTACGGCCCGCAGGCCGACCGCATCCAAGAGCTTTATCTGGCCGGCGACAAGGACGGCGCCGCCAAGGCTGTACCCGATGAACTCGTGCGAGATGTCTCCCTGATCGGCGCACCCGGATTCGTCAAGGAGCGAGTGGCGGCGTTTCGCGAGGCGGGCGTGACCACCTTGAACGTGGTGCCGATCGCTGCAACAGCCGCCGATCGGGTCAAGCTCATCGAGACACTTCGCAGCCTGCTCGACTAAGCCCGCTGTGCATCCTCCAGGACAGCGTTGAGGGTCTTACTCGGCCGCATCACCGCGGTCGTCATGGCGGTGTCAGGCGCGTAGTAGCCGCCGATGTCCACCGCCTCGCCCTGGACCGCGGCGAGTTCGGCGACGATGGCGTCTTCGTTCTTGGTCAACGCATCGGCCAGTGCGGCAAAGTGTTTCCGCAACTCGTCGTCATCGCTCTGCGTGGCCAGTTCCTGCGCCCAGTACATCGCCAGGTAGAACTGGCTGCCACGGTTGTCCAGCTCACCGGTCTTACGCGACGGGCTCTTGTTGTTGTCGAGCAGTTTGCCGATCGCGTCGTCCAGCGTCTTGCCCAGAACCTTGGCCCGCTCGTTACCGGTCTTGAAACCGATGTCCTCGAAACATGCGCCCAGCGCGAGGAATTCACCAAGCGAATCCCATCGCAGGTGGTTCTCCTCGAGGAGTTGGTGAACATGCTTGGGTGCCGAACCGCCCGCTCCCGTCTCATACATTCCGCCGCCGGCCATCAGCGGCACGATGGACAGCATCTTGGCGCTGGTGCCCAGCTCCAAGATCGGGAACAGGTCGGTGAGGTAGTCGCGCAGGATGTTTCCGGTGGCGGCGATGGTGTCCTGCCCGCGCATCGCACGCTCGATCGAGTGCCGCATGGCCCGTTCCTGCGACATGGTCTGGATGTCGAGACCCTCGGTGTCGTAGTCGGCCAGATAGGTGTTGACCTTCTTGCGCAGTTCGTTCTCGTGCGGGCGCTCCTGATCCAGCCAGAACACCACCGGCATACCCGAATTCCGTGCCCGGGTGACAGCCAGCTTGACCCAGTCGCGGATCGGGTCGTCCCTGACGATGGGCATGCGCCAGATGTCGCCTTCTTCGACGTTTTGCGTCAGCAGCACTTCGCCGGTGTCGAGGTCGACGATGTTGGCGACAGCGTCCTCGGGGATCTCGAACGTCTTGTCGTGCGAGCCGTACTCCTCGGCCTGCTGCGCCATCAGCCCGACGTTGGGGACCGTGCCCATCGTCGTCGGATCGAATGCCCCGTGCGTCTTACAGAAGTTGATGATCTCCTGGTAGATACGGGAAAAGGTGGACTCGGGGTTGACGGCCTTGGTGTCCTTCTGCCGTCCGTCGGCGCCGTACATCTTGCCGCCCGCGCGGATCATCGCCGGCATCGACGCGTCAACGATCACATCGCTGGGCGAGTGAAAGTTGGTGATGCCCTTGGCCGAGTCGACCATCGCCAGCTCGGGCCGGTGTTCGTGGCAGGCGTGCAGGTCGCGGATCACCTCGTCGCGCAGCGACGCGGGCAGCGACTCGATCTTGCCGTAGAGGTCGACCAATCCGTTGTTGACGTCGACGCCGAGTTCGTCGAACAGCGCCTGGTGCTTGGCGAACGCTTCCTTGTAGAAGATCTTCACGGCGTGGCCGAAGACGATGGGGTGGGAGACCTTCATCATCGTCGCCTTGACGTGCAGCGAGAACATCACGCCGGTCTTGTAGGCGTCCTCCATCTCCGCCTCGTAGAACTCGCACAGGGCTTTGCGGCTCATGAACATGCTGTCGATGACGTCGCCGTTTCGCAGCGACACCATGGGCTTGAGCACGATCGTTTTGCCGCTCTTGGTCTCCAACTCCATCTTCACGTTGCGCGCCCGGTCCAGCGTCATCGACTTCTCACCGTGGTAGAAGTCGCCGTGCCGCATGGTCGCGACATGGGTGCGCGACGCCTGCGACCACTTCGCCATGCTGTGCGGGTGCTTTCGTGCGTACTCTTTGACCGCGTGGGGCGCGCGACGGTCCGAATTGCCTTGCCGTAGAACGGGATTCACTGCGCTGCCAAGGCATTTGGCATAGCGATCGCGGATTTCCTTGTCCTCGTCGGTTTTCAGATTTTGCGGAATGTCCGGAATCTTGAATCCCTTGCCCTGCAATTCCTTGACGGCCGCGACGAGCTGGGGTACCGAGGCGCTGATGTTCGGCAGCTTGATGATGTTGGTGTCGGCCAGCTTCGTCAGGCGGCCCAGCTCGCCCAGGTTGTCCGGCACTTTCTGATCGTCGGTCAGGTAGTCGGAGAACTCGGCCAGGATCCGTGCTGCCACCGAGATGTCACTGGTCTGGATCTGGATGCCCGCCGGCTCGGCGAAGGCACGCACAATCGGCAGAAAGGAGTAGGTCGCCAGCAGCGGCGCCTCGTCGGTCAGGGTGTAGATGATAGTCGGCTGTTCGGCGCACACAGTCCCTCTCCCGGCGTCACTATCGGTCGGATTTCTTCAGGTGCTTCGCGTGGTAACGGTGACTGCCAGTATCCCGCACGAAGGAATCGGTGGCTATAAAGGGGTGCGGGGGCAAATCCCTGCTCAGCCGGGGATGGCGCCCCCGTGCAGACCACCTAGTGGCACTAACTGGGCAACGTGCGATAGGCTTCCGGCAGGTCATGAGCGCCAGCGTCAAGCCCCGGCTTGCTGGCCGGCAACCCTCCAACCGCGGTGGGGTGCCCTGGGTGATGACCAGGTTTCGTAGCCAACACCGGCTACGCGGCAAGCGCGGGTCCGCCGTTACGGGCCCCCCGAGTAGACAGGGAAACCTGATGCGCACTCATTTGGGCTGGCCCATTGTGCGTCGCAGTTGCTGAACGCGTGGCTGCCGGTCGACGTCTAAGGCCTTGAGTCGGCGTCCCGTGCAACTGCGAGCACTCGACCCACCCCACTTTTTCCCAGAAGGCAACCAACGTGAGTTCCGAAACCGACGCTGAGAGCGACACCGATTCAACCGCGCACTGGTCATTCGAGACCAAGCAGGTCCACGCCGGCCAGCAGCCGGATCCGACCACCAACGCCCGCGCGCTGCCGATCTACCAGACCACCTCCTACGTGTTCGACGACACCTCACACGCCGCGGCGCTGTTCGGGCTGGAAGTCCCGGGCAACATCTACACCCGCCTCGGCAACCCGACCACCGACGTCGTCGAACAGCGGATCGCCGCGCTGGAAGGCGGCGTGGCGGCGCTGTTCCTGTCCTCGGGTCAGGCCGCCGAGACGTTCGCGATCTTGAACGTCGCCGGCGCGGGTGATCACATCGTGTCCAGCCCCAGGCTCTACGGCGGCACCTACAACCTGTTCCACTACTCGCTGCCGAAGCTGGGTGTCGATGTCAGCTTCGTCGAGGACCCCGACGACCTGGACTCGTGGCGGGCCGCCGCGCGGCCGAACACCAAGGCGTTCTTCGCCGAGACCATCTCCAACCCGCAGATCGACGTGCTGGACACCCCCGGCGTCTCCGGGGTGGCCCACGAGCATGGCGTGCCGCTGATCGTCGACAACACCGTCGCCACCCCCTATCTGATTCAGCCGATCAGCCAGGGCGCCGACATCGTGGTCCACTCGGCCACCAAGTACCTCGGCGGGCACGGCGCCGCGATCGCCGGTGTGATCGTCGACGGCGGCACCTTCGACTGGGCGCAGGACCGCTTCCCCGGCTTCACCACCCCCGACCCCAGCTACCACGGCATGGTGTACGCGGAGTTGGGGCCGCCCGCATTCGCGGTCAAAGCGCGGGTGCAGTTGCTGCGCGACTACGGGTCGGCGGCGTCGCCGTTCAACGCTTTCCTGGTCGCACAAGGGCTGGAAACCCTGAGCCTGCGCGTCGAGCGCCATGTCGCCAACGCCCAGCGCGTCGCCGAATTCCTCGACGGCCACGACGATGTGCTGTCGGTCAACTACGCCGGCCTGCCCAGCTCGCCGTGGTACGAGCGGGCAAAGAAGTTGGCGCCCAAGGGAACCGGAGCCGTGTTGGCCTTCGAGTTGGCCGGTGGTGTCGAGGCCGGCAAAGCGTTCGTCAACGCGCTGAAGCTGCACAGCCACGTTGCCAATATCGGTGATGTGCGATCGCTGGTGATTCACCCGGCGTCGACAACGCATTCCCAGCTCAGCCCTGCCGAGCAACTGTCCACCGGGGTAAGCCCCGGGTTGGTGCGGCTGGCCGTGGGCATCGAAGGCATCGACGACATCCTGGCCGACCTCGAGCTTGGCTTCGCCGCCGCCGGAAAATACGGCGGAGCCACGGCCGGCAGCGGTGACCCGCATGCCGTGGCGGCGTTCTGAGGAGCCCGAGATGACGATCTCAGACGTGCCGACCCATACGCTCCCCGCCGAAGGCAAAGTCGGCGTAGTCCACATTGGTTCGCTCACGCTGGAAAGCGGTGTGGTCATAGACGACGTCGACATCGCCGTGCAGCGGTGGGGCGAACTGTCGCCAACCCGCGACAACGTCGTGGTGGTACTGCACGCGCTGACCGGAGATTCGCACATCACCGGACCCGCCGGGCCGGCACATCGGACGCCGGGCTGGTGGGACGGCATCGCGGGCCCGGGCGCGCCGATCGACACCGACCGCTGGTGCGCGGTGGCCACCAACGTGCTGGGCGGCTGCCGCGGATCGACCGGACCGAGCTCACCTGGCCCTGATGGAAAGCCTTGGGGTTCAAGGTTTCCGTTGATATCGGTGCGGGATCAGGTCGAGGCCGACGTCGCCGCACTGGCGGCGCTGGGCATCACCGAGGTTGCCGCCGTTGTCGGCGGTTCGATGGGTGGAGCCCGGGCGCTGGAATGGATAGTCGGCCATCCCGACCGGGTGGGCGCCGGTCTGCTGTTGGCGGTGGGTGCACGCGCGACGGCCGACCAGATCGGCACCCAGTGCACTCAGATCGCAGCCATCAAAGCCGACCCCGACTGGCAGGGCGGTGACTATTACCGCTCCGGTCGAACCCCCGATGCCGGCCTGCACATCGCCCGCCGCTTCGCACATCTGACCTACCGCGGCGAGGTCGAGCTGGACAGCCGCTTCGCCAACGACGCTCAGGGCAAAGAGAATCCGGTGGCCGGCGGCCGCTACGCGGTGCAGAGCTATCTGGAACACCAGGGCGGCAAGCTGGTGTCCCGCTTCGACGCAGGCAGTTACGTGGTGCTCACCGAGGCACTGTCCCGGCACGACGTCGGACGCGGCCGCGGCGGTGTCGGCGCGGCGTTGCGCCGCTGCCCGGTGCCGGTGGTGGTCGGCGGAATCACCTCGGACCGGCTTTACCCACTGCGGCTGCAGGAGGAACTCGCCGAACTGCTGCCCGGGTGCCGCGAGCTGCAGGTGGTCGACTCGATCTTCGGGCACGACGCCTTCCTGGTGGAATCCCAAGCGGTCGGCGAACTGGTGCGGCAGACCCTCGACTTGGCCTGCGAATCGGCCGACGGTGAAGGCGCGTGTTCACGGTGACCCAGTTCAGACAGGCCCGCTCGTTGTCATTTGGCTCTGAAGCGGCGGCGTATGAGCGCGGCCGACCGTCGTATCCGCCGGAGGCGATCGACTGGCTGTTACCCGCCGGGGCGCGAGACGTGCTGGACCTCGGCGCCGGGACCGGGAAACTGACCACCCGACTGGTGGAACGAGGGCTGGACGTGGTCGCCGTCGATCCGATCGCAGAGATGCTGGAGATGCTGCGCACGTCGCTGCCCGCCACACCGGCTCTGCTCGGTACGGCGGAAGAAATTCCGTTGGCGGACAACAGCGTTGATGCGGTGCTCGTCGCGCAGGCGTGGCACTGGTTCAACCCGGAGCGGGCGATCCCAGAAGTGGCGCGGGTGCTACGGCCCGGCGGACGACTGGGTTTGGTATGGAACACCCGCGACGAGCGGCTCGGCTGGGTGCGGGAGCTGGGTAATATCATCGGCCGCGACGGGGATCCGGTCCGCGACAGGGTGACGCTGCCCGAACCGTTCAACGAAGTAGAACGCCATCAAGTTGAGTGGACGAATTACCTTACGCCACAAGCATTGATTGACTTGGTCGCTTCTCGCAGCTACTGCATCACCTCGCCGACCGAAGTGCGTACCAAGACGCTGGACCAGGTCCGCGAGTTGCTGGCCACCCATCCGGCATTGGCGAACGCGGGCGGCCTGGCGCTGCCGTACGTCACGGTGTGCGTGCGGGCGACGCTGTCCTGAGCTGCGCCGAATTCACTGACTGTCGCCGATTTCAACTGTTCGGATGAGGTAAGGCCCGATCGCCGCTGCTTTATTAACCGAATGCAGAAATGCGAATCCGACGTGCTCGAAACGGTTGCACGACCCGATGTGAGCGCACTGCCGCTCGCTCCGAAGAACCCGCTGCCGTTTGCGCACCAGATGAAAGCCGTGCGGTCTTTCATCGACGGTTTCCAAAAGCTGGTAGACGCGGGCGGCACCGTCAGCCGGCTCGTGTGGGGGCCCAAGTGGCTGTTACCAAATGCCGTGCTGATCAGCTCGCCTCAGGGAGCTCGCGATGTATTGGGCCGCAACGACGAAATTGCCGATCGCGGCGGTACGCCGGGCATGGTCCAGATGCAGCAGCTGATGGGCGGCAACCTGCTGAACCTGACTCACCACCAATGGCTCCCACGCCGACGAACGCTGCAGCCCATGTTCACCAAACGGCAGATTCCGCGCTACGCGGGGCACATGGCAGCAGCAGCGCAAACCGTGGTCGAGGGCTGGGGTGAGGCCGCGAACGTAGATCTGGACACCGAATGCCGCACCCTCACATTGCGCGCGCTCGGGCACTCAGTAATGGGCGTTGACCTCGATGCGCAAGCCGACGCCATGGGGCCCGCGGTGCGAACGGCACTGGCGTGGACCGCTGATCGTGCCAGCCGACCGGTCAACCCCCCGCAGTGGCTGCCCACGCCCGGTCAGCGCCGGGCCCGCGCGGCCAACGCTCGATTGCGTGGGCTGGCCGCCGACATCCTCGCCACCGTTCGTGCCGAACCGGACCGCGATGCGCCCTTGGTGCGTGCGCTGATCTCTGCCAAAGATCCGCAGACTGGTCTGATGTTGTCTGACGACGAGATCTGTTCGGAGCTGGTGTTGTTCATCATCGCCGGGCACGACACGACGTCCACCACGCTGAGCTACGCGCTGTGGGCCCTGGGCCATCACCCCGAGATCCAGGCGCAGGTGTTCGCCGAAGTCGCGGCTCTCGGGGACCGGCCGCTGAACCCCGAAGACGTGCCCAGCCTCGCCTGCACAGTGCGGGTACTACATGAGGCGTTGCGCCTCTGCCCGCCGGCGGCGGCAGTAACGCGGCTCGTGACTCAGGACCTCGGGGTTGACGGCTACCGACTCGAAGCCGGCACGGTTGCACTCATCTGCTTGTGGACCATGCACCGCGACCCCGGGCTGTGGGATGACCCGCTGACGTTCGATCCTGATCGATTTCTGCCGGAACGGGCGCAAGGCCGCACCCGCTGGCAGTATCTGCCGTTCGGCGGCGGCCCGCGATCGTGCGTCGGCGACCACTTCGCGATGTTGGAGGCCACATTGGCGCTGGCCACCATCGTGCGAAACGTCGAGATCTACTCGGTGGATCGCGATTTCCCGCTTGAGACCCCTTTCACCGTCGTCGCGGCCGCTCCCATCCGTGCCCACGTCCGCGCGCGGATCCAGGCTCCGCCAACGAAACCGAGATGAGGAGAACGCAATGAAGTACGTGATCGCATGGACATACCGGCTGAACGGCTCGGCGGCCGAGAACGACCAGTCGCTTCGGCGAGGATTGGTGTTGTTCTCCAAGTGGACAACGCCGTCGAGCACGACGTATCACCAATTCGTCGGCCGGGCCGATGGCGGTGGCGGCTTCGCGGTGATCGAAACCGATAACCCGTCCGACTTAACCGATGCGACTGGCAAATTCGGGCATCTCCTCGACTATCAGATCTACCCCGTCGTCGATATCGACCAGTCCGCCCAATCCATGGAGGAAGGCGCGGAATTTCGAGACTCGATCAAATAGGCAGACAGCCGAGGTAACCGGCCGCTAGAAATTCAGGCCCGAGAACATGATTCGGCCGGGATCGTATTTCTGCCGTACGGCGCTGAGCCGGGACAGATTCGGGCCGAAGTACCGTGACGGCGGTTGGTTCGCCTCGATGTAGTTCACATAGCCGCCGACTGAATAGGGTTGCACCGCTTGGTGTGCCGTGTTGAGCCAGCCGGTCGCCGCCGCAGGGTCACCGGTTTCGACGTACCACTGCACCAGCGCGGACTGCTGGCGCCACGGGAACGCCGTGCTCCCCGGCGGCACACTGGCCAGGGCACCGTCGAGGGCGTGCATGATCGCCAACATGCGGCCCGCGCCACGAGGGAAGGCGTTGACCGCCGAGGCGATCCCCTGGGCGGCCGCCGGGGTGATCATCGTGAAGACGTCGGAGCCGCCCACATATCCCAACGGTGACGGATTGAGGTTTCCGACCGCCAGATAGTTCACCAGGTCCAAGTAGCCGAACGTGTGGTTGTCGGTGCCCGTCGGCTGCATGCCGACGGCCGCGACAATGGCGTTCCCCACGCTGCCCCCCGACCCGGCCGGACACGTCGCCAGGATGCGACAGTGCGTCCCCATCGAGTCGACGGTGGCGTCGGCCAGTGCCCAACTGCTTCGGTCTGCGGTCCGCAGCCAGTTCTGCCAACCGACGAGGACCTGCGCGAACGACTGCGGCGGGAAGTTGAGGTTCACCACGTCGACGTCGCCGGTGGGGAACGTGGCAAAGGTCAGCGAGGTGGTCACCCCGAAGTTTCCGCCGCCGCCACCGCGTAACGCCCAGAACAGGTCGGGGTTGCTGGCGGCGGACGCGGTGACCGCCTGGCCGCTGGGCAGCACCACCGACGCCGATCTCAACGCGTCACACATCAGGCCCGCGTGCCGGGAATGGGCGCCCAGCCCGCCGCCCAGGGCGTGTCCCGAGGCACCGACCGACGGGCAGGTACCCGTCGGGATCCCCCGACCGGCCGCGGCCAGGGCCTGGTGCATCGCATACAAACTGGTCGCCGGCGGCACAGTGACCAGGCCGGTCGAGGCGTCGTAATTGACTCCGCCGGGCAGCTGACGCAGGTCGAGCACCATGGTTCCGTTGGCTGTGGACGCCCCGATATAGGAGTGCCCACCGCTGCGCGGCGCGACCTTGAGGTTGTGGGCGGCGGCGAATGCCATCGCCTTTTGCACGTCCGCCGGCGATGTCGGGACGACGATCACCGCGGGCGTCGAGCCGTTGTAGTTGGTGTTGAAAACCTGCTTGGCTGAGCCGAATTGCGGACCGTCCGGCTGAATCACCTGCCCGCCGATAGCGGAGGCAAGCGGGCCCCAGCCGGAGGCAATCGGATCGGCGCCGGCTCGGCCCGATACGGCTCGTACCGGTCCGAGAACCGCGCCGGCGGCTAACGCTCCGACGGCACCCCGCAGAAACGTCTGGCGCGAAATCTCACGCGTCAACGTCGGGCTCTCGCGATTGCGTCACGTCCCGCATTGTCAACCACCAGAACCGCGTTGCCGCGTGACGTCTCGCGGGATAACCGAAACGTGCGCGAACCTTTACCTCATCGTGTTGTCAACGTGACTGCGATGAACGAGGGTTTTTAATGCAGAACTCTTGAGTGCCGCGATTGCACTCCCCCACGTGAGGAGCAGGACATGGCGACGCTCGAGATCAGCCGCAACCTGATTTTGCGCTTGAACAACCAACCGCTGGCCGTGCGTTTTCTGCTGGGCGCCGGCTGCTTGATCACCGCGGCCGCAATGTTTTCAGCTCCGGTCGAGGCGGACCCGCATGACGACGACTTCATCGACGCGCTGAGCCACGCCGGCGTCGAGTACGGCGAACCGGGGAACGCGATGGCTGTGGGCCAGTCCATCTGTCCAATGATCGCCCAGCCGGGCGGCAGCTTTGCCGCAGCCGCGTCGGGCGTCGCACACCGGGGCATGTCACCTCAGCTGGCCCAAATGTTCACCACCATCGCGATACAGACCTACTGCCCGGAGGAGATGGCAAACATCATGGGCGGCAATGTATCTGGTTTACAGCAGCTCCCCGGCGTTGCAGGCATGCCGGGCATGCAAGGCGTTCCCGGCACGCAAGGCGTCCCGGGCATGCCTGGCATGATCCCAGGGATCTAGCGGGTGCCCAGCGGGTCGATCGTCCAGGCGATATAGACCATGCTCGCAGCGACCAGCGACATCGTGGTGAAGTCAATTCCCTTGCTGCGCACCACCAGTAGCCCGGCACGATCTTCGGTGAGCGCGAGCCGCAGCGCGGCGGCGACCCCTACCCCGATGCCGATCAACAGCGCGCCGCGGCGCCAGAAGTTCGCCGCCGCCAGTGTGAACGCCACGGCGAAGATCAGCACCACCGTCACGAACGGCCACTGCGAGCGGACCAGCTCACGCAAAGTCATTGCTGTTCGGCCAATTCCACGACGTTGGTCAACAGGAATGCGCGGGTCAGCGGGCCGACGCCACCGGGATTCGGCGATACGTGACCGGCGATCTCCCACACACCCGGGTGCACGTCGCCGACCAGCCCGTCGTCGGTGCGGCTGACGCCGACATCGACGACGGCGGCTCCGGGACGCACCATGTCCGCGGTGAGCAGATGCGGGACGCCCACCGCCGCCACGATGATGTCGGCCTGCCGCGTCAGCGCGGGCAGATCACGAGTTCCGGTGTGGCACAAGGTGACCGTGGCGTTTTCTGAGCGGCGCGTCAATATGAGGCCCAGTGGACGACCGACCGTGACACCACGACCGATGACCACGACATGCGCGCCGGCGATCTCGATGTCGAAGCGCCGCAACAGGTGGACGATGCCGCGCGCGGTGCACGGCAGCGGCGCCGGGGTACCCAACACCAGCCGACCCAGATTGGTCGGGTGCAAGCCGTCGGCATCTTTGTTCGGGTCGACGCGCTCCAGTGCGGCGTTCTCGTCCAACTGCTTCGGCAGCGGCAACTGCACGATGTAGCCAGTGCACTCCGGGTTGGCGTTGAGTTCGTCGATGGTCTCGTTGAGCTTTGCCTGGCCGATATCGGCGGGCAGGTCGCGACGCAGTGAGGTGATGCCGACCTTGGTGCAGTCGGAATGCTTTCCGCGTACGTAGGCATGCGACCCCGGGTCGTCGCCTACGAGGATCGTGCCGAGCCCGGGCGTCCGACCCGCCGCGGTCAAAGCCGCCACTCGTTCCTTCAGGTCGACGAAGATTTCGTCGCGCGTGACTTTGCCGTCCAACGTGATTGCGCCCACGTCTCACAGTCTGGCACGCTCCCGGTATGTCTAGCCCTCCGGACGTCCTGAGCCCCGCCAAGCTGGGCCCGATCACGCTGCGCAATCGCACCATCAAATCGGCGACATTCGAGGCCCGCACACCCGGCGCACTGGCCAGCGACGACCTCATCGAATATCACCGGCTGCCGGCCGCCGGCGGCGTCGGGATGACCACCGTCGCCTACTGCGCGGTCTCCCCCGGTGGCCGCACCGAGGGCAACGGACTCTGGATGCGCCCGGAGGCGGTGCCGGGGTTGCGCCGGCTCACCGAGGCGATTCACGCCGAGGGCGCGGCCGTCAGCGCACAGATCGGCCACGCCGGTCCGGTGGCCAATGCCAAAACCAATAAGGCCACCGCCCTGGCGCCGGTACGGTTCTTCAATCCGATCGGCATGCGGTTCGCCAAGAAGGCCACCCGCGACGACATCGACGACGTTATCGCCGGACACGCCAACGCCGCGCGATTCGCCATCGAGGCAGGCTTCGACGCCGTCGAAATCCATTTGGGCCACAACTATTTCGCGAGTTCCTTTCTGTCCCCGTTGATCAATCGGCGCGACGACGAGTTCGGCGGATCGCTGGAGAACCGGGCCAAGGTCGCCCGTGGGATGGTGATGGCCGTTCGGCGCGCGGTGGAGAAAGAGGGAACACCGATCGCCGTCACCGCCAAGCTCAACATGGCCGACGGTGTTCGCGGCGGGATCAGCGTGGAAGAGGCGCTGACGACGGCAAAGTGGTTGCAAGACGACGGCGGGCTGGACGCGATCGAACTGACCGCCGGCAGCTCACTGGTCAACCCGATGTACCTCTTCCGCGGCGACGCACCGCTCAAGGAGTTCGCCGGCGCCTTCAAGCCGCCGCTGCGCTGGGGCATGCGCATGACGGGCAAGAAGTTTCTGCGCGAGTACCCCTACCGCGAGGCCTATCTGCTACGCGACGCCAAGCAGTTCCGCGCCGAGCTGACAATGCCGCTGATCCTCCTCGGCGGCATCACCAACCGGGAGACGATGGACCTGGCGATGGCGGAGGGATTCGACTTCGTGGCGATGGGCCGGGCTCTGCTGGCCGAGCCCGATCTGATCAACCGGATCGCGGCCGACGGCGCCGCGCACACCGTGCACTCCGCCTGCACGCACTGCAACCAGTGCATGCCGACCATCTACAGCCGAACCCGCTGCGTGGTAACCGGCGCGCCCGACTCCCTCTGACGATGCGGGCCGGCACGGCCGACGCCGTCTGACGATGCGGGCGCGTCGCTCGTGTCGCGGTCGGTGCCCTGAGCCGAGCGGCTAAGGTTGTGGCGATGAGTCAAGCAGCATCGCCCGTGCTGACAGTCCGATACGACGGATCTCAACGCACCTTCGCCGCAGGCCATGACGTGGTGGTCGGGCGCGATCTGCGCGCCGACATGCGCATCACGCATCCGCTCATTTCGCGTGCTCATTTGCTGCTGCGCTTCGATCAAGGGCGCTGGCTGGCCATCGACAACGGTTCGTTGAACGGCACCTACGTCAACGGCCGTCGGGTGCCGGTCGTCGACATCCACGACGGCCAGAGCATCAACATCGGCAACCCCGACGGGCCGCAGCTTGCTTTCGAGATCGGTCACCACGCGGGGGCCGCCGGCCGGCCGCCGCAAACCGCGTCGATGCGTGCCGTCCAATCGGCCGCGCGGTCTGCGGCGCACCCGCCGACGCCGGCACGCCCGGGAGCCGGACCCCCGGCGAGCGTGCTCCGGCCACCGGCGGGCGCGCCGCGCGCATATTCGGCCGCCCCGCCCGCACCGCCGCAGCCGATGTACCAGGGTGGCCGGCGACCGCCGGCCTACCAACCGCCGCCGCCAACCCGGCAACCCCCGTCGGCGCCGCCGCCGAGCATCCAGCCGAAACCTCAGATGGTCCGGTCGACCAGCAAGCCCGAGACGGGCAACCTCGCCACGAAGATGATCCAGGCGATTCTCCCCGGACTCGGCACGCCGGAGAAGCCGCCGGGATCCGCCACCATCGGTCGCGCCAACGACAACGACATCGTCATCCAGGACGTCCTGGCGTCGCGCCATCACGCGTTCTTGCTTCAGTCCCCGCTCGGCACCGAAATCCGCGACGCCCACAGCGTCAACGGCACGTTCGTCAACGGCGTGCGCGTCGGTTCGGCGGTGCTCGGCGAGGGCGACGTGATCACGATCGGCAACGTCGACCTGGTCTTCACCGACGGCAACCTGATCCGCCGCACCGAAGCCGCCACCCGCAGCGGTGGTCTGGAGGTCAATGGCGTTCACTTCAAGATCGACGGCAAGGAACTGCTGGACAACATCTCGCTGACCGCCCGGCCGGGCACGCTGACCGCGATCATCGGGGGATCCGGTGCGGGTAAGACCACGCTGTCGCGGCTGATCGCCGGGTACACCCGTCCCAGCGCCGGCTCGGTCACCTTCGAGGGCCACAACATCCACGCCGAGTACGCGACGATGCGCAGCAGGATCGGGATGGTGCCGCAGGACGATGTGGTGCACCGCCAGCTGACGGTGAACCAGGCGCTCGGCTACGCCGCCGAGCTGCGGCTACCGCCCGACACCAGCAAACAGGAGCGCGCCCAGGTGGTCGCGCAGGTGCTCGAGGAACTCGACCTGACCAAACACGCCGACACCCGCGTCGACAAGCTCTCCGGCGGCCAGCGCAAACGCGCCTCGGTGGCACTCGAACTGCTCACCCAACCGTCGCTGCTGCTCCTCGACGAGCCGACGTCCGGTCTGGACCCGGCGCTGGACCGTCAGGTCATGCTGATGTTGCGGCAGCTCGCCGACGCCGGCCGTGTGGTGCTGGTCGTCACACACTCCGTGTCCTACCTCGACGTCTGCGACCAGATTCTGCTGGTGGCACCCGGCGGCAAGACCGCGTTCAACGGGCCGCCCAGCCAGGTCGGTGCGGCGTTGGGTACCACCAACTGGGCGGACATCTTCGCCAACGTGGGCGCCGACCCCGACGAAGCCAACCGGCGCTTCATGGAGCGCGACGGCAGAAGACACTCCGAAGCAACACCGGCTCCGGAAAGCCCGGCAGACTTGGGCGAACCAGTACACACCGACCTGGTCCGCCAGTTCTCCACGATTGCGCGCCGTCAGGTCCGACTCGTCATCTCCGATCGCGGCTACTCGGTGTTCCTCGCCGTACTGCCGTTCCTGATCGGTGCGCTGTCGCTGACCGTGAAAGGCCCCAAACCGGGGCTCGGCCCCGCCGACCCGCTCGGCCTCGCGCCCACCCAGCCGCAGTACATCATGGTGCTGCTCAACATCGGCGCCGTCTTCATGGGTACGGCATTGACCATCCGCGACCTGATCGGCGAGCGTCCGATCTTCCGAAGAGAACAGGCGGTTGGCCTGTCCA
>Ga0210396_10002079_pt1 | contig 20673 bp, 25 predicted proteins | sample IncBWH17OmetaG_FD_155466 | JGI IMG/M metagenome (GOLD analysis project Ga0210396, IMG submission 155466) | Forest soil microbial communities from Barre Woods Harvard Forest LTER site, Petersham, Massachusetts, United States - Inc-BW-H-17-O ... | reverse complement strand
GGTATTGGATTTCCAATAGAAGGTAAAGGATATGTGGGGTTGGGGTATAATCTAACTACTGGTAATTACTTAAAGGATTTGAGGCAATATAACCCCCATACTAATAGCTGGTCAACTTTAGGAGTAACATTCCATGATACTGGTAGAATGAATGCTTTTTCTTTTGCGATTGGTGATACGGCGTATATTGGCTGCGGTGATTCCGAACATTTTTCTCCTACCTTAACCAATACACTCTTTAGTAGTTTTTATAAATATGACAGTACTTCAGGGACTTGGATTAAAAAAAGAGATTTCCCCGGAGGTAAAAGAGCCGGATTAGCTGCTTTCTCAATTGGTAATTATGGGTATGCAGGCTGTGGAGTAGATAATCTCGGACACCTTCGCAATGATATGTGGAAATTCGACCCAAGCACTGATACTTGGTCAAGTATAGCGCCATTACCAATATCAGGCGGCCTATATGGACCCGTATCCTTTACTTTAAATGGCAAAGGATATGTTGGAATGGGGTTTAATGGTACTAATACAGATGATTCAAGTTCATATACAAAACTGTTTTGGCAATACGACCCAACGGTAAATAAATGGTACAGTATCACACCATTTAGAGGCTCAAAAAGTGCATTGGGTGTAGCTTTTTCTATTGGAAGCTATGGATATGCGGGTGCAGGTACAAATCGCTATTATAGTATATTGGGCGGTGGAGATAATACAGTATTGTCTGATTTTGAACAATTATCTATTACAGATACAATACAATTCGCTGCCCCTGCTTGTTGTATTTCCTGTGCCAACATAGATACAGCAATAAATCATTTTAAAAGTACATATCCATCTATACACGATACGTCAGTCACTTATCCCAATACCTTAGCAAGTTACCTGAACCAGTATTTCGGATTCAATTTGACCTATGGAGAATATATACAGTTTTATAATGAGTGTATAACTTCAAGTGGAATTATTCACTTGCATGACAGTGTTCATCTTGGACTGACCTTATGTAACCGGGCACAAAATGAGGCACCACCTGTAGTAGATACCAATACTTGTTATACATACTTAATGATGGATGCCCAGTATAATGCTATGACTGATTACAATACCTATATAGACTCAGTGCAAAATGCTTTCCAGGCAAATTACATTGCTCATTGCATGCAGGTGGGTGATAGCTTCCATGTGGCCATGCCATTTGATGAGTATCATTATACACTATACTATTACGACCAGGCTGGTAACTTGGTTAAAACAGTTCCACCTCAAGGAGTGCATCCGATTACAGCACAAGCATCACTGGATTCAGTCACCTATTACAGGGCAGGAAAAGCAGGATACACAAAACCAGTATATCCGATTGACAGTATGCAAACGAAGTATTTTTATAATACGCTTAACTCTCCTATTAAACAACAAACCCCAGATGGTGACAGTGTTCATTTCTGGTACGACCGCCTTGGTAGGATAGTATTATCACAGAATGCTATAGAACGCCCCCTGACTTACAACTATGTTTCTTATGATGCTATAGGTAGAGTTATTGAAATTGGGCAACTAAGTGATGTGCCCGCGAATTTACCAAGTTGCTTTCATTGCGTAGGTTGTACTATAAGCTATGGAGTGTTGCCTGTTCTACCGGATACTTTTACAAGAAATCAATCCGAACTTCAAAATTTTATTTACAATAGCACCCGGACACAAGTAACCCACACGTATTATGATAGTGTAACCTATTCAAATATACCACTTGTACAACAAAATTTGCGAAAGAGGATAGCGAGCATCACCTATGAAGAAAAAAACGACTATAACGTAAGGACATACGATAACGCTCTTCACTATAACTACGACATCGAGGGGCATGTGGTTAGTATGATAATAGATGTACCACATGACAGCATAGTAAAACAGAGATATAAGAAAATAAATTACTATTATGATTTAATAAGCGGCAACGTAAATGAATTCATATACGAGCAAGACAGCATAGACCAGTTCATACATAACTATGAATATGACGCAGATGAACGTCTGACAGAAGTTCAAACAAGCCACGACAGTCTATTTTGGGAAAACGACGCAGAATACGAATATTATGACCACGGACCCATCGCAAGAGAAGTTTTGGGAAGGAGACAGGTGCAAGGCATTGACTATGCGTATACCCTAAACGGATGGCTTAAGGGGGCAAACAGTAGTATAGCTAAGCCAAGCTATGATATGGGGCACGATGGGGATGTACACGATGCTAATAATACAGTGGCTCGGGATGCTTATGGCTTTACTCTGAATTACTTTAATGGCGATTACCGTTCCATAGCAAGTACTAATTTTCAGGCAACTGGTTTGCCGATAACAAGTTTATATGATGGGAATATTACTGGTGCAACATATTCTATTCAACCATTGGCGCCTAAAACTATTGGATACATTTACCAATATGACCAATTGAACCGTTACAGGGGGGATAGCATATTTAAGAACCCTGATACAATAAATAATAATTGGAGCACAAGAACAGGCATAAACGACCTAAAAGAAAAAGTGAGTTTTGATGAAAATGGCAACATTTTAATGTATCTTAGGCATGGAAATACAATGAACGGAGGGCATTTAGCTATGGATAGTTTGACATATCACTACACAAAGGGAAGGGACCAGCTCACGCAAGTGAATGATGCTGTGGGCTCAACGAATTATACAGTGGATATAGATAATGAAACCAGCAAACGCAATTATCAATACAATGGCATAGGAGAATTGGCAAAGGATAGCGCGGGAGGGTTGGATACTATCACGTGGACAATTTATGGGAAAGTAAAAGAAATAAAAAAACATAATGGCGATAGTATTATCTTTTTTTATGACCCAATGGGCAACAGACTGGAGAAAAGATACTACCCGCATAGTTCTACTTCGGATACAACGAAATATGGAAGAGATGCCGGAGGTGATATAATGGCAGTTTATGACAGGAAAAAGGATACGGTAAGATTAACCGAATGGGATATTTATGGTTCTAAAAGGGTTGGTTCTATTGATACAATTCTGAGAATGCAAAAACCGTCAGTAGGAGTAGGAACAATAGACTCCCTGACGTTAAGTTACTTAGAAGGCCAAAAACAATATGAATTAGATAATCATTTGGGAAATGTTTTAGTAACTATAAGTGATAAGAAGATTCCTGTAGATACAGTTTTAACAGATACATTAGCAAAGTATTATTTACCACTTGTGATTAGTGCGCAGGACTACTATCCATTCGGTATGATAGAGCCTGGTAGGTCATACCAGCTAAGTGGTGATAGTTCTTACAGATTCGCCTTCAACGGTAAGGAAAAAACCAATGAAATGTATGGGTCTGCTGATGCCTACGACTATGGAATGAGGATGTACGACCCGAGGCTTGGAAGGTTCATGAGCGTCGACCCATTAACTATGAAATTTCCATACTATTCTCCATACATGTATGCTGGCGACAAACCTATTTCAGCAACGGACTTAGATGGTATGGAAGACATCTATTATATGAATTCATTTCTTGATAAAAATGGTCAAGCAGTTATAGACCTTCTTAATAGCACAGATATTGGATTTGAGTTTGAAGTCGAATTTAGAAATACAAATCCCAATTATAATCAACTTACAGGAAACCTTGACAATGGAAACCAAGGCGCTGATTTATTTGTTGCCTCAGCCGTAAATATAACCGGCCCTGATGAGGGTGGAGTTACAAATAGATTTTCATTTGGAGGACTCTTTACTATTTTTCAAGAGGATGGTGTAGCTAATTTTGAAGGGTTAGAAGAGTCTATAATGAAAGCAAGGGAATGTGGTTCGGGTCCAGAATATGATTATTGGGTTAAAACTCTTACTAAAGAAGTTTTAATGAGTGATGAGATATTAAATACCCTTAAACAAAAAAGAGATATTATTCTTGTAAGGATAAATCCAGATATAACTCCTGATGGCTTTTCACCGTCCACTCAACCGCAAAGTGCAAAATTGTCAAGCAAAATATCAGCGACAGCTTGGATATTAGGACATGAATTCATTGCTCATGCTAATACTTATTCACGCAATATTCAACCTGATGTAGAAGCAGAACATGGTATGTTTAGTGGGATGAAGTCAATGTTCGACGTAATTGTTCCAGGCAGCCTTTCTGATAAATTAGGTCAGCAGTTGGAACGTTCTCTCAAACCCGATAAAAAACCAGCAAAAGATAAAAAGAAAGATTCGGATAAGCCAGGCCCCAACGAATCTCACCAAAACCCAAGATTCCTATAAAGCTATGCTGAAAAAGATGTATAACATTCCAAATGTAATAACGAAGACATTTATAGTAGTACTTGTTTTCTTTTGTTGTATCAATGATTCAATGGGGCAAAACGGATGCTTATCTGATAGAGATTATTCTGTATATAATTATTTAATTAACAAGACAATCAATAAATTAGATTCATCAATAGCCCATCTCGACTCAGTTAAAGTCAAAATAAAATATGTAATAAAGATTAAGGATTCTACAATAGGGGACCCTTATTTGTTTTCTCAAATTGATACCGCTGACAAAATTTATTCATTTCAAGATGTTGTTGGATACGATAAGCTAAATAAAAACAACTGTGTTATAGAAAAAGACAAATTAGTGTATAGAGAGCCTTTGGGTTTAAGAAAAATCAAGGACAAGACATACGTGAAAGTAGAATTTGGCAGGTGTTGGTTTTACAATGATAATAAATATGTGATAGTTTATTATGGTGAACATTATGGCCCGCTGAGTGGACAAGGAAGTATTTTAATTCTCAAGAATGATGGGAATGGTTGGAGTGTAATAATGAAAAAAGTAATATGGGTTTCCTAAAATAGCTTCCGTTTTGATATGACAATAAGGAATGTATAACTTGAAATTGCCCTACCTATGGAGAAACTAAGATGTGTAATAGTAGATGATGATGTGACGAGCGTAGAAACGCTCTCGAATTTCTGCGGCGAACTGCCATACGTTGACTTGGCGGGCCGATTCCATAGTTCTCTAAACTTTATTAAAGTTTTACCGACACTTGATTTCGATTTGTGCCTGGTAAATCTTACAATGAGGCAGATTAATGGTCTCGAAGTTGCAAGAGAATTAGATGGCAAGCCTTTCATATTCGTAACAAAGGGTGAGCGAATGTTAAGGTCAGCAATAAATATGGCTCCCGTTGACATTGTGCTAAAACCTTTAGTAAAGGAGCGGGTTAATGTCGCTATGTCAAAAGCTTACCACCAGATACTTAGCGATAGAACCATATTGAAAAAGGCTCAGGAAGATAATATGGGATACGCTTTATTCTGGAATGGCGAACGTGGAAAAATAAGGGTAAAACTTTCAGATATTGTTTATGTATATGCTGATAAGAGGGATTCAAGGAATAAACATATCATTACAAAAGATGGTACTTCGTTCCTTGCAACTGAATGCCCCTTTAATAAACTGCGCGAACTTGCACCGAATCTTGTAAAGGTAAACAAGTCAGAAATGTTGGCTGTGCAGGAAGTAAAGCAATTAGAAAGGGATACCATAACCATGAGTTACCCGATTGAGAGGAAAAAACACATTGTTTTAACACGTGCATACAGGCATGAGTTTAAAAAAGTGTTGGAAGCATGTTAGGTTATAAATGACCACTTTAACGAAGTCTATATGGCAAAGAAGATAGCTGAAGAATCATTACCCGGTATCGTCAAAAATGTTAGATTGTTATATAACTTCATCGATGATGCTTATATCAAAACTGAGGACGATAAATACGGAACATTGCATTCCGACTTTATGTTGTTTCATAAGCAAATCAGTATGCTTTATGAAAACTGGTTCCCAGGAGCTAAGAAGTGTACGGACGATGATATAGTGAACCAAGTGTTTTTACAAAATATTGAAGCGAAGGATTATAAGACATGGGCTAAATATTCAATAGCCTGCCTACTTAATTCGAGCCAAAGGGTATTTGATACAATTGTGAAGGCAAGGAAGGCAAACGACACCAAGTTGTTTCAGGGAGAGCTTAATCTATTACAGGATATGGCTTTTGAAGCTCCGATACTAATACAGTCGGCATTCAAAATTATCGAAGGCAGAGATGTGGAATTTGGTCATACGAAAAGACCATATATAACGGCGCGCGAAGTATATAATGTATCACAACAGATACTCACTAAGTTTACTTATCCGAAAGCGCTTGGAGGATTCGCACTGTCTCCATCTGCCATAATGTTACTGCGCCAATCCATTGAACTATGGGCTCAGGAAATTTTCGGAATAGAAGCAGCTACGGATGAACACAATGTTTTATTCAAATTAAATCCTGTAATACTTCTGGAGTTGCTTGACAATAAGGGTGTCAATGTAAAATTGCCTATACCCAAAACCGTTATAGTCAAAGTGCATAAATGGACGCAGCCATACGTACATGCAGGCTGGATGAAATACACATGGGAAGTAGAACACGCACAACATATACTATCTCCTATTTTTGATACCTCAAAAATTGTTATCAAAAAAGACCACTATAACGGGGTGGAAAAGATGCTTAGGGTAATGATGGAGCAACCTAAGCTGAAATTACACAGAGCAAAAGACCCTTCTTGTTTATTGGTATAAAGTTTATTCCATCAATAAGCCTTCATCAGTAAAGCTATAATATCCTTCGCCGGATACAATCACATGGTCAACCAGCTTTATATTCAATAGTCTCCCTGCTGCTGCAATTCTTTTCGTCATTGCTAAATCCTGCTTGCTTGGTTTAACGGAACCGGAAGGATGGTTATGTGCCAGTATAATAGAAGAAGCACCATGGCTTATTGCATTGCGGAATATCTCTCTCGGCCCTGCAATAGTTCCCTCCATAGTGCCCATAGAAACGTGGTCAACATATTTCAGCCGGTGAGCGCTTGTAAGCCCAATCACAAATAAGTGCTCTTTTTCCTGGTCGAATAGGTGCATGACAGCTATGTGAGACCATACGAACTTGTACACCTGTTCGGAGCCCTTCATTATTGTTTTATGTCTTCTTTCCTGTGCAACTACCATATTCATATAGGTTCAAAGAGCCTATAATTAAAATGTTTTACGAAGCTAAGTTAAGGACTGCACAGAAGCAAAAAATGGGGCAATAACTTTTGAGCAAATTTTGTACGGCAAATTTGTTACACTCGGAATGTTTTATAGCGGTAGTGTATTTCTTCCACTCATAACTATTTGATTATTTAGCTCGCTTGTGGCCATAAAGCCCATGCCAATAGCGGAATACGAATGATAGCGGACATTAAGAAATTCACGGCAACATTCAATAAGATTGCCCACACTAAGTCGGAAGAGAATGTTTTTACCGATTACCTGGATATGGTTATATGCGCACTTTCTGCCGGCAAGTATGAGGAGGATTACCTTTCTATTGTTAAGCGGTACAAGAAAGAAGAAGTGAACCTGTTCTGTGAACTAATGGCAGAGATGCTCATTGTAATGGACAACCAAGGTGCAGGGCTGGTAGATTGCCTGGGCGAGTTTTACCAGCAATACATCAGCAATCCCAGGCTGCAACAGTTCTTCACACCACAGCATATTAGTGATTTTATGGCGCAGATAATAATGGATGAAGATACGACCGCAGGAAGAATAATCGCCGACCCCTGTTGCGGAAGCGGCCGGATGTTGCTGAGCGCAGCTAAAGTGAACAGGAACAATATTTTTTCGGCAAGCGATATTGACATAAAGTGTGTGAAGATGTGCACAATTAACCTTTGCCTCAATGGATTGCAAGGCGAAGTGCATCACATGAATTCCCTATCAGGCGAAAGATGGGGAGGCTTTGCCATCGAAATAATATATCACAGCCACATACGTGTACCTGTTATAACCAAACTCAAAGCTGACGAGGGTAAGTTAATACCGGAATCTCAGCTCAGCAGTAAAAAGAGAGATGAACAAAAGCCCGATGTTCCAAATCCCAAAGTAATAACCATTACACAAACCAAACTCGAACTTTAAAACAATAATAAATGAACGAACACGAATGTGAAGGATGTAAGAACGGAATGGAAGTCATACACGCATATCACGACGAGCTAATGGAGCAGTACGGATGGATGATACACTTCGTTATGCCGGATGAAGATTATCCATTCAACGTAAACATACATACCCACGGCTTCCCAGAGAAGTTCAAGCACTTAGATATGCAGATTTGCCTACCAATAAATCCTGATAATACGCAAGGCATAATGAATAATATAGCCAGGTTGCTTAATGAGGGGAAGGCATTCAAGGCTAATAAAAAGTATAAAGACATTATAGAAAGGTTTCCTGTTCTGATGATTCCTGCTACGGAAAACGGCAGAAAAGTTTTGCGCCTGGTATTTCCTGATAAGCATGGTAGTTTCGATGGTGAATTCTCTAAAACTCAAATGAAAGATATTTAATGGAAACAATCTATGTGAAATTCATCCCGTCCCTTATATCAGATCACTGGTTGGCGGATTTGGGAGAACTGGAAGCAGAACTGAGAAAGATAATGCCTGATGTAAAAACAATCAGTTCGCGCGGCTTCAAAGAATACAAACATTACAAAATACAGGATGTTTATATGTGCTGTAATTCCGACCTGCCTGTTGAAGCGGAGGGACTGACAGTAATTGAACTTAACGTAATACCAAAAAACCTATGACAAAAAAGATTAGCAAGGAACTGGGCTTAAAGAGGTTCGATGGCCGCAGTGACGAGCTTGACCCACGATACATATTCAATATGACGGCAACCCAGCTACTTACCGAAGCCCTGAAAGGAGAAGTTGACATTGAGTATATGGTAAGAAGGGAGCTTGCAAATCGAGGCGTAAATTTAGATGGGGTATGGATAGGTTTTTCGCAAGCCAAAGAATTGCATCAGATAAAATAAAGTGCCAGTCAACAAATACCCAAACCGATATGATACGGATAGAGAAAGAAAAACTAATCATTGAATTTGAGACACTTGACCCAGAGCAGTTTTATAAGCACCTGCTAAAAGGTATTCCTACCTGCATACAGGCAATAACTGAACAAGGAATGGACGGTTGTGACAGGGAACTGCCACACTCATTATATACATTGATAGACTTGTATAAGCAAATCTTACCAACCGAAAAGCAGATAGACAGGATGCTAAAGAAAGGTAAATAAACTAACCTTTACTTTTAGGGCCGGGCGGTAATTTGAAATCAAACAGCCTGGATGCAGGAACATTAAGCGCCCTTGCAATCTGGAATATGGTACTTAAAGTAGGATTTATAAAAGCCGTTTCGATTCTCCCGACCTGGCTCGTTGTCATACCGGCCTCGTCAGCTAATGCCGCCTGTGTAAACCCCTGTTCGGCTCTTACCTTCTTCAGGTGTGTAGCGAAAGCCCTCAACCCAGCCTCATCAAAGAGTTGTTTCCTGGTATTCTTTTTACCGGCAGTCTTCCGTTTCATGCTGCAAAAAGAGCCATAACGGAAGATATTTAAAATAGCACATGTGCTATAAATGGCTATATTTGCAAAATAACCAACACCTACATTACGATGAAGACAATTACAAGAATAATAGTAGTACTCTGTTTCCTGCCGTTATTATCAAAGGCGCAAACATGGTCGGCTTTAGGCACCGGAGTAAGCAGCCAGGTTAGATTATCAGTCTGTGCCAATGGGAATCTTTATGTGGGAAATGCTGATAGTGCCGGAGGAAAATACATTGATGGTATAGGAGTGTGGAATGGAACTACCTGGTCAACAATCGGTGGTGGAACTTCTGAATTTTCCTTAGCCTCATATAAAGATAATATTTATGTGGGTGGGAATAATAATTCCAGTAATAACCCGGTCGAGGAATGGAATGGAACCACTTGGTCTACTGTAGGAACCATAAGCGCGAATGCTTCTTATATCAATAACATAATTGGTTACAATGGAGACATTTATATTAGCTCTTACGATGCAAGCAGCGGTAGCGGTTGGGTTAGTGAATGGAATGGTACTTCATGGACACAGGGATGCGGTGGCGGGTTATTTCCCAATTTTGTAGCCTATAACGGGAAACTTATTGCTCAGATTAGCAAACTCAATTATTATTATTACATGACTGGAACAACCTGCACGCTTGACTTCAAGGCTGGAGGCGGAGGTGCCAATGTCGTATATAATGGAAATCTTTATTCATGCGGCAATAGTGACGTTGAAGAATGGAACGGAACAACATGGTCAAGTATTGGCTCCGCTTCAAGCTCGGTTAATTGCCTGGCAGTTTATAATGGAAACCTTTATGTAGGAGGGTGCTTTACAACTATGGGAGGCGTTTCTGCCAATAACATCGCGGAATGGAACGGAACAACTTCTACCTGGTCAGCTTTAGGCTTAGGGATAAAAGGTACTACAGCAGAATCAGGAGGCATTGTTTATTCCTTATCTGTGGATTCAATAAATAATATTCTATATGTTGGCGGGGCATTTACAAGTGCAGGAGGCAATTCTGCAAATAATATTGCAAAATGGACAAGTACCCCAACAGGCATTAGTAATACTGAATCAGAACTTGCTGCTATAAATATTTACCCTAACCCATGCACTAAATCATTCTCGTTCGATTTGGGTGAGAAATCAACTGTCTCTTTAAGCGATATAACAGGGCGCACTTTATATTCCTGTATAATGAGCAAAGGCCATCAGGCTATTGATGTATCTACGCTTGCAGCAGGAACATATATCTTCATTGTAAATAATAAGGTTATTAAAAAACTAATTAAGGAGTAATTGTTTTTTTGAAATGTACAACCTTACCTCCTGCCTGTTCTCCTACAATAGACATATACTTGCCATCAACCCAATGCCAAAGTTTGGGCCGAGTTCCATCTATGCCGTATTTTTTGAACTTGTTTTTCAGCCATACAGACAACCTTCCTTCATCAACAACATCGAATGCTTGGGCAAAAACTCCATCTACGAAAGCATTTCCGAACCCCATATACTTTTGAGAATAGTAACTGAGTATCCATACTCCTTCATTCGGCAGTACTTTCAAATCGTACTCAGTATGATTTTTATAAAACCCCTCGAATCTCATCTTTAATGCATCGATAAATTTCTCACAGCATTGTGAGATAATACCCTCTCTTACTTTATCGAAAGCATCATCTCGAAATAAATCCCCGCTACCGGCAGTAAATGAACTATTAGGCAAGCAGAGCCTCCATAAGCCATTGCCATCACATAGTAACCTTGTGGTGCCCTTTACATAAAACATTAAGGGCGAACGCTTAGTAATACCATGCTTTTTAACAATGCCGCCCATCCATTCCAAAAGAAGTTCATTGCCTCTACTAATATGGAACAGTTCATCGTTATAGCCTATATGGCTAAGAATATTTCCTATTGCTATAATAAGCGCGCCATCTGGTGTTTCAATCTTCCATAAATCCACCTTGTCGGAAATAACAGTAAGCAGCCAACCGTCCTTTTCATATATGGCAGTCTCGCCTGGGTGTCTTAAACCCCATTGAGTAAGTTCTATGGTATCGTCGGAATGAAGCTCGTTGCAAGGGTCTTGTTCCATAGTATCAGTAATTATTTACTTTATATATCGGCCAGAAAAAGCGGAAAATACCTTCCGTAGTAGTATAGAAAAACCTTATGGAGAGCCTGATGCCCGTAAGCTGCTGGCAACCAAAATATAATTATTTCCACACGGATGACCCGTAAAGCCCGATGTTCTATACCTTCAAAGTAGTACTTGGAAGCCCCTATTTATAAATGCTTCACAGGTCAAATTAAGTAAATCAAATTAATAATTTAAAACAACAAACAAATGAAAAAGACAAATGGCAATCTGGGGAAAGTACTTGACTACATCAAGGCTAATGCCGGCACAACTGTTGAGGCCATCACCGAAGGCGCAAAGGTTTCAAACCTTCTTGTGAGAAAAGCGATTAAGGATTTGCTGGCAGAGAAGCTTATTACTGTTGGTGATGCCGGTGAATACACATTCGCTTCTAAAAAGAATGCTGTAGCGGAACCTAAAGCAGTAGTTAAAGCAGAAAAGAAGGACACTGCTAAAAAGAGCGATGAGGAAGATTTAGGCCCAAAAATTAAGACTGGTTCTAGAGATACGACGAGGTATTCTTTCAACGGGGAAACAGGTATTAGCAAGGGAAAATTAGTACACGCAGTGGTTAAAAAAATTGCATCTGACAATAAAAAGCTGTCAATTGAAAAAATCGAAGAAATGTTTTCCGGCATTCAAGTTCGCTTCGGAACCATAAGAAAATTAGAGGGCGCAGGTGGTGCTCGCTCATTCAGTAAAAACAAAATAGACAGATTCTTCCTTAAGCCGGAATACATTTTAGAAGTCGGTATAAAAAAGGAAAAGGCTGCAATTTGTAACCAATGGTCTGCCGACACGCTTAAGCCATTCTTAAAGGTAGCAGCATCTTTAGGGATGAAGATTAAAGCTGAGTAATAATCACAACAAATAAACGAAGGGCTCCTTTACGGGAGCCCTTCTCATTTATAAACCTTACTTACTATGAGAAATAAAAAAGAACTAAAAGCAGTCGTATATAAAAAGAGATATCCGAAGAGCTATTGCAAGTATACCAGTATGCTTTTGATGGCGGCCTTATATGGCCTTTCAGAAGATAAACGAAACACGCTCTTTGCTATACTGGATGAGCTACCCATAAAAGAATGGGAGTTTGGAAAGATGGCAGATCAGGACAGAAGAATCACAGCCCTTTTTAAAGTAGCGGGGGACGATGATAACCGGCAAGTTTTTAATTGTGTTTATCGCGCCGCCTTGGAACTGGTAAATGAAAAAATTGTGTTGATGAGCAATTAAACAATCTAAACACAGGCAAATGACACACAGAAATAATAATACACAACAGTATGTAAAAAGGGGACTGATAAGCCAGACTGACCTTAATTTCCTTTCAGAGCTTGACCCATCGGACAACCAAAAATATCTTCCCTTTATTATAAAGTATTATTTGTCAGGCGAAAACCTTGATATGATAAGCAACCGTATCTCAGAATATCATACAATCCTGAGCCGCAGCCAGGTTGTTATAAAAGACATAAGCTCGTTTAAAACATTCTTTCAGCTTGATGAATATGTACAGAAGCTTAATAGCATCAGCAGTAAAAGGGAGCTAAAGAGGGAGATAAAGAAAGAAGCTGATATTGTATTAGACAACGATGATATTTTCATAGTCAATGTGCAATCCCACCCTGCTTCGTGCCTATTTGGCAGTGGAACTAAGTGGTGTACGACAGCAAAAAATCATGTGCATTGGGAACGATACTTCTACGATTACCTGATTACATTTTATTACATCCAGGTTCGGTCTGACGATATGAAGAAGAACCTGCCAGAAAATTTATGGAAGATTGCAGTTGCTGTTTTTCCTAACGGCAGAATGAGGGTGTACGATGCAGCCGACCACCATATAACCTCTGATGATGGTGTAATGTATCCGTTTGTAACAATAGATAATTTCTTTAAATCTATGCAAATTGACAAAGCCATGTTTACACCGAGAGGTATTGATGAAAGAATTGAAGATGTAATATCCTATAAACTGCAAGAAGGTACTGCGAAATTGGATTTAAGGACAGCAGGCATAACAAAAATACCAGAGGCAATAGGGAATATGGTACAGTTAAAGAACCTGGTTCTATCAGAGAACAAGATTCAGGCGTTACCGGAAAGCATAGGTAAGCTGATTAATCTAAAGACACTGTACCTATTTCAAAACCAACTTACCTTATTGCCCGAATCACTCAGCAATCTTACTGGCCTGCAATGGCTGGGATTAACCGGGAATATGATAAGCGCTAAAGCTATTCGAGAACTCAGAAAGGCGCTTCCCAGCACAAGAATTTATACATAAATGCTTACTTAAATTACCTTTTTGCCTGTAACAAACGAATATCTGTTTACCAGCTCTTCTTTCCCGCCTATAAGGATGATTTCAATTTCACCAGTATTATTTAAAGTAATAAGATTAGTAACAAGTGATTCTACAGTGTCACCAAGCACCTGCAAGTTTATTTTGGTAATATTATTAGAAGATTTAGTTTCCATTTTTCCATCCCAAGCTTCAATTGGTAAATTAGTTAAGGGTTCTGTAGGTGAATTATTTACATTAAAATGATGGGTTAATTCTACTTTCCGTGGGTGAATGTTTTGAAGGCTAAAATCATGAGCAAAAGAGTTTCTTAAAGCATAAATTGCATTTATTTCACTATCATTTAAGGGTGAGAAATTCTTGAGCGCTTTAATAATTCCGCTTTTATTGGCTTCGAGAACAGGCCCGTTGACACGTTTAAAGCAGATACCGATTTGATCTAAAAGAGACAGGTAGCCAATTATGCCTAACCAACTCCCTAAGTGCCCAAATGTGTTTGATGAATCTTTTTCACCAGTTATAATATTTCTTCCTGTCATTTTTCTGGCATCTTTCAATGCACCACAGAAACCTGAAAAGAAAACAAGAGGTGAAGATTCTATATATGAATTGGTTAAATGAAATTTTATAACCTCCTTGTCCGTCACCATATTACAACGATACTTCTACAGTATCCGGTACAATTTCTAAAAATACCATTTCAGAGCTCTCAAATACTAATTCATCAACACTTGATTGTAGAATCATTTCAATGTGTTCAGAAGGTAGCTCAAATACACCTTCTCTATCACCTTCAGGTAGAACAATATTTCTGGTGTGTTTATTATATACTCCACTTTTAAGTACAATTTTAACGGTCTTTCCAATATCATTTCTATTATAACGGTAAAAGAACCGGAAATTAATGTCAATTCCGTCAGGTAACATTATTGATTGGGGGCTGTTCGGTCTTAATTCAAGTAATTTTCTCTCTATTTTATTCATGCCTATATGTATAAGGTTTTATAAAACTAAGATAATCATTTTTTTGTCAAAACAAAACACAAAGTACTAACAACTCTAGACGCCCTATTAATTCTATAAACACACTTGCGCTATTATAATACAATACTTTACTGTTTAGGTTATTCTATTATTCGGGTCGCTCAGGTAGTTGAAAAATTCCACTTCATTGATTTGAAAAGTATCCATAATACATAGCAGCAAGTGCATCTTACGAAAGTGGTCACTTTCCAATGAATAGTTTTTGCTTTCCTTTTCTTCATAAGCAGGGCTATATTCTTTATACCGCGGAAGTCTATTCATAATAGTAATGTTCATTTTGTATTATGCACAGGTTCCATAATAATACCGGCTTCAATATCATCAGCAAATTTCTTGTACTGTGAAGGCAAAATGCCAAATGAGTCCATGGCAAGGTAGAACATATATAATGCCTGGTAATGGGTGAAGTCAATAGTTGTAGCATCTTCTTTATTATTGCCATCGCCTGATAACGGTTCTCTGTCAGGTCGAGTGGTTCTGTACAAATCCGGTTTTAGCGGCAGAGTTACCTTCTGTCTCCATTCAGGCTGATTACTTTCTTCTTCATTTTCCGATGCAGGGTTATATTCTTTATAATATGGAAGCTTAAACATAATAGTGATGTTTATTTTATATATCCCTCCGGCATAATATGGCATGGAGAACCCTTTGGATTCGCGGGTTTTGGTTAAATTAGCTTAAGGGCGGTTCAAAATAACCCTATACACAAACCAAGCCGCCGGAAGCAATGTTATCAGTATAGGCCGGAAGAGAATATTTGTAATATAAACCTAAAGGTTAATTTGAACCAGCATGAAGAATAAAAGTAATAGAGTATGCCTATTCATAAGAGTTTCCACCGAGCAACAATCTAATGATAGGCAGATATTGGAACTAACTCAATATTGTGAGAGCAGAAATTATACTATCACCAAAACTATAGCCACCAAAATATCAGGCGTGAAGAAGAATGAAGAGCGCCCCGATGTGCAAGAGTTGTTCCAAGCGGCCAAAGACGGGCAATTTGACAAAGTAGTAGTAAGTGAAGTATCCCGAATTGGCCGTAATGCACGCGAGATAAGAAGCACTATTAATTACCTTCACGATAAAGGCATAAGCATAGTATTTAAGAACCTGGGCGGATTAGAGAGTCTGGACGATAATGGAAATGAAAGTTTCGTTACCAATATCATTATCGCAATTTACAGTGAGTTGGCCCAGGAAGAAAAGCGAATACTTTCCGAGCGTATCAAATCGGGTCTGGTAAGCGCAAAAGCAAAAGGTAAACATATTGGCAGGCCAAGCGATACAAAGGAAGATAGAGAGAAAATAATTAAGAAATACCCTAAGCTAATTACTGATTTAAGCAACGGTCTTTCAATAAGGAAAGCCGAAAGATTGCATAATATAAGCAGAGGGACTGTAATAAAAGTGAAGAGACTAATTCAATTATAGGATTATAGCTTTTTCTCCAAATATATCTCTGGCAAAATTTAATGATTCTTCGGGAACTATAACGGAAGAGATTAACTCCGAAATGTGAGTACCATTAAACATATCAATGACCGAAACATCATCAATTCTCCGAAATGATTTGTTTTCATACGACTGCGCCTTACTCCAAAAACTGACATCCATGCTTATAACGTAATCCTTCTCACTATTAGTAAGGGGGCGAGCCTGCATGGTATTATCAACTTTTAGGTTCGGAAGCAGGCGCCATTCACGCTGCCTATAATATTCCAGCAAGCTATCATGACGGTCGTTGTCCGTTGGGTAGAATAAATTCTGAATATGAGATAGCACGCCAACCATTAAATCAAATGGCGCATTTCTATATTCTATATAACTTAAAATATTATTAACACATTTCATGGAAACTGCACTTGATTGGACGACTGCATTTGAGGGGTCAGTGTTACTCAAGTGTATTAAAAAATCATCGGATATGCTTTTTGCGTCTGGAACGGTTTTGAGTATGTGCTCTGGGTTTGCTAATTGAGATAGAATGTGCAATTGATTTATGGTGTATTTAATATCATTTAATTGGGCCACTATGGTTGAGCCGACTGCGCTGTATTTATTATCATCCTTAAGGTTTTGTGGAATATAAATAACTGGCATCGCTCCGAGTTTCCGTAAAACATCCACACTAAACTCAATCGCAAAGGGGCCAAAAAATCTTCCGTGCTCCTTGACTTCCACTTGGGAAAGTTCAGTGAATGAAATTCTGTTCTGCTTTATTAGAACAGTTCTAAAACTGCCATCCTGTAGCGGTTGTTTCCATTCAACAATTTCAGGTACAAGGATAAGGCCGATTTTCTTGATAGACTGTAAAATTGCTTGTCCTGTTTGTATCATTTCTTCCCGACTGCCGTTTAGCCGGCTACGAGGGAAATTATGATAAAAGTTCCTGCTGGTTGATGTATGGGAGGGAACGCTGTTCTCTTTTTTCATTTATAAGGGGGATTCTTCTCTGCCTAAGTAAAGAGAGTAATTGTTTAATAAACTAAAATAGCGATGTTTTCTTAAGTTGATTTGCCCGAAGTATCTTTTTGCTTTGTAATTAATCCTCTTGTGATTTCAGGGACTTTTTGAAATTTTCCAAGCAGTCTTTTCTTTATAGCCTCTTTCTCGGCTAACGGAAGATTACGAATACTCCATAGTTTATTTGCGCTAAAGGCATTAAGATAATGCTCAACATAAATTTTAGGGTTAATAAAAATCCTGCCTTCTTTTTCTTTCCATCCTTCTGGCATTTGGTAATCAAAACCAATTGCGTGTCCACTTGCGCCCAGCCATTGATGTGCTAATACATTCCTGAAATTATGGATATGTCCTGAAATTGTCGAAAATTTAGTGTCTTCAGTTTCACCGTCCATAAACTTCTCAAGAAACAATTTATATCCGGTTACTTTCTCGTCGTTAAATACTCCATAAGATATAGTTAAGGCTACGGCATGAATACCTAAAAATAATAAAACCGTCTGATAGTTATTATCCTTAACTGTAATTTTTATTTCGTTATTAAAGTGCATTTCGATTGATGCCAATAATGTGGAAATAATTTCATTTGGTGGATTGTTTTGCAGTCTTGCTGACCTCGCCTGAAATGATTCGTGATGTGCTGTATTCTCCATTATAGGTAGATTAGTTATGTGTTTAAACTGTAAATACCAGAGCTGACATCGTATTGGGCTCTCCCTTTCGTCAATAACCTTTCCCAAGCCTTAGTTGCAGGAGGTGTTTGGAATTCACTGGCCAATACTTTGTGAGCAGGATTGTTCGTGCTTGAAATTATTTGTAACCCGGTTATTTTTGCTACCTCAAGTATCATCCGCTCAGGTATACCTTTAGCTTTATAGTTTGGATGATTGTGGTGATTCATCACAGTAACTTTTGCCTGCCTATCATTTATTAAGGTAATTTGAAATGAGAAAAACTCTAAATGCTCATTTGCATCAAACGGTATAATAAAGAAATTTATCACTGGTATTCCATCTATACTACTCTCCGCATAACTGTATTGAAAAGTCTCCAATGCGCCTTCCCTTGTAGTGCAATCAATCAGTTTCATTGACATCGTAGTTTTATAAAAAAAATCAATAATAGTTGGGTCGTTCCAAATTAAATCCTTTTGCTTTCCAAAAAATGAAAAACAAATTGCAATGGTCTTATAACTATAGAATAAAAGCTCTTCAAGCTGTTTTATCTCCATTTCCCGATAATTCGGAGTATTCTCAATATTGTATGTGAGGTTTGAGTAATGGACATATTTTGAAAGGTGTTTGTATATTACGTATGAATGAACGTTTGCTTTAACATCGAGATTATTTCTGTCAAGCGTTTCAAATACTTGTGCAATCTGCACGGGTCTTTTCCATTTAAGTTCCGTTTGATTAGAAAAGAGATTGTTTATCTCCATAGCATTGCGTGCATCTTCAACCTCTTTCTTATATCTTGTTATAGTAAATAATGATGGATGCTGGCTATAATAGTACCTATCGTTTATTTCATAGCTTAACTTCATGGTTTTTAATTCGTGTTCATAAGCCTCCGCCTTTAACCTTGTTACAATATCCTCAGGGTTACTATCCACTAATACACTAAATAGGCGCACAAAGTTATCAAGTAGCACCCTAAATAGAACAAAAGCAGATGTAATATTTCTTTCTTGATTGTTTTTTAGAATAACGGAAATGTCTTTCAGTATAATCCTTTGGCGCATTAAGATACCTACATAATATTGGCTAACCATACCGGAAATTTCGTGTCCATTTAATTGCAGCAATATGTTGCCGGCTAAGTTTCCCAGTTTTTCGGCTAATTGTCCGGCTTCTTCTTTTGTCATAATAAATTATGTTAAATAATTCTGTCTGGTTTTTATTTGATGGCAATTTGAACAAAGGCAATTAAAATCTGTATTTTGAACTCTGCCATTTATGTGATGGGCTTGTAAAGTCCGAACATCGTTCATTCCACACTCTACACACTTATATCTCGACTTCCTTGCCGCAAACAATAATTTCCTGCCGTAGCTATTCCTGAGGCTTCCATTGGTACGAGTTTTAAGCCATTTCACGACAATAAGTTCTCGTTCTTCAAGGTGTTTGGCAATAAGCTTAAATCTTTCGGGATCAACATTCAATGGCCCATCATCTAAATACAAGAATTTAAGCAATGAAAGCAGAGGCCCTCGATGTTCTCGCCGAGCCCTCCTGATTCTATTTTCCAGATACCCCTTATTGTTAAACCTTGATGGAGGGATAATAAACTTCAAAACTGATTTTTGACGGAAAAGCATATTGTTACAAGTTACTCGTTGTCATTAAAGAAAAGAAGAGGGGGTATATTACATCCCCCCTATTACTGATGATTAAGAAGGTTACTTTCCCTTCTTGACTTTGTTCTTAGCGGCGGTGGCCTGTGCTTTTGCCGCGAAAGAGCCTTTAGCTACTTTCCCACCAGTTGTTTTGGCAGTTGCGCTTTGAATCCTTGCGGCGGCTTTGGTAGTCATTTTTGTTTTCTTCATTGGCTTAAGAATTTAGATTAGTATTCCGTGAATTAAAAGTATAGGTGCAATTTCTATGCCAAGTAATAATAGTCTGCCATTTTATCTGCATGTATGACATGCAATAAAATAAAGGCAGGCGCAATAGTTTCTAATTACCTTTACAGAGATAATCTTCATATTAAGAATAAATGTCAGCTATTGAAAAAGCTATTGTCGATGTTATTGCATCTGCAAAAAATTACCTGCGAACCTTTGTGGCTCTTCTTTTTCGACCAGTTAAGGTTTTCAATAGCCTCGACCCTGAGTTCAATTCATCAGAAAAGTATTTTAGCCCATTGGCCTTTTTCGTTATAGCCACATTCCTTTCTTTTGTATTAACGGTAGATAGGCATTATAATATTCTCAAGCTAACTGACATTTCTTCCTTAGCTCAAATGCTGCCATCGTTTGCACACGATATGTCGTTCTTGGATTTTTTAATTGATACCGCACCAATAATCTTGGTTTCCTATGGGATTATTACACTGCTTTCTAAAGTACTATTCATACCTTCTCGTTGGAGAAGAGCTTATATAGACTACGCCTTTTATTATTTCGCCCTGGCACAACTATTAATTTTTCTAGCACTTACCATCATTTTCATTGTGGAGAAAGCTCAAATGCCAATTCACCCAAAG
>Ga0210396_10002078_pt1 | contig 20676 bp, 15 predicted proteins | sample IncBWH17OmetaG_FD_155466 | JGI IMG/M metagenome (GOLD analysis project Ga0210396, IMG submission 155466) | Forest soil microbial communities from Barre Woods Harvard Forest LTER site, Petersham, Massachusetts, United States - Inc-BW-H-17-O ... | reverse complement strand
CTCCTCGCTTCTCGTGATAACGGCGAATCGTCAGCAGCCCGGCATACTCCCCTTGCGAGCCGGCATTGGGCTGAACTGTGACCGAAGCGAAGCCGGTGATCTTGGCCAACCAATCCTCGAGACCGCTGATCAGCCGGCGATAACCCACGGTTTGTTCCCGCGGCGCGAATGGATGGATCTGGCCAAAGCCAGGCCACGTGACCGGCAGCATCTCGACCGCCGCATTTAGTTTCATGGTGCAGGAGCCGAGTGGAATCATTGACGTCGTCAATGATAGATCCCGATTCTCCAGGCGCTTCAAATAGCGCATCAACTCGGTCTCAGTGTGGAACGAGTTGAAGACGGGCTGTTGCAGAAATTCCGATTGTCTTTGGAAAACATCCGGAACCGGCTCGACCTCCGTCTGGGGAAACTTGTCCCACAAGAGCTGCTGTTCGGTATCGAATAGCTTGGCCAATGCTTCCAGATCTGCAGCGGACACGGTTTCGTCGAGCGAGATCCCAATCCAGCCATCAGGATAGAGCCGGAAATTGATTTTTTGCTTAGCTGCTTCGGCTAAGATTTTCTCGGCCGCCGCACCCAGATGGACTTTGATCGTGTCAAAGCGGACTCCGTCAAGCACTTGGAAATTGAGCGCGCTTAACCAAGCGGCCAGCAACTCGGTCTTTCGCCGAATCTCGGTGGCGATAGCCCTCAGCCCATCGGGTCCGTGATAAAGGGCGTAGGTGGCGGCAATCACCGCCAGCAAAACTTGCGCAGTGCAAATATTACTCGTCGCTTTATCTCGCCGGATATGCTGTTCACGAGTTTGCAGCGCCAGGCGGTAAGCGGGGCGTCCGGCTGAATCCTTGGAAACGCCGACCAGGCGTCCCGGCATGTGTCTCTTAAACTCGTCGCGAGTGGCAAAGAAAGCTGCGTGCGGGCCGCCGAAACCAATAGGCACGCCGAATCGTTGAGAAGAACCCACGCAGACGTCGGCATTGAATTCGCCCGGGGGAACCAAAAGAGTCAGGCTCAAAAGATCCGCAGCTACAACCACGAGGCTGCCTGCAGCGTGAGCTGCTTCCACAAATTCCCGGTAGTCATCTACTTGCCCATCCGTATTCGGGTACTGAACAAGAGCTCCACAAAAGTGTTGCGTCCAATCGATGGTCTCAGGCAGCCCAACCACTACTTCGATCCCGAGCGCTTCCGCTCTGGTGCGAACAACGGCGATGGTTTGTGGATGGCAATTGCTAGCCACGAAAAATCTGTGGCGATCATCCTGTTTCGCGACGGCGAAACAGAGGGACATCGCTTCGGCGGCAGCAGTCGCTTCATCTAACAGCGACGCGTTTGCGATCTCCATCCCAGTGAGATCGACAACCAGGGTTTGGAAGTTCAGTAATGCTTCCAACCGTCCTTGAGCAATCTCGGCTTGGTACGGTGTGTACGCTGTATACCATCCGGGATTCTCCAGGATATTTCTCTGGATGGCGGGCGGCGTCACCGTCGGATAATACCCAAGACCGATGTACGACTTGTTGACCGAATTTAAATCGGCCAGCGAGCGTAGATATCGGAGCGCCTCGGCTTCGCTCAGTGCCTCGGGCAGCCCGAGGTCACCTTTGAGCCGAATCTTCTCCGGCACCACGGCATCGATGAGGGCGTCCAGAGTTTCGCAACCGGTGGCGCTTATCAAAGTTTCTAGTTCGCTGCCGTTCAAACCGATGTGGCGATGGCTGAATGACGGCAACGCGACGACCGGCGTATCGTGTAGGGTTCCCTGTGTTCGCATTCGGCGAAAAACAAGATATTGCATTCACTTTGGACGTTTCGCAAACCCATCTATGTTTGCGGCCATGGCTTTAACTCCATCAGAACTACAACGAACGCCGCTGTACGGGGAACATCTGAGGTTACGCGCTAAGTTGATCGCCTTCGGCGGATGGGAAATGCCAGTCTATTACACGAGCATTTTGGAAGAGCACCAAGCCGTCCGCCAGGGTGCCGGTATTTTCGATATTTCGCACATGGGTGAGGTGGAAATCTCGGGGCCGAAAGCGCCGGAGTGGCTGAACTCGATGCTGACAAACAATCTGGATCGCCTCTCGATCGGAGAGGGCCAATACACCCTGATGTTGAATGACCACGGAGGGGTAATCGATGACCTAATCGTCTACCGTCGATCGGAAACCGGCTATTTCCTGGTGGTCAACGCCGCCAAGATCGCCGAGGACGTTTCCTGGCTCCAAGATCATCAGGTAGAAGGGGTTTCGGTCTCAGACCAGAGCCAGTTATTCGCCGCGGTGGCGGTACAAGGGCCCAACGCCGCCAAGGTTTTCCAGACGATCGGAGAACTGCCTACGCGGAACCATATTGAAAAATTCAAGCTGGGGAGCGCTCCAATGTTGGTGGCCCGCACCGGTTATACTGGGGAGGATGGGTTTGAAGCCTTTTTTCCGGCGGAGACCGCGCCAGAGGTCTGGTCTGCTTTCCTCGAATTGGGACAGACTGACGGCCTAACCCCATGCGGGCTGGGAGCTCGCGATACGCTTAGGCTGGAGGCTTGTTACCCTTTGAACGGCTCCGATTTATCCCCGGAGACAACGCCTTTGGAGGCTGGGCTAGGGGTCTTTGTCGATTTGAAGAAGACCGGTTTTATTGGGCAAGAGACTCTGTTGCGCCAGGCAGAAGAGGGGCTCACGCGGCGCTTAGTCGCAGTAAAATTGCCTCCCAAATCCCCTCCTCCCCGCCCCCACTATTCGATTTCGGTCGAATCCGCGGTTATCGGTGAGCTCACCAGCGGCACGCAATCGCCAACTCTCGGAGTCGGTATCGGCCTGGGCTATGTAAAGATTCCATTCGCAAAACCGGGACAGCCCGTCGAGATCGACGTGCGGGGCCGCAAATTTCCCGCGACTGTAGTGAAAAAACCGCTATACAAGAGAAATGTCAGTGCCTGAGGACTTAAAGTATGCCGAGACCCACGAATGGGTTCGGATCGATAAAACAATTGGTACCGTTGGGATTACAGATCATGCTCAAGCTGAGCTGACCGATATTGTGTTTGTCGAATTACCTAAGGTCGGCGCCAAAGTAACCGCCAAGCAGCAAGCTGCGGTTGTTGAATCGGTTAAAGCCGCGAGCGATATTTATTCTCCCGTTTCCGGTGAGGTCACGGAGGTTAACAGCGAACTGGAAAACAATCCGGCGCTCGTCAACACCGCGCCTTACGCGGAAGGCTGGCTGTTTAAGGTGCAACTGGAAGAAGGAGTGAACCTTTCTGATTTAAAAGATGCGGCGGCTTATCGAGCTCAAATCGGGGCCGAATAGCAGATAGCAGAATGACAGATTACAAATGACAAATGACAGATTGTCGTTCTGCAAATTTCTGAGATCCTCACCGATCTCATTTGGCATACTGCCTGGCAGACGTAGCCTCCCGGCCTGCCCGATAAAGTCTCCCGAGTCATGGACGACGGGGCGAAGTCCGGTCATTTGTCATTTGTCGTTTTAATATTATGTCTTGGCTGAATTGGTTGGAGAACCGCGTCGGTTTTCTTGCGATACCCCGTCTGATCCCGGCGATTGCGCTGCTGAATCTCTTTGTTTACATCCTGTTCCAACTCAGTCCTGGGTACGTCCAGTATCTCACTCTGGAACCCGATCTGGTTATGCGAGGACAGGTATGGCGCCTGGTCTCCTATATTTTCATCCCAGACATGTTTCTGGATGCTCGCGGCGTCTCGATCCTTCAGTCCGTTTTCTTTCTGCTTTACGTCTGGTTCATGATCTGGGTGGGCAACGCGCTTGAACATGCCTGGGGAGCATTTCGGTTAACCTTGTACTACGTCCTGGGAATGGCCGGCGTCACCATCGCCGCGTTCCTTCTAGGAGCCGGTCAGAGCGAAGGGAACAATCTTCCGCTTTTTATCAACGCTTCGTTGTTCTTCGCCTTCGCAACCCTTTTTCCGAACCTTCAGGTTTACCTGTTACTGTTCATTCCTGTTAAGGTGAAGTGGCTCGCCATCATCTTCTTACTGCCGATCCTTTACACATTCCTGACCTCATCTCTTTTGATTAAGGCAGCCCTGATCATTTCGCTGTTGAATTACGTTCTTTTCTTTGTGCCGATTGCACTCTCCAACGCGCGTCACAGTCGCGACGTGCAAAAACGCCGGCTAAAATTCGCGGCCGGTTCGGTGCCGGTTGACGAGCCACTCCACCGATGCGCGGTTTGTAAACGATCCGAGCGAGACGATCCGGAATTAGAGTTTCGCGTGGCCCGAGACGGCGAAGAATACTGCGTCGAGCATTTGCCGAAACCGGTGGGGAAGACTTAGGCGTTTGGCGTTTGGCGAAGGTAGGGCGAAAATCTCGGCGCGCCCACGGTAAGGCTATTCTTGAAGCATGGTCCGCGCCGGATTTGAGCCGCGCGTGTAGCGGGTATGCATCGACAGCCATCGCAAACCCAGGATGCGTGTCGAGATACGTCATGGGCGAGGCCCCTCCCCACCCCAAACGGCTCAAACCGGCGCGCACACGTCAGGGTTGCAAACAAAGCTCTTGGCGCGCCGAGTTTTTCGCCCTACCGGAAAAACGCTTGGAATTCGCGGAGCTTCGCCTGGGCCTGGCCCGAGTCGACCAATTGGGCTGCAAGCTGTAAACCTTTTTCCATCCGCGGGGCCAAACCGGCGATCACCAAACCAGCAGCGGCGTTGATCAGGACAAAGTCCCGCTTTGCCCCTCGCTCCGTTCCCGAAAGAATCCCGGTCAGGGTGTTCGCGTTTTGTTCCGCGTCCCCGCCTCTCAATTCATGCAAACTCGGAGTTCGTAAGCCGAGTTGATCGGGAAACAGATGAAAATAGTTAAAGGACGAGTCTTTGACCTCATGCACCGCAGTCTCGCCCAGCGTCGAGATCTCGTCCATACCGGAGCCATTGGGCACCTCTCCATGCACTACCCATGCCCGTTTCCGTCCTAACCTGGCCAAAGCGAGGGCATACTTCTCCAGAATTGTAGGCGAGAAAACTCCGATCAATTGGTATTCCGGGCGCAACGGATTTACTAGCGGTCCAAGCAAATTAAAGACGGTGGCGATGCCCTGTTCGGCTAGCTTTTTCCGGGCATTGGCGACGGCTCCGAACGCCGGATGAAATAAGGGCGCAAAAAGGAACCCGATCCCGGTTTGCTCCAAAGCGGCGAGCATCTTCTCCGGAGAATTTTTTATCGGAATTCCGAGCTTCTCCAAAACGTCTGCTCCGCCGGAGCGTGAAGTAATCGCCCGGTTCCCATGCTTCACCACGGCGGCGCCGCCTGCTGCCACGATAAACATCGCGCTAGTGGACACATTGATCAGTTCCAGACGGTCCCCCCCGGTGCCGCAAAGATCAATGCTCGGTTTCCCATTGAGGTTCGCAGACGGGGTTATTGCCAAATTCAGAAAAGCTTCAGCGAAATAGCCTACCTCGTCGCCGCTTTCACCCTTGTCTCTGAGCGCAGCCAGAAACGCCGTTTTCTCTTCATCCGGAGATCCGGTATCGGCAAGAAAACTGGCTGCAACCCGGATCTCACTTGGAGTAAGATCGATGCCCGCCCGCAATTGTTCGATCAACTCCTTCAAAGCAGCTCAACGCAAACCGATTCACAACCAGGTCGCAAAGACCACAAAGATAAACCCTTGTTGGATTTACGAGTGGCGGCTCTGTTGTCTTCGTGACTCATCCGCGAGCACACTAAGAGAAAGCGCTAATTTGTCTAGAAGCATGACGAAGCCAACTCCTACAACGCCAGGAACGCCGCCGATGTCAGCTTGTCCTACGAAGCTTCCGGAGTCTGAGACGAAGGAGCGAAGTGGGAAGCAGAGCGTCTTAGTGATAGGCTGCGGTTACCTCGGGGCACAGCTTCTCAGAGAGCTCGGGCGGACCGGATGGACGGCGACAGGAATTACTCTTTCGGAATCATCGGCCGATGCGCTCAGGAGTGAGGGACTGGCAGTTGTCGCTGCAGATCTGCGGACCTCCGATTTGCGATTCCTCACCGAAAACCATCCATCCGTAGTTATTCACTGTGCCAGCTCAGGCAAAGGGGGAGCAGTCGCCTATCGCGAGATCTTTCTCGAAACCACCAAGCGACTGATTAAGGAGACGAGCTTTGACCATTTGATCTTCACGAGCTCCACCTCGGTTTACGCCCAAACAGATGGCTCGATTGTCACAGAGAATGACCCGGCAAAACCGGAACGGGAGACTGGAAAAATCCTAAGAGAAACTGAAGAACTAGTGCTTGCACGCCATGGAACTGTTTTGCGGCTAGCCGGGATCTACGGTCCGGGACGTTGTGTGCCGCTGGAGAAATTGCTTTCCGGCGAAGCCGGGATTGAGGGAGATGGGGAACGCATCATGAACTCGATCCACCGAGAGGATGCGGTTTCTGCTTTTCATCTGGCCGCAGAGCACCGATGGCAGGGCATTTTCAACGTTACTGACAACACAACGGTAACTCAACTCGAGTGGTTCCAATGGGTCTGCGAACGGGTTGGGCGGCCTCTCCCTCCGTTCGTCCCTCGCGATCTGAATCGAAAACGCGCTTGGACCAGCAAAAGGGTGAGCAACGCTAAGCTCCGTTCTTTGGGTTGGTCCCCAGTGTATCCGAGTTTCCGGGAAGGAGTGGAGGAGCTGATCAACGAATGGGTGAGAGGGTGAGGGAGAATGGGCGACGCGGCGACGCACAAAGGCGCCGAAAGATCATCTTTCGCCCCTTCAGGGCGGACGTCCTTTTTTGATCGATACCTGGGGTTAAACCCCAGGCTGAGTCCTTAAGTCCCTTCGGGACAAGTTTCGCACCCTTTCGCCCTGTCGCCCATCGCCTACGCTCGCTTACCCCGTGGGGCAACGGCCAGGACCAACACTCCTCCGAGCAACACGGCTCCACCAATCCCGTAGAACGCATAGTCCGATTTTTTTGTCACATCGCTGACTGCACCAACAATCGTAGGACCGAAAAAACCAGCCAGACCACCTAGAGAATTGATCCAGGCAATCCCGGCTGCAGCGTTAGTGCCGGCCAACATGTCGGCCGGGATCGGCCAAAAAATCGGGAACAACGACAATACGCCCATCGTAGACAGGGTCACGCCCGCCATGGTGAACCAGATGTTCTGGCTAAACGCGCCGACGATGATAAGACCAATACAACCGACTATCGACCCAAAGAAATAATGCCAACGCCGTTCGTTTGCGCGATCCGAGCTACGCCCGAAGATTACCATCGCTATGGCGGCGAACCCGTAAGGAATCGCAGACAAAAGCCCGACATTGAGTGGATCACTGATGCCGGTGTTCTTGATAATTTGTGGCAACCAAAACCCGATTCCGTAAAGACCGAGCGAATTGCAGAAGTAAATCAACGAAAGCACCAACAACTTCGGCTCCACCAGGACGCGAAGCAGCGGCAATCGGTCTTTAACCGCGTTCTCGGCATCGATATTGGCTTCCAGCAGCTTCTTCTCTGCCTCCGTTAACCAACGTGCAGATCGGATACCGTTCGGCAGCATGAGCGGGACGCAAACGCCGATGATAATCGCCGGCAAAGCTTCCACCAAGAAAAGCATCTGCCAGCCTTTCAAACCACCTAACCCGGAGAACTGATGCAGGATCCATCCCGATAGCGGGTTACCGATCATTCCGGTGACGGCAACTGCCGTCATAAACCAGGCGACGATCTGTGCACGCCAAGTCGACGGGAACCAGTAAGTCAGATAAAGAATGATGCCTGGAAAAAAACCGGCCTCGGCAAACCCAAGCAAGAACCGCACGGCATAAAATGAGGCGGCGGAATTCACGAAAAGAGTTGCTCCGGAGATAATTCCCCAGGTGATCATGATGCGGGCAATCCACAAACGTGCGCCGATCCTTTCCAGCAGGAGATTGCTGGGTACCTCGAAGATCAAATAACCGAAGAAAAAAATGCCAGAAGCAAAGCCGTAAACAGAGTCGCTGAGCGCCAGATCGTTTTGCATCTGCAGCTTGGCGAAGCCCACATTGATACGATCGAGATAGGCAGTGATGTAACAAATAAAGAGCAGCGGCAACAAACGCAGCGCGACCTTGGTATAAACCCGATTGGTCGAAGCGAGGGCGACTTGGGGGGAAACTGCCATCTAGCGGGGTGCGAGTTACAAGTTTTAGGTTTTAAGTTTTAGGTTGGAAGTTGAATCTCACGCTAAGGCGCAAAGACGCCAAGATCTGATTTAACAGCGGGTCGATGGCAGATACCGGTAGCCATCAGCTCCTGCTCATCCGCGCATGGTAGATCGGATAGTGCTGAATAACCCGGACGAGCAGGAGCTCGTCCCTACCGGTTCTTAGCGATTTTTCGCAGGTTCACCGCTGGTGTTGTCCCACATAAACGCCATCACATCAGCAGATTCATCGACCGCTTTCGCCAACGGTTTGCCGCCTCCGTGTCCGGCCTTGGTGTCGATCCGGATCAGGATCGGGTTATCGCATCCTTGGGCTGCTTGTAATGTTGCGGCAAACTTGAATGAATGCCCGGGCACCACTCGATCATCATGATCCGCCGTCGTGATTAAGGTCGGAGGATAGCAGGTCCTAGGTTGGATGTTGTGCAACGGAGAATATTTAATCAAATATTTGAAATCTTCGGGGTTATCGGAACTACCGAAATCCGAAATCCAGGCGTACCCGACGGTAAACTTCTGGAACCGTAGCATATCCATTACCCCAACCCCTGGCACCGCCGCGCCAAACAGATCGGGTCGCTGGGTCATGCACGCACCAATTAGCAGACCCCCGTTTGATTTCCCGGTGATGCTCAGGTGCTTGGCGCTCGTGTATTTGAGGTTAATGAGCGTTTCCGCAGCGGCGATGAAATCATCAAACACGTTTTGCTTGTGTTCTCGCGTCCCAGCTTCGTGCCACGCTTGTCCATACTCGCCGCCTCCCCGCAGATTCGGTTGTGCGAAAATTCCACCTTTTTGCACCCAAGCGAAATAACCCGCGGAGAAAAACGGTTTCATCGAGACGTCGAACCCGCCGTAACCAGTCAAGTAAACCTGGTTATTACTATCCAGCCGACTGTCCTTTCGCCGAACGATAAACATCGGGACCCGAGTTCCGTCTTTGGAATGATAGAAGATTTGCTCGGTTACGTAATCGTCCGCATTAATGTCGAGAGACGGCTTTCTGAACACCGATCCTTCACCGGTCTCAACATCGTAGCGGAAGATGGTGGTCGGATACAGATACGAGGTAAACGCGTAAAAAAGCTCCGGCCGATCTTGATCGCCGCTGATACTCTCAACGGACCCAAGCGCCGGCAACGGGACCTCAGTGGGTGAATGACCGTCTAGTGAAACCACCTTCACCTGGTTCCTGGCGTCGACCAGATAGTTCAATACCAGCTTGCCTCCAACGATGGCTGCATCTTCCAAAAGATCCTTGGCTGCCGGTACTACCTCGTCAGCCTGATTGGCGGCATGCTTGGTTAGGTCGAAAGAAATGATTTTGCAGGTCGGGGCATCCTTGTTTGTTCGCAGAAACAGTCGCCCGCCCACCACGGCAATCGGCCAATACTTGCCGTCGAAGCGATCAAAAACGGGTAGCGCCTCTCCATCCAGTTTAGGCTGGGGAGCGTCTCCCAGATCTTTCACGTAAATCGCAATCTTGTCCTCCTGGTTCTGAGACACCTGGATAATCAGGTAGCGACCATCCTTAGAAGTGGACGCGTTAACGAACCACTGAGGATCCTCTTTCCTTTGATAGACAAGCACATCCTCGCTCTGAGGACGACCGAGTCGGTGATAATAGATGCCCGGAATACCGAGTTTAGCCAGCTTCTGATCCGTCTCGTTATCTGGCTGCGGGTAACGCGTATAGAAGAAACCTGAGCTGTCCTTACTCCAACCAATATCCGAAAATTTTACCCATTTGATCACGTCTGGAAGCCCTTTGCCGGAGTCGAGGTCCTTTACGTGGATCTCGGTCCAGTCTGACCCGCTGGACTCCAGTCCGTAAGCAAAATATTTTCCGTCATTACTCAAGTCCTCGATCCCAACTGAAACGGTCCCGTCCTTTGCCAGTTGATTCGGGTCGAGAACGACTTGAGGCGGGTCGGCCAGATCTTTGACCGTGTAAATCACGCTTTGATTCTGCAGACCGTCGTTCTTGTGGTAGATATACCGTCCGCCTATCCAGTACGGCGTGCTGTAGCGCTCATAGTTCAAAAGCTTGGTAACGCGATCGTGAAAATCTTCACGATTGGGGAGCTTCTCGAGATAGGGCAGACTGAGGTCGTTCTCTTCCTTAACCCAGGCAGCCGTCTCAGGAGAATCGGTATTCTCCAGCCATCGGTAAGGATCCGCGACCTTCGTTCCAAAGTAATCATCGACCACATCCTGTTTCTTTGCGACCGGGTACTTCAACGGCCCGCCCATCGAGATTCCCGCCATAGAAATTAGAAGCAAAAGCGCTCGTAGCATGCGCGACAACGGAAGCACGAGATGGGAAAAGTAACTAGTAATCAGTGATCAGTAATCAGTAATCAGTGGCCCCAGAGGGTATAGAGGGCAATCGGTACCGCCTTGACTCATCAGCTGCGACCCTTTCCTCGACGCACTGATTACTGATTTACTGATTACTGGTTACTTCGGGCTGGCCCATAGCTCAAGATATCCCTCGGCACGGCCACACCTCGTCCTTTACAACTCCCTCAGGACGCCCCATATTCCCCGCCCTTATGTGGCTGTCGATTTTTATCCCGATCTTGCTCACCATCCTGGTGATTGTCTGCGTACTGCTGACCTTGGTGGTCCTCATGCAGCGGCCGCGCAGCGAAGGGTTAGGGGCAGCTTTCGGCTCCGGGATGACCGAAAATATCTTCGGGGCGCAGACGACGACAGTCCTGACCAAGGCCACGGCCTATCTAGGTGGAATATTCTTTGGGGTTACCCTTCTTATTACGATTTTGGTCTCCAGGCAGAGCTCGGAACGAAGGACTGGTCTCCTCGAAAACGAGCTGAAAGATACAAAAGCAGCTCCTACCGCGACGGTGGCGCCAAAAACAAGTGCGGTCCCGAGCCCAGCAACCGCTTTGCCAAGCCCCACCGCCAACGCTTCCAGCACTCCTGCAGCCAGCGTGACGCCACAGTCGTCCGCCGTTCCAGAGGCGTCTGCAAGCCCGGAAGTGTCAGCAAGTCCGATTTCGTCTGCGACACCGCAAGCGTCCACTACACCGGTCTCCTCTCCGAGCACCGCCCTAAAGGAAGAGGCGAAACCCACCGCGACTCCAGCCGAGCAAAATTCTCCCGTCGCTACTCCCTCGGCAACGCCGTAAGGGGTGTGTCTTCGGTAGGGAGGAGCTCCCGCTCGTCCGAGTATTGTTCCGGAAAAGCGCGCGTGGCAAGGACCCGGACAAGCAGGAGCTCGTCCCTACCGATAAAACGAATGCGACTTATATGACTTATGAGACGGAGGGCTTATAAGTCTCTTGTGTCCCATGACAACGCCGGGAACGCAGTAGTCCCGGGACTTGCTGATTCGCCGCGCCGACCCTTCGCCCTATCGTTGACACGTCAGTACGCCGATACGCGACTACCTCTCGGGCACGAGGACGAGGACGATGGTCTTAGCAGGGCGTCCAGGGCGTCCCGCCAATCACCAATCACTAATCACCAATCACCGGTCCCCTCTCACCTCTCACTTCCCACCTTTCGCTTCTCACTCCTCGCTGCGGCAACGCTCGCCATCTGCTCGCTCGCCGGCTGCGATTCGCACGATTCACGGGCCGACCTCGTGGTTCTGAATGGAGCAGAACCCGAATCGATAGACCCGGCCGAGATTACCGGGCAGCTTGATGGGCGCATCGCTTACGCCCTTTTCGAAGGTTTACTGCACTACGACCGTTTTGGGCATCCCCAACCCGGAATTGCGCAGTCCTGGGATATTTCGCCAGATCAACGGACTTATACGTTTCATCTCCGGCCGGAAGCAAAATGGAGCAACGGTGACCCCGTTACGGCAAACGACTTTTTGGCCTCCTGGAAGCGAACGCTATTGCCGGCGACAGCCTCAGAGTACGCCTACATTTTCTTCCCGATCCGAAACGCAGAAGCTTTTAACGAAGGTTCGGTAAAAGACTTTTCCGCGGTTGGGATTAAGGCACTCGATAACCAGACGTTGCAGGTAGACCTGGACAATCCTACCCCCTACTTCCTGGGTCTCTGTTGTTACGTGACCTATTTGCCAGTCCATCTGCCGTCCGTAGCGAAGTACGGTGACGACTGGATCAAGCCGGGCAAGCTGGTCAACGACGGGCCCTTCCTGCTGACGGAATGGAAACTGAACTATCGCATGCGGCTCAAAAAGAATCCGACTTTTTGGGACGCCAAGAACGTCCAGTTGGAAACAATCGATATCTTGCCGATCGATAACGCGATCACCGCCTACAATTTTTACGCCTCCAAAGTTGCGGATCTGATCCTCGATAAAGGATTAACTCCGCCTTCACTTATTCCCGAATTGAAAGAGCGTCAGGATTTTCATGCCGCTCCATTTCTGGGCGATTACTTTATCCGTTTCAATGTAACGCGTAAGCCGTTTTCAGATCCCAGGGTACGACAAGCGTTTGCCATGGTTATCGACCGGGATCGCATCGTCCGAAAAATCACTCAAGCGGGCGAACATCCCGCCTACTCGTTTACACCGCCGGGAACCGCAGGCGATTATCAGCCGCCACGGATGTTCGGCTTTGATCCGAATCGAGCCCGGGAACTATTAGCGCAAGCCGGTTACCCGGGAGGAATAGGATTCCCTACGATTTCTTATCTCTACGACAACAAGAAACTCAACGAGGACATCGCGGTCGAGATCCAGAGTATGCTCTCGCAAGAGCTAGGCGTTCATGTCGAGCTCGCGAAACAGGAATGGAAAGTCTATCTCAACTCGACAAATCGTCTGGATTACGACTTTTGCCGGTCGAGTTGGATTGGCGACTACAATGATCCCACTTCGTTTCTTGAATGTTTCGTGACAAAGTCCGGCAACAATCGCACGGGCTGGAGCAACCGAGCCTATGACGACTTGCTCGCTGCCGCCGCCAAAGAAGCCGATCCACAAACCCGGTTAAAAATCCTGGCCCAGGCAGAAGACATCTTGCTCAACCAGGGGACCCCGATTTGCCCGCTTTATTTCTACATGGGAATCCAGATCTACGACGGAACCAAATTTGGCGGGATCGAACCGAATCTGCTCGATAATCATCCCTTCCGCGAGATCTACCGTGTGAGCGGGGAGCGGTGATTGTGGAGCGCTGCCTCGCTTGCGAGGCCGAGATTGTTGGTGGGGCGAGGCTCCCGAAGGATCCCGGCGATTAAACGAAGTATCCGATATTCAACCGGCTATCAGCGTGGTTAGATCGTTAAACGCGCCGAGCCGCGGGTCTATCGCTCGACCGCGGCTCCGACTACGCTGCGCTCTCTGACAACGATGCTTAAGAAACAACGAAGCTACGTCGGACAAGTCGGCACGTTTTTCGGCATAACCCACCGTTAGTCTAGGTGTCCGCGGTTTTTCCTTGCTCAACCGCTCAGTCCTTCGGGAGCCTCGCTCCACCAAACACCATTGGCCTCGCAAGCGAGGCAGCGCTCCACGGTGACCGGGAATAAAGCGGACGGGGTGCGGTCATATCGGTGAAGGATTTGCATGAAAGACCATCGTTGCCGCTACCTCGTCCTGCTCATGATGCTTTTCGTTGCTGCATCGGCGTTCGCGTCCTCATCCCCGAACGTGATCATCACTTTAATTCATCCAGAACGATTCACAGATTTTAGGGCTCAAGGGCGGACGGAACAGGAGAGCGCAGTGAAGTTCGCAGCCGAAATGATGGAGGCACTGGCGCCGACTGTCGCTCAGCAAGCCCCCAGCAGCACTTTGGTGTTGCAGTTCACCGATATCGATTTGGACGGCCGTTATAAACCGCAGCTCACCCGCCGTTTTACCAATGACCGGTTTTATAACAACGGTCGTGAACCGGTGAGAATGTATTTCGAATATACACTGGCTGATTCAAGTGGCCGCGTACTGGCCAAAGGCTCGGATTCAGCAACCGATGCCTTGTATTTGGGCAAATATACGTCCGAGCCCGTTAAACTCCCTTACCAGGAGTTCTATTTTGAAAAACAGACTTTGATTTCTTGGATCAAGAACAAGATCGGCGGCCAGGAACCTAATTTGACCGTCAGAGAAAAACGTTAGCCAATGGTTTTGGTAGCCCGTTTTATCGGTAGGGACGAACTCCCGCTCGTCCGCGCTTTTACTACAACGCGTCTTTCCGCAGCAATACTCGGACGAGGAGGAGCTCGTCCCTACCGAAGAGCACCCCGAAAGGTTCCGGGGCAGGCAGGTGGCTTTCTGAGTAATCTAGCGTGCTGCCCGAGTAGACCCAGCACTGCTTGATAGAAAATGCGCATCCGCGCATTTTGAACTTTTCGGGATGGAGGCCCCGGATTGTTCTCAGACGAGCCCGCCTGCCTGCCCCGGAGACTATCGGCGGCCTGCCCCGGAGGCTTTCGAAAGCAGGAGCTAGGAGCTAGAATCTAGGAGCTAGGTGGCGGCGGGGCCGCAGGATGATGATATATCGTTGCAGCGACGCCACCTCCTAGCTCCTAGATTCTAGCTCCTTAATTCTCTCCTCTATGCTCGATCACCTCATTGGCGGCCAATGGATACAGGGCGAAGGCCAGCCTTTCTCTTCAACTAACCCAGCAACCGGCGAACAGGTCTTTCAATCCCGAAACGCAGATTCTTCGGAAGTAGCAAGTGCGTTCCAGACAGCCAAAGGTGCGTTTCAAAAATGGGCCGAAAATTCAGCGGAAGAACGTTTCCAGGTTGCTCGGAACTTCGCCAGCATCGTCGACAGGCGACGACCGGAGTTTGTAACCGCGATCGCGTGCGAGACCGGGAAGCCGCTCTGGGAATCGAATCAAGAGGTGGACACGGTCGTAAAGAAGGTGGACTTGAGCATCTCGGCTTATGCCGAACGAACGGGAAGCCGTGAACAACAGATGGGTCAGGCTCGCTCCGTCTTATCTCATGCGCCACACGGGATTGTCGCCATTCTTGGTCCGTTCAATTTCCCAGCGCATCTGCCGAATGGACACATCGTGCCGGCGTTAATTGCAGGAAACTGCGTCGTGTTCAAGCCCAGCGAACTAACACCGTTAACCGGAAGCCTATTGGCGGACTGCTGGCGAGAAGCGGGTCTGCCTGCCGGTTGTTTAAACCTTCTCCAAGGGGATCGCTTTACGGCAGAGTTCATCCTCGAACGACCGGAAGTTGCCGGTGTCTTTTTTACGGGAAGCGCCACCACGGGGGTAGCCATTCATCAGCGATTCGCGACCCGGCCGGAGGTGATTCTGGCTTTGGAAATGGGCGGCAACAATCCGATGCTTGTTCTGGAAACGAACGACGCGGTTGCAGCTGCGCGGATCGTGGCTGTCTCGGCGTTTATCAGCGCCGGCCAACGTTGTACCTGTACTCGGCGATTGATCGTGGTCGGCAATGAGATTTTGCCCGAGCTGATTCGGATCACAGAATCGATCGAAGTGGGCGCTCCGAATGATGTTCCCGAGCCGTTCCTAGGTCCGGTCATCACTTCATCAGCCGCCAACAAAGTCCTAAACGCGGAGAGAGAGCTAGTGGCCAACGGAGCCAAGATTCTAGTGGAATGCCGGCCCGCAAAAAAGGGAATCCCGTTTCTCAAGCCAGGTATCTTGGATGTAACAGGTGTCGATAACCTACCCGATGAAGAGGTTTTTGGACCACTCATTCAGGTAACCCGAGTTTCGGATTTTGATGCCGCCATCACCGAAGCGAACCGGACCCGGTTTGGCTTAGCGGCAGGGTTAATCGGCGGGACGGAAAAAGATTTTGAGGTCTTTCGGCGTCGCGTCCGAGCGGGAATCATTAATTGGAACCGGCCAACCACCGGAGCTAGCAGTGCAGCACCCTTCGGCGGTGTTGGTCTCTCCGGCAATCATCGTCCCAGTGCGTTCTATGCCGCGGATTATTGCTCGTATCCAGTGGCAACGTTGCAGAGCGAAGAGTTGAGCCTGGTTGAGTATCCCGGACTGGGGAAGCCCGTGAGAAGTGATTGGTGATTGGTGTCCCGTAGGGACTGCGTGAATGTAGTCTGGCAATTTATTGCCTGGAATCGGTCCCAAATAGAGAACCGCCCCGTAGGGTGCGGTGTGATTCAATCGGGTGTTGTTCGTTGATCTCGGCGACAAATAGGCAACCGATTTTAATCATATCGTTCCCTACGGGACGGATCTTTCCTTGCACGCATTCCTGGTCCGGCAGCTGCCGGACCAGGCTACGATCATGCAATCCCCTCCGGGACGGATTCGCAACGGACGGGCAGGAGCTCGCCCCTACCGTATGTGGACCCGCCTAGGCCGCACCTACATAGGAACAAAACCAAATCTTGTTCCCTTCGGTGTCCAGAAAACTTCCCACCGCGTGCGTCCGGTCATAAATCTCAACCGGATCGGAAATAGCCACTCCGCGCGAGCGTAATGCTTTTTCGGTTTCTCGAGCGTCATCGGTTTCGATCGTGACGCGCGGATTCGGGTTTTTCACCGGAGGTTGATCCCAATCCGACTTTAACATCAGAATGGTCTCGCCAATCAGGTAGCCGACTTGTTCTTTGTCCTCGTACGCGGGTGGCAAGCCCAATGTCTCAGCATAGAATTTATTAGCGCGCTCGGAATCCACGACAGAGAGAGCGACAACTATTACACGATTAAAAAGAAGGGACTTAGCGCTCATAGGATGCCTTTACAGATTTAGGGATAGTTGGGGGTTAGATTCTATCAATATAAAGGACGTCCAGAAGGGTAGTGTTTGCGCGTAATTTCTTCAACGAGTGAGTTTTATTCAGGTTGCTTGAGTGAATTTGAAAAGTTTGATAGGGCTTAGTGTCCTGTCCCATAAATAACGTGGCTTTCGCCGTCGCTCAGTTGGCTGTTTTTCAAGGCGGTGCGAGCCGCACTGGCACTAACGACGAGCATATCTGAATTGATACGTAAGGAGTGAGCAACGCGGAAAAACAGCCAACTGGCCACGGCCCGGAGGGTTGCGATGAAAATGGGCCGGCGGCTGCGTTGCTCGTCGGTCACGTATCGATTCAGATATGCTCCGCTCCTCGCGCCTTGCCGCCAGCCCATTTTGATCGCAACAAAAGCCACGTTACTTATGGGACAGGACACAAGCTAGCAGACATGAAATCCAACGAGCAGGTGAGAATGGCCCGAGGTCAAGAAATTGACGGCCGGTCCGAAGCAGTGATTGCGTCGCAGAGCGACCTCCGAGCGTGAACGCAAAAGCCGGACGAACCTGTGGAGTCTGTGGAACCTCGCTCGCAGAGGGCACCCAGTCGTGTCCCGTGTGTTCGTCGCGACGCCCCTTAAATCCAGATTTATTGCTCTTAGCCCTGGAAAATCATGACCTCTCAGACGAGGCAAGCTCCAGTGCGGACGAAGCCGGAAGCACCCCAGGTACCATCGAACTCAAGACCAACGTCGACGACCTCCGATTCGGACATTGTCAGGTTTTGCAACGCGACGATGGCCGACCATTTGAGCTCGGCCGCGGCGCGATGGGAATAACCTACAAGGCTATCGATGTTGACCTGCAGCGTCCCGTGACGCTCAAAGTAATTAACGCTCGCTATCTCAATGACGAGTCGGCTCGAACCCGGTTCGTCCGGGAGGCGCGGGCAGCCGCTGCCGTTCGGCACTCGAATGTAGCCACCGTTTTTCATCTCGGGAAGAAGGGAGAAAACTACTTCTACGCGATGGAGTTTGTTCCGGGTGAAACTCTGGAACAAATCCTCAGCCGGGTTGGGCCATTGGACCTGAAGACCAGCCTGGGAATTACCTCTCAAATAGCCGCAGGCCTAAGCGCTATCCAGAAGCAACAGCTCGTCCATCGCGACATTAAGCCGGGCAACATCATGGTGCATCTTGATGGAAACAAAATCGAGAGTGTCAAGATTATCGATCTTGGTTTAGCTAAACCGGTCAACGAACCCAGCGCAGCCGGCTCAGTACCAGGATCCTTCGCGGGAACCCCTCAATACGCCAGCCCGGAACAATTCAGCGGCCTGGGAACAGATATCCGTTCGGATCTCTATTCTCTCGGGGTCACACTATGGCAAATGCTCAGCGGAGAGGTGCCTTTCAAAGGCTCAAGCTCGGAATTATTCTACCAGCATCAACATGCTCCGTTGCCGGTCGCAAGACTGACTTTGCTCCCCCAACCTGTTGTCACCCTGCTGGAGGTCCTCCTGGAAAAGGACCCGGCGAAACGATTCCAAACCCCTGATGATTTGATCGCGACCATCGCCGGTGTCAAAGGCGCGGTCAGCTCGGGTTCTCGGTTAAGCAAAGAGAAATTACGAACCACCATTCCCGCCGATCTCGAACGGCTCGATGCGTCGTGGAGCGTGGGCAAATCGTCGGGCTGGGAGCGGCGTTTGCCCCTGTTCGCCGCTGTCCTTCTGGTTGCCGCCGGCCTGGCCACGGCATGGTTCTATTACGAACACCAGGTTTCCTCCAGTCAACCGGTCGATAAAACCGCCCAACCGGAGAAGAGCATCGCCGTTCTTCCATTCGAAAGCATCAGTGCAAACAAAGATGACGCCTATTTCGCGGATGGAATGCAGGACGAAATCCTTAATCATCTTGCCAAGATCGCTCAGCTGAAAGTCATCAGCCGGACCTCGGTGATGCAGTATCGGGCCGGCGAGAAACGAGATGTCCGGCAGATCGCTAACGCGCTTGGCGTCGCGACGGTTTTGGAAGGAGTGGTGCGTCGCAACGCGAACCGAGTGCGAATCACCACTGAGCTAATCGATGCCCGCAACGATAACACCATTTGGGCGGACAGTTATGACCGTGATCTGACTGATATCTTTGTTATCCAGAGCGAGATTGCGGAAGCCATCGCTCGGCGACTAACCGCCACGCTTACGCCGGTCGAGCAGCAAATGATCGAGAGGAAACCGACTGAAAATCTGGCGGCATATGATCTTTACCTGCGGGCTCGGGAGCTCATTGCCAACACGGATTTGAACGCGTTTAATTTCGAAAAACCGCTCCTTGACTCGATCGAGCTTCTCAACCAGGCCGTTCATCTGGACCCGAATTTCGCGCTGGCCTACTGCGCCGCCGTCCGCGCTCAAGATCTCCTTTATGTCTCCTACGATCCGTCTCAAACCAGAAGGGCTTTAGCCGATGCCGCCATCGCGACCGCTCTCCGTCTCCAGCCCGACCTCGCGGACGTGCATCTCAACTATGCCTACCATCTTTACTTCTGTTACCGGGATTATGAGCGAGCCAGCGTCCAACTGGCGATGGCGAAGCCCGACTTGCCAAACAGCACAGACGTCATGGAGCTCCCGGCATTTATCGACCGGCGCCAAGGACGCTTTGACAAAGCAATCGAAGGCTTCGCTGCCGCAGTCCAGCTCGACCCGCGTGATGCTAATCCGATCTTAGACCTGGCTTACACGCTATATGCGATCCGGAAATTCGGTGCCGCCGAAGAAGCTTACGACAAACTGATTACCATCGTACCAGACGAACCAGCGTACAAAATTGAAAAGGCGTTGTACGTGACCTTTATGCAAACCGGCGACGAGGATGGTCTCCGGAAAGCCATCAACCAGGCACGAACCTCGGCTACGCCGGATCGAGGTGCGATATCTCAAAACTTGAGTCTGGCGTTGTATGATCGCGACTTGCCCCGCGCAAAGCAGCTAGTAGAACAACTGCAAAACGCAGGCGGTGAAGATAACGCAGATTTCAGTTATGCGGCAGTACCGGTCCCGGCAGGCTGTTACTCTATATTGCTCGCCCGATTACAAGACGAAGAGCTAAAACCTGAGTTTGAACAGAGTCGCGACCTGCTAAGTAAGAAATCACTGGCAGCTCCGAGCAATGCCCTGTTGCTCAGCGCGCTGGCGGTAGTCGACGCCTTATTAAAACGAAATCAGGAAGCGATTGCCGAAGGACAAAGGGCAGTCGAGACATTGCCGATCTCGAAAGACGCCATGGATGGTCCCTGCATTCTTACCAACCTGGCGGTAGTCTACGCCTGGACCGGCCAGATCGAACAAGCATTCAATCAGCTCGCCGCATCCGCGAAAACGCCCCATGGGATCTACTACGGCCAACTAAAGAAATCCCCGTTGTGGGACCCACTACGGAAGGATCCTCGGTTCGATGAATTACTGGCGCAATTAGCGCCAGGGAAGTAGAGGGCCGCGTCTAGGTTCGTTCTCGTACTCGTCGTCGTCCTCGTCCTCGACAACGTTGTTTACGCGGAATGGCGATCGCTAGTTGGAGGTAAATGTCCAGTAGCGACGTGTCGAATTTACCGCGAAGCGGCTACGCATTATAGCCCAGGGCTTTAGTCCTGGGTTATGCGCAGCGCGAGATTCGCCCTGCCTGTCCGCCGTAGTTCTGCTGGTACCGTCATCGCCCACCGCCTGGAGGGGAGCCGCTTCGCAATATGGCCAGCTCTGTAGCGTAGCAGTGGGCGGCTCCCGGGAACGTCTGCCGGTGTCACCATGGCCCAGCGCGTTCGCTCGGATCCGATTGACGCGATAATA
>Ga0210396_10002077_pt1 | contig 20687 bp, 24 predicted proteins | sample IncBWH17OmetaG_FD_155466 | JGI IMG/M metagenome (GOLD analysis project Ga0210396, IMG submission 155466) | Forest soil microbial communities from Barre Woods Harvard Forest LTER site, Petersham, Massachusetts, United States - Inc-BW-H-17-O ... | reverse complement strand
GTGTCAGAACAATAGGTTGTACTTCACAATATAATGATAATTGTTTCCAATATAACAGGATGGGATATAATGAATTAGATTCAACATATGTTGCATTTCCACCATTCGATTTTGCGAAGAATTTGAAAAATGCAATTACGTCTGGAGTACTTGAACTACCATTTCAATTTAAATTTGATGTTGTAATAGGCTAGGATAGGGCAAACTAATGTTGATCTTTTCAAATAATGCTAACAGCACAACGGCTGGATCTATTACTCCAACCGATTTGACTGTTAATATTGCTGCTGGCACAGGAGTTTTGTTTCCTCAACCTACTACTGGTCAAGAATTCATCGCAACGTTTATTGATCAATTAACTGGTACACTTAGAGAGATTGTTCACGTTACTGCCGTTAATGCTGATAGTTTGACTATTGTTAGAGCCCAAGAAGGAACAATTGCACAAGCGTGGCCAGCTGGTTCTATATTTGCTCATCTGCATACTGCTGGTGCTATGGCAGCATTTATCCAGGGCAGCGCCACATCTCTTGTTCATGCTGGAACAGATACAGGAAATGTGAATTCTATTGTTGCTGCTTGTATTCCAATATCTACAGGTTATCCAGTTGGAGAACAATTTAATATTGTAATAGCCAATACTAATACTGGAGGAGTTGTAGCGAATTTTGATGGAAATGGCCAACGCCCTGTTTTACGTCCAGATGGAACAGCATTACATCCTGGTGATCTTATTGTAGGTAATGGTGCGTTATTTGTTAGTGCTGGTGCATTTTTTAATGTGTATGGCGGAAGTATGTGGAATGCTGGTGGCGGCACAGGTGGTATTCCTGAAGCTCCTACAGATGGTCAATTATATGGTCGTCAAAATTCAACTTGGCAAGTAGTTCCAGCTGCTGGTCCTGGCGGAGGTATTGGTGAAGCTCCTATTAATGGACAAATGTTTGGAAGAAAGAATGGTGGTTGGTCTACACTAAATCATCTTGATATTACCGATTGGAATCAATTCGTTCCGCAGCCATATACTGCTCTTCCAGTAGTGGATGGACTACCAGCTTCAGCAGGAACCCAGGCAGGATATTCTCGTGGAGATCATAAACACCCTACTGATACTTCGCGCGCGGCTGCATCAGATTTATCACTTTATTTATTGAAAAGTACTACTGCAAGACAAGACGTGACAGGTCCAGTTACATTTAGACAAACGAATGTTCTTGGACTTCATATTGTAGGGAGTGGTAATAATACACTTTATACTGGTCCAGGAGAAAGTGCAAATTCTGCTGATCTTGCTCTTAGCAAAAGTGGTTCTGGTTTTTTGTCTCAAGTTTTAGGTTTAAATCGTGGAGTTCTTCGTTGGCAAGTCGTTCTTGGAAATGCTACAGGTGAAAGTTCTGGTAATTTAGGATCTGGATTTGCAATTGGTAATTTTACTGATACTGGTAATGTAATACAGTTACCATTTCAAATTAGCCGCGCTACAAGTGTGGTTACATTTTCTCAGCAATGGGTTATTTCTTCAGATGAACGTTTAAAAGAAAATATTGCGCCAATTGAAAATGCACTTGAAAAAGTATTGGGTCTTCAAGGAGTAACATTCAATCGTATAGGAAATGAATGGCGTGAAATGGGATTTATTGCTCAACAAGTTGAGCCAATTGTTCCTGAAGTTGTTCAAGAAACACCTTCTCAATATGATCAAGTAACTAAGCAATTAATTGGTGAAAATTTAACTAGAGATGGTTCTGATGCACCACTTTTAGGTATTAGTCATGGACAATTAACTGCATTGTTAGTTGAGGCAGTTAAGACGCTATCTGCTCAAGTGAGCGAGTTGCGCGCCGAAATTGTTAGTTTGAGAGGCTAATCTAATGGCGATACCTATTCGCGGTTTAGCTTCACAAACTCCAGCAACACCTGGGCAAGCAGTCAATGCGCTTTCTCCTGGATTAATTGGGGGCTATATAAATAATCCTATTACTAATACTCAAAATCTGTATGTTGATCCAACTCAACCTGCGTCAACAAATGCTAATGGAACAACTATGATTCTTGTTCCTGGGCAAACTTTTCATGCAATTCCTAATTCTTCACTTCATGTATCTGTTGCAAGTCAAATTCCTAATCATCCTTTTATAGCTATTCAATGGTCGTAGGACATGAATAGAAGAATTCAAAACGATCCGCCTTATGTCTATTTAGACAATGCCAGTGGTGGTCCAGGAGGATCGCCTGGTAATTGGCTAGTTGGACCAGGTATTTCAACAGGGCCGGTTGGACCAGCGGGACCGCCAGGGCCAACAGGACCAATAGGTCCGATAGGTCCGCCTGGTCAAATAGGTACTCTTATTGGTAGTTTTGATGCACCATTAACACCCGCAGATTTGCCACCTAATGGTGTTATCCCTGCTGATTGGAATGGGCCAGGTGATCCACCTACTTCTGTCACTATGAATGTAGCAGAGGGATTATTATATACTCCAGATGGACATATTTGGGTTTATACAGGAACGACATATGCTCCTGGTGGCTGGGTAGATGGAGGTTTAATACAAGGACCAGAAGGTCCAGTAGGACCAGCAGGACCACCAGGTCCTTCTGGTAGCTCTGTTACTATAAGTGATACTGCTCCAGCAGGAGCAAGTACAGGAGATTTATGGTGGGATAGTATCGGTGGGCAACTTTATATTTATTATTTTGATGGTAATTCTGCTCAATGGGTAGTTGTAATTAATAGCCCTAGCGGAGGTGGCGGAGGCGGTGGAGGTGGTATAGGGCCACCTGGTCCTCAAGGCCCAGCAGGACCGGCAGGTCCACAAGGACCGCCAGGAGTATCATTTCCAGACGCTCCTACAGATGGGCAATTATACGGACGTCAAAATGCAGCTTGGGCCATAGTTACTGGTGGAGGCGGCGGCATTACTGATGCGCCAATTGATGGTACCAGCTATATGCGACGAAATGGAATATGGACAAACGTTCTAGATGCTGAGACGTTCTAGAGAGGAACCGCTATGGCAAATATAATCAAAATACTTAGGTCATCTGTTACTGGTAATCGCCCTCCAGTTACAGCGACAGTAGGTGAACCATATATCAATTTTGCCGATAGGCAATTTGGCGTATATGATGCAGCGCCAGTTGATTTGCTTGCTATCAGATTTTGGGTCAGTACTGCTGCCTATGTTGTAAATGATTGTGTGCTAAGTGCTGGCGAACTTTATCGTTGTATCACAGCAAATACTAATTCTCCACCTCCTAGTGCTAATTGGGCGCAACTTATTGGTGGAGGTGGTGGACCTACTCCGTCAGATACTCCTCCAATAATGAATGGAGTTGCTGCACCAGGTACATCGTTACTTTATTCTCGTGGTGATCACGTTCATCCTACTGATACTACACTTCTGTCTCTCTCTGGTGGAACGATGGCAGGGCAGATTACCACTCTGCCTCCTGTTGCTGGAACAGATGCTGCCAATAAAGACTATGTTGATAATCTAATCGGTAATCTCCAACTATTTTTAGGAACATGGGAAGTCGCTGCGAATACGCCAGATATTACAGCTGGCGCATCAGTTCAAGGCGATTATTATATGGCTGTTACTGCCGATCCAAATGTGCATGAAACTGCTCCTGCTGGTATTCCTGGTATTGGTGGACAGGATGTTGGCAATGGTGATTTAGTCCTTTGGAATGGCACGATATGGCAAACGGTACGAGGTTCTGGCCTTACTATGATAGAAGCAAGTCAACTTTATCTTGCTTTATCTGGTGGTACTATGACTGGTCCGTTGCTGCTTGCAGCTAATCCTACTGTAGCTCTTCAAGCTGCAACAAAAGATTATGTTGATAATGCACTTATTGATGCAGGGACGTACTAATGAACGTTATTCGTTCACTACGATCGTCAACATCTGGTGTACGTCCTTCTGGGCGGGCATCAGGTGAATTATACGTTAATTTTGCAGACGCTCAATTTGGCGTTGTTGATGAGGTTGGTGTACCCAACGATTTGATCGGAGTTCGTTATTTTTCAAATACTGCATCATATGATGTAGGTGATCTTGTTGTATATAATAGTAATGGTCAGATTTATTCAGCTAATACTTCTATCTCTCCTGGATTATTTAATCCTGCCGAATGGGATATATTATGCGCCGGTTCAATAGTAACAATAGATGATGTGGCGCCTCCTAGTCCAGTTGAAGGAGAATTATGGTTTGATAGTGTTGCTTGTCAACTTTATATTTGGTATAATGATGGAACATCTGCGCAATGGGTTGTTGTAGTTAATAGTGGAGGTAGTGGAGGCGGAGGTGGCGGAGGTGGAGTAGGACCGCCAGGACCACAAGGCCCAGCAGGACCACAAGGACCGGCAGGCCCAGCATCATTTCCTGATGCGCCAACAGATGGACAACTATATGGTCGTCAAAGTGCTCTTTGGGCTATAATTCCTGCTGGAGGCGGCGGAGGCATACCTGATGCGCCATCTGATGGAACATTATATGGACGTCAAAATGCGGCTTGGATAGGCATACCTACAGGAGGTGGTGGAGGTATACCAGAAGCTCCTAATGACGGAGAGCTATATGGGCGTCAAAGTCTAGGCTGGGTGATAATACCTCCTGGTGGAGGTGGTGGACCTTCTCCTTCAAATACTACTCCAATAGTTAATGGAACTGGCGCGCCAGGCACATCATTACTTTATTCTCGTGGCGATCATATCCATCCGATTGATACTTCTCGTTATGCTGCAAATAATCCTTCTGGATATCAAACCGCAGCACAAGTAACAACAGCTATTGGAGCTGCTGCTTATACTGCTGTTCCATTAATGGCTGGTACAGCTAGTGCAGGAACAGGATCATTATATTCTCGCGGTAATCATGTTCATCCAACTGATACTACCAGACAAGCTATAAATACTTGTCTATTACTAACTGGCGGAACATTAACAGGACCAGTTACATTTCGTCCAGCAGCAGGTGTTGGAATTCAAATTTGTGGTAATGGAGCCGGCACATATACTGGTACACAAGCTGCTACTTCTGCCAATCTTGCTCTTAATAAGACTGCTTCAGGATCTCTTACTCAAGTATTAGGTACTACAAATGGTACATTACGTTGGGCGTTAATATTGGGAAGTGCTACTGCTGAAAGTGGTAATGCCGGATCTGGATTTATAATTCAAAACTATAGTGCTGGTGGTACAGTAGTTAATACTCCACCACCAATGCAAATAGACAGAGCTAGTGGGCAGTGTGTATTTGGTGTAGCAATTAGTAATCCTTCAGATCAACGTATGAAAAAGAGCATTGAGCCAATTGAAGATGCGCTCAATAAAATTAATGCGCTGCAAGGTATTACATTTGATTATATTAATGAACCAAACCCACATAAACATTTTGGTCTTATAGCGCAAGATGTTGAACTTGTTTTGCCAGAAGTTATAGGTGAGATAGAAGTTGATGAACTTGCCAAAGATGTATATGGACTTCTTCCAAATCAGAAACTATCTACCATAGCTTATACAGATATTATACCTGTATTAATTGAAGCTATAAAAACATTGACAGATCGTGTTCAATCTTTAGAGGCGCAACCATGATTAATTTTCCTGATAATCCTGCTGTTGGTGAAGTATTTACTGATGGTGGTATTACGTGGACTTGGGACGGTGTTAAATGGAAAGTAACCATAACAGGTGGTAGTCCGCCAGCAGAAGTTGGTGATACACCTCCAGCAAATCCAATTCCAGGAGCTTTGTGGTTTAATAGCCTTGATGCGCAACTTTATATATGGTACGATGATGGTAATTCGCAGCAATGGGTAATTGTGATTAATCAACCTGTTAGTGCTAGTAATGGACTACCTCCAGGTGGTCTTAAAGACCAAATCTTAATTAAGAATACAGATGTAGATTATGATGCTGTTTGGGCTGTGCCAATTTCTTCATATAATCCAAATTATATAATCAATGGTGATATGCTTGTTAACCAGAGAAATATTGGTAGTGATAATACTGCTGGTCAAGCTGCGGCTAATACTTACACTGTAGATCGTTGGCGACTAGAAATTAATGACACTGGATCAATAGCGGTTTATGGAATCAGTCCAATCGCAGCTATTGGCGCGCCATCTTCTATTGTTCTTGGCTATAGAACGACAATCGCTGGTACTACCGCAGGTACTAATTATAGAAAATTTACCCAAATAATAGAGGCTGATGCGATTGCAAATTTAAGATGGGGTACACCATTTGCAGAGCCCGTTACGTTGTCATTTTGGGTGCAAACTTCAACTCCTGTTGGACAAATTTGTGGTGGTTCACTTCAAAGTGTAAGCCGAAACCGTTCATTCCCATTTCAATGGATACAGCAACAAGTAGGTTTATGGCAAAAGATTGTAATCAATATTCCAGGAGATACCGTCGCCGGTGGTTGGACTGCGACAGGCAATCTGGCAAAACTGCGAGTTAATTTTCATATTTCAGCAGGACCAAATTTAGCAGCTACTCCAGGTGTGTGGAATGGCACCACTTTAGACGCCCCCACCGGGTTGTTCAATATACCTACAGCGGCTAATGGATATTTGAGTTTAACTGGCGTTAAATTGGAGATGGGAACTGTTGCGACGCCTTTCATAACTGAATCATTAGCAAAGAGCCTAGCTGATTGTCAACGATATTATCAAAGAATACCAGGTATTTTGATGAATGGAGTTCCTGGCGCGCCAGTAAGTGGCATTGTTGCATATGCGACAATTCCCATTGTTCCGATGAGAGCAGCCCCAACAGTGACAGCCCTTGTTGGAGGAAACACGGCGCCAACATATACTGTTTTAACAAATGGGGCAACTGCGCCAATATTTATTGCTCATGTTGCGGCTGTTCCGCCAGCTGGCGGGGCACCAGGCATTTTGACTGATTCTGTGATCAACGCACAAATGAGTGCGACCGTTACTGGTTCGACAGCCCGAGCAACTTTCCATCTTATTTGTGATGCGGAGCTTTTGTAATATGAGCTATACACTAACTGATAACGCTTACATTATTCGTGACCAAGATGGCGCGTATATTCCTCCTGATCCAGGAAATGCCGATTATCAAGAATATTTGGATTGGTTAAATAAAGGTAATGAACCTAATCCTCCACCAACTCTAATACAGCCAACGGAGGAGAAAAAATAATGATTAATTTTCCTAATTCACCAATTGAAGATGAAACCTTAACTGTTGGTGATAGAACTTGGGTATGGAAGGATGGAAAATGGACTTTTAATCCTTTTGTACCAAATCCAATACCATTACAAGTACAAAAATCTGCACCATTACAAAAACCAACAGTTAAATCTTCTCTAACTAAGAAGAAATGGAAGATATGAGCCCAATAGGTCTAATCCTTATCGTCATCTTAGTTCTCATTTTATTGGGAGGATTAGGAGGTGGCACATATATTAATCGTTGGCCATATGGTTATGGATATGGAACTAGTGGCGTTAGTGTTGTCACTATTGTAATTATTATTTTGGTAGTTTTACTACTAACTGGGCACCTATAAGGAGGTAGCTATGAATAAGCCATTCACTATTCAAACACAAAAGACACCTGATATTTATCTTTCAGGTGAAGCTGTAGATCAGATTATAATGTTCCTCAATAATGCTCTCATCTTTGGTAAGGCACAAGATGGTAGCATGAGACCATTTGTCGATCCAGGACCGATTGGCAATATTATTCATGCAGCAATTCAACATGCTGTGCAACAAGATGGAGATCCCAATGCCGTATGATAGAAAGTTCTTTTTTGATAATGTGCGTAGAGATTTGTTCAAAGGAACACTTACGCAAAGCCAAGTTGATGGTATGGAGTACATACTTGGCATTTGGGAGCGCCACTACGAGGAGGCTAATCCTCGTGATGGGACGAAATGGTTGGCGTATGCGCTAGCTACATTCTACCATGAAACTGCCTATACTATGAATCCTATTGAGGAATATGGTAAAGGCAGTGGCAAGTCTTATGGACAAGCTACTGGTCCATATGGGCAAAAATACTATGGGCGCGGCCATGTACAATTAACATGGGAGGATAACTACAAGAAAGGTCAACAATATCTCAAGGATCGCTATGGTGTGGAAGCGAATATCCATCCTGAAGCGCACAAGATGCTGCATGAGGAAACATCCGCTCTTGTGTCGTTTGACGGTATGGTTTATGGTTGGTTTACTGGCGTCGGCCTTCCTAAGTATTTCAATGCTACTGTTGAAGATCCTGTTAATGCTCGACGCATCGTGAATGGAACTGACAAGGCCAGCACGATTGCCAATTATTATTGGCTATTCAAGAAGGCGTTAAAGCAAGTTCCAAAAGCAGAAACGCCCAAAGAGGAAGAAGCGCAACTTCCTGATCTTCCTTCTGAGCCTGCTATGCCAGAGCCTATTCCTGAAGAGGAACACCCAAAAGAAGAAAGAGAACATCACGTTACTGTGACAAGAGTTGGTGGTGGTCGCAAAGTGACCTAGGAGGTGAAAATAATGGGGGGCTTATATCACAGACCAAATCGTTCAACCTCCTCCTATCCCAAAACTAAATGATTATCCAGTTGCTATTACTATAGCTGGAGACGTAGTTGCCACGACTATATTGCTAATCGTGGCAGCACGTTTCGATAGAACTAATGGTGTATTAACAATTTCATTATTGGTTGTAATGTCATTTATTGCTGCTATGGCTTTTAGCTTGTTTTTTACTATACCAACAGATGAAGTAACATCAGCAGTTATTGGAGGATTAGTCGCAGCATTTGGTGGTATTATTGGTTATTGGCTAGGTAAGCCTAAAAATGGAAATATGTAATGGGTAGTTCTTCTTATGATAAACTTAGTGTAAAGGTTCCATGGGCATTAGATGATCCGTGGGATGCGCAAACTGCGCCTAAAATTTGGGGTGGATTTAATGCTGTAAATAGAGCATATGTCAAATGGCTTGTTGATTCGGCAATTGGCGGAGTTTTTATTGGTCCTAATCCTCCGCCAAATCCATTTATTGGACAGCTATGGTGGCGCAACGATCCAGATGGAGATTTATATATTTACTATGATGATAATGGAACTTTTCTATGGGTTGCTGCTACTGCTACACCTGGCTCACCTTCAGTAACACCTTTTGTTCCAGTAACATTCCCACCAAATCCGACAGTTGGAGATATTGTTCTTTTAAATGATACTGAATATCAATGGGATGGTATTGTTTGGACTAGAGTCACTACTGGTGTTACTGGGGATGCATTAGTACCTATTGGACCTGATCCTGGTCCTACTAATCCTCAGCCAGGACAGCTATGGTGGCGTAATGATCCAGACGGAAATTTATACATATTTTATGAAGATGCTACATCAGCACAATGGGTTCCTGCATCTCCTGGTGGAGGAAGTACAAGTCCATTAGTTTCTATTGGTCCTAATCCCCCTGCTAATCCACAAGTTGGTATGCTTTGGTGGCGTAACGATCCAGATGGCGTTCTTTATGTATTCTATCAAGATGCTACAAGTTCGCAATGGGTTCCTGCAAGTCCATCAGGCTCTGCTCCATTACATCCTATATCAACAGGTTTTGCTTTTACTCAACAAATAACATTACTTGGTAATGATGTATCTAATGCTACTACTCCAGCTTATATTGTATCTGTTCCACAAGCAAATTTACCCACTGTTCCTTGCAATTGGTGCGCCACAGGCGGTAATGGATCATTTTTCGTTTCCAATTTTGGTCTTGGTGCAACGCCTGTTCCTGGTAATATTAATTGGTATACATTTATAGAAGATGGTTTTATGAGTAATAATTGGGTTATTGGCGATTGGGCTACAATATCTCGGCTCAATAATGCAAATAATATGATTGTAGAATTTGGTGGACCTAATCAAATTTTTAGCTATGATCCTGCTACGTCTGGCGGCATTAGATTTGGATTTGGAATGGGTGGCGGAACTAATGGTGGAGGGTGGGGTCCATTACCAATTATGTTTGGTATGGAAGCTAGAATACTTCCAATCTAGGTGATAAAATGAACGACTATGTTGCGCCGCTAATTCCGCTAGAATTTCCAGATAATCCTGCTGTTGGTGACCAATATGTTGCGCCCAACGGTTTTACGTATATTTGGGATGGAACTGTTTGGACTGTACCAGGAAGTGGTAGCGCACCACCTGCTGATGCTTTAGTTCCAATTGGTCAAAATCCACCTACTAATCCTCAACCAGGACAGTTATGGTGGCGCAACGATCCAGATGCCACTCTTTATATTTTCTATTTTGATGGTACAACAAGTCAATGGGTTCCTGCAACTCCAGGAGGAAGTGGCGGAGGCGCTTTCTTACCTCTAATTGGTGGTACTATAACTGGTCCATTAACATTAGCTGATATAACTGGTAGTACGTATTTAGAGCTTGTTGGTAGTGCTCAAAATAATATTGCATTTAGAGGATCTGGTCCAGCTAGCGGCGCTCCTCAATGGGCAATTGATGTTATTACTGGTCAAGGTCCAGCTATGAATGGATTTCATCTAGCAAGACTTTCTTCAGATGGACTTACTGTAATAGATGATGTTTTTAATATTTTAAATTCCGATGGTATTATTCGTGCAGGTGCAATAAGAACTAAAGTTGGTGATCCTGTAGATCCAAATGATTTATCAAGAAAAGCATATGTTGACCAGCGTGTATTAAAGACTGGTGACACCATGTCTGGTCCTTTAGTATTAGTTGATCCGGTAGCTATTAGTATTGATTTAAATGGTATTGTTGGTGGAATTCAATTTAAAAATCCTAATAATGCACCACAGTGGATTATTGATGTTGATGCTGGAACAGGACAAAATATAGCTGGTTTTTATTTACAAAGAGTAAGTCCTGATGGTAATACTGTATTAGATATTCCTATTCAAATTTATAATTCTGATGGCATTATTCGTGCTAATATGATTAGAACTATTGCTGGTGATCCTGTCGATCCAGATGATTTAGCTAGAAAAGCTTATGTTGATAGTTTGCTTTCTCCATTAATGGAGAAAATAGCACAATTGGAAGCTACTGTGAATCAGTTAAGAGGTAGAAGATCATGAATGAGATCGTTTCACCTTCTGCAATGATTCCAATCGTATTTCCGCCAAATCCTACTGTTGGCGATACATTTGATGCACCAAATGGAATTACCTATACTTGGGATGGTGTAGTTTGGGTAAGTACAGGCAGTGGTGGAGGCGTTCCTCCAATAACTGGATTACAATATAAAGGTCCGTGGCAAGTAGCTACGAACATGCCAGATATTACTGTGGCACCACAGGATGGAGAATGTTGGACGGCGCAGACGCAAAATTATTTGTTTGCTGAACAAGCTCCTGCTGGTATTCCAGGCTTAGGAGGAATGACTATTTGGAATGGTTGGGTTGTTCAATACGTTGGTACTTTGAGCCAATTTGTTGCTTACAATACTATGACTGTTACAGCAGATGATATTAATCAAGCTGCTGCTAATTATGTGCTAAAAGCTGGCGATACTATGGAAGGCATACTGAATTGGGACTCAGGTGTCGCGCCAGGTAACGCTGCTATTACCATTACTGATGGAACGATACGTCTATATGGTACTGGTGCTGTTGCTGTTATGGATCAAGGCGAAATTAGAGCGCCTGTATTTGTTGCTGTTGGTGATCCAGCTGGATATGTTTTTGGTACTACTGCACAAGATGGAGGATTGTATAAAAAACTTGCTAGTGGTATTACGTTGCGCCAGTCAAGTGGCGATCAACAGCCACAAATTGAACTTAATGATGGAAGCGCTGCTTTCGATATTATTGATGCACGTGGGGGAGATTTTCCAAGAATAGCTACAAATGTGGCGCTAAGTTGGTCTGATACTGTTAATGTTGAGCAAACATCTGCTATCTATCAAGATAGTGTTGGCAATTTCGTTCTCAGAAAACAGAACACTGGTTTTGCTGCTGCCACTTGTTTTAGAACAAGAGCAGGTAATCCTGCTCGTTTGGAATTACTAGGTGAACCAGAACAAGCACAGGATGCAGCCACAAAAGGTTATGTTGATACTGCTCTTGGATCAATTGTTGCGTTCCAAGGAACGTGGCAAGTAGCATCGAATACGCCTGATCTTGACCCTGTTGTTGCGCAGCCAATTGGAGGTTGGTATTGGCTAGCTGTAACTGTTGACCCTTCTGTTCCAGAAACAGCACCAATTGGATTGCCAGGTATTGGCGGACAAGATATTGGTAACGGAGATATGATTGTATGGAGTGATGCAGATAGTGCATATCATGATATTTCTAATTCAGGAAGTGGCATATCTAAGCCAGAAGCTGATACTTACTATGTGCAACTTGCTGGGAGCACTATGACAGGACCATTATTTCTGTCTGGTAATCCAACTCAAGATACACAAGCTGCTAATAAACGATTTATTGATCAATGGTGTTTTCAGAACAAAGAAATTGTTACTCTTGATTTAAATACTTTATTTACTCAAGGTATGTATATGGTAGCAGGCGGTACAAATGTGCCTGTTGGAGTTATTTCACAATTTTGTTTTGTCAATGTTTTTGTTGCTCAAACATATATTATTCAAGAATTATATGAGGTAAATAATACTGCTACGCCCACTGTTATTAGCAAGTGGGTAAGATATTTTGGTACTGCTATTCCTAATTGGACACCTTGGGCGCAGCTATATCCAGTTGCAGCAAATGGAACATTTATAGGTATTATTAATGCTAGTAATGGTGCAGTTACACTTATAAATTCATCTGTAACTGTATTACCAGATGCAAGCACAGTACCTGTTGGATCTCATGTAGTCTGTATTATAGCTGGACAGATACCTTCTGGTCCAGCTATTGGCGTTTCAATGCAGATAGGAGATTGGTTACTATCAAACGGAACTACATGGAATTCTATTCTTTCAACAAATTACATTCAGAAAACTGGCGATACCATGCTAGGGTCTTTGACTCTAGCAGCAGATCCAATTGCTAATTTAGATGCCGCCACAAAACAATATGTTGATAATAACATTACTGGCGCTGCTCAATATATGGGCGTTATTGATGCATCACAAGCTGGAGGAATAGTAACCACTGCTGATGGCTCACAGATACTTTTGCCACCTCCTTCTACAGGCATTAATAGAGTATATGTGATATGTACCGTTCCAGGTACATTTACACTGCCAGTTGGCGGTGGCCCAATGACACTGATTGTAGGAGATCAATTGTATTGCAATGGAACTAATTGGTCTAGGATAGCAATTGGTGGTAATGCATCAACAGCTTCTGCAATAGCAGTAACTCCGCAAGTATTTGGAACAGATAATGTTCAAGATACTTTGGAATTTATTGAAGATAATTCGTTCGTCAATAGAGGGGCTTTTACTGGAGATTTAAACACTCTAGTAACTATGGGAACTTATGTTATTCCTATTCAAAATGGGATTAATAAGCCCCCTTCAAGTGTTGCTAATGATGCTTGGGTTGTTAGAGTATTCGTAGCTGAAACGGCTATAACTCAAGAAGCCTGCGAATATGATCCAAACATATTTATGGTTACTAAATGGCAAAGAACTAATCAAGGTGCTACTTGGCAGCCTTGGCAACAGATGCAATTGAATTTTGTAGATCCAGCTAGTCTTGGAGGTTATCGAGATCAAGGGCTTCTTACTACTGGTACTATTAACAATTTAACTGTTGAAGGTACTTATAGAATAAATACAGTTGTAACTGGCACGCCTCCAGGCATTCCTGGTGCATTTAATGTGGCGCAACTTCGCGTATTTACTGCTGGAGGATTTGTTTATCAAGAACTCACAGAAAATGAATCAGCTAATCAAGCTAACATTATTAGTCGATGGGCCAGAATGGGCCCCAATTGGGGTGCGTGGATACAGCAACCTATTACTGCTGGTGCATTTTTGCCATTGACTGGTGGCACTCTTACTGGTCCATTACGACTTAATCAGACTAATAATCCGGCAATTTCTATAGAAAGTGGATTAGCTAGTGATTTTAATATGCAGTCTCTTAGCGGAGGTACATGGACATTACATACTGATGGTGCTAATGGCCCATTCAGATTGAGATTTACTACTGGTGGCGCACCACAGATGGGTGATTATTTTGCAATCACTTCTGATCTTGGTACTCCACTCAATCCTGTTAGCTCACTTGCAACATTTACTGGTAGAGTAGCATCGGCACCAATACCTACTGATCCTACTCATCTTGTCAACAAAGCGTATGTTGATAATATCGTTGCAAGCGCCACGGTCCTTATTGGTTCTATCGACGCTGTAACTGGAGATTGTCAATTTATAGATGGATCTACAGGTCCAGTTCCTGCTGCAAATAGACCAGGTGAATATCTAATCTGTATTAATCCAGGAACTATTCCATCTGGTCCTGCTCAAGGTGTAACTTTAATTAAAGGAGATTGGCTTTGGGACAATGGAACACTTTGGTTTAGACTAGAAGTTGGATCAACAGGAACGGCAACAACTGCTGATTCTGTTGCGCTCATTCCACCTGTTATGGGCGCCTCCGATCTTCAATCTTTCGCTGCTGCTGTTAATACCCAACTACTGAAGATTAATGGTACCAGCACTATGACTGGGCCTTTATTATTTAATCAAGGAACACCTGCTCCTCCCAGTGCAACAGTAAGGAGTTCTGGAACAAAAGCATCTCTTTATTCAACAGGAACATTTAATGGTTTTGATATGGGTATTGAATCTGGTAATATGTGGTTCAATACCCAATCAGCAACTAATGGTTATAAATTATATTTCAATTCTGTCCATAAATATACCATAGATCAAAACTATCTTACATTGCCAGCAGCACCAGCTGCTGCCATGCACGCTGCCAATAAACAATATGTTGATGCTGGAGATAATGTTAAATTAGCTCTGGCTGGTGGCACGATGACTGGTGGCCTGTCAATGTCAGGTACATTCATTCGGATGCAGGGCAATAGTGCCAATATTTACGTTGATATGGCAAATAATAGTAATGGTACATCTACTCCTGTCATTCAATTTAGAAGGCTGGATGGCGGACGAATGGCTGAGTTTAGAGCACAACAAATTGGTTACAATAATAACGCTGAAGCTCAAGCACGCCTCGAAACTATGAATGGTGGCTGGGGCTGGCTTAATGCGTGGCGCACCAATGTTAACTCACCTCCTCAAGTTTATTTTGATGGCAATATCTCAGCTGGAAGCGTTACTAATCGTTGCCTAGCATCTGATAAAGCAAATATCCAAGATCCATCTATAGGGGAACATAATGAAGCGTGGGATAAACTCCACGTTCGCAAATTTAAAATGAAAGAACCTGCGTTTGATTGGGGCAGGGAACGTTGGGGTTTTATTGCTGAAGAACTTCCAGAAGCAGTTGTTGCTTATGCTGCGCCAGGTTCTAGCGATCCTGCAAAAATGGTAAAGAAAGTAGAAGGTATTGATCTTGCACAGGCTTTGGCATTAACTGTTGCCAAAGTAAAAGAATTGGAAGAACGTATTGAGGCGCTCCAGGCTAACTTGGCTGCACGCTAATGAATAAACCAGCAAGATTTCTGGCGCCTCGTAGTTCTGGTGCTAGAGTTGTTTTAGCTGAAAATCCAACGACACCTGGTGATGGACCAGAACCATCTATAGGTCTTGAAACAGGAGCAATGTGGTTTAATCTTTTACAGGCTGCTGATACATACAAACTATATTTTGCATCAATTAATAGATTTACGTTTGATCAAAGCTATTTGACATTGCCTGCTAATCCTGTATCAAATATGCACGCTGCCACTAAGCAATATGTGGATCAAAATTCTACCAGTGCTCCAGGTGGTTGGGTAAATTTAGCTGTGGGTGCTGCTACTAATGAATGGGCTACTGGTAGTGCACGAGCCAAGACAATGCTTGGTGGAGCATTTGCTCATATCGCAATAACTAATTCTTTAAGAGATAGTGGTATGTCAGCACAAACTTGGAGAAGTAGATATGTGACTAATATGCCAACACAATTTAGACCACCAGCAAGACTTTTTGTTCCAGTAAGTACATCTATGGGAAACGCTATAGCTTTTGCTGAAATAACTCCTCAAGGTGAAATAAATATTTATACTCAAATTGCTTTAACTAATGGAACATCTGTCACACTTAATTGGGATTATGCCACAACAGTCGGTGCGCCACCATAGGAGACAATCATGTCAATAGAACTTCTTTTCTGGGTTATAATGCTTCTCTGGATTCTTTTATGGGGAGCAGTTTGGGTTTATCCTACAAATCCATACGCTAGTCGTTTTCATCCCATTGTTTTATGGATTCTATTGGCGCTGCTTGGTTGGAAAGTGATGGGACCAATGATTCATGGCTAATACTTACGATGCATTTCAAAGAGTAAAAGTTTCAAATTTAAAAATTAAACATGATCATGGTAATGAAATATTTCATAAGCTACGAGAAGTAAGAATTGCCAAAGGCATTACTCAACATGCTTTAGCATTTATGATTGGTTGTCATCCACATGAAATTAACCGTTGGGAACGTCGTAAAAATTTACCAAGTGCTGATACGTTTATTGCTTGGCTTCAAGTATTAGGATTTACTATCGTTGCGCCAGAGAATGAAGAGCCCGCGAATTATGAAATATGATCCTGGTATAAAAAGAATAATCCAAGCAAACCAATTACCTGTAATTTTCCACATAATTATGGCGAGGAACGAAATGAATACTCCTAAGAATAATTCATTCGTTCCTCGCTGCATTTTCTTACTTTAGATGGAGGCTAGACGATTGGTCCTGTGGCGCTTCATGCCAAGCAGCGTCAACAGCCCAAAACCTGACAAGAGCATTGCCCATGTCGAAGGTTCTGGAACATTGGTAGTCAACTGTGCCGAACCACCGAACGATTGTCTTGGCGCCGTAAAGTCCACAGCAAACTGGATTTCATCCGAAGTAATTGCACCAGCAGTCGCGGGTACAGGTCCAAAAGAGCCGTCAAGTAGCGCCACAGGAAACGTGTGCGTGGCGAGTAGCGACCCATTAGCAAACGTGCTCTCAGTCGTAGGGCCAGGATCGTTGGTGAGCCCGTTGACTGTAAAGGTTGAGAGCGTGTTTCCAGTTCCAGTTACAGCAGTTTGAAGCACATCGAACGTAAGTTCATGTGAACCAGTAAAGCCTACCGCTGCGGTAGCGTCGAGTGTGACGCTTGACAGATCAGCATTGGGCAAAATTGGCGCACCTTGCGCGTTGATCGTGATATTGGTGAAGTTCGCATCATTGGTAGTGAGCGAAGCCGCGCCAGTAGTGATACCTGAGATATTGTCGATCAACGTTCCATTATCGAACACTTCGATTTGCAACGTGGCATAAGCTGGAGCAATAAGCCCAAGCATAGCTGCGCCAGCAAGTAGCATTGTCTTCGTCATTTGTTGTCTCCATATATGGTGAACGCAGGTACGCGACGCATAACTATGAGTGATACACGCTCACAGTTATTCTGGTCTGTGAACATTACACTTTTGTAATGTTGCACTATGCGGCAGGATTGTGTCTTTTTTACGACAAACGAAAATATTTTGTTATTCTGTGGTTTGTGGCGGTACCACATTGCGATTAAGCTTCATAGCAAGTTGCATTACATCTTGGTTAGCAACCATTGCTTGTATGCTTTCTAATTTTGCCAATAATTCTATCAATTGATCTCCTGGCGTAAGTCTTACAATAGCAGCCAATTCTCTCCAACTTTGGATAATTCTAGGTCCACTTTCTACTATAAAAGTGTACCAATCTGAACTATTGGATTTTTGCCAAATAGTCTTATCGCCATAACTGTCGATCTTAGTTTCCATTTCGTCAATTAGGATTTTGATTTCTGAGATGTTTTGCATGTGGCGCTCCAGTTAAGCGAAGAGGTCTTTTTTGACTTTTGGTTTTGGTTTTTCATTTTTCTTCTTTAATTGTTCTTTTTCATATTCAACACATTTTATAACTTGACGTCTATCCATGCTTGGAGGATAACAATCCATGCAAGTATATCTGATACATCGCATGTTATATTTCCTCATATTTTTTGAGGCGTTCTTTTAATTCATTTATTTCTGTTTCATGAAGTAATTGTTTTTTATGATTATGAGATTTAACTCTACAAGAATCACTACAAAATAATTTATTTTTTCTATTGAGAATAAGTTTTTTACCACAAAAACTACATTCTCCTTCTCTTTTGTTCTTTGGACGTCCCATCATTAATCTCCTTGCCGTTATTATCCGTTAAAAACGGGGCAGGAATAAGGCGAAAAGTTAATTAACGCTAAATTAATTAACGATTACAATAGGTTACGAGGCAATGGCGTTATTTACGTCTGGAAGCGTTATTACAAGATTAGTAATGTTTTGCTATAGGTTAGCGTTCTTAACGGTTCCAGCCGTAAATAACGGTTACTAAGTCCTTGTTTTTATTAGGGTTTTTTAGGGGTCGAGATCGAAACTCGAAAACGAGCCGACGGACCCATACAAGATTCACACGTACAATTATCTACTCGCTTCCTCGCATCACTTTCCAAAAATAAACAGGACTACTATTTGATCTTAAAATCTCCCATGATTCTTTATTCTCATCACTCTTAGCAATGAGAGAATTGGCGGCAAGCAGAGCTGATTGTCGCGCATATCTGGGCGCTGCTCCAAAATCGTAAATTCTGCCAGCTAATTCTAGCGTATTGATACGACTTCCATCTTCAGGAATCGCATCCAAAACTCTCTGCTCTAATGGAGAATATGGAACTTTTTCTTTTGTTAAATCATCAGATCCGATTTTATCTTTCATTATATTGCGATACCCATAAAGAGAAAGGGCGCTCCTAAGAGCGCCCCATTATTCTGGCTATTCAGCCGCTTCCTGCTCACCTTGATATTCACCGCCTTGGTACTCGATCTTGACAGGAACGAAGTTGTAGATGGTATCTTCGCCCTTAGTCTTGACAGTAATCCTCCAAGGAAGATCGTGTTTGGAGAGAAGATAGTTGTCGAAATTGGCAGCAGATATCACCTTCTTAAGGTTGATATCGCTCTCGTCTGGATCGGCATTGAGCTTCTCAACGATTGCAGATGCAGCAATAGGCCCATCGCTATCGATGATATGTGCAAGAACCTTGGCGCGCCGAGAGACTGCTGTAGTTCCAACTTCGTTGAGAATTTCGGCTGCATGTTCTGTGCAACCCAAAGTCTCTACGATCTTATCGACCTTACTGGTATCTGACTTCTTTGGCTTACGCTCGCCAGTTTCGTCGGTAGCTGCCTTACGCCCACGAGTAGGAAGAACGAAAGTTCCTGCCCTGATTGAATCAAGCCTAGCTTGCGCGTCAGCAGCGATCTTCTGGATCTTCTCCTCGTCCGTCAACTTAGGAGACTTTGGCTTCTTTTCCTTGACAGTTTCCTGGAGCCGCGTCTCATCCGCTGTCTTGAGAATCTCTACATGCGAAGGCGGCGCTCCTTCCTTCTTGATCGGCTTGCCGCTTTCGCCGCCAGAAAATTCCCAAACTCGGACAAGAGCCTGTTCGTGACTTTCATCGTTGATATCGATTTCGCCGATTACGGCATTTCCAACAGCCTTGGAAAGTGCCTTGGCATCCATCTTGGCACCTTTTTCGGTGTAATGCTCATGAGCTACTGTTTTATCGCCTACTGTATATCTGACTTGAAAAATCTTGCTCATTCTGCTCTCCTTGTTAGACGCTGGAATAGCGCCTGGTACAAGGTAGCACATCTCGCCGCACATTGCAAGCGAAAAAGAAAGAAATAAGCAACTTTTCATTTAACTGATCAGGCATGTATTTATCAATCTTCGATTAGTTGACGTATATCATCTAATGCAAATTGAGCTAAATCCTTTTTGGCTTTTAGATTTTCTGCTATAGCTTTGTCAACGGTTTTGTCAGCAACTATATCCCAGATAGTCAATGCCCCTCTCATACCCATCCTATGTACTCGATCTTCTGATTGAAGTCTATGAATTAAATTATATGAGTTATTATAGTATATCATATCCTGGCAACCTGATTCTTGCAGATTGCCTCCAATCCCTTTGGCTTGATTGGATAACAAAATCTTTTGTTTACCATTTTTAAATTGTTCTACTCCGCTCATCAATGCTATATCTTTACCAAAATCTTTCTTAAATGTATGTTGAATACATTTGATATCTGGGATGAAGCGCGCCCAGATAATGACCTGCCCTTCAATTTGCTTTACCATATCTAAAGCAATTTGGGCACGTTCGTAAGAGAAGATTTCATATTCTCTCTTACTCGCAGTCTCATTCTCATCATCGTCAGGTAAGAATCCAGAGCAGATCTGCTGGAGGCGCACCAGCGCGGCTAAAGCATTCTTGGGCGCAACTATATTGCCTGACTTTAATTCTGTCATAAAAGCATGTTTGATATTCTCATAATGCCAACGTGTCTCATTGCCTAGTACGTAAACTCGTTTGGCATAGATCTTATCTGGCAAATCTAAACATTCTTTTTTGGTCTTTCTAAAAGCATGTGGCGCAATGATATTGTAGAACTCTTCAACATTTTTACTGCCAACAACTTCTTGGCCTGTGTATCCACCAAGTTCGCAGAAGT